>OHAF01003354.1_pt1 | contig 10505 bp, 10 predicted proteins | sample 1577041 | NCBI WGS metagenome assembly OHAF01 (sample SAMEA3541495, study PRJEB24748) | human gut metagenome | biome: human gut; feature: human-associated habitat; material: faeces | place: China | collected 2012
GCTCGGTGACGAGTTTTTAAGAGCAACCTTTACGGATAACGGAAGAGCAGGCGAGTCCTCCCTGGCACCGACCAGGGGATTTCAGTCGTTTATTTTAATCAGGGTGACCCGGCCTATCAAAATGGGCGGTTTGGAAATGACGTGGCCATATCCGGGTGCGGCCCTACTTCCCTTGCAATCTGCGTTTCCAGCCTCTCGGGAACCTTAATAGACCCATTGGAAATGTGCGATTGGTGCTATGAAAAAGGCGTATGGATTCCCGGTGAAGGAGGCTTACACTCCCTGCCCCCTACCGTCTGCGCTGAATTTGGCCTTTCCTGTGAGTTGACGGACGGCTCCAACCCTCAAACGCTCATTAACGCTCTTTCTTCCGGGAAGTTGATAGTTACCTTGGTAGGGCCGGGACACTTCACAACCTCCGGGCATTTCCTGGTGCTCCGGGACGTAACCTCAACCGGGAAAATTCTGGTTGCTGATTGCGGCAACAGCGCAAACAACAATGTGGAATGGGATATGAGCATTATTTTAGACGAGGGCCGTCCCCTATTCTGGATTATTGGCGAGCAATAAAGGGCGGAACCAGTTCCGCCCTCTGGAAAATAATGTTTGATGTTCAAAATAGATTTTTGTGGTGTTTAATGAAATACGAAAGGCCGTTGTGAATCTCACAACGGCCTTTTCTATTCTCCATGGAAAGGAGCCTCATTTATGAGTAATGTAACAGATATGTTTACCCCCCTACCCCGTGAACTAATCAAAGGCCAGCCCAAGTATCAGTGCATATTAAAAGACCAGGAATGTAGCTTCTGGTACAGCCCCGACGCAAAAGACAAATTTGCTCTTTTATTGCACGATGAACACGGGAACCCTTGGGATTGCGGGAAGTACAAAAAATTCGGAATGTACACCAACAAACTCCATGAGCTTTTAACCCCCGACCTGTCGTTAGACAAGCAAGAGATTTTGGACGTTTTACGGGAACTGGAACCCGCCGCCGTTGAACAATATGAAAAATATAAAGGCTGGCACAGTGGCAGACCGGCAAAAAGAACCCGTAACGTTAGTAAAAAGCCTGAAATCCAGAAAGTTGCCGACCTTAATAACCGGTGGGAAAACAGGAAGCAGATCAACTGCGAAAAGCAGGAGGAATTAAAAGAGCAGATCAAAGACCTGACCGGAGAAACCCCGGAAGGAGCAATAAAGCATTACTGCCACAACAAGGCCGCCGCAGAAACGTTGTCTGAATACGTGGAAGCCCAGCGCGTTTCTAAGCAACTGCTTCTCACGCAAGAAAAAGAAAAGGGGCCGCAAAGATGAAAAAGCTATTATCCAGTAAATCCAGCCTTGCGGTCACGCTACTTTCCTTTGCCTGTTTTGCCCTGCTGGTATTAAACTTCCTGAACACCAGCAAGCTGGCGCAGGTTCAGGAAAGCTATGACCGCTTATCCGCCGTCAATGCTTCCAGTGGCGACAATCCCGCCGCTGTTCTGGCAACGGAAAACCAGGAATTAAAAGATCAGCTGGAAGCACAGGAAAACAGCGATTCAGACACCATTCAATCCGATGTAACAGACTTTCTAAAAGCCAACTATGAAAACGACGAATTGACGGTTGATCTGGAAGTGCGCAGAGACCAGATTGCGCCTTATGTCACAGACGCTTGTTTAGATGAGCTTTGCCCGGTGGAAACCTCTCCCCCTCCTAACATCAATTCCTATGCGCAGACAAAAGACGTGGAAAGCTCCCAAACGGATTCTGGCGGCGAAATATACTTTCCTTTCCGTTCCTCCCTGTTCGTCAATTCTATCTATACCGAAAAAACAGACGGTCAAAACGCTGTTGTCCTGGCCCTATGCAGACAAACCATATATACCCAGCAATCCCATTCCGACAACGGCCTTTTGGTGAAACTGAAAATCGTCTATGATTCCCAGAGGGGCCGATGGCTGGTAGACCATGTGGGAGCCGCCTCCCTGGTGGATTTATCGATTTTTGAATGAGGTAATACCATGACAAAAGATAAAAAAAGCCCTGGACGGTTCCAAGGCAGGCTTATGAAAAACACCTTGTTTCTCGTCATATTTCTGTTTGTGGCGGCTGGCTATGTGTTCTTTTTCACTTCCGCCCAAACCCTCCCAGGCGGTAATTCCGTTGTTGCCACAAAAATGAATTACCCGCTGTCCTTTGACGACCAGAGAACCGTTACCATTACCCGGTGGGACTATGCGCCGGAGCAGGGTGTGATGGAAATTGAAATGGAATTGGATAACCAAAGCTTCGACGGGCTGGACACCTACTCTTTTTCCGCTCTCAGTAAAAACCTGAGACAATCGGAGCTAACCGTGAAGCCTATCATTACGGACAGCGACCTTTACGTGATCCAGCTTTCCGGCGTTCCCTCTGATTGGAGAAGCGTTTCCTTGCGAATCAAGGTTAATGACCCCTCCAAAACTGATGTTTTAAAATGCTATGCAAATACGGAATCTGTTCATACTGTCCCGGAACTGCACGAAAAAACAAAAAATGAATATCTCAGAGACCGCCTGTTGCGGAAGATCAGCGGCTACCAGGAAGAAATCGAAAAGCTGAAAGACACTTACGATCAGAACAAGCAAAAGATCGCCGCTTTAGAGGATAAGAATCGGCAGTTGGAAGAAGGAAAGAAATATCAAACCGCTGAGGAAATCGAGAAAACCAACCAGGAAATCCAGACCAACAAAAACCAACTGGAAACGCTAAAAACTGAGCAGGAAAACAATTTGAAAGACCAGGACGAATACAACCTGAGAATCGTAAAGACCCAGGAACAGGCTGACGATCTCATTTGATTTTTGCAACTCATTTTCACCCGGCCTGGTCGAGCTGCAGAAGAAAATTTGAGTTACACTACCGGAGGGCGGAACTGGTTCCGCCCTTATTTATTTTTTAAGGAGTGCGTAACTATGGAAAAATTCTGGAATAACGAGGAACTAGAAGTCATTGAAACGCTGGAACCCTTTCCCCTCTCAGAAAAAGTTCAAATTCTCAAGGATTCTATTCTTGAGGAATCCAACCTCGACAACCTGAAAATTCTGAAATCCGTCTTAGACGGTTTTCATTCTTAAAGGAGGCGGTTGCCATGGCGAACAACAAAGAGTTGGACGATCTTACCCAAGAGATGTTAGCAGGCGTACAAGAGGCTTTTCACAGTGGACGCTTCCAGGACTATCTAAAGGCAATGTCACGATTTCATCTATATTCCTATCGAAACAGTATTCTCATTTATACCTCCCGTCATGACGCTACTCTTACAGCCGGATATAAAACCTGGAATTCTTTAAAGCGTCATGTGAAAAAAGGAGAAAAAGGAATCCGAATTTTCGCGCCGTACAAAGTTAAGGTAGTCGTCCCGCCAAAAGAAAAAGACGGAGAGCCAGAGGAAAAACACATCATTAAATTTCGCCCTGTTTTCGTCTTTGATATTTCCCAAACAGAAGGTGAACCCCTCCCTCAGCTTGCGCCTCCGCTGAAAGGCGATAGAGAAGATTTTCCCAAAGTGTTAAAGGCCGTGGAATCCATTACGGATTATTCCGTTTCCTTTGAAGATATCCCTGTCCCTGACACCTTCGGCTATTGCCAATATTCCACGAAAAAAATTGTTTTGCGAAACGGTATTTCCCAAGCACAGGCCATGAAAACCCTGTTTCATGAACTGGCACATTCCCGGCTCCATAACCTTTCTATGGAGAAAGCGCAAAACGAGATCGAGGCGGAAAGCATTTCTTTTGTGGTTTCAGAGCATTTCGGACTGGATACCTCTTCCTATTCCTTTGACTATCTCGCCTCATGGAGCGAGGGTATGGAAACGAAAAAGCTATGCGAACTTTTAGAGGGAATCCAATCCCACGCTCACGAAATGATTCAGCAAATAGAACAGGCTTTGCAACAGCAAAAGCTTATTAATCAGGAAATCAGCCCTGAACAATCCGAACAGCCGGATAAAGACCAGATCAAAGGAGCCGCGCCAGTAACAAATTTGCGGATAGCCCAAGAGCCTACCAAAAACACGATCATTGTCAATCTGTTTGCCGGGCCGGGGGCCGGGAAAACCACCTGCGCCTGGGAAATCGCCAGCGAATTAAAAAAGCGCAACATTCAAACCGAATATGTGCCAGAATACGCAAAGGAATTGGTTTGGGACGATAACCGGGAGCTTCTGGACGGAAGCCTGAAAAACCAAAAGAAGCTTTTTCAGGAACAAAACCACCGGCTGGCCCGGCTGATTGGCAAAGTTGATGTAGTTGTCACCGACTCGCCCATTCTGTTAAACCAGGTATATTTGAAAGAGCCTGACGCCGCTTTTCAAAAGGAAATTATGGACGCTTTCTGTGGATACCACAATTTCAATCTTTTTGTAAAACGGGGTGATTACTATGAACAGTCGGGTCGCCTGCACACCTTAGAGGAAAGCAAGAAAAAGGACCAAGAAGTAAAAGCCCTGTTGGATAGCAACCACATTTATTACGGTACATACTTTCACAGCACCATTGAAAAATGCGTGGATAATATCGTATACAGCATGAACCACAACAAGGCGTTTCAAGTCCCTGTGCCTCAGAAGCCAAAAGCGGAACCAGTTCCGCCTTTAGAAAACGCTGACCGCGCCGCCAAACCGCTTACCCTAGCGGAACTGGAAAAAGGGCTTAAAAATATTACCTTTGTGATTTCCGACACCCAAAAAGGCGTAAACCAGCTAAAAGACGCAGGCGGCCCTCACCTGGCGTCGTTGGTTGAGGAATACAGGAACTTGATGGAAAAGGATCCTCTGGCTTTTAATCAGGAGGTACAGGAGTATATAGTTCATGAACTGGAAAACTATTTCAACTTGAAAGAGCAGTACGGCGACGCTAACCTGGACAAGCTTTACAGGGATTCCATGAATAGAATCGAGGCCCTTTATTCCAGTATGGATAAGCAGGAGCTTCCCCACGGGACAGACCCGGAGGAATACCGCAAGGTGAAAGACTTTCTTTCCGATACCCTTATACAGTCGGACGACGCAAGCACCTTGAACCTCCGCTTGCAGGTGCTTCTTTCCACCTCCCCGTTGTTTCAGGAAGAAAAAGCCCATATCCAGGAAACCGAACAGGGTGCGGAACCAGTTCCGCCTTTGCCAGCAAAAGAACCGGATAGCAAAAACCCTATCTTAAAATACTGCCAAAAAAAGCATGGCGGTCAAAAAGCGCCACGCAAAAAAAATCATGGAGCATTAAAAGGAGGCGCACAAAATGAATTACGATTCCAAAAATGATATTGGAAAACGGTTCCGAAATGAATACGGAGTTTTAGACCGACCATTTCATGAGGTTTGCCGCTTGACTAGGAAGGAAGCCGACGAATATTATCAATCAGGGCAATGGTATTTCACTGACGGGCGGGAATATCAATGCTTCCGCTTTCAAGACAAAGACGCACACGGCAATTTAGTTGAGTGTATTAAATTCACCAGCCGGGACGGGTATAACATTTTTTGCGATTCTAAAACCATGGGAAGTTTTCTGCCCGATGTCGCCAGTTCAGGGTTAGAGATCATCAAAATCGACGAGCCAGAACCACAAAAGAAACAGAATTCAATTGAAAAATACTGCGCTGGAAAAACTACGCCAACCCACGAAATAGAAAAAAGCTTTTAGACCTAACAGAAAGGAACTTACCCAATATGATTCTATTTATCGGAACGGAAGAACGGGGGTACTTCGTAGAGGATACCGCCCACTCGGAGGTAGAGTTTTCCGGCTATGCCCCCGACCTATCGGAAATTATGGATTCCGTTATTTTAGCCCGGAATTATTCGCATATTATCATCGACGCCGAAATGCTGATAAACGACTATGTAACCATTGGGGAGCTTTCCAAGCGCATTATGTCCGCTGTCCCCTCCCCCCTCATTTTCTTAACCTCTGGATACAGTGAGGACACCGAATTAATCCGCTCTCTGCGGCGTTCCGGCGTGTTCAATTTCATTACAGCAACAACCCTAGCGGGGATAAAAGATGACCTTATACGGGCCCTAGAGGGTCGTAATAGCCCTTTGCCGCCGCCCTCTGAACCCGGCGTTTCCCCGCCAGAAATGCCGGTCATTCAAGCCTTACCGCCTTATCAGACTATCGCTGTTTCCGGCTGTATTGACCGAATCGGAACCACCACCCAGGCTATTCAGCTTGTTAAGTATCTGGTGTTTCGAGGTCATAGGGCCTGTTACATTGAATTAAACGAAAACGGCTATATCCAAGCCCTGAAAGAACTGTATGAAGATGGCGTTTCGTCTGATGATGGAATAGGCCGGGTTACTTATCAAAGCGTAGATATGTTCTACCGCAAGGACAAGATCGCAGATGTCCTGCGGCTGGGCTATGAGTTTTATGTTTATGACTTCGGCATTTTTGACGCCGTGGGTTTTTCCCTGGTTTCCTATCTGGAAAAGAATATTAAGGTCATGGTGTGCGGCATTAAGCCTAATGAAGTCGGCTGTATGAGCGAGGTGCTATCTTCCCTGTACGACAAGGAAATAGAATATATCTTTTCTTTTACTCATGAATCAGACAAAAAGGATATTTTGGAATTAATGTCTGATCGGGCGGAACACACCTTTTTCGCTCCCTGGTCGCCTGACCCCTTCGTTTATTCCTCTCAGGCTGGCGAACAGTTTGAAAAGCTTCTTCCCGTTTCATCGGTGGAGCCGGTAAAGGAAAAGAAACGCTTCCGCTTCCCAGGGAGGAAAAAATAATGGCAAAGTTTAAGACAGGATTGGTAAAAGAGTATAAGGAGAAGCAGGCGTTTCAGCAAGGCCAGGAGAAGCTAAAGGAACAGCACAATATCACCGATGAAAAGGTGATCGTAGTAGAAAAGTCCAACATGGCTAAATTCACAGTAAAGACGCTCGCCGCCCTAGTCAAACTATTGGCTTCGGCGGTTCTTTTGTGTTTAGCCGTGGTGGGGCTTGCCGCCCTGATTTACCCAAGCACACGGGCAGACCTGCTTGTGATCGCCCAAGACCTTTTAAAGCAGATTTTTACTTTTTTTAATATGTAACTCATTTACGCCCGGCAGCAGCGAGCTGCTGAAGGAAAATTGAGTTACATAAAATATGAGTTTCCCCGGTAAGGTATGGGGCGGAACTGGTTCCGCCCCTTGCCTTTTTTCAATAGGACAAATGGAAAGGAGCAAATGGGCATGAAAATGGAAAAAAGGATTGAGCACCGTTTAAAATCTGAGGGAATCGCCTGTATGGGCTTTGGAATCGTAGGAAAGGCGGTTATGGCGGACGCCAGCTTAACCCCGGAGGCTAAGGCGATCTATGCGTATCTCGCCTCCTTTGCCGGTGCGGGAGAAAGCAGTTTCCCCACCCGGGACAAAATTCTTTCCGACTTGAACCTTGGCAAAGACCGCTATTATTCCCATTTCAAGCTGTTAATCCAGGAAGGATATATCAGTGTTCAAAAAATGAAAGGCTACTTAAACCGGAATTGCTATCTTCTGGTGAGCAATCCGAAAAAGCTTCAAGCCGCCGGATTGCCGGGCGGTTCCAAAGCCGGGAAGCTGGTTTCCTCCGGTATCCGGTCAAAGGGTTATGGATTGATATACAAGGCTGTCATGCAGGATAAACGGCTGTCTGCTACGGCAAAAGCGATCTTTGCCTATCTGTCCTCCTATGCCGGAGCCGGAACCGTCTCCTTTCCGTCCCGTACCCGTATTCTCAAAGAATTGGGAATCAGCGAATCCACCTATTACAAGCACTTCCGCCAATTAATAGACTGTGGCTATTTGAACGTGGTGCAAAGAAAAGTCGGTCATAAATTCAGCGTCAATGATTACTATATCAATGAATTTCCTGACGCCGACCAACGCCAGCAAAACCGAATGGTACAGGACTATGAAGGGATTTTCCCGTGCCCTGAAAACCAGGACATTGCAGACTCGTGCCCTGAAAATCAGGACATTGCAGACCCGTGCCCTGAAAACCAGGACATTGCAGACCCGTACCTTAAAAACCAGGACATTGCAGACCCGTACCCTAAAAACCAGGACGTTGCAGACCCGTACCTTAAAAACCAGGACAATATAAAAGTATCAGGTTCTAAAAACATCATTCTCTATAATCATCATCATCAAAATCATGATGATGTCATAGAAACAGTGAAAAAGCGGATAGGATACGACAGCTTAAAGGACGATTCCGCAGTAGTTCCTTACTTAGAGGCTATTGTGGGAATCCTGGCGGCACAAGATTCCTCACCAAGCCCCGATAACCCGTTTTCCCGGATTACCTCAGATCACATTCGGTATGTCTGCGCCTGTCTGTCCAGCCTTGCAAAACCAATTCATAACCCTTATGCCTATCTGCTCACAGCCTTGCGCAACGCTCCCGACAGCTTCCGGTTTTCTGGGCCCCTGCCCCATCGCCATTGGGAGGCCCGCACTCCCTCCTATGACATTGAAGCCTGGGAAAAATTCAGTATCTTTGACGATTAGGAGTTGACCCTATGGAAAAACCAATTCAGGCGGGAATGATTTTAAAAACAAAATTTGTCGCCGCTGGAAACGATAAATTCACCGAATATATCAACTACATAGACCGTGTTGAGGCGGTAAGAAACGACAATTTTCAGAAGTATGACCTTTTTCATGACGGCGCGGAACAACTTCAACAGGATAGCTGGACAGAGGGCTATTTAACCTATATGGAAAATCCAGAAAAAACAACCGGGCTATTTACGGTGGGAAAAGATACCCTGACACAGCAGGACAAGCAAAAGCTAAAGGAGTTGTTTACCCGGGCGCAGAAAAACAATAGCGTCATGTGGCAGACAGTTTTCAGCTTTGACAACCGCTGGTTACAGCAAAACGGCCTGTATAACCCTTTAACCCGGCAGGTTGACGCCAGAAAGCTGAAAGAGTATACCAGGGCCGCCATGGACAAGCTGACGGAAAAGGAAGCCTTGAAAGGCTCCGCAGTTTGGAGCGCCGCCATTCATTACAACACGGAACATATTCACATTCATATCGCTATGGTAGAGCCTATCCCCACACGGCCCATTAAGATCATCGACGGTCATGAGGAATACAAAGGCCGGTTTAGGCAAAGCTCCATTGACGCCGCTAAAAGCGCCGCAGTTAACCGGATACTAGACCAGAAGCAGGAAAACCAGATCATCAACGATCTGATTCGGGGTAAAATTATTGGCGGGTTCCAGGAAGGACTTCAAGCGCCGCCACCTGATCTGACAAAAGGGCTGCGGGCTTTATACTCCCATCTTCCAAAAGACCGGCGGCTTTGGAAATACAACATGAACGCCATGAAGCCCTTGCGCCCTGCTCTTGACCGGCTCAGTAAAGAATTTATAGAACAGTACCACAAGGAGGATTTTCAGGAGTTAATAAAACGGCTGAACGCTCAACAGGAAAAATATATCCTAGCTTATGGAAAAGGCGGAAAGTCCAACCAGTTTACAAAACAGCATTTGAACGACCTATATGTCAGAATGGGAAACGCCATTCTTCAAGAATTAAAAGCCTTAGATAAAGCGGTCAAAAAGGCCGGAATCGCTCAAAACCTGCTTCCTCTGCCGGAGGGCGGCGGCTCTGCGGAAGTCCCGGAAACTGAACCAATTTTTCTCGGCGTAGAAGAAAGCTTCCTAACAGAGCTTTCTTTGGAGCCGGAAGCAGACAGCGAAACCTCCCCTTTCTTTTCCGGTAAATTCCGCATGGAATGGAGCAACGGCTATAAAAAGGCCCGCCGCCTCCTTTATGGAACCATGAAGCTAAAGCCCGATTTTAAAGAGGCTTTCGCCGCTTTATCCCTGGAAGCAACCAAAGGAAACGTGTTGGCAATGGACGATTTAGGAAAAATGTTTGCCTACGGTATGGGCCGGGAAATTGACCCGGCTGTCGCTTACGAGTGTTACTCGCTGGCATTAAAGGGATTCCTGGAATTATACCCGGAAAACCAAACGCCCTATCTTGCCTATCGAATAGGCAAACATTACCATTACGGCCTTGGTACTGAGATAGACTACACCCAAGCCGCAAAATTCTTTAAAATCGCCGCCGATCAGGGAAACCAGTTTGCTCAGTATTCCCTAGCCGGGTTATACCGCCATGGCAAGGGTGTTGAAAAGAATCTCCAATCAGCTTATTACTACTATGGAGCCTCCGCCAACCAGGGAAACGCCTATGCGGTTTATGAGCTTGCGAAAATGGAGCGCGACGGCATAGGAACTCCTGTTAATACGCAGTTATCCAATACCCATTTTAAAATTGCCTATCAACGTTTTTCTGAACTATTGGACGAACGGCGTGACGATAACCTTTTATATCGTGTGGGACAAATGGCTTATACAGGAACCGGGACAGATATTAATAAAGCCTACGGTCTGAACCTTTTGGAAAAGGCTTGTGACCTTGGCAATATCCACGCAAAAAATATGCTGACTAACATCTATCTGAAAGATAAGGACATTGAGGGA
>OHAF01003356.1_pt1 | contig 10498 bp, 8 predicted proteins | sample 1577041 | NCBI WGS metagenome assembly OHAF01 (sample SAMEA3541495, study PRJEB24748) | human gut metagenome | biome: human gut; feature: human-associated habitat; material: faeces | place: China | collected 2012
GTATTGTACTTGGGAAAGATGGGAGAGCCAATTAAAATTGAATCACATCCTTTTATTAAGAATCCAGTTTATAGCATTTCAGGAGAAGTAGATAATCAAGGAAATGTTGAATGGATATATAAATATGCGCCGAAAGGAAAAGTGCTTAAATCAAAAAAAGACATTATGGATTGGAATACAGCATCGCAAGGTTTTGATCGCGGAAATACAACATTAACATCAGAAGAGAATACTAAAGGTATAGAAGCATATAGTTGTGGTGCATTTTCATTTGATATTAGAGCATGGGATTTGGACACAGACAGTGTAGCTGATATACATGAAACATTTAATATTAAAAAAAGAGAAATAAGGCAAACAATATCACATTACAAAGGACTTTCAGTGTATAGAGACAACATACTTGTATTACCTAAATCAGAAGCAACAAAAGATTGGTTAGGTATAGATATCCGAAGGGTTAGTGCGCTTGGAAAGCGTCTCAGTACAAGCCAAATAGTAGGAATATTGTCTATAACATCAGAAAATAACCCAGAATTAAAAGATACGACAGATAGAGAAAAACTTGTGGACACTGATGAGTATAAACAATTTTGTAAAATTACTGAAAGCATAATTCTTACGTTAGAGAATCTAAGAAATTTAGACAAAAAACCTAATAATATTTTGAAAAATCCGACCTTAACAGATTTGCTATCACCATTAGAACCTTCTGCATTAGAATCTAAAATAGAACTAATGATACAGGGGGGAGGATCATCAGAAGATATACTGGATGCAATACATGAATACAGTGCAGATACAGAAAAAAATTTAAATGAGTTGAATGATCGTCTAATATATTATGCACAAACAGCCTCTTTGGGCTCTATAGCTGTAGTTATTATGCATGAAATCCGGTCAGGGATGACTGTAATAAAACGGTTTTTGAATAGAATAAAAAAACTATTACTTATCCCCGATGAAAGAACACGGGAATATTTTGAAGATGCGGAAGCAAGCCACCAAAGACTTTTGGAAGTTGCAAATAGCTTTGCACCGTTATATAAAAGGGATATTTATAAAGAAAAGCATAAAACGCAAGTTATTGAGGCGGTTAAAAGCAGTGTAAGGCTTATTAAGGTAAAAAAAGAAGCAAAGGATGTTGATTTTGATCTAGATATTAATCAGGACTTTATATGTACAATGCATATTGGTGAATTTCAAACGATATTAATTAACTTGCTAGATAATGCGTGCTATTGGTTAAGAAATACAGAGAATAAAAAAATAAGGATATCTACAAGGACATTACCAGATAATAAAAAAATTGAATTAGTTGTCAGTGATAATGGAATAGGTGTAATAGAAGAAGAAAAGCAAAAAATATTTCAACCTGGAGTCACGGCAAAACCGCAAGGCATTGGAATGGGGCTTGTTATAGTTACAGAGCTACTAAATAATCATAATTGTAAAATTAGATTAGAAACACCAGGTGAATATAAAGGTGCTACATTTGTTTTTGATATACCAATAGAGTAAAAGGAGTCAGTTATACGAATGAAAAATGATATTAAAATTAAAGTTTTGATAATAGATGATGATGAAACCAGTATTAAGGGTATAAGAGATCATTGTGAAGATGCAGGATGGGAATGCAAAGTTACTGATTTCGATAAAAGCTATAAACAAATTATGCAATGGAATCCAGATGTAGTAGTATTAGATTTATGTGAAGCGGGAGTTGATGCGGGAACACCAGTATTGGATAGCATATGGATCAATGGCTATAGACCAATTGTTATTTTTTCTGGAAATATTGATTCGATAACATTAAAGGAAGAATACAATGCTAATGAATTAATACAAAAATATCCTAAAGGTGATGAACAGCCAGTGAATGATTTCTTGGATGAATATAAAGAATTTTTTTGTGTATTATCTGAATATAGAGATGAATTAGGAAAATCTTTAATTCAGGCATTTGATGGAGTGAAATCAATAAAAGAAAATAAAGAATCAGATTTGAATAATGATATTATTAAATATTTATTAGCAAAACGAACCGTGAATTATTTTGATTTAGAGAGAAAGGACGTTACATTGCCACCATGGGGAATGTATTTACATCCGCCAATTTTGAATAACAGTTTAAGTGCATGTGATATTTTGCGTAAAGTAAGTTCTGACACTGATTTATCCAAAATAGGAAATCCAGATGAATATTTGCTTGTATTAACACCTTCTTGTGACTTGTTTAATGAGGGAAAACGTGAAGCAAAGGTACAGGAGGTTTTATGTGCAAAATGTTTTGAAAAAAAAGTATTTACGGATGGAACAAATAAAATTGATAAAATTAAAAAAGTTTTGCACGATGGAATTAATAAGCAATGGGTTCCGCTGCCAGCCTATAAAAATGTATGTCCAGCGTTGACGGTAGACATGAAAAAATTAGAAATTATTTCGTTAAATAAAGTAATAATGAATAAAGCAAATATAGAAGATGATAATACATATTATTTAAGAATGTGTTCAATTGACAGTCCATTTAGAGAACAAATTATTTGGAATTATATGCAAACATCGTGTAGACCTGGGGTGCCAGATAGAAATGTAGATAACTGGGCAGTTGATATAAAAAATTAAAGTATCAAGTTTGTCTATAGCATGAAATCCCTGTATATTATACAGGTATTTCATGAAGCTGTCTCAAAATATTAAGAAAATAGTTACCACTTGCTTGTGCTAGTAAAGGAGGAACTGCATTTCCAACTTGAAGCGCAGCTTGTCCCTTTGTTCCGGAAAAGACATAATCATCAGTAAAAGACTGTAATCTAGCAGCTTCACGTACGGTTATTGCTCTAGCTTGAGTTGGGTGACCATATCGCCCTTTACTATAGGTAATGCATCCTCCAGTCATTGTTGGGGCTGGTTGATCTGGATCAATTACGCCATAAACACCAGTATAGCCAACATTTTCCTTTTGATGGCAAGGTAATTGAAGCTGTTCTGGAAGGCAGTTTCTACTGCCACCATGATTTTGTATATATTGGATACGTTCAATATTAATGGCAGAAAGACCATTCGTTTCATGATTTGGAAATCCAATTGGTGCTTTTTCTCCAGCGGCAACAGCTGGAAGGTTGGCGAATGCAATTTGTGAAGGAACCCATGCTTGCAAGTTATTGTTTGCATTTGGGTGCTCTGAATGTGTCGCTTGTGGTAAAGACACAGTAAAATCTGGAAAAGTATTTTTTAGTAATTGAAAAGCATCTCTTCGTATTCCATGGAGGACTAATCTTTTTCTTTTTTGGGGGATACCATAATCAGCACAATTTAAAATATCGGAAGTCAGTTCATATAATGTGGATAATTGTGTTGTTGCTATTTCAAAAATTTTTTTCCCCCGTCCTCTTTTTAAGCCAGGAACATTTTCTAATTGAATAAATAGTGGCTGTAAATCCATAACTATACGAACATTTTCCATGATTAAATTATTACGTTCATCTTTGTTTATATTATTTTTTTGAAGAGATGAAAATGTTTGGCAAGGGGGACAACCGGCTACAAGAAATAATTCGCGAGCTTCTATATTTAGCATATTCATAATAACTTCAGATGGTATATTGCGGATATCATCGATAATTACATTACCATGTAAATTGTTCTGATATGTAGTAGCTGCAATAGGATTGAACTCAACTCCTAATCTAACATTAATTCCGCAATCTTCTAAACCGCGAGATAAACCGCCAGCTCCACAAAATAAATCTATTGCATTGAGCTCAATATTATTATACGCCATAGCAATCCTCCTTTCATCAAACTTAAGAAATCACTCTATTATACACTATTGATGTAGAAAAGTCAAAATGCTATAAAATTAAATATTATTAAACGTAGTCAATAGTTTGCATATATTCCTTAAAAATTGGCTTAAGTGTCTGTACCCAGCCGTAGAGAGTTCGCTGTGGTTTCTGCAGGATTGCAGAGGCTTCTTTTAGGGTAAATTCTTGCCCAAGTAGTTTAATTAATTCTATATATCTGTTATACTTGGAGTAGTTCTTTTGAATATAGCTGATCCATCCGGTGAGTAGTTCCTGGTAGTGGTCAGTATAGTTGACGTCACGGGTGGACACTGGCTTGTAGGAATCAGTGTTTCCGTCTTTATCCGTGACAGATAATGTTGAAAAGCAGGTTTTTCCTTTCAGAAGATTGAACTTATTGTTGTACGGACAGGCAGTGCAGCTGTTGGATAAGGTTTTGGGTTGCCCGTTGTCCAGAGTGTATGAGGGGTTGGGGATTCTGATGGGGCAGAATCTTGCTTTTCCGTTTTGACCGCTGATGATGCAGCGGTTTTCTATTCTGTAATGATGCTCCTGCATCCATTGTTCTCGTTTGAAAACATCATTGGCGTTTTTATTGACTTCCAGTTTGAGGGCTGGAACCATTTTGCCTTCTATGCACATCTTAGAGAGCATGGCGCCGGATCTGTCCTGATCAGAACAGGACTGAAATTGGCGGATGCCTTCTTCATCTGTTTCAAAGAGTACAAAATATTTCTTTTCGTCTGCTGTTTCCTGGGATTTTTTTGCCATAGGGGACTCCTTTCGTGACGATTGCCGAAAGGGGGATGCACATGGCAGTGCCAGATCTCGGATAGCAGAGGCGAAAAAAGCGCACAAAGAAAGAGGTCGGGCACAGGGATTTCTGACGGGTCTGTAAGGACAGATCAGAAAATATGTGCATCCTCCTGCTTTTGCGCGCTTGGATCAAAGCAATCAGATTTATTTGTTGTAGAGAGTATTGAGTTTATTTAGTTGCAGTTCAACGTTTACGGCAGTTTATTTAGTTTTGCCGTGTTAATTCTTACGTGGGAGAAGGTATTTGGATGGGGAATGAAGTTGCATTACATCTTTCAGGCGGTGTGTTTTTTAACCTGATGCTGGCGGCGAGAAAAAAGCCTGTGGCAAATCAGAATCAGTGCCTGAAAGAATTGCTGTACATTTATGACAGGTCTGCAAAAGAGATGGCTGGAAACAGTCTGGTGACGATTGCGTCAAGGTTCCGGAACTGTGATCCGGATCTGCACAGCGATTACATACGTTTTGGGGATCCTGTGGTTGTTGAAGAATTTAATGGGAGAATGCGAGAGAATTATGCTTCCGTTGTTGGAGAAGTGAAGAATTACGCGGATCAGTATCTGGATTTGGAAGTGAATGGAAAGTGGCTGGGAAAGACAATCTGATTCAGGATAATGCAAAGTTTATGGCGATTCCGGGAGGGCTTCCGGCTTATAAGCAGGAGTTTCTGGAAATGTATGTGGTTTATATTTATAATCTTTTGCTGAGTGTATGGCATTATATCTGCTGTACCCATGGAATGACAGAAAATGGGCAGGAAACGTATTTTGCCCTGGCTGATTTTGCAGGGGAAAGCAGGTCGAGAAAGTTTGACCGCAGCAGGATTGGTTTTGAGAGCCATGAGGATGTGACGGTATCTTATGACATGGAGATTATGCAGGATGATATGAAGATACCAGCGCCGGCAGCTGCATATGTTCGAAAATTGGCAGGAAAACCGGATAAGCAATTGGAGATTTTTGCACTTGTAAATTCTGCAGTCTCTAAGGAAGTAGAGAGTATTTTCTCTTTTGTGGTGGAACATACCCACACTTCTGATAGAAAGGCAGCATTAAACAGGTACCGGACATATTTGAACAGGGCTTGTGAAAAGCACAGTAAAAAGAAAACTTTTCTGTATGAGATGCAGAGGGATTTTTATGGTTTTTTTGTCTGTAATGATGTGAAACGGCGTGAGAGTGTGTACAGGGGCGAGCGCAGGAACGACAGAAAAGATGGCAGGGTGATTGAGAATGTCTGTGTGGATTCCTTTGAGGAAGAACGCCGGTTTATTGTTTTATCTGGAACAGGCGGCATGGGCAAATCTATGATGATGACGCATTTCATGCTGGATACGATTGACAGGAATAAAGAGACAGGGAAAGTTCCGGTGTTTGTTCTGCTGAGGGATTATAATCCGGCAGCAGGAGATCTGATTGATTTTATTTTCGGGGAACTGAAACGGCATGATGTGGATCTGCATCTGTCGGATCTGGTGGAACTGCTTCAGAGCGGCAAGGGCGTTATTCTGTTTGACGGTTTGGATGAGATTAAGAGTGAGAACTGCAGACGGTTCTATAAGGAAATGGAGAATCTGGCAGACAATTATCTGGAAGCTTCTTATATTGTTTCATCAAGACCGACTATGAACTTCCGGGGACTGAGCCGTTTTACTGTGTATGACCTGCAGCCTTTAAGTCAGGAGCAAGCGGTGGAGATGGTTGGAAAGCTGGATCAGAGTGTTGTGGATCCGATAATTCAGAAAGACTTTATTATGGATCTGAGAAACAACCGGTTTGGATTTGACTGGAGAGAGAGGAAGGATTTTCTTGGAAATCCGCTGTTCCTTACAATTCTTCTTCTGGCTTATGAGGGAAATCATGATATCCCAACAGAGCGGTACCTGTTTTATGAGCAGGCTTATGATGCAATGGCAAAGAAACATGATGCGGCAAAGGCTCTTATCAGGGAATTTGCCACTGGCCTGAACAGCAGGGAATTTCAGAATTATTTCGGGGAGTTCTGTACGATTACTTATGAGCGGGAGAAGTATGACTTTACACCGGAAGAGATCAGCGCATATTTTCAGGAAGTGATTGAAGCCAATGAACTGGGGAAGCATTTATTGAGGATTTGACTGGGAAGATATGCCTAATCTATAAGGATGGCGGGAAGTATTATTTTATACATAGGTCTTTTCAGGAGTATTTTGTGGCATATTTCTTTTCAAGGCAGCTGGAACAGAGGTATGGTGCTGTGCTGGATATTTTTCAGAGAAGGGATTCCGCTGATCATGACAGTGTGGTTCTGCCAATGCTGTCCGATATGGAGCAGAACAAAGTACATTCTGAGAATTGTTATTTGATTTTTGGGATAAGTGATGATTGCAGAGTTGTAGGAATGAAGCAATCGAGATACGAACTGGCAAATATTATTGATGCACTATCCAAGCTAGAATTTGCTACAATAGATGTTCCGGAAATCACACTGGACACGATTGTATTAGATAGTATAGAGGTTGATGTGCTTACTATATTGAATACTGATAATACCCCGATTTATTTAAGAAAACCATATGGAAAAATGCGTCCAGGCTGTATTTATCTAAGAAAAGGTGATCGAAATACTCCGGATAATTCAAATGCGTTGTTTGGAGACATAGAGATGTTATGGAAAAAGAGATTTAGACTCACAAAGCCACCTTTGGAATACATCAAGAATCATTTGAATAATCCGTTGGAGTGGAATGAAACGCAGGATTGTTATTATAATATTTTTCGTCCGGAATATGTACTTGAGTATGTATATGATGAAAGTGATAGAGATTTGCGGGCTGAATTTTACGCGTATGCAATGACGAACGAACATGTAGTATACAGTTCAATGGTTGTAAAATGTAGCGGAACAATTGTTGATAATTATCAGATTGTAGCATTAGATGGAGGACGGTATACAACACCTACGCCAGAGTGGGGATTTTTAGGAAAACGGTTAACAGAAAATGGCCCAGAGTTTTCATACAAATATTTTTTGAAAGATTCCTTTCGATATAGTCTTCATAGTTTTATGTATCACGAAGAAAATGGAGAAGAAAGATATGCGCATGATGATTTGATGGACATTGTTTTGTTATTTGATTCGGTGGATGAAAAGAATGAATTTGAAAGATATGTTGAATATCATATTCAGAATTTGCGGGATAGAGTTGATGCGCAAAACGAGTATTCATATGTAAGGGCAGACTCTGAAGCGGAAGCCAGATTTATTATTCATAGACTTAGAATTGCACGTGTGTTGCAAAGTATTTTAAAAGAATATAGAGAATGGGTGAAAAATCATTGTTAGATAGGTAAAAATAGTAAAAGGAGGTGATAGCCGTATGGCACAGAGAACAGTAGCTCTCTGCAATGGTAAATATATTGGAATTGAAACTATCTATACGGTTATCAATGGCTGGCAGATAAATATTCCAGAGAAATTAAAGGAATTAAGAGCTCAGAGCCAGAGAAATGAACTGTTTTGCCCTTGTGGATGTGGTACAAATCTCATACTCGTAGCTGGTGATAAAAATTTAAGAGAGCAGCATTTTAGGGAAAAGCCAGGAACGGGTACATATGAATGTAATATGCCAACAGAGGGTAAAACCTCGGTTGATTCCAAGATTGTGTTAAAATGTTGGTTAGACGATAAGCTTGAATCGAATGATATTGAATCAAGGGTTCCGATAGATACTGTAGAAGATACTAAAAGAGAGCCGGAATTTACATTCTTATCAATGGAAAACAAATTTGCGATTCGTTATTGGAGAATCACTCTGATTATCTGTAGGATAATCTCCATGCCCCTGTACAGATATCGTATAAATAACATCTTTATTCTCTGTCCGCTGTAAAGTATCCATGATATATCTGGTTAAAACAGAATCTTTCGCCCATCCAGCTTCGTTTCTGCTTTCGATATCCATATTTTCAATACTGATAAAATTATCAAATCCAAGATTGGAAAAAACGGCATCCCTATCATAAAAAGATGCATTATTGTTATGAATCACACTTGATGCATACTTCTTCTCTTTTAACCAATAAGCTATACTGTCACAGGTTGTTTTGTGAAGAATACTTCGATATGGGTATTCTCCTGTACCGAAATAATCGATATTCATTCCTGTAATGACTTCAAATTCTGTATTGATTGTTCCTGCTCCATAAACCGGAACTTTTAAATATCCTGATGTATATTCTTTCTGAATCTTATGAAATGGAGGAATCGGATCTTCTGAAATAGTTAAATTCTTTACTGTTGTTGCGTCAAAAAAAGACTCTAACTGAATAAAAATAATATTAGGCTGACGTACAACTCCTGCCTTTTTCGTTTCTTTTTGTTTCTTTTCTGCTTTTTTTACTTTTTTCTTTATGCGGTTTACCGTTTCTCTTGAATAATTGATTGGACGGTCAATCCCGGTATCTATTGCTGTGACACAAAAACCATAGGCAACCCCATAATCTTTATAACCGGCGATCAGATTATCAAACTTCTTAATCAGCATTCCTTTACCGACTCCGACATACGTTACCGCACAAAAACATACTACAGTAACTGCTGTACATAAAATTTCTGTTACCAAATGCCTCGAACGCTTATCTTCCGGAGAATAAAGGTAAAGACATACAAGACCACCTATCCCGACCACTAATAAGATGACTATTCCAAGAATCTGCCACACTTCAAGATAACTGCTAAGAATCGGCAGAACCGACTTTACTAATGTAAGATCTACTGCCGTAAACGGTGTCTTTCTGTCACTTAAAACTACTCCGTTCGCAATCGCTACTAAAACCCAGCAGCCACTGATAAATACATAGGCAAAAATCCTTTTCCTTACTAAAAATACAATGGAAAAACATAAAAATATAATAAATCCATTATAGAGAAATACAAATGTTCTTTCCTGAACAAATGTAATCACCTCACCTACAGATCTCCTTTCCGTAAATTCCAAAAGAAGATTCAGGCAAAGAGTCAGAATCAGATTAAGAATAAGAACTCTGCAATTCGAAGAATTCCTGATTCTCTCCCATATATTTTTCTCTCTCATATCTACTCCTTGTCTACTACTTTGCTGTCCTTTGTATCTGTGTTGCCTGCACAATAAAACGGCCGGCTTCCGAAGAAGAAGTACATGTGGATAATGTCAGAATATCTTCTTCACTGTCTGGTTTTGTTTTCAGACTATAAAGTGCCTTTTCAATAGAATTCTTCAAATAAGATGCATAGTCTTCCTCAGAAGCAAATGCAATCGTATATACATCAGAATCCTCATTAACATCAATCTCTCTTGCTGCAAACACCTTATATTCTATCTCTTCCTCCGGTGTGATGATCCAGATTTTCTGATGCTTTTTATAATCGACATCCGGGTTATACTCTGTATCATAATGCTTCTTTAGCATACCAAACATCTGGCCATTTTTCAAATTGTGTCCATAAACGATACTGTTTTCCGAAGAAAAATCCGGTTCACATCCTGCATCTAAAAAGATTGCACCAATAAAACTATCCTTTCCTTTAAATGTCCGATGAAGGTATGTCGTATTATCTGCCGCTTGAACGATCGGATAATTAATGCCCGTACCCTTAATATAGATCCATGCCTTTACATCCGGATTCACCTTAGCAAGTGCCTCAAAATCTACTGTAATCGGACATTTATCCTTCTCCTTCTTCGTTTTCTGTTCGTCAGGATCAGCATTTTCCTTCACATATTGTCTTAACTGCTCATATTCCTTTTTCCCACCATGGTAATGTCTATAATACCCCCACAGCTTCCATGCCGCAACACAAAAAATGAGAATGCACAATATAAGAAGCAGATTTGAAAAAAATCCGCTCCCTTTTCT
>OHAF01003366.1_pt1 | contig 10465 bp, 9 predicted proteins | sample 1577041 | NCBI WGS metagenome assembly OHAF01 (sample SAMEA3541495, study PRJEB24748) | human gut metagenome | biome: human gut; feature: human-associated habitat; material: faeces | place: China | collected 2012
ATGGACTTTAATACAAATGGACGTATACCTGTTCAGAGATTCAGAATCCGGCAGATCAGAATTTAAAGATTGATTTTTCAGAGAAAGATCTTGATGATTTAAAGAAGCAGGCAAACAATGCCAATGATGCACTGAAGATGACAATGTACGGGAAAGGGCTGATCTGTGTACCGGATCTTGAGGTACAGCTTCCGGAAGCGTGGCAGTCCAATTCTGCATATCTTGTAAAAGAGCAGTCTGGAAAGCTTGCAAGGATGAGCGATGTTGCGGTAACAGCACAGGCAGAAGAGGATTCTTCCAAGAAAAAGGATACATCTGCATCACAGAAGGATTCGTCTGATAAGGTGAAGGAAGCAACGACTGCTGCCAAAAAGGATACAAAGCCACAGAAAGGAACCACTTCTTTAAAAATGAGCGTAACTTCTCTGGACGGAGATTGTTATATTATCGGAGGTATTACAGAACAGCAGAATAAAGGTGCGGCATCGGCGAATAAGGCGGAAAACGGAACAACGAACAGTGAATTGGAAGGAAGTGGTGAATCGGAGAATTCAGGAGAGAATTCTTATAACGAAGAAGGAGGTTCAGGAAGCGCTTCTTCTTCTGGTTCTTCCGGCAAGCAGGATGTTGCAAACGATGAAGAAGTTTCAGGTTCTTCCCATACGTGTACGATTTCGATTAGCTGCGCGACGATTCTTAATAACATGAGTGATTTAAAAAGTGGCAAGGAAGAATTTGTTCCTTCTGATGGATGGATTCTGGCAGCTTCCGAGGTAGAATTTACGGAAGGAGAGTCTGTACATGACGTATTACAGCGTGTATGTAAGGATGCAGGAATCCAGATGGAGTCTTCTTTTACGCCGGCTTATAATTCAGCTTATGTGGAAGGAATTAATAATCTGTATGAATTCGACTGCGGACAGCTTTCCGGATGGATGTATAACGTAAATGGCTGGTTTCCTAACTACGGATGCAGTAAGTATACGGTACAGGACGGCGATGTGATCAACTGGGTTTATACATGTAATCTTGGTAAGGATGTTGGAGATAATTCGATGTATTAAGGATGTATGAAATAGAGATTTGATATAATAAAGATTTAATATAATAGAAATTTGATGTAATGGAGATTTGATTTAGATGAAAGATACATTTTCGACATATCATCCTGTTTTAAATATGCTGTATTTTTGCGGGACGATCGGGGTGACGATGTTTGTCGTTCACCCTGTGATTCTGGCAATTTCATTTATATGCGCTGTTGCGTATTCCGTTGTTTTAAAAGGATGGAAAAAAACAGTAAAGTTTAATCTGCTCTTCTCATTACCGATGATGATCATTGTTGCCCTGATCAATCCGATGTTCAATCATTATGGAGTAACGATTATAGGATATCTTCATAATGGAAATCCGTTTACATTAGAAAGTTGTGTGTACGGTCTTGTGATGGCAGTGATGCTGGTATGTACTCTTGTATGGTTTTCCTGCTACACAGTTGTTATGACATCAGATAAGTTTATTTATCTTTTTGGAAGGATTATCCCGGCACTTTCTTTAGTACTTTCCATGTGCCTTCGCTTTGTACCGAAGTTTATCAAAGAAGCATCTGTTATTTCTGATGGGCAAAAGTGTGTTGGGCGAAGTGTAGAGAATGGGAGCCTTATTAAGAGAGCAAAGCATGGAATTACAATTTTTTCGATTCTGGTTACCTGGTCTTTGGAGAATGCGATTGAAACATCGGATTCAATGAAGTGCCGGGGATATGGAGAGAAGGGCAGAACCGCCTTTTCCTTATATCATTTCGATAAAAGGGATTTTTTGTGCCTTATTTTTATGATCATTACATTCGGAGCAGCGATGTGGGGCTTTTCAAAGGGGTATGCATTTTGTTCTTATAATCCTCGGATCGTTGTAAAGGGAGTACCCTTTACAGCAGGCAGCCTGCTTGTCTTTGCCGCTTTTTTATTGTTTAGTATCATGCCAGCAGCGATGGAGATTTTAGACCGAAGGATGTGGAAGGCGAGAAGAGGACAGGTAGAAAGTGCAGCACCGGCTGGGTACCGTTTGTGGGAAGTTGAATAGCCGTATATACAGGAGATAAAAAGCAAGTTTGGAGGTGCAGGGTGACAGCGAATGGTTTGTCAGAAAAGAAAAATAGTATATTAGAAATCAATGATTTGTGTTTTGCTTATCCAGAAGAAAAAAAGAGGGCGCTAAATCATGTTTCTTTGCATGTGGAGGACGGGGAATTCCTCGTTCTTTGCGGAAAGAGTGGATGTGGAAAGAGTACACTTCTGACACATTTAAAGACTCCCCTAACTCCGCATGGAAAGCGAAAAGGAGAGATTCTTTTTCAGGGAGTACCAATCGGGGAGATGAGTAACCGGGAGCAGAGTCAGAGGATTGGCTATGTATTACAGAATCCGGATAATCAGATCGTGACAGATAAAGTGTGGCATGAGCTGGCATTTGGTTTGGAAAGTCTTGGATACAGTAACGCAGATATTCGTATCCGGGTAGCGGAAATGGCAAGCTATTTTGGGATTCAGGACTGGTTTTATAAAAATGTATCGGAACTTTCCGGAGGACAGAAACAGCTTTTGAATCTGGCATCTATCATGGCCATGCATCCGGATATGCTGATTCTTGATGAGCCGACCTCTCAGCTTGATCCGATTGCAGCTTCTGATTTTTTGGAAACAGTAAAGAAGATTAATCGTGATCTTGGAACGACAATTATTCTTACGGAACATCGTTTAGAGGAAGTATTTCCTTCTGCTGACAGGGTAGTGGTCATGGATGAAGGGCAGATTTTATGCGTTGGCACACCGCCGGAAATCGGAGAAGAATTAAAGAAGCGCAATCATGAGATGTTTTTAGCTATGCCAGTACCGATGCAGGTTTATGCCAAAGTAGAGTCAGAGCAGCCCTGCCCGATTACTGTTCGTGACGGGCGAAAGTGGCTGGACATAGTTTGTAAGAAAAAAGGCATTTCACCAGCAAATGCATCTTCTTCATATAGAAAAGAGAGTGATTCCCAAAAAGGAAAATCTTCTTTTGCTAAAATTACAGAAAAGATTACAGAAAAGTTTACAGAGAAAAAAGAAGATATCATCTTAGCGTGTGATGATCTGTGGTTCCGCTATGATAAAGAACTGCCGGATGTCGTAAAGGGACTAAGCTTTTCCTTAAAAAGAGGAGAATTCTTTGCATTGCTTGGAGGAAATGGAACCGGGAAGTCAACAACACTTTCACTTTTGAGCCGTTTGAGAAAGCCATATCGTGGAAAAGTACTTTTAGAAGGTAAGGATATCCGTCGTTACAGCGATAAAGAACTGTTCCGCAATTTTCTTGGAGTACTGCCGCAAAACCCGCAGTCCCTTTTTGTAAAGAAAAGTGTGGAATTAGAACTGTTTGAAATGGTAGGCGGTGTAAAAGAGAAAAAGGATGAAGAATATCAGCTTGCCATGGATAAAAAGGATGCGGTGGAAGGAATCATTAAAGTAACACATTTGGAAGAATTACTGCATCGTCATCCGTATGACTTAAGCGGGGGAGAGCAGCAGAGGCTTGCCTTGGCTAAGATTTTGTTATTGCGGCCAAAGCTTTTGTTGATGGATGAACCGACCAAAGGACTTGATAGCTATTTTAAAAAAGAATTTGCCGGAATACTGGCATTACTCAAAGAGCAGGGCGTAACTGTTTTTATGATTTCTCATGATATTGAGTTCTGCGCTTCTTATGCAGACCGATGTGGTTTATTTTTTGATGGAAATAACCATTTTTATATAGTAATCCAACTGCTACTAATGGTATCCCTAAGTCACTTGCTGATTTTAGATGGTCACCTGATAATATTCCAAGCCCTCCTGAATATATTGGTATTGTTCTGTCTAATCCATATTCAGCTGAAAAATATGCTATTAAATCATTCTTATTTTCTGGGTAATTGTTGGCAAACCATGTATTTTTGCTATTCATATAATCTTCAAATTGTCTTGCTAATTTGTCATATTCTTTTAGGAATTCTACATTTTTAGAAACAGCTTCTAATCTTTCTTGTGATACTTGTTTTAAAAATTTTACAGGATTTTTTTCACAAGTTTCCCATAAATCATTGTCTATTGTTTTAAATAGTCTTAAAAATTCTGTGTTCCATGACCACCATAAGTTATTTGAAATTTCTGATAATTTTTCAATCCTTTTTGGTAATTGTGGGTTTACAGTTATTTTGTTAAATACGTACATTTTTATTTTCCTCCTTGGTATTTTATAAATTATTGTTTTTATCTTTCTTGTTGTTCTTTTTCGTGATACATTTGTATTGTATCTTCTATTGTTTTTTCATATGCTTCGTTTCTTTGTTGGTACTGTTTTTTGAAGTTTGCTACTTTTTGCTTTTCAGAATTTTCTTTTGATTTTTTTGTGTTCTTTTTTTTGCTATTTTCCATTTCGAAGATTTCTTTTGCATTTTGCCTTTTTTGTCTTTTATTGTTTTCTTCTTCTTTTGTTGTGTCTATGCTTTTTCCAACAATAACTATTTTTTCGATTTTCTTGATTCTTTCTATTGATTTTATTTTGTTGGTTGTGTTTATTTTTTCGATTTCCATATAGCTTTTCTCCAATTCTTTTATATTATAATAATAAAATAAAAAAAGTACAAGTCTTTTTTTAAAACTTATGCTTTTTTTATTTTTTTAGAACTTATAGCCTATTATATTACATGGAATCGCAACTGTATTGTTTATCCCATTGTTTGAACCACTTCCTGTTGTATATCCATCATTAAAATATACTTTATTTTTTTCACCATTAACTATTCTATACATTAATGGATGTCCGTCCCATCCTGATAAATACCATGATGTCTTTAGCGATGTTGATATTTTTTTATCAATTACTAAACTTTCTACTGAAAGAAACTGATTGTCAAAAACAATGTCTGGGTTTTCTTTTGCATAATGTGTTTGAAAAAATATTTTCACATAATCATAATTTTCCAAATCATCACTTAATTCTACGGTTTGTGCAGCAAATTCAGAAGTAATATCATTATTCTTCCATAAAACTTTTCCTTTATTACTACTTTCTTCTCTTACAGCTCCACCAACTATTTCATTTATTTTATTATCATAATCTGATAATATTGTATTTTCTTCGTTTTGTGCATTCTCCATCGCATTTTTGGCTTGTTTTGCATTTTCAAATAATCCAGTTTGAGTCAATGCTGTTATTGCTACTCCTGCTAAAATTAATAAAATAATTATTGTTATAACTAGCGCTACTAATGTAATACCATTTATATTTTTTTTCATCTTATTTTCCTCACCTTCAATTAATTTAAGTATTTTTATTTTATCCCTTTTATATTTGTTATTCTAATCTTGTTAAAAACAGATGTATCTGTTGATCTACCATATTGAAACATTATTGTCTTATCATCTTTTAACCAAAATGAAACCCTATTCCAATAATCACCAGAATTATAAATTATCCAGAAAACATTTTTATATACAAATTCATTAGTATTACTATAATGTTCTTTTATTTGGCTAACAGAGTATCTTTGAGAAAAAGGATATGAATACCCTTCTGTTGAATAATTATTATCACATTCAAATTCTATATAATTATAATTTTCAATTGATTCAGATAATGTTATTATGTTATTACTTGTATATGTTATGTTATTTTGACTTGTGTTAAATATATATCCGCCCTCACTTTTATTGTATATTCCATCATCTTTATTTATTAAACTTTGACTATTTTCTTTATCATTTCTATTACTACTAATATATTCATTTATTTCACTACTATAATCTGATAATATTGCATTTTCTTTTGTTTGTGCATTCTCCATCGCATTTTTTGCTTGTTTTGCATTTTCAAATAATCCCGTTTGAGTCAATGTTGTTATTGCCACTCCTGCTAAAATTAATAAAATAATTATTGTTATAACTAATGCTACTAATGTTATCCCTTTATTTAAATTTTCTTTTGTTCCCATATATATTCCTCCTAAAATTTTCTCACTAAAAATATACTAACATTAAATTTTAAAAAACGTAATGCTTTTGTCTGGTATTTTTTAAAACATTTTTTATTTTTATTATTTATCTTGTGCTGGTGTTGCTTCTATTGTATTACCATTTCCTGTATCTGTTGTTTTTGTATATCTTACTGTTATATATCCGTGTACATTACTTCTATCAGCTGCAGTTCTAATTTTAATTTTATTTTTTTCTTTTTCTATTCCTATTTGAATTGAATATATGATATTTGAATTAGATACGAATGGTAATGAACTACCTACTCCTGATTCCCAAACACAATAAGAGTTTGATAAATCAAACCATATTTCATCAACATCATTGATATTTAAACTGTAATATTTTGTAGTATTATTTGGTAATGATTCTATATATATTGTTTTTGAATATATTGGCTTGTTATTAAAATAATATTCACCTATAAAATGCTCTTCACCTGATATTGTATTTTGACTATTAGCTTGTTGGTTATTGTTTTCTCTTGTTGCTCCGCCTATTATTTCGTTTATTTTATTTTCATAACTTGATATAATTGTATTTTCTGTATTTGCTGCATTTTCCATAGCATTTTTTGCCTGTTTTGCATTTTTAAATAAGTCTGTTTGTGTTAGTGTAGTTATTGCTACTCCTGCTAAAATCAACAAAATTATTATTGTTATAACCAATGCTACTAGTGTTATTCCTTTACTTAGATTTTCTTTTGTTTCCATATATTTTCCTCCTTAAAATTTTCTCACTAAAAATATACTAACATTAAATTTTAAAAAGTGCAATACTTTTGTCTGGTATTTCTAAAAACATTTTTGTGAGACAATTATTAATATTATTATATACATAATTTAAATTTTTATTGGAGGAATGAAATATGTTTGAAATATCAAAATATAAAAAAAGTAATGTTAAAATTTCTATAAGATTACCTGAAAATATGAATGAAACCTTAAAAAAGATAGCCAAAAAAGAAAATATGAGTTTTAATAATGTAATTGTAAGTTGTATTCAAAACTCCCTTGACGAAATGGATTTAAGTAAATATAAAGATATTGAACTTTATGATAACAAAGAATTAAAAGTATAAATAAAAACCAAAAGCATCTCAAAATTTCGAGATGCTTTTGGTTTTACTCATCTTTTGAACCATTTATTTTTAATAATTTAAATATTTCTACTATAACTATTGGTGCTAGCACTAAGCATATTAGTTCTATTATATTTTCTTTTGGTAGTACTGGTATACTAAATATGCTTCTTAAACTTGGTATTAATAGTATAACAAACATTAACGCTGATGATGTCAATATTGCTAAAATTAATTTAGAATTGTTGAATATATTTGTTTTAAATATTGATTTTTTATTATTTCTAATATTAAATACATGAGTTAATTCAGACAATGCTAAAACAATAAATGCCATTGTTTGCCCAATTTCCACTCTTACCTCTTGTTCTGTTAGTCCTTCTATTATTGGCACATCTTTTGTACCTAACCCTATTATAAATGCAGCAAGTGTTAATAGTCCAATCATTACACCTTGATATATTATTCTCCAAGACATACCATTTGTAAATATACCCTTTTTAGGTTTTATTGGTTTCCTTTCCATAACATCTTTTTCAGCTGGATCCACAGCTAACGCTAATGCTGGTAAAGAATCTGTCACTAGATTTATCCATAATATATGTATTGGTAATAGCGGCTCTATTAGGTGTATATCAATTCCGAATATTTTGCTCAATAATGGAGTTATCAATATTGCTACAAACAGAACTATTATTTCTCCAACATTGCTTGATAATAAAAATTGTATTGCTTTTAATATATTATCATATATTCTTCTACCTTCTTCTACCGCTGAAACTATTGTAGCAAAATTATCATCTGTTAGTATAACATCTGCTGCTTCTTTCGCCACATCTGTACCAACTATTCCCATAGCGCAACCTATATCTGCTGTTTTTAGTGCTGGTGCATCATTAACGCCATCTCCCGTCATAGCCACTATTTCTCCATTTGCCTGCCATGCTTTTACAATTCTTACCTTATGTTCTGGAGATACTCTTGCATATACACTATATTTTCTAATATTTTTTGTTAACTCCTCATCTGTCATTTCTTCTAATTCACTGCCTGTTAATGCTTCACTCTCATTTTCTAATATCCCTAAAGCTTTTGCTATTGCAATTGCTGTTATTTTATGGTCTCCTGTTATCATAACTGTTTTTATTCCCGCTGTTTTACATTTATGTACTGCAAGTTTTACTTCTTCTCTTGGAGGATCTATCATTCCAACCATACCTATATATATTAAGTCATTTTCCAAGCTTGCCATGTCTTCTTCTGTTGGCTCATGATTTAATTCTTTGTATCCCATTGCTAAAACCCTTAAAGCATTTTTAGCCATTTCTTCATTATTTTCTGATATTGTTTTTTTGTATTCTTCTAAATCTGTTTTAATCTCATCATTTAATATATATTTTGTACATCTATTTAATAATTCATCTACTCCACCCTTAGTACAAACAACATACTTTTCTCCAACTTTATTTACTGTTGTCATCAATTTTCTATCTGAATCAAATGGAATCTCTTTTAATCTAGGCATTTGTTCAAACAATGAAGGTTCAAAATCCAATTTAAATCCCATATCAACTAGCGCTGTTTCTGTTGGATCTCCTGTAAGCTGATTATCTGTGCTTATTTTTGTATCATTACATAACATACTAATATGTACTAATCTTTCTAATGTTTCGTCCTCTTGTTTCAAATCAATTTTATTTATGTCTAATAATTTATTATTATAAAATATTCTTTGTACTGTCATTTTGTTTTGAGTTAATGTACCTGTTTTATCGGAACATATTACAGTTGCACTTCCTAAAGTTTCTACTGCTGGTAATTTTTTAACAATAGCATGCTTTTTAACCATCCTTTGTACTCCTATAGCCAACACAATTGTTGAAACAGCTGCTAATCCTTCTGGTATTGCAGCTACTGCTAAACTTACTGCTGTCATAAACATATCTAAAGGATTTTTTCCATATAGTAATCCTATTACAAATATTACTGCACATATCACAAGCGCTCCTATGCCCAATGTTTTGCCCAGTTTATTCAATTTTTCTTGTAAAGGTGTTTCTGTTTCATCTGTGCTATTTATAATATTAGCAATTTTACCAACTTCTGTATTCATTCCTGTTTCAACAACAATGCCTTTTCCCCTTCCATACGTTATTAAGGAAGAGGAAAATAACATATTTGTTCTATCACCTATTCCAACTTTTTCATCTGATAGGGCTTCAGTATTTTTTTCAACTGGAACCGATTCTCCTGTTAATGACGCTTCTTGAGCTTTTAAATTTGTTGCTTCTATTATTCTCAAGTCTGCTGGTACATAATCTCCTGTTTCTAATACAACAATATCACCAGGTACTAAATCTTTAGCTGAAACAGTTTGTAAATTTCCTTCTCTTATAACTTTTGCCTCATGTCCACTTAGTTTTTGTAAAGCCTCTAATGATTTTTCCGCTTTTGCCTCTTGAGCTACACCTATTATGCTATTTACTATTACAACAATTAATATTATTATAGAATCTGTTATTGCCTCTCCTTGTGCAATTGATATTGCTCCTGATATTATTGCTGCAAATATTAGTATTATTATCATAAAATCTTTAAATTGCTCTAAAAATTTTACAAATAGTGATTTTTTCTTTTGTGCCTGTAATTCATTTAGTCCATATTCAGCCAACTTTTCATTTTGTTGTTCTTGTGTAAGTCCTGTTTGGATACTTGTTTTTAATTTTTTTTCTGTTTCTTGAACAGTTTGATTAAACCATTTATTTTCCATCTTTCTACCTTCCTTTTATTTGTTCTTTTGGGACCGGTTCTTTTGCGAACATGTTCTTTTGGGACCGGTTCTTTTAAGAACAATTATATTATTTTTGCATTTTTGCTACCATCTATAAGTTTAATTCTAACCTCATCATTTTTTTCTAAATTCTTACTTGATTTAATAATTTGACCATCTTTTTCAACTATAGAAAAGCCTCTAACCATAGTTTTTAAAGGACTTAGAGCATCTAGTTTTAGTACCATTGCTTGAAATGTTTTTTCGGTTTCTTTTTGTTTTAAAGTCATGGCATTTTCCATCTGCTTTATAAATCCATCTAATCTCAAATAATTATTTTGCATATTTTGAACAGGGTCTGAAAAAGCCTTTGAATTCATTATATTTTGATATTTCATTTTCATAAATTCTAATTTTTTCTTTAAACTTAGCCTTGCTCTTTCTTTTAAAGTATTTATTTTATTTTTCAATTCATAAATATCAGGATTTGCAAGTTCTGCTGCTGCAGATGGTGTCGGTGCTCTTAGGTCTGAAACAAAATCTGCTATTGTAAAATCTGTTTCA
>OHAF01003367.1_pt1 | contig 10463 bp, 6 predicted proteins | sample 1577041 | NCBI WGS metagenome assembly OHAF01 (sample SAMEA3541495, study PRJEB24748) | human gut metagenome | biome: human gut; feature: human-associated habitat; material: faeces | place: China | collected 2012
TCGAGGTGTGATCTGGGATAGAGACAGGGTTACCGATACAGAAAAAAAAGTAACATTTACAGCCTATGATTACTTGATCTATATGATGAAATCTCAAGATTATTTTTATTACAAAAAGGGGCTAAGCACAAAAGAGATTGTAAAAAGAATCTGTACGGCATGGAAGTTGAAACTGAAATACAGTTACGGATCAATCAAAAATAAAAGGATCAAACCAGTACAGAAGAATATTGGAGATATGATCGTATATGTGCTGAACAAGGCGAAAAGCAAACTTTCCAGCCGATATATTTTTACGATTGAAGGAACTACAGTGATTGTCAAGTATGCCAATACTAATACAACGATTTATAAGATTGAGGAAGGAAAGAATGTAATATCCATAGAGGTTAAAGTAACAATGGATGATATCGTTACAAAGATAAAGATCTACGGAGAAGCAAAGAAAAAGTCAATTCCTAAACTTGCATCAATGTCTAAGAATACATCGAAGTTTGGAACGATCCAAGAAATTATGGACAAAGACAAGAAAGAGAAACTTTCGAAAATAAAGAAACAAGCACAAAAGAAATTGAAGAGCAGTGCAAAGGTTAAGTATGAATACATAGTAACGGCGATTAGCAATCCGAAGATCAAACGTGGAGACACCGTTTATGTTGGATGTGGTACCGCTGGACTGAAAGGAAATAAAACAGTAAAAAGTATTACGCATGATTGTGTTGCTGGTACGATGGACGTTGTTTTTTACTAAAGGAGAGTTTTATGCAGAGAAATGGAAGAAAAAATTTTATCCGGGCAATCGAACAGATTTCTAAAGGAAACCAAAGTGCAGCGGATGTTGTTGCAGAACTTGGAACTATGAAAGACGGAGGGATTCTTCCTGACTCTTATCCAGAAAGTGCAGAACCTGATGACGATTTTTTGATGTTATCTGATGCAAAAGTAAGTGATGGCGATCGAGTATTACTGATCTGGACAGATGCAGAGGAAAAGAATCTGCCGGAGCTGATCCATTGTGCTGACGAGAAGATGTATAAAGACAAAAAGAGGATAAAAGAAAATACACCTTCTGCATAAATGATAGTTTGGAAATGATAGAAATGCGCAATATATGATTACGAGGTGACGTATGAAATTACTGGTGACCGGAAATATCGGATATATTACAACAGAATTTATCGAGGAGGCTTTCCCTGAGTGTCAGATTCTTCTTCTTGGAGAGACTGAACAAAAGTCAAATCGCAATAAGAGCTTATCGGTATACCCGATGCCGAAGACGGAGGAAGAATTCAAAGACATTTTCAAGACGTATGAATTTGAGGGAGTGATTTATTTTTCTAATTATCTTACATTTCATGGGACGATGGAGGGTGAGATTGAGACTTTACGCAAGCTATTACATTACTATAAAGGGAATCTGAATTCCAGGCTTCTGTATATTACAGGACCGGATAGTTTATATGAAGATACAACAGGAAAGACGCTGATGGTCCGCTCGGCAGAAGAGTTCTGCAGGCAATACGGCGAACTGCATCAGATCGCTGTCAAGATTCTGCGTGTGCCGTATCTTTATTCCGGTACTTATGAGGAGGATTATTTTTTCAAGCTGTTCTCAACTGTGATCAATAAGAAGCAGATTACATTTGAAGAAGCACCGGCACAGGAGATGCATTTTCTTGCTTTGAGTGATCTTGGGGATTTATTATACAAGATTTTTGATAACTGGGGAGAGGGGAGCGCCTGTCTTCAGGTTCCGCAGGTATTTCATTTTACTTTTCAACAGTTCGGGGAGAGACTGGCACAGATGTTTCCGGATGCAAACATTACCTATTTGTCAGAGGTGCTGATCCGGGATGGGATATCTGATGACCACGTTCTGAGAAATGAATACGGTTGGTTTCCGAAGATTTCTCTTTTGGAGGAACTCACAGAAATTTATGAGGATTATTGTGAGAAAACGAACCATAAGACACGGAAGATCGATGTAGTAAAAACTTTTTTGAAAGTACATGATAAAATCGTGAAAATCGCGGAATTGCTGCTTACATTTTTTGTTTTTGAAGCACTGAACCGGGTGGCGGGAAATCAGGTGCAGTTTCAGATGATCGATCTGAGGCTTGTTTACATCGTGCTGTTCAGCAGTCTGTACGGCATTAATTACGGGCTTGCAGCAGCGGGGCTGGAAACACTTTCATTGCTGGCAGCATATACGAAAACCGGGATCGGCTGGACGACACTTTTCTACGAACCTTCGAACTGGATTCCGTTTATCTTCTATTTTGCAGTCGGCGCGGTCTGTGGTTACATTCGACTGAAAAACCGAGATAATATTCAATTCATGAAAGAGGAGAATAAACTGATCCTGGATAAATTTCTGTTTATGAGAGAAATGTATCAGGAGACGCTTTCTGATAAACGGCAGTACAAGAAGCAGATTCTGGGAAGCCGTGACAGCTTTGGTAAGATTTTTGATATTACGAAAAAACTGGATATCATTCTTCCGCAGGAGCTTTTTATTGAAACTCTGCATGTGATGGAATCAGTTCTTGAGAATCATACATTTGCGATTTATTCAGTTGGAAAGAATCAGAGCTATGGACGTCTTGAGATCGCATCCCAGGGAATGACAGATGTGTTGAAAAAATCCATTTGTCTGGATGATTATCTGGAAGCGAAAGAGACGATTGTGTCCGGAAAGGTGTGGGTAAACCGGAATTTCCTGGACGGCTATCCGATGTATATGAACGGGATTCACAAAGATGGAGAGCTCGTGATGCTGATTTTCATTCAGGAAGTGGGAAATGAACAGCTTTCCCTCTATTATCTGAATCTGTTCCAGATTCTCTGCGGTCTGGTAGAAACAGCACTTTTGCGCGCACTGGAATATCAGGAGGCAATCAAGAACAGGCAGTACGTGCAGGGTACACGTATATTGAAGCAGGAGTATTTTGAAGAACGGCTGTATTCCTTCCATTCTATGAGGGAGGAGAATCGGGCATCCTATGTGCTTTTGAAGCTGGAGTATCCGAAGATGACACTGGAAGAGGCAGACACAGCGCTACAGGCTTCGGTCCGTGAAAATGATGTCAGGGGGATTTCTGAAAAAGGAGAGCTCTTCCTCATTCTTTCACAGACGGACAGAAGTTCCTTGCCGATCATTCTTGCAAGACTGGAAAATAACGGCTTCGTCTGTCATGAGATCGATACCATGGAGAATGCAAATACAGGAGAAAAATTATGATTCAGACAGTGCTTGGAGTATTCCTGATCCTGTTACATATTGTCTGCTGTGTGCTGGTCTGGCTGGGGATAAAGACACATCTGCTGAAGGTGAAAAAATATCTGATGGCACTTGTGATCTTCGTTCCTTTCTGGGGAACAGTGTGCGTGCTGCTTTTGCATTTGCAAATGCTGACCAGAAGAGACAATAGGATAGAACCGGGAGTGGAAAAGCTTCGTGTAAATGAAGAGATTTATAAAAATATTTTTCAGGCAGTTTCGGATACGGACAAAAAGATCGTTCCGTTAGAGGAAGCACTTTTGATTAACGAACCGGGAGTGCGCCGTGAACTGATCATGGATGTGTTAAATGATGATCCGGAAGAATATATGGATCTTCTGAAACAGGCCCGCATGAATGAAGATGTAGAGGTTGTCCATTATGCGATCACAGCCATGGTTGAACTTTGCAGAAGATGGAGAAGCTGTATGCGGCATCACCGGACGATCCGGAGATCCTGGAGCAGTACTGTGATTTTATGGAAGAGTATCTGAATCAGGGGATTCTGGAAGCCCAGATGGAGAGAGAACAGAGGGAACGTTATATCCGTCTTTTAAGACAAAAGCTGAAGGTGAAAACGACGCTTTCCACATGTGTGCGTCTGTTCCAAAATCTGATGAAAACAGGAGATTATGTTCAGGCGGAAGAGATTCTAGGGCTGATGGATCAGAAATGGCATCGGAAAGAGGAGTTCTGGATTTTGAAGATCCGGTATCTGGCAGAACGAAAAAAGGGAGCGGAGTTGCAGCAGTGTTTAAGACAGATGAAAGAGGAGCAGATCTATCTGTCGTCTAAGAGTAAGGAGGTATTGGCTTTTTGGCTGGATTAAAATCATTGAAAACATTTCCGTTTAAAAGTATGCTGGTGATCCTGGGTGTATTTCTGATGATCGCGGTCTTCCTTTTTGCTGAACGAAGTGGAATTCAATATACTGAAAAAAACAGAAAAGTCGCATATCTCAGTCAGGAAGAAGTGGTTACGGAACAGATGGCTGCGAAATCACTGCCGAAGACCTGTCTGGTACTTCGTAACAGTGAAGATGAGGCGAGTGTGGCTGCATGGGAGCAGTTTCAACAAATTTTTAAAGATATGAAGGTTGGAACAGATGTGGTAGACCTGCAGAGTGCATCCTCTATTCCAGATTATCATGCTTATGAAACGGTTGTTGTATTACTGAGCGATGTAAGTCCGTTGAAAGAGAATCTTATGGAACTGTGTGATTGGGTGTCAGAGGGTGGGAATGTACTTTTTGCCCTGACACTTCAGAAAACAGCGTATTCATCAGTGATTGAGCAGAAGCTTGGAATCGTTTCTTCCGGATATGACAATATACGTGTAGACAGTATTTATTTTGAACCGGAATTTATGCTTGGCGGCGGACAGGCTTATGCAATCACGGATCCGTATGACTCTGCCTGGGCAGTGCAGCTGAGTGAGAATGTGAAGGTTTATGCGCGTGTCAATGAAAAAAACGGTCAGCCTGTCATTTGGGAGAACCAATATGGAAAAGGGAAGTTTGTAGTAGACAACTTTGGACTGTATGAGAAAGCGGTGCGTGGATTCTATGCGGCTTCCTACAGTCTCCTTACTGATGTGGGGGTTTATCCGGTAATCAATGGATCAGCATTTTATCTGGATGACTTTCCGTCACCGGTTCCAGAGGGAGATGGTACTTATGTGAAGCGGGACTATGGAATGAGCATTAGTGATTTCTATATGGATGTGTGGTGGCCGGATATGCAGGAGCTTGCATCTGATCACAACGTTCGCTATACTGGTGTGATTATTGAAAATTATGAGGATGCGACGGATGGAACGATTAAGAAACAGAAGGATACCAGACGTTTTCAGTATTTTGGAAATATGCTGCTTCATCAAGGTGGAGAACTCGGGTATCATGGATACAATCATCAGCCGTTGAGTCTTTCAAATGCGGATTATGGTGACGTGCTTCCGTATGATACATGGAAAAATGAGGCGGCCATGAAAAAGGCTGTAAAAGAATTGATCCATTTTGGAGAGGATACATTTCCCGGTGTATCAATGTCAGTCTATGTACCGCCGTCCAATGTATTGTCAGCAGAAGGAAGGAAGATGCTCGCGAAAGATTTCCCGGAGATCCGGACGATCGCCAGTAATTATTTCACCGGTGAGTTTGCGTATGTGCAGGAATTTGAAGTTGCAAAGGATGGGATTGTAGAACAGCCGCGTATCATCTCCGGTGCAATTATCGATAATTATATGAAGATGGCGGCACTGTCGGAATTAAATATGCATTTTGTGAACAGTCATTTTATTCATCCGGATGATCTTCTGGACGAAGACCGCGGTGCGGCGCTTGGCTGGGAAAAGATGAAGGGCAACCTCGCTGATTATATGGACTGGCTGGTGGATTCGGCACCGTCCTTGAGACAACTCACCGGTTCAGAACTATCCGGTGCGATCCAGCGTTATGGAGCGGTTACATTCACAAAGACAGTGACAGAGCGGTCTATAGAATTGAAGCTTAAAAACTTCTATGATGAAGCATATTTTATGGTGAGGATCAATGAAGGAACACCGGGTGAAGTTTCGGGAGGAAAACTTACACATCTGACAGGAAATCTCTATCTGCTTCAGGCAAAGGAACCAACAGTAACTATTGAGAAATTAGAAGATTGAAATACAAAGCGGTAACACGCGACAGATAAGGAGTTAATTGTGAGAATCTGTCTCATATTGGAGGGGTGTTATCCCTACATATTTGGAGGTGTATCCACCTGGATGCACCAGTATATCAATGAAATGAAAGAGCATGAGTTTGTTCTGTGGGTGATTGGGGCAAATGCGAAGGATAAAGGGAAATTTGTCTACGAGCTTCCGAAAAATGTTGTAGAAGTTCACGAGGTCTTTCTGGATGACGCTTTGCGGCTGAAGGATTCTGGAAAAATGTTTCATGCCTTTACAGAGGAAGAGACGAACAGCCTGAAAGAGCTGATGCTGTGTAGACGCCCGAATTGGGAAATCTTGTTTCGGCTCTATCATGATCAGAAGCTGAATCCTATGTCTTTTTTAAGAAGTGAGGAATTCCTGAATATATTGACGGAGTGCTGTATAAAAGATTATCCATATACTCCGTTTGCGGATGCATTTCACACAATGCGTTCTATGCTGCTTCCGGTCCTTTATCTAATGGGAAGTGAAGTGCCCAAGGCAGATGTCTATCATGCAATCTGTACAGGATATGGCGGACTTCTTGCATACCTGGGCGGGCATGTTTATAAGAAGAAAGTGCTGCTGACAGAGCATGGGATATACACAAGAGAGCGTGAAGAAGAGATCATTCGTGCAAAATGGGTACAGCCGGCATTTAAAAAGCAGTGGATTTCTTTCTTCTATATGCTGTCGGATATTATTTATACGAGAGCGTTTCTAGTCTCAGCATTATTTACCAATGCCATGCATGCACAGATCCAGATGGGATGTGACAAGGGGAAATGTCGTGTCGTTGAGAACGGAATCAACTATGAAAGGCTTTCCCCTATTCCATTGAAAAAGGAAGACGGATGGGTTGACATCGGTGCGATCGTGCGTCTGGCACCGATCAAGGATATCAAGACGATGATCTATGCGTTTTATGAGCTTTGCACGACAAGAGAGCATGTGCGTCTCCATATTATGGGAGGCGTCGATGATGAGGAGTATGCGCAGGAGTGCTATGCGCTGGTCGATCAGCTTCATCTGGAAAATGTGATCTTTACAGGACGAGTGGATATCATCTCTTATATGGAGAAGCTGGACTTTACAATTTTGACGAGTATATCGGAAGGACAGCCGCTGTCTGTTTTAGAATCATTTGCTGCAAGGCGGCCTTGTGTGACTACAGATGTAGGATGCTGCAGGGAACTTCTGAATGGTAACGAGGAGGATCGATACGGAAAAGCAGGCTATTGTGTTCCACCGATGTATCGAGAGGGGCTCGCACAGGCAATGGATCGGATGTGCGCTTCCAGAGCTCGGAGACTCCGCATGGGGGAGAATGCACAGAAACGAGTGAAAGCATATTATCGAAAAGAAGAAATGATTGAAAAGTACCGGAAGATGTATCAGGAGGTGGAAGAGGCAGATGGCCGGAATCGGATTTGAGTTAAAAAAATTATTCCAGAAGCGCGGACTTGCAGCAACGGCAAAAGCGTATGGGTATGCAGGAGTGATCTGTACAGGTCCGATGCTGCTTGGTATCGTGCTGTTGGTAGGAATCGCTTTTATCTGCGATCATACCGGTGCGACGAGACATAACCGGGAACTTCTGAACTGTATGATTACTTACACACTTCTCGCTTCGCTGACCGTGACCAGTTTCTTCTCTATGGTCGTGACGAGATATATTGCGGATATGCTGTATGAAGAACGCCACGAGGCGGTGCTTTCTTCTTTCTGGGGTTCAACAGCGCTTCTGCTTGTAGTCGGCGGAATCATGTATGGGATTTTTCTTCTGTTTTCAGGAATCAATCTGATTGATCAGTTTTTGTGCCTGGAGTTTTTCGGAGAATTGATCGTTACCTGGAATGCGATGAGTTATCTGACAGCGATCAAGGATTACAAAGGGATTCTTATTTCATTTATTACAGCGGTAGCGGTATCATTGTTGGTCGGATTCCTATTGATCCTGATTGGGATTCCACATGTAGAGGCGTTGATGATCGCAGTTACGATCGGTTATGGAATCATGCTGCTTTGGGATGTGACGCTGTTGTACCGTTATTTTCCGCAGAGAGAGATCAGTGCATTTTTCTTTTTACGCTGGGTGGATCAGTTCCTTCCGCTTGCGTTTACAGGCTTGTTCACGAACATCGGACTATTTGCACATCTTGTTATCATGTGGTGCGGACCGATCAGTGTACATGTTCAGGGATTATTTTATGGTGCACCGTATCATGATGTACCTGCGATGATCGCCTATTTGACGATTCTTATTACAACCGTTAATTTCGTTGTATCTGTGGAAGTGAATTTCTATCCGAAATATCGGAATTATTATAGTTTGTTTAATGACAAGGGAGAAATCAAGGATATCCTGCAGGCGGGAAATGAGATGAGAAAGGTCTTAAACATGGAGCTGAAATATACGGCGTTAAAGCAGCTACTTACAACGGCACTGGCTATTTCGATCGGACAGCTGCTTTTGACATATCTTCCGCTTGGATTTAATGATCTTATGGAAGGATATTTTAGGACACTCTGTGTCGGCTATGGACTCTATGCAATTGCTAACACAATGATGCTGATCTTACTTTATTTTACAGATTACAAGGGAGCATTATTTGCAACAGGAATGTTTGCCGCATGTACGACGACATTTACCTGTGTGTCTTTATTCTTCCCACAGGTGTATTATGGGTTTGGATTTTTACTGGGAAGTGCAGTGTTCTTTTTGATCTGTACACTGCGTCTTGGATATTTTATAAAAAAACTTCCGTATTATATTTTGAGCGTACAGCCGATTGTGGCAGAGGATAAAACAGGTTTCTTCACACGGCTTGGATTCTTTTTGGAAGAGAAAATAGAGAGGGGAGATAAGCTTGAAAAAATATAAATTACTTGCGTTGGGATGTGCCCTTTTATTAGGAATGTTCTGTTGCCTGACGGGATGTACTACCCCGGAGAACACAGGGGATACTTCAAAGAAACAGACAGAACAACAGGAAGAGATAAAAAAGGCAGAGACACAGGATATCAACGACGTTCACCTCAGGGATAAGGATAGTCTCTATGAAAATGATGACGAGGCAAGTGTTGTGACGATGTATCTCACCGTTTCCCGCGGAAATTCTTCAGAGGGTACGGATCACACCTGGAAGGAGATCAACAGTTATTCGGCCTATGATTATGACAAGATGGGAGTAGAACGTTACCAGACAGCGGCGCTTCTTCAGGTTGGTGATGAGTCAGGTCCGCAGAGCGGGGAGGTTGGATATGGTGAAAATGTGCCGAATGCTACCGTGCAGATCAGAGGACAGACATCGAGCCGTAATTCGCAGAAAAACTATAAGATTGAGCTGAAGAAGAATAAGGGAACTTGGCGTGGACAGCGCACGATCAATCTGAATAAACATCAGACAGATGGAATGCGTTTCCGTAATAAGCTGTCCTACGATCTTCTGAAAGGGATACCGCAGCTGATGTCACTTAGAACTCAGTTCGTACATTTATATGTAAGAGATCTTACCGAAGGAAACAGCGCAGAGTTTCAGGATTATGGATTGTACACACAGGTAGAACAGCTGAACAAGACAGGAATGGAGAATCACGGAATGGACTCGAAAGGACAGTTATATAAAATCAATTCGTTTGAGTTTTTCCGTTATGAAGATGTGATAAAAAAAGAAGACGATCCGACCTATGACCAGAAAGCCTTTGAAAAGCTTCTGGAGATCAAAGGAGATTCAGATCATACGAAACTGATTCAAATGCTGACAGATCTGAATGATATTTCTCAACCGATTGCGGATATCCTGGATCAATATTTTGACAGAGAAAATCTGACGTACTGGATGGCGTATCAGATACTGACCGGAAATGTAGATACACAGAATCGTAATACATATTTATATAGTCCACAGAATTCGGACACATGGTATCTGATCGCGTGGGATAATGACGGCTCTTTCATGAGAACCGAATACAACATTCAGAATCGTTTCGATCAGGGAAGTTGGGAATGTGGAGTCAGCAATTACTGGGGAAATGTTCTTTTTCAAAGATGTCTGCAGTCCGAGGATTTCCGTGAGGAACTTGACGCGGCGATCCAGGATCTGAGATCCTATCTCAGTGTGGATCGGATCAGTAGTATGATAGAGGAATATCGTACAGTTACTCAGAAGTATTTAAATCAGATGCCGGACCAGATGTATGCACCGTTGACTGAAGCGAAGTATGAAACAATTGCATCGGCAATCCCTTCAGAGGTAGAACAAAATTATGAACTTTATAAGGAGAGCCTGGAAAAGCCAATGCCGTTTTATATCGGAAAACCGGTGATCAAGGGAAATATTTTGAAGTTCAACTGGGACGCATCGTATGACTTTGATGCAGAGACGATCACTTACACAGTTGAACTGGCAAAAGATTATAAGTTTAATGAGATTGTATTTCGTAAGGATAATATTCAAATTCCGGAAGCGGAGACTACAGTTCCGGCAGA
>OHAF01003369.1_pt1 | contig 10452 bp, 10 predicted proteins | sample 1577041 | NCBI WGS metagenome assembly OHAF01 (sample SAMEA3541495, study PRJEB24748) | human gut metagenome | biome: human gut; feature: human-associated habitat; material: faeces | place: China | collected 2012
CATGGAGGTGTCCTTTTCCTGGATGAGCTGGCGGAGTTCCCAAGAGGTGTTCTGGAGGTGCTCAGGCAGCCGCTGGAAGAAAAATGCATTCATCTGGCAAGGCAGCAGGGAGCTTATATTTTTCCGGCAGACTTTATGCTGGTTGCTGCAACGAATCCATGTCCCTGCGGAATGGCTCCTGGTCCCCAATGCACCTGTACGTCCGGGCAGATCCGGAATTATCAGGGAAAGTTGAGCCAGCCGTTTCTGGATCGGATTGATATCTGCATGGAGGCACCCAAGGTCGAATATGAAGAACTGACCGGAAAGGGAACAGGGATGGATTCCAGAGCCATGCGGGAAAAAGTGATGCTTGCAAGAATGCGTCAGATGGAACGTTTTCGGGAAGAAAAGCTGACAAAAAATGTACAGATGGGACAAAATGAAATTGAAAAATACTGTCATCTTGGGAAAGAGGAAGAACGGATGATGCGCCAGGCTTATGAAGTGATGAACCTGACGGTGAGGAGCTATCATAAGGTGTTGAAGGTGGCACGGACAATCGCAGATATGGAAGCGACAGAAAGTATTCACAGACATCACATAGCAGAAGCGTTATCCTATCGGGCATTTGACAAAAAATACTGGAATTAATCAGGGTATAAAATCTGAAGAGGAGTGATAATTTATATGGAAGGAACTCTTAACATCAGAAAAAGTGACACGGAAATGTTTGTGCGTGCGATTTCGAAAGAAAGTCCGGAATATCCGCAGAAACTTCTGCATTATGAGGGAATGCCGGAGATTTTATATGTCAGGGGAACATTACCGGATCCACGACGACCGGCAGTTGCAATCGTCGGAGCCAGGGCAGCCAGTCCATACGGGCGTATGCAGGCGTTTCGTTATGCCAGGAGACTCAGTGAAGAAGGAGTGCAAATATTAAGTGGGATGGCATATGGGATTGATACTGAGGCACACAGAGGTGCACTCAAGAAAGGTTTTACATGTTCGAACCATAACCACAGGTTTTCTTCGGTCCTGCTGAAAGAATGCATATCCAGGAAAATATAGTAAAGTGTCAGGATATGTTTGGTACTTTTGAGGACGGTGTTCTTATACCGGGCACTAGCCATTTCCTGAAGAAATCTCTCTATAATCGACCATGAAATAACCGGCAATACAGTTGGGGTTGTTCCCGACAATTCGGCATCAGGAATCTCCACTATCTGATGGATTAGCAGCTTGTTAAGGGCAAGCGAAAACCCCAGAGAGCATTTTTTAAGGTCAGAACTATACCTTAAAAACACCCGTATCAAATCTTCATAAACATCTTTGGAGATGGAAGATTTGTGGTAATCGTCCTTATGAAAGTCTAGCAACCCAGAATAATCTAGCTGGCTGATGCTTTGGAGTCCCTTATTTTGCAGATACAATAAAAACCTTGCGCAAGCGATGCGGTAACGGCCATCATCAGGAGTGACCAACCCGTTGTCCAGAAAATCATCCAGTTCAGCTTTCAATGTTTCTGACAGTAGGCAGTATGCGGAGCGCCTTGTACCCAAGTGACCAGGTAATATGAACCCGTTAGTATATACATCTTCCAGCTGGTCAACGCAATGCTTCCAGCCAGTATGCTGCCGATAGGTCCAGCAAGCTTTGTTGTCATCAATCCATCGATATGCGGCATCTGGTGAATAAAGTATTTTTTCTTCAGTCAGATGTTTTCGCAATGCCTTATAGCAGAGCCGATGAAGACTTATCACAGATGCACTGAACTTCTCTGCAATAAGAAATTCAAGGATGACAGTTACATTTTTGTCGTATTGTTCCATGTGGAATCACCTCCATAAATTTGATGATTCCATTATCAGGGATAAGGTGGATTTTTATCCACATCTTTTATTGAACAATGCCTTGATTTATGCTATATTGAGCAAAAGATGAGGATAAAAATATCCTGCGGATAAGCTGAGATTATTAGAAAAACTGCAGCGGCCATCTTCTAGATAGGTGGACAGATAGGAGCGGCGGTTCTGAATGTAGGTGACAGCTTTATCCATTCTGCTTCCACGGGTAGGGCTCTGCTGATCAAGCCACGACAAAAAGCCTTCTACTACCGGCTTTTCTTTTTCAAGACGCGCCTTTTTGATAGCATCGAAGGAAGAATACTTTGATCTGATCACATCTTCCAGATGGAAGAGCTGGTTAATGTACAGCATTCCCTGTACGGATGGCTGGGTATAATCCAGAGCTTTTCCCTTGGGAATGGCATCTGTCAGATATCTTCTGATGTGTGCCCAGCAGGCTGTGCGTTTGGCATCTGGAACTTTATTGTATCCACTATAGCCATCACACATCAGATAACCCTTGAAGCCGTGAAGAAAATCTACAGCATTGTCCCCGGCCCGGGTCTCTGAGTATTTATAGAGGATAATAGGTGGTCCTCCGTCTTCACCGCTGCGGAACAGCCACATATATGACTTTGTCTGAGCGCGGCGTTCCGGTTCATGCAGAACCTGAAGTGGCGTTTCATCTGCCATCGCGAATCCACGTTCCAGAAGTTTCCTGTGGAAGTATTCGTACATAGGAAGAAAAAACGCTTCGGAATTCCGGATCACCCAGTTTGCCATAGTAGCTCTGGTGATCTCCACGCCATACTGTTTCCAGTCCTTTTCCTGACGGTAGTATGGAAGACCATTACAAAACTTCTGGTACATTACCCAGGCAACTGTTCCGGCAGAAGCCATTCCATAAAGCATATGGGCTCTGCCATCTTTTCCTTTTTTGATGACCGGAATATCCTGAAGCCTGCACTGCGGACACTCATAGTTCTTACTGTAGTATTCATATACTTTCAGTTTTGCCGGTACAAAAACCAGTTCCCGGCGGACAAACTCTTCCCCGATTTCTTTCAGCGGGGTACCACAGACAGGGCAGAGTTTCTCTTTCTCAGAAAGCTCCAGATACTTTTTTTCAACAGGAACTCCCTTAAAACGTTCCGCATCTGTAGCTCTTCCTTTTCGCTTTTTTGCTGTTTTTTCTGGAAGAATTGATTCAAGAACCTCTGCTTTTGCAGCTTCTGGATCCTGTTCCAGTTCCGCCTCATTAAAAAAGTTTAACTGACCCGGAATATCGAGGGTCCTTTTTTCGCTGGAGGTGCCAAACAGTTTTTTACGGAGAAGGTCTATCTCTTCTTTCAGATTATCCCGCTCCTGGGTGAGAGCCTCTTCCCGTTTATTGCCAGCATCGACAGTTGCCTGAAGTGTTTTTATCATTTTTTTGAGATCGTTTATCATGTCCTTCAGCTCACGGAGCTGGATATCTTTGGAACTGTCTGCCACTGCTTTTTCCTCCTGTTTCTGATGTTTCCATTATACCAGAAAACAGTGGTTTTTCCCAGCAAAACAGCGGATTTACCAGGACTTGAAAGTGCCGAAAATACAGCAAAAAACAAGAGTTTTATGTGCATCTTTTTTACGTTGCCTTGATCGCTTTGGGCTGCTCAATATCAATGCCAGACATCAGCCAGTCGAACTCCCGCCATGTAAGATTCCGGACTTCGGATTTATTCCTGGGCCACCGGTAAGAACCTTGGGCAGTCAGTCTTTTGTAGATCATAACGATCCCATCCGGTTCTTTTAAAATAGCTTTGATGCGGTCGCATTTACGGCCACAGAAAAGAAAAAGTGCATGGTCGATCTCCATCGAAAACTGTTCCTGGATGATCGCACACAATCCATCAATGGACTTGCGCATATCGGTTCTGCCACAGACGATATAGATTGCATCAACACTTGAGATATCCGCTAACATAGTGACTCCTTCAGCGTATCCATAAGCATCTTCAGAAGTACCGGTTTGATCTCATTACTCATTCGTATAAGCAATCCGTCTGCTTCGATTTCAATCGTATGTGAATTGTCAAGGTGCATAGGACTGTTTCCATTATCTGGAATCAGTCCTGCCGGAGAAGACTCCGGTTCTATAGCAATCTGGACTACATCCTGTTTATGGGATGTAAGGTCAAGAGTGCTGGCTTTGGGGGCTGGATCCGGTATCTGACAGGCTTTTTTGCGGAGACGGGTAACTGCATTGTAAAAACAGCTGGGAGATATCCCATGTTCATTACACCATGCAGCATCTGTCAGGCCACTTTGTCTGCATTCGGTTACCAGTTCCATCCATTCATCCAAGGAACGTCCTGGAGCACGTTTATTACTCATAATGAAACCTCCAAATGTAGTAAATTTCTATCTCCTATCAAGCGGAGTGTAGTAAAAATCTATTTACTATCATTATGAGTTTAAAAACGTAGACAGTAAAGCTACCCAAGATTTAAGCGCTTACGTTTTATAAGATGATACGAAAAAAATGGGTTTCTAAAGCAAAGGAGAAAATCTAATGATATCGTGAGAAAACACTTGTTTGGGTTCGCACGATATGATATGATGTAAATCACGGAAATTATGAGCATGGAGGAAAAATAATGGCGATTTGTTATGACAAATTATGGAAATTACTGATAGATAAAAAAATGAACCGCACAGAATTGAAGGAAGCGTCAGGAATAAGTTTTAATGTGTTAGCTCGGTTAGGAAAGAATGAGCCAGTTTCATTTGAATCAATAGAAAAAATATGTTTTACATTAAATTGTAAGATAGAAGATGTTGTAGAGATACAAAAAGAAGAACCATTACAAATCGATAGTGATGCGTTTACAACCATAGAACTGTTTGCTGGAGCTGGAGGTTTGGCTTTAGGGATAGAAAAAGCTGGATTTGAACCATTGGGACTAATAGAATTTGATAAAGATGCTGCAGAATCTTTGAAAACCAATAGGCCGAACTGGAGAGTTATTCATGATGATATAGCTAATATATCTTGTTTGGATTTGGAAGATTATTTTGGTATAAAAAAAGGAGAACTGGATTTATTATCGGGAGGGGCACCGTGTCAGGCTTTTTCCTATGCTGGAAAAAGATTAGGACTTGAAGATGCAAGAGGAACACTTTTTTATCACTATGCAACTTTTTTACAGAAATTACAGCCAAAGATGTTTTTATTTGAAAATGTGCGAGGATTGCTGACTCACGATAAGGGAAGAACATATGCAACGATAACAAATATTTTTGAACAGGCGGGATATACCATTCAGAAAAAGGTTTTAAATGCGTGGGATTTTGGTGTGCCGCAGAAAAGAGAGAGATTAATTACTGTTGGAATTAGAAATGATTTAGTGGGAAAAGTTTCATTCTCATTTCCCAAAGAACATAATTATAAGCCTGTTTTGAGAGATATTTTATTGGATTGTCCAGAAGGACCAGGAGTACCATATGGAGAAAATAAAAGAAAAATATTTGAATTAGTTCCACCTGGAGGATATTGGAGAGATATTGATCCGGAGATTGCAAAAGCATATATGAAAAGTTGCTGGGATATGGAAGGCGGAAGAACAGGAATTCTTAGGAGAATGAGTCTGGATGAACCATCATTGACGGTATTGACATCACCATCCCAGAAACAAACAGAAAGATGTCATCCATTGGAAGCAAGACCGTTTACAGTACGTGAGAATGCAAGATGCCAAACATTTCCAGATGAATGGCAGTTTTGTGGAAGTGTTCAATCTCAGTATAAACAGGTTGGCAATGCTGTTCCTGTCAACTTAGCATATGAAATTGGGTTGGAGATACATAAATCATTAGAGGGGGTAAAATAAATGGTGTGGAATTTAGATTTTATATCAGAAGAAGATTTTAAGAAGCATGTGCGTGCAACAATTATGAAATATGGAGAAAAACTAGAATCGTATGATTTGAAGCGATTCAACAGTAATCTGATTGATCCAATCAAGCTGATTTTTGATAAATCGGTGTATCGTACAAGCTGGGAAGAAATTGTAAATAATGAAATTTTCCGGCAGAGAGATAAGTCTAATAATAATGATATAGGATATTTTCATCAGAATATTTTTTCTTATTTCAAAGGCTGTGAAGTCCCACAGGCAGGCTGGGATGTTATTTACAGAAATCCAGATGGAATACAAATGCCAGATGGAGATATTGTACATACAATATATGTAGAAATGAAGAACAAACACAATACTATGAATTCTGCATCTTCTGCAAAAACATATATAAAAATGCAAGGACAGATTCTGGAAGACGATGATTGTGCATGCCTGTTGGTTGAAGCAATTGCAAAGAAATCACAGAATATAAAGTGGTCAACAAAAGTTGATGGAAAAAATGTACAGCATAGATTAATTCGCCGTGTAAGCATGGATCAGTTTTATGCAATTCTTACTGGTGAAGAAGATGCATTTTATAAGATGTGCATGGCATTGCCAGAAGTAATCAATTCTGTTGTAAATGAAGAAGGTGGCGTTGAAGTACCACACGATACTGTTATTGATGAATTGAGAAAAGTGGCATCATTGTATGGTGATGAAAATGGTGAATTATCTATGGCAATGGCTGTATATATGCTTGGATTCAATACGTATATGGGATTTGGTGAAAAAATCTGTGGAGAATTAGGAGAAGATAGAGACGGAATGCTTAAGCGAATTTATGAATATGTGAGAAAAATGCAGAAATAAAAGCATATCTCGGAGGTGAAAGATGGAGAAGGTAATGAATGAAAAAATTATTATGAACTATGAAGTGGTGGAACTATTACACAAATCTTCTTCATGGGGGAATATCGTATTTAAAGTAAAACCGCAAAATAAAGAAAAGTTGTATGTGCTTAAGTGCTTTCCGAAGATTGAAAATGGTTTGCAAAAACTAATTTTTAAAAGAGAGATTGAAGCCTTACGAACATTGAATGTTTGTGAAGGAATAGTAAAGTTAAGAGATAGCAGTACAGAGTTATATCCTTTTAAGGAGAACGAATGCTATGGTGGAATTCTTATGGACTATGTTCCGGGTGAAACTTTAGACCATATAAATTGGAATAAATATACGCAACTAAAAAAGTATGAAATATGTCTTCAGATTTTAAAAGCAGTAAATAACGCTCATTCGAATAATGTGATTCATAGAGATTTGAAACCTTCAAATATAATTTATGATAAATATGCAGATAAGGTTACGTTAATTGATTTTGGAACAAGTAAAATAAAAACAGTTATGGATTCCGAGACTACTATGCCATTATATTCAGAAGGTTATTCTGCACCAGAACTTATATTGGGTAAAAATATCACAGAAAAATGTGATTACTATTCAATAGGAATAATAATGAGTGAAATTTTATTATCACAAAAAAATGGAAGTGATATTAATAGTAGAATTGAGGAGTGGACTGGAAGAAAAGAGATAAAAGATATTCTATTATCATTAGTTCAAGAAAAGCCTGAAAATAGACCAGAGTCACTGGAAAATGTAATTGTGATTTTGGAGCGGTTAATAGGAAATCTTAATACATCAAGTTGTAGCTATAGTATTGCAATTGATTCTAGAAAGCTGGTTCAATTAAAAAGGAATTCTATTGTTGAAGAAAATATGACAATGGTACAGTTTACTAATTCATTTCTCAAAAATGAATTTAAACAATCCTATGGTTATTATGATGTAAAAGATCAGCAGTATGTAATTACTGGTGAAAAAATGATTATGAAGTGTGGATACGATGAAAATGAGCAGAAAATGTATGTAACATATGTTGGAAAAATTACTGCTGATAGAAGAAATATAAATATTAAAAGAAGCTTTAGAATTGTTGGACAAATATCCTTTGTATTAAATAGCAGAGATAATGGGTATGATCCACAAGACAATCACCAACTGGTTGTTATGTTTAAAAACCATCAAGATGATAATAAACAATATCAATTGCAAGAAGAAAAGTTTGAAAATTTGTTTGGTGGTTGGGAAATTGGTCTTACAGAGGCTGTTGAAAAAGAAAAAGGAAAATCTGCGATTATAAAATATGATAAATATGAGATTAATGGAGGTCAACTGATTTTCAATCTGATTGATTGCGAGAAAAAATCAATTGATGAATTGATGCCACCAACTAGATTTGTTGTAGAAAGCCAAGGCCAAAAAGGAGTTATTTATACGGAGGTAGGAAATTTTGAAGAGGTTGTATGTGATGATGATTCAGTAAAAATTGTCTTATCATTAACAAAAGGGAGATTGAAACCAACAGTAAGACAATTATTGAATAAAAATACACCACTTCTTGAAGATTTTCGTGCGAAGACTATGGCTTATAAACGACAATTTAGAGCAATTTTTGATTTGAAAAAAAGATTAAAAATCTGATTATCTGCATAAATACAGGGACTTTAAGCAATATGAATGAAAATACAAAAGAAATTTACCACTAATTTACTACGATTGAAAGAACCTTGATACGACAAAGAAAATAACATAAAAAAAACAAAATGGCATTTCATACAAGATATGAGATGTCTTTTTGTTGCTGTAACATAGCATAAAGTGTCCTTTTTCTGCTTGATTATCTACCATTTTTTTAGAACATGGATTGTCAAGAGCTTGTTGCGTAAGCAATGCTTGCTCTCTTGATAAGACATGGGATAAAAAATATTGTGACGGATAGCAGAAAAATAATGACTACTTGATTTTTTGATGATATACTCTAATAAATAGAGACTAGAGGTTTTGGAGGGGATACTGTATGAAATATATAGGAGCAATTATAACAACATATATTGTTTTATTTGTTTTGGACATAATGCAAAGAAGAAATCATAAGCAAACACAATCCTTAAAAAAATTTACGGTTAGGACAATAACTGATGTAAGTATAGTTTGTGCTGTTGGAGCTATTTTTGTGATTGGTGCAATGGTATTTGCACTAATAGACGAACCTGAAATATTTAAGAAAAATACCTTTATTATGATTATAGTTGTTGCTCTTTTAGGACTGATGTTTTTGGGAATGATTGCACCACTCAAGGGCGTTTGGGATATTTGTGTAGACGACAATGATGTTACTGTTATAAAGGTATTTCTATTTAAAAGTCATTGGAAAATATCGGATATATCATATTGTAAAATGAAACGTGGTGGTATGAATGTGTACATTAATGGAAGAAAGAAAAAAGCATTTTTTGTTGATGCTATGACAGACCACTTCGACAATTTCATAAAACGAATGGAAAAAGAGGGAAAAGAGATTATTGTTCTAGAACCAAAAGAGTTAAGCAATCAAAAAAACAAATCCTAAAATTTTAGGTTATCGTATCACTATATTTATGCAAAACTTATCTATATAGGAATATTATGGATTTTGTTATATTTTGATTGTTTATATTAGTTTCATTATTTGTTATAGCATTAAGTGCTTGTATTATCTATCCTATAAAATTTAGAAGATAAATAACATACAATTTTTCTCTTTTGGTAATGTGATATTATTAGTTGGGCAGGTGGAGTGATCCAGACGCGGTGGCGGTCGAAGACATAGAGCCACGCCAGCTTGCTGGCGAGTGTCTGGTTCACTTCGTCTGTGAGCGAGCTTGTGGCGAGCGAAGATTAAGCCCCCGTTATCTAACAAGGGGGGCAGAAAAAACAAAAGACAATGGACATTTATAAACGGAAAACGCTATATTTACAAGGTAAAACTGCATTTTATAAGGTGTGATATAAAAAGTATCTATTTCACATAAAATAATCTTATAGAGGAAAATATAAATATGAATATTTACAAAGTTATTTTTTACTATATTGGTATAATAATAGTTTGTATTGTGTTTATTAACATGTTATATAACTTAGTAACCAAAAAGTATAAAGAGAAATTATCTAAGGAACAGTTATCTAAAAATCCCAAAATACAATATTTCCAAACATGCTTTTATATTGCAGGAATTATTTTTTCGGGGATATGTGTTTGTACAATTGGAGTATCAGGGATAAGAGATTTACCATTTGTTTTAAAAAATCAATATCCACATGTAATAGGAAAAATAGTAGAAGTGGATAAAACATCTCATGGGGATTTTTCTGTTATTATTGAAAATGAAATAACAAAAGAAAAACTTGATATAGGATTTATTCACAAGAACTTGAAAGAAGGGGAAAAAGTAGAAGTGTATTATTTGCCTCATTTAAAAATTGGTAGCATATATAAAATACAACAATAGTGTGAACGGTCGATTTACTGATATATTAATATTTATATTTAGCAATGGGAATATTGAGAATTGTTTTGCGTTTTGGACGAACTATTATTGCATTGAAAATTTGAAAAAATTGATTTTCCGATTATGTATTTAATGGTAGGTAAAAAAAGAGTTTTAGATATTGAAAATTACAGACAAGAAGTGATAAAGAAAATACAAGCACTTCATTACAATCAGAGCAGTTGGTCTTAGGATTGACTGCTTTTTTTATACAGATTTTTTATTAACAGGCAATTATCAAGATACGGTAGTTGCCTTTTGATTGGAGGAATTTTAAAATGAATGATAAAAACTTTATTGAAGAATTAAGG
>OHAF01003378.1_pt1 | contig 10412 bp, 9 predicted proteins | sample 1577041 | NCBI WGS metagenome assembly OHAF01 (sample SAMEA3541495, study PRJEB24748) | human gut metagenome | biome: human gut; feature: human-associated habitat; material: faeces | place: China | collected 2012
GTATCAGCCGACATATATATAAAGCCATAGTTTTGATGTGTAGGAAAAATTTCTGTTGAATCCTTCACAAAATATACATGATCCGGTGTGTTTACTAACCCCTTAACTTTTAGCTTCAAAATCTGTCCAGAAACATCCAACTTTAAAGTGTCTCCCACATGAATATTTAAATATTCTGCCAAATAACTATCAAACCACACCCCTTTTTTGTTTGATGCATATTTTTCCCCTTTAACAACATACATTTTAGAAATGGTATTCTCTTCCAAAATATTGGTTTCTAAAGTTACATCTTTATACCTCTTTAATTTCGCATTCAAAACCAATGCACGATTTACATCACGAACATGATCTAGTGATTTTAGGTCATTTAAATCCGAATCTGAAACATTTGTATTTGTGATCCATAAATCCTGCAAATTATATTTTTTATAATACTCTTTAGCACTTTCGTCCATGCCGTCCATATATCCATGAATACCACTAAATGCGAGCATTCCAATAAATACCATTAAAAAGATGGTAAAGAATTGTCCCTTATAATGCCAAAGATCGCGATATAGTTTTCTTCTCAACATTACCAGTTCACCTCATCTATGTTCTTTGGTTGTTTATTCACAATATTCTCAATAATTTTTCCATTCTTTAAACGAATCACACGATCTGCCACATCCGCAATCAACGCATTATGCGTTACAATCACAACTGTATTTTCTTTTGTGCATTCTCGCAATAACTTTAAAATCTCTACTCCCGTATTCGAATCTAAAGCCCCTGTTGGCTCATCACAAAGTAATAACTTTGGATTTTTCGCAATCGCACGCGCAATCGATACACGCTGTTGCTCCCCTCCACTTAATTGATTTGGAAACTTATTTTCTTGACCATTTAAACCTACCTTATTCAATATTTCAGTCGAATCCTTTGCGTTTTTAACTACATCCCGAATCAAATCGACATTTTCCTTCACTGTCAGTGTCGGCAAAATATTGTAGAATTGAAAGATAAAGCCAATATTTTTAGCACGATAATCCGTTAGTTCTTTTTCACTATACCCACTAATATCGAGCCCATCCATATATACTTTTCCATCAGTCACATGATCCATTCCACCCATAATATTTAAAAGTGTCGACTTACCCGCTCCACTTGGTCCTAAAATCACAACCATTTCATGTTGATCAATCGAAAAAGAAACATCATCCAATGCATAAAATGCTTTTTCTCCTACTTCATACTTTTTTGATACCCCATTAAATTCTATACATTTCTTCATAATCACTCTCCCGTTAGTTATATCTAACTTTACGATTAGTATACTCTAACTATAAAGAAAATAAAAGAACAAGATTACTTCCATCCTTTTAGATTATAGCGTTGATATCGCATAAAGTGGAATATTAACCATCCATCCTTGATCCACATATTTTAATGTGGAAAAACGAACAGCTTTTTTCGGATGATACTTTTCACAATATGCCTTAAGGCTTTGTGAGTAAACATTACCTTCTGCTTTCACTTCAATTAGAACAATCCTATCTTCCATTTGAATCATGAAATCCTGCTCAAAAGTTGATTTATCTATACAATAATAATATGGGGTATATTGAGTATCACAAATCAGTTGATATCTATGCAACTGTCGCATATTCATTTTTGCCAAATTCTTTCATGATCCAAGATTTTCCTACTTGTCTTGCACCCACTAAAATCATGGGCCTACGATCTTCTTTTTTTACTCTTTTAGTTTCTTTATTGCTGATCTATACATTTTCCTTACCTCTTTACCATCCTAAATCCAATGATATTACACACTTTTTCTGACCTTATTTCAGTAAAGTCATACATTTTTTCCGACCTAAAATCAGGTTAAGTCAACACTTTTTCCGACCTCAGCCATGAATTACAGAAATATATAAACTAAAAGTTCAATCAAATAAAGAGATTTCTAGCTTGAAAGTGCTTTTTACATACAACATTTTATTTTTAATTTATACTTTATTTAAAGTAAATATTATAAACAACTGTCAAAAAAAGAACAAGATTTCTCTTGTCCTTAATTTAATTGATATCTACATTCTTGATTATTGACTAAATACTTTAGTCTTTCCAAAGAACAATGCACCATATCATAAGATACTTACTCCGTGTAAAAGTCTTCATGCGGCGTTACATTGACATTAAGATAGGCTTTTAATATCAATAAGTCTCGATTCTTGATGACATTATAGTTATGGTCAATATGAATAACTTCCTGCTCATTTTCAATACCTTCAATCAACGCATTGGTATCAATAATTTCACCATGTGATGTATTGATCATTAATACGCCCTTTTTTATCTGTTTTTCACAATTTCTTACAACCTCTTTCTTATGATATACTTTTGGTATGTGTACAAGCTTTCGATATACGCCTAAAGTAGCCAAAGCCTTTGGTTTAGAAGAAAAAGACATTCATCCAAGTGATAAATGCCTTGTATTAACACGAAGCCAAAAGAAAATGGTGCCATTTGGGTATAAAACCAACAATTTAATTTTGAATGCTAGACAAGAAACACTCTTAGAAAAGCCTTTATTTAAAGATTCTATGCATTGTATTGTGCCTGCAGGAAGTTTTTACGAGTGGGATTTAGGTAAAAACAAAGTGGAATTTTATTGTGAACACATTCTCTATTTTGCAGGAATTCTTATTGATGATCACCTTGTCATTATTACTACAGATGCCAATACGTATGTAAAACCTGTGCATTCTCGAATGCCAGTCATACTTGAAAAAGAAGATATCGATCCTTGGTTAAAAGATATTTCTAGAACCCAGGAAATCTTATCCAAACCAGGCATTGCACTTCAAAGAAAGCAGCTACAAGAACCACTTTTCTAAAGGAGATCTTATGAATATTACAGAGTTTCAAAAATCTAGATTCGGACTTTTTATCCATTGGGGAATCTATTCTATTCCAGCACGAGGAGAATGGGTGAGAAGCAACGAAGAAATGAAAGAAGAAGACTATATTCCTTTCGCGAATGAATTTGACCCAGATCTATTTGATCCACACCAATGGGCTAAACTTGCCAAAAAAGCCGGTATGAAATATGCCGTAATGACTGCCAAACACCACGATGGATATTGTATGTTTGATACAAAGACTACAGATTGGAAGGCAAATAGAGATTATGTCAGAGAATTTTTAGATGCGTTTCGACAAGAAGGCTTAAAAGTCGGTCTATATTATTCCCTACTTGATTGGCATCATCCAGACTATCCCCACTTTAAAGATCGACATCATCCGGAAAGAAACAATGTAAAATATGATAAACCGATTTGTTTTTCAAACTATTTGAATTATATGCATACTCAAATCAAGGAATTACTTACAAACTATGGAAAGTTGGATATCATGTGGTTTGACTTTTCTTATGACAACATGACAAAAGATGTATGGAATGCCCACAAAATCGTAACAATGGCAAGGACCTACCAGCCAGACATGATCATCGACAATCGTTTAGAAGGAGATGGTGTACATCCAGGAACCATTATGGATGCACATCCTAGTTTCACAGCCGGTGATTTTACTTCACCTGAACAAATGATTCCTCCTCAAGGTTTACCTGTGCCTTGGGAAGCTTGCATTACTATGAATGAGCATTGGGGATATTGCACAAAGGACACAAATTATAAATCAGCTAAGCTAATCATCCGTACTTTAGTAGAATGTGTATCCAAGGGTGGAAATATGATTTTAAATGTGGGGCCGGATGCTAGAGGTCAGTTTCCTAAAGAATCTATTCAGGTATTAAATAAAATTAGTGAATGGATGAAACTGAACCAAGATTCTATTTATGGGTGTACAAAGTGTGAATTAGAAAAACCAGAATGGGGACGATATACACAAAGGGGAAACAAAATTTATGCGCATATTTTAGATGAGAGCATTTTTGATATACCTATTAAAATTCGGAAAGAAAAAATCCAAAACATAAGAAGATTGTCTGATCATTCTCGAATCAAAATTCAAACACCTTGGAACGCAGAAAGTTTTCCTGACTATACATTTATCCATATTGATTCCAATTCACACCAGTGTCCAGATCCAATTGACACAGTGATTGAAATTACATTAAAAGACTAGCTTAAATTTCGGCTAGTTTCTTTTACTATATAGATTGGTCTTTGTTTACTTTCCATATAGTCTTTTGTCGTATATTGACCTAAAATGGCCACAAACAACATTTGAAGCCCACTTAAAAACAAAATCAAACATACTAAATGAAACATGGATGTGACATGTACTAACAATCCAAACAAAGTCATTAAAATCGATGAAATCATAATGGCTGTTCCAATATTACCAATCCATACAATCGGCGCTGTAGAAAAGGAAAACATACCTTCCATCGCATATGCGAATAGTTTAGAGAAATTCCATTTAGAATTACCTGCAGCTCGTTGTACATTATGAAATTCAATCCATTTTGTATCAAATCCTACAAAAGAAAATAATCCTTTCATATAGCGATTGTATTCTTTTAATTCTAGAATCGCATCCACCATTTGTCTTGACATCATACGAAAATCACCACAACCATCGCTCATATCCATTTTGCACATTTTCTGCATTACTTTATAAAAGGTATGCGATAAAAAGTTACGAATCTTTCCTTCACCCGTACGATCCACTCTTTTTCCTGCACAACAATCATAGCCTTCTTCACTAACCGCCTTGTACATTTCTTTTAATAATACAGGAGGATGCTGCAAATCGGCATCCATGATCACAACATAATTGCCACTTGATTTCTTTAATCCTGCAAACATGGCGGCTTCTTTACCAAAATTTCTTGAAAAAGAAATAAATTCACAATGCTCATCCTTTAAGCTTAATGCTCTTAATATATCTTTTGTGTGATCCTTTGATCCATCATCCACAAACAACAATTCATAGGTAATGTCTTCTATTTCATTTAATACTTCACTGGTCTTTTTATAAAACACGGAAAGAACTTCTTCTTCATTAAAACAAGGAACGACAACACTAATTTTGTTCATACAACATTTCCTCCTTCTTAGAAAATATATGGGATTTACATAAGAAATAATTGGCCAAAACAGTAATCACACTGACTAAAATCTTGGATAGTAAGTTTGAAACATGTAAGCCATCAATACAAATAGCCAATAGTAGATTTTCAACAAGTAATGTCATAAATCGAAGTCCAAAAAACTCGATACATTCTTTTTTCATATCATTACTTGAATGAAATACAACTTTACGATTTGAAAAATACGCAAAGATAACGGCTACTATCCAAGCTAAACTATTGCTTATCAGCCAATGGATTCCTATTTTTAAACAAATAAAATAAATAATATAATTCACAAGAGTTGTCATAACTCCTACGATTCCATAGCTTATAAATTCTTTGACTTTTTCCATATCCAAAATCCTCCTATCATAATTGAAAGAACACTTATACCAAGTCCTGCATTCTTAAATGGCGCATGAAATTGAATTGTAATTGTATGGCTTCCTTTTTTGATTTTGCATCCCACAAAAGCCTTATTTACAATTTCAACATTCTGCTTCTTTCCATCAATATAAATTTCATATCCCTTTTCATAAGGATATGAAGTTACTAAATAACCATCTTTAGAGGTCGTTACTTTCCCTTTAAATATAGAATCCGTTTTCAAAGATTTAATCTTTGTTACTTTACGATCAAACACATTCATATCACATGTATAAACGCGAATATTGGATATCTTATATTTTCCTTTGGATAAAGTAACATCAAATTGTTTTAATTCTTTTTTAGAAAGAATATACGTAAAATGTTTATTCCCATTTGGATACACAGAATGTTTTTTTGACAATGTATTCTTCATTCCATTAATAGATATAAAAACTTTTTTCTCTGTATAATTCTTTACATCAAAATCAATACAGATCAGTTTATTTTTAGCATCAAAATCAATGGGTATCGTTTTTTTCGTTTTCTTTTTGTTCTGAATCACAATCGATTGATCTAAATTCTTTATAAGTTTCATCTTTGAGGCATACTCATTACTTGTTTCACCATTCACAATCGTACGATTATAGATGGTATCCAAATTATATGGATAAAAGAGTTTATCAAACTTAGATTCATTTATCGTATCACTTGTGACATAGACCATTGGAAATACATTTTTATTCTTTAATAATTTATATTTTCCTTTACTATCTACTTCTTTATATCCATATAAATTCGATTCTTTACTGAGTACATTTTGAACAGACATCATACTCAAATATAAATAATTCTCACTATCCGTTATAATTGTTCGATTGGGTTGGGAAATCGGATTCTTTATAATGTCATACACAAAAGTGTTATATAAAGAATTACTTGTTGACGTATAACTTGATGCCTTCATTTCTTTTAAATCATATATGTGATTCACACTATATCCGACCTGATCTAAATCGGCTGTTCGTTGATTTAAATCATTTCTTTGTATCAATTTTTGTTTATCCTTAGAATACATTGAATTATAGAGTTTTGAATCTAAACACTGATTGTAGTTTAATCCTGTAAAAACAATCATAGGTACAATGGCATATATCATTAAACATTCTTTTTTATCCATAAAGTAATAGCCAATAAACACAAGTGAAATTAAAAGTCCTATAAGCATAGTTTTGGTGCAAAGAAATAGACTAGCTAAAACAAGTAAACCTTTATTCAACTTTCTTTCCTGTAGCCAATGGGCAAGAATCATAAGAATGAGTGGTAAACATAGCACCAATATTTTTGTGCGTGCATATAAAGTTCCATTCAATATATAAGAAAATATCGGGAAAACAAACATTAAAATCAACAGAATCGATAGTTTCCTTGTCTTTTCAAATTGTATTCCTTGAAATAGGGCAATCCAGCTAATCACAGTCAACCCACATCCATAGCTATCATAGACAAGTCCTTTTAGAGTAAAATTTGGAATTAATAAATTGAATAGGTTAGTTTGTACAACAGATTTATGATTGCTTAAAATCAAATATCCAGTTGGTAGCCATAAAATCGTAGCCATACCCATACCAATAAGAATCGGAATCAGAATGTCTTTTATCGTAAGGTTTTGATTAGAATCATATAAAAGCAGAATCAATATCATACCTGGCGTATAGAAATAATTATGGAAAAGTGCCATGCATATACATAGGCTGATCCATTGTCTTTTATTTTTATCTATTAAAATCATTGAAAGAAATAAAAAGGGAAGAATTTCTACAAACATAATTTGTTGGTGGGACTGAAAGAAGCAATTGGCGCATATGCAACATATGCTTGAAAAGAAACAAATCGAATCTTTGTATCCTTTATTTCTTAGCCAGCAATAACAAAGTCCGCCTGTAGATGCCCATAGAAATGTTGCATAACCTATAATAAAGAAATGTATTGGAATATTTGGAAATAAATAAGAAACTAAAACGTCTGGCCTTAATAATCCATAATATGAAAAGCTAAAGGCATTGGTTTGTCCTTGAAGATTTTCAAAACTGTCTGGAAGTAATTGCTTGGTTTGTCGAAAATAGTCTGCCAAAGATACGTGTTGTGCTAACCAGTCTAACTTTGATCCATACATGGAATATGTGGATACACAAAGTACAAATAGAATGGGTAATATAAATAGCATTGTAATGTAAAACTTATCTCTTTTTTTCATGGTTTTACTATACAAAATAAATCTTAAGTATCGACAAAAGGAAATATTAAACTTTCCTAAATATATTAAGAAGATTTAAGAAATATATAAGTAGAGTGTTAAGAAATGTTTGATAGAATTTTACCGGTGATACGTGTGAAAAAGTTATTATTATGCATCTTAAGTTTGATGCTTTGTCTAAATACATCTGTAATTCATGCCAAAGAGCCTGAATCTTTAATGATTGTGGCACATCCGGATGATGAAACAATTTGGGGTGGATCTCATTTAATCAATGGAAATTACACGGTTTTATGTATTACGAATGGAAACAATAAAAAAAGAAAAAAAGAATTTATGAATGTCATGAAAAAAACACATTCCAAAGGAATTATTTTATCTTTTCCAGATAAGACAAAGGGTAAGCGTGATAACTGGAAGTCTTGTAAAAAGGATATTCAAAGAGAGATAAAAAAAGAAATCGATTCTAAGGATTGGGGCAAAATTGTAACGCATAATCCAGATGGTGAATATGGGCATATACATCATAAAAAGGTATCTAAGTATGTTACTATGATTTTAGAAAAAGAAGATAAGACAAATCAGCTTGTATATTTTGGTAAGTATGCATCAAAGAAAAACAAGGCTGAATTAGAGAATGAAAAGAAATTGTCCAAGAAAGATTATAAAGAAAAATTGGATGTCATTCAGTTGTATTCTTCGCAATCGAAAGTGATGGATCATTTACATCATATGTTGCCTTATGAAAATTGGAAACCCTATAGTAATTGGGGTAAAATAGAATAAAAGAAAGGGGATGTGAACATGCAGACGCGTATTTTAGTGGCGGATGACAATGCAGAAATCCGTGAAATATTAAGAATTTTATTAACTGGCGAAGGCTATGAAGTGATCGAAGCTAAAGATGGAAATGAGGTCCTTCAATTGTTTGATTCTTCCATCGATTTAATCATTCTTGATATCATGATGCCGAATATGAATGGTTACCAGACTTGTCTAAAGCTTCGTGAAACAAGCAATGTCCCTATCTTATTTTTAACAGCCAAAGGATTAGATTCGGATAAGACGCTTGGTTTTTCAAGTGGTGCCGATGATTATTTGGCAAAGCCTTTTTCGTATAGTGAATTAACGGCAAGAGTTAAAGCTTTACTTCGTCGTTATCGAGTCTATAAGGGTAAAAAAGAAGAAACATTACTTGATACAGAAAAGGATTTAAGTATGGATGGTCTTACTTTGCGTTATGCCCAACAAAATGCAGAGGTCAATGGAAAGGAAGTTGAATTAACGGATATTGAATTTAATATTTTGAGTACGTTGATGAAGAATCCTAAACAGATTTTTTCAGCTGAACAATTGTATGAAAAGGCTTGGAATGAGCCTTATTATTATTCGGCAAATAATACAATCATGGTTCATATTCGTAATCTTAGAAAGAAAATCGAGAAGGATCCCGCCAATCCAGTATACATAAAAACAATTTGGGGAAAGGGGTATCGTTTTGAATAAAAAAATAACGAGACTATATCTTTCCCTTCTTGTTTTTTTATTGAGCTTTTTCGCAATATATTCTCAAAGATTTGTCGTATACGATTATTTAAATGCACATTTTAATTATTCGGATACTTTGTCTAAAGACGAGATCAAAGAGGCGAAGGCTTATTTGGATGAACAAGAACAAGTGGATTTTATGAACCACACTCAAATTCGTAAAGATTTAAATCAATTATTAAAAAATGGAAGTTATCAAGTCATTTTATATAAGACAAAATCAAATAAACCCGATGATAAAGTCATCGATTCTGTACTTGCGTTTTGTGGTCGTGCTCCTTTAAAAAATGCACAAAAGTATAGTGTTTTTATAAAAAGTTCAAGTAAAACAAGTTGTATTGAGTGGTATCCATCTTTTAAAAATTATTATGCTTCTTATCGTATTTTTGATTGTATTTTAAGTCTTATTATCACAATTCTTTTTTATTTACTTTTAAAAAATCTTAAACCACTCCGGTCAAAGAAAAACGTCTTCTATTCCTTATCCAGTCGTATGATGTTCTCTTTTCTTTGTGCAACATTGTTGGTATTAACTTCTTTTTCATTTCTATATTTAAATCGTAGTGCTGTCTTTGAGTTTTTAATGGATACTTTTTATCAATCGGAAGATTATTCTTCTTATGTTAATAGATTAGAAAAACAACTCCAAAATTTTGATTTGACGAAAGAAAATAAAAAAGCCATCAATCATATATTAAAAGAAAATGCACTCAATCATGCGTATGTGGAATTATATGATCAGGATGGAATCTATTTTACAGACAAATCTCCATTAAGCAGCAATAATTTTTTGTTGTTATATAGTTTTGATGATTTGGATGTTTTGGAGGCCCCATTGTATTATGATTATCCAATACAGTTTAAAAACCAATCCGTTTATTTATATATCACTTCATTCCCAATGATTCCATTCCAAATTCCTTATATTATTCTTTCGCTTTTGATTTCTTTCTCTTTTTATTTAATTATCCTACAAAACTTTATCCGTAAACGAATTCATTCCATTCAAAGTTTACAGGAAGATGTGTTTACTTTAGCAATTGGAGATTGGAATCACGAAATCAAAGTAAGTGATAGAGATGAGATTGGTCGTTTAGCCCAGGACTTGAATCAAATGCGCATTGCCTTTCTACAAACGATGGACAATGAACAACA
>OHAF01003379.1_pt1 | contig 10409 bp, 10 predicted proteins | sample 1577041 | NCBI WGS metagenome assembly OHAF01 (sample SAMEA3541495, study PRJEB24748) | human gut metagenome | biome: human gut; feature: human-associated habitat; material: faeces | place: China | collected 2012
CCCGCCGCCGGACACCGGCCCCACGGTCCAATGGCCCACCCCCCGGCGCAGCCGGCGGGCGCTGCTGGCAGGGGTGCTGCTGGGGCTCACCGGGCTTTCTGTGGCGGGGGCGGTGATCGTCTCCACCTGCACCCTGTGCTACGCGGTCTCCACCGACGGCTCTCCCCCTCTGGCCTACGTCCAGGGCGAGGACACCTATCAGACAGCGGTCCGGCAGGTGGAGGACCAGGTCTCTGAGATTCTCCGGTCGGATTACCGCTACGCCCAGGAGACCACCATGGCCCTGACCATCGCCCCCAAGAACAGCCTCCAGACCTCTGACCAGCTCACCGCCAGCCTGATGGAGACGGTGGACCAGGTCAAAGCGGAGTACATTCTCACCATTGACGGTCTCCCCATCGGCGCCTGCGAGAGCCGGGAGGCCATCGACCAGGCCCTGCAAGGAATCAAAGATACCTACACCAACCAGTTCACCGTGTCCGCCTATTTTGACAACACCGTGGACGTGGTGGTGGGCTATCTCCCCGCCCAAGCGGAAGTTCTGGGCGCCCAGGCTTTGGCAGAGCGCCTGACCCAGCCCCGGCAGCAGGCCCAACCAGCCATCGAGGCACTGCTTCAGGTCCTGGAGCCCGCCCAGGAACTGCCCCGGTCCATGGAAACCCTCCGGGCCGAGGCCCAGGCCATCGACCAGGACCAGGGTACTCTCCCCCTCCTGACGGTATGCACCGTGGAGGAAGTCACCTATACCCAGCCGGTGGAGCCCCCGGTCCAAGAGGTGGAGGACAGCACCCTCCTGCTGGGGGAGGAGAAGGTCCTCTCCCAGGGCACCCCTGGCCTGGAGGAGCGGACAGACCGGGTCACCTACACCATGGGCCAGGAGCAGAGCCGGGAGAACATGTCCCGAAACCGGTTGGCGCAGGCAACCCCCTCCCAAGTGGCCGTGGGCACCGCCCAGGGCGTGGAGGGGGCAAAGGGCCGGTTCCTCTGGCCCCTCCGCGGCCGGATCACCTCCCCCTTCGGCGGGCGGCAGATTTTCGGCGGGGAGAATTTCCACCGGGGGCTGGACATCGCCGCCCCCAGCGGCACCCCCATCGCCGCCTCTGCCGGCGGCCAGGTGATCTGGGCCGGACCCAAAGGCACCTACGGCAACCTGGTCAAAATTGACCACGGCAACGGCTTTACCACCTATTACGCCCACTGCTCCGAACTTTGGGTCCAGGAGGGCGACCAGGTCACCCAAGGACAAACCATCGCCCTTGTGGGCTCCACCGGCCGGTCCACCGGCCCCCACTGCCACTTTGAACTGCTTTGGCAGGACGAGCTTTTGGACCCCCAGCTTTGTCTACCTTGACAACTTGCCTGACGGCGCCTTCCCGGTGCCGTCAGGCAAGTTTTTTTCGTCCTCCTTTCATTTTTTCTGCAAAAGGCGATGCACAGCCCCGTTTTTTCCTGGAATTTCCAAATTTTTGCCGCAAGTTCCCTGTCATCTCGCAAAAACTCGACCTTTTCCAGCTTATAACGCAAGTTTTCTGTCACTCCCGTGAAGAAATGTTTTCTTTCCTTTAATATATTGACAATAGGTTGACCTTTTGGCCTTCTTCAGGTACCTTGATGCCAGCAGATCGGTTTCATAACCCATTTCATCAAAGGAGGACTTTCCCATGATCCCTGTCAACCCTGAAGCAATCGGCCTGTTTGGCCTGTTCGCCACTGTCATCTGTTTCGGCCTGGAGCAGCTGGGTGTCGGCGTGAAAGGCGCCGACCACGAAAAGCTCACCCGCACCTTGGGCTACATCGCCATCTTCTTCGGCGGCTTCACCCAGCTCTTCACCTCTCTGTGCATGTACCTGTTCTCCGTGGGCGGTGACCACAGCGTCTATCTGGGCACTGTCTTCGGCTTCTTCGGCCTGTTCTGGATTCTGGTGGGCTTCTTTTTCATCAAAGGCGGCGACAAGAAAGCCATGGCCCACTTCTTCCTGTGCGGCCTGATCCTGTGCATCGGCTTCACCATCCGCGCGTTCCAGGACGGCCTGGTCTGGCCCCTGGGCATCGACCTGGTGGTCATTGACGTGCTGCTGCTCACCCTGATCCCCGCCTGGTACACTGGCAAGCCCGCCCTGACCAAGCTGGCCGGTCTGTGCAACGTGGCCATCGGCGTGATCTCCGCATTCCTGCTTTTCCCCGCTCTGTTCCTGTGAGGCGGACCGGAAGCCCAGTCTTTCATTCCCTTCCACCCCATTGAAACCGGACTCAAGTTCAATCCCCCGGCGGTACAGCTTTCGCTGTGCCGCCGGGGGATTTCGTTTTGTGGTATGTCATTCCTGCCCGGGAGAGAAGAGCTTCTCCTCCCGCAGCTTCGCCAGGATGTACGCGTAGCTCTCCAGGCCGTTGTGGGGCAGCAGGCAATAGGAGCAGTCTTTCACCCCGTTGCGCATCACAAAGCTGCCCCGGCAGTCCGAGGCACGGTAGAGGGGGCAGTAGCAGAACAAGCAGTTAAACTCCTCCTCCCGCACCCCTTTATGGCAGGGGAAATACTCACATTCCCGGTTTTGAAACCAAGTATAATGTTTTCCGTTCAAATCCATCCTTGCACGCTCCTCTCTGGTCTTGCTCCCTGGACAGGGAAATCCCCCGCCGGGCTCGGCGGGGGATGGCAGCGATTATTTTCGGCCGGCGGCGGTTTCCAGCACCCGGCGGTCCGCCCGGTGGTGCTCAATGGGCTTCCACTGCACTTTTCTGCTGAACAGTGCCACCATGGAGATGGGGATGTAGGTCAGCATGAACAGGGGGAAGGTCACCGTGTACAGCACCTTCCGCAGCGGCGTGGTGTGAATCCGCTTCCACTCGGTGATGGTGGTAAAGACCCCCACCAGAAACAGCACCACATACAGCCCCAGGAAGGTCTGCAAAATGTACATCAGGCAGGGCAGGAATGAAATCCCCTCCGCCGTGGACATGACGCCGCCCACCAGGTAGGCGATAATCAAGCCAACGGTGAGAATATATGCAGGCATCACCGTCATGCTCATATCATAGCAGGAGAAGTGCCCCTTTCCAATACCCTTCACCAGGCCAAAGCCATACTTGCGGAACACCTGGAGAAAGCCCCTGGCCCAGCGCAGCCGCTGCCGCCAGGACTGGCGGAAGGTAACCGGCTGCTCATCATACAGCACCGCATCGGCGCAGAAGCCGATCTTCCGGCCCTGGAGGATGTGGTGGACGGAAAACTCAATGTCCTCTGTCAGCAGGTGGAACTTCCAGCCATTGGTGCTCTCCATCACCTGGCGGCTGAACAGAAAGCCCGTGCCGGACACCGCGCAGCTGGTGCCCAGAAGCATCCGGGAGTTGTTCAGGTACCGGGATTCCCGGATAAACCACAGGGCATAGCCGGCGGAAATCCAGTTGTCCCCATAGTTTTTGGAGTTGCGGTAGCTGGTGACCACTTCATAGCCGTCGGAAAAGGTCCGGTTCATCTCCTCCACAAACCGGCAGTCCAGCACGTTGTCCGCGTCAAAGACGAAAAAGCCGTCATAGACCTTGGGGTAATCCTCTTCAATGTGCAGGAGCAGCTGCTCCAGGGCATATCCCTTGCCCACCTTTTCCCGGTTGAACCGGGTATAGACCACCGCGCCCTCCCGCCGGGCAATGTCCGCCGTGGCGTCGGTACAGTTGTCGGCCATGACGAACACGGTGAGCAGACTTTGGTCATAGGTCTGGTGCCGTATGCTCTGGATGAGATCCGCAATGACCGCCTCCTCATTTCTGGCACAAATCAAAATGGCGAAGCGGTGGAGGACCTCTGGTTTATGAGGCTCCTGCTTCTTGGTGAACGGTACAGCCAAAAAAAACAGCTGGTAGGCATAGCAGCAGGTAAAGACCACCGCTATGACAATGTTGATCGTCAAGATGGTATCCATTTTTTAACCTTTTAACACCCTTTTCTTTCTGTCAATCTGTCCCGATGGGCGGAACCGGCAGCGGGCGGGGAGGACCCTTCTTATCCCTCCCGCCAGGCGATATGCTTCTTTTTTCCTGTCAATCATCCGCCCGGGAAGCTCCATCGGTGGTTCTACGGCTTTCTCTGGTTTTTCCGGCAAGATGAAAATATGCTTGCATGGTTGCCTGCAAATATATTTTCTCTATTGTACAACGTCCTGAAAAAAAGTCAATTAATTTTCTCTTAATTTTTTGTAACAGATTGGCCTTCTCCCCTTCCCCGGTCAATTTTCCTGCCCTGTTTTTGAATTTTTCCTTGACAGCCACAGAAAAATCCTGTATACTCCCAAATAGTTAGCATAAGCTAACGATCAGGAAGAACTTTTTTCTTCCTCCGACGGAAATCCGTCTCTCTTTATCATATACTAAGATTCCATAAATAGACTGCGTCCCTTGGGGCGCTAAAAAAAACTCGGATAGTTAGCCTTAGCTAACCTCAAAAGAAAGGAGCTTCTCAATGAGTGTCGTCATTTTAGGCGGAAACGAATGCATGGTCCGCAAATACAAGGACCTCTGCCGGTCCTACCAGTGCTCTGCCAAGGTCATCTCCAAGATGGGCGGGACCTTGAAAAACCGGCTGGGCAACCCCGATCTGCTGGTCATGTTCACCGACACCATTTCCCATAAAATGGTACAGAACGCCCTCAATGAAACCCGGGGCCAGGACACGGTCATTGTCCGCTCCCGCTCCAGTTCCATGTCCGCCCTGGGCACCATCCTGGAGGCCCACGCGGGCGCCAAGAGCTGAGCCTATGTCTGTGGATTATGTGATCCAGCACGCCGCCCCTACCTTGGCAGGAATTAAAACGGGCAACCTCTTTCCCTGCTTCTTCTCCTCTCCCCAGGCCATGGTCCGGGACCTCCGGGCCATCAATCAGGTCCTGGTTCCCCGGGGACTCCGGCTGCTCCCCTTGCGCCGGGACAACACCCGGGTCCTTCTCTATCTCTTTCGCCCGGCGGCGCTCTCCCGGGATCTATCCCGGGGGGAGGCCCGCCGGCTCCTCCGGCAGGCGGGCTATCAGGACCTGGCCCAACACGCCTGCCTCCGGGAGCTCAAGCGGCGGCTACAGGCTGGGGGAACCTTTCCTCATGAGATCGGCCTCTTCCTGGGATATCCCCCGGAAGATGTGGCCGGGTTTATGACCCACCAGGGGAAACACTGCAAATGCGTGGGCTGCTGGAAGGTCTACGGCGATGAGGCCGCCGCCCGCCGCCAGTTTGCCGCCTATAAATCCTGCACGGCCAATTACTGCCGCCGCAGGGCCTCCGGGGCCTCTCTGGAGGGGCTCACGGTGGCCACCAGACTGCCCCAATAACGATTCCAAGATCCTGCCGAAACCGACAAGGTTCGGCAGGATCTTGCTCTTTTTTTGTCAGCCGATTGACTTTTGAAGAAAGATTTCCTAAAATGATAGTGTTAATCTTTTCGGCCGCATTTTTCAACCCCATCCGCGCCGAGTTTGAGAAAGGGGGCAATGACTTTGCCTGAACACACCAATCCGCCCGGAAAAAGCAACGCCACTGCCAGCTTGGTGCTGGGTATCATCGCGGTGGTCTTCTGGTTTTTCGGCTATTCCTCCATCCTTTCCGTCATTTTAGGAATCGTCGGCCTGATCCAGGCCAGCAAGGCCAAGGAACTGGGATACCTGGACGCCATCCGCACGGCGGGATTTGTGCTCTCCCTCATTGGTCTGATCGGCGGCGCCCTGGCCTTTGTGGCCTGTGTCGCCTGCGTCAGCTGTGCGGGGATCGCCAGCACCCTTCCCCTGTAATTCCTTCCACCTATGCCGCGGCATTCCTGCCGCGGCGCCTTATTTTGGAGCTTTCGTTACGGTTATGCTACCCTATTGGAATCTTGGCGGCACTCTCTTCCCCACGTACAGCCTGCTGACCCTGCTGGGCGCCGCTGCCGCGTGGCTGTACTTCCACCGGCAGCTCAAAGCCCGGGGAGAAAACCCCGGCCGGACAGAGCAAGCCTTTCTCTTTGGGGTTCTGGGGGCATTGGTAGGCGCAAAATTTCTCTACCTGCTGCTCCAGCTGCCCCAGCTGCTCCAGGACCTCCCCCTGTTGGCGGCCGATCCGGCCGCCTTTTCCGCCCGCTACCTCTCGGGTGGGTTCGTCTTTTATGGCGGGCTGTTCGGCGCTCTGGCCGCGGTTTGGCTGTTCTGCCGGCGGCGCAAGGTCCCCTTTTCCCAACTGGGGGCCGACCTGGTCCCCGCCGTCCCCCTGTTCCACACCTTTGGCCGGGTGGGCTGCTTCCTGGCCGGGTGCTGCTACGGCATTCCCGCCCCCGCCGGCTGGCCGGGGGTGACCTTTCGGGTCTCTCCCGTGGCCCCCAACGGCGTGGCGCTCCTCCCCGTCCAGCTGTATGAGGCCGCCGGCTGCCTGCTCCTCTTTCGTCTGCTGCACCGCCTGGCCCGGCGGGGCTGGAAGGGGGAGGCCCTTTTGCTGGTCTATCTGGCCGCCTACGCCCTGTTCCGCTTCGCCCTGGAATTTCTTCGGGGCGATGCCGCCCGGGGGATGTGGGGGGTATTTTCCACCTCTCAGCTGCTGGCTCTGGTTACTCTGGCCGCTGTCCTCCCCCTCCTGATCCGCCATCTCCGTACGTACGGCAAACAGCCGCGCCTGTAACATACAGGCCGCGGCTGTTTTTTGTTTCCGCTCCCCCGCCTCCTCTTCCTCAGGAGCCAGCGTCTTGGAACAGGCTTTCAAAATCGTACGTGGAGAGAAAATCCCGGAACGCCTCCATCCGAGAGGCAATCTCCTGGGCGGTCATCGGCTCCTCCTCCAGAAGCCGGCGGGCCAGCTCCTGGCATACATCAGGGGAGTAGTGGATGTGGTCGCTGTACTGGTCCAGGTCTGTAATCAGGGCCTGGTCATCCATAAAGTAAAACACCCGCACATTGGGCCGGCTGATTAACCCCTCCAGGACCCTCTCATGCATGGTGAGCGTCGCCTCCAGCTCCCCTTCCCGAATGGTCATATCCCAGAAAAGGATACTGTACGGCGGCAGGTAAAAGGTAAACGTGGTCTGGGGATGGGCATCCACCCGGGCCAGAACATGGTCCAAATTCTCCTGGGCTGGGCCCAACAGTGCATCCGCCGCCACGGCGGGCCGGGGTTCAGGCCGCTGGTAAACCCCCAGCGCCACCTCTCTGCTCCACTGGACATCGTCTCCCCACAGGTATCCCCCTGTCCTCTCATCCGCCTGGTACCCCTCCCTGGCCGCACGCAGGATGTCGGGGATATACCAGAAAAAAGTATCTTTACTCAGCAGGTAATGCACATCATTGTACAGGTTTTCATCAAAAAGGTAGGTAGGCGCCTCCCAGGTATTCTCCTTGTCATACCGCCGCCAACAGTTGGAGTCCACCCCCCAAAAAACCTGCCGCACCGTATGGGTTTCCAGGGCCACGTCCAGGGGAAGAAGAAAATCCTCAAAATATCCGCCTTGGACAATGAGCTTCCTCGTCTGCCCTGGCAGACGCTGCTGAAAGGGCTCCAAGGTAAAATTGGCCGTGACAGAGGTGCCCATAAGCAGGTAATCATAGTCCAGATTTTCCGCCGCCCCCACGTTTTGATACCGCCCATCCTGGAGCCAGAGGGGAAGTCCCGCCACTGGGCCATGGTAATGATAATAGGGGTCCACCACATAGATTGTCCCGGCAAACAAGGCCGTCAGCGCCAGAAAGACCGCAAAAAACAGTCTCAGAAATCGTTTGGGCACCGAATGTCTCCCCCTCTCAGAAATTAGAATAGATAAACCGGCTCACGCCCGTTAGAGAGATCACCGCCCAGAACAGCAGAATCCCCGCCAGCACACCGCGCCGCCCTGTCATCCGATGCTTTCTCCGGGCCACTGGCGTCTCTTGCAGACAAAAGAACATACTCCCCACCACAAAGAGCAGGAACATGAGCAGGGCCAAACGGGCCATATCTATCTCCAGGTAGCGTCCAATCCAGGTAATCTCCGGCATCTGAAAGGAGGTGGTAAACTCTTCTGCCAGCGGACCGAACGCACACCGCGCAATGGCCCGGCACATGGCCAGCGCCTCCCGGACACTGCCGGCCCGGAAGAAAATCCAGCAGAAATTGACATACCCAAAGGTCAGCGCCCAGGACAGCGCAGGGTGGAGCCGGTCCAGCCGGCTGCCCAGCAGGCGGTCGGCCACCATGGCGATCCCATGCAGCCCTCCCCAGACCACAAAGGACCAGTCCGCCCCATGCCACAGCCCAGAGGCCAAAAAGATCACCAGGGTGTTGACACAGGTCTGCGGCAACCCCCGCCGGCTGCCGCCCAAAGGAATGTAGAGATACCGGGTGAAAAACCGCGTCATGGTCATGTGCCAGCCCTTCCAAAAGCCCCGGATGGTCAGCGCCTGGTAGGGCACATCAAAGTTCTCCGGCAGGGTAACCCCCAGCATCTTTCCAATGCCCCGGGCCATGTCCGTGTAGCCGCTGAAATCAAAGTAGAGCTGCAACGTGTAGCTCAGCGTCACCGCCAAGGCCGTGGTGCTGTTGAGGGCAGGCAGATTGGCCCAGCCCCAGTCCGCGCCGCCGCCAAAAGCCTCTGCCACAATGACCTTCTTCCAAATCCCCAAGGAGAACAGCCACAGGCCCTCGGCAATGCCCTGGGCGGAAGGTCCTTTTCCCTGGACCGCCCGCATCTGGGGAATCACCTCGTCATGGAAGGCAATGGGGCCGGAGGTTACACAGGGGAAAAAGCTCACAAAGCAGGCATACTCCAGCAGGGTATAGTCTGCCGGGTCTCCTCGGTACCGGTCCACCAGGAAAGCAATCTGCTGAAAGGTAAAGAAACTGATCCCCAAGGGCAGCAGCAGCGACAGCGCCCCGATGGAGGTCCCCAGCAGCCAGTTGAGGTTGTCCAGAAAAAAGTTGGCGTACTTAAAGTAACCCAGCAGGCCTAAGTTGCCCAGCAGACCCAGCACCAGCAGAGGTTTTCTGGCCCGGGGCAGGGCTCCCATTGCCTTACCAACCAAAAAGTTAAACAGAATACTCCCCAGCAAAAGGGGGAGAAAGGCCAAGTTTCCCTTTCCATAAAAGGCCAAAGACACCACCAGCAGAAACCCTTGGGCCAGACGCCCATGGCCCCGCCAGTTCAGCAGCCACCACCCTGCCACAGACACCGGCAGCAGGGCAAAAAGAAATGTGTAGGACTGAAATGACATGGATCGAGACTCCTCTCCAAAAAGGAATGGCTGCGCTTGCCGTGCCGGCTCCCTCTATTATACAGATTGGTTGTATCTCTGTCAAAAAAGCTGGATTTTTCGCTTTTTTCCTCAGATTCTACTTCCTGTTTCTTCTGCAGGGGAAAAAACCATTCCCCCTCCGCCCGGCGGCGCATCAACCGCAGCCGGTGAGAAGCCCCAGCAAAAGGGCAAAGACGCAGACCCCCAGGCAGGCCAGGAGGAAAAGGTACTGCTTCGGCTCTCTCATTCCAACGACCCCTTTCTGCCATAATAAGACGGGAGAAATCCCCTTTTTGCAACAACATTTTTTCTTTTTCTCAAACAATCGCCATAAAAACGTCTCTTTCGCCCCCAAGCGCAGGAAAAACCAGCGGCCCGCCCAAAAAAGAAAAGCCAATCGCATTGCCGCGATTGGCTTTTCCCCATGGCACCCCCGACGCGATTCGAACGCATGGCCTTCCGCTTAGGAGGCGGACGCTCTATCCATCTGAGCTACGGGGGCACAGACATTTTTATTTTATCCTATGATAATTGGTTTGTCAATCTACTTTGGACATGGCCGAATGGGACTTAATTACGGAACGTCCCCCCCACGCCGTCTATACTAAAAACAGAACAGCGGCCCGCCCCCCCGCAAGCGGGCGCAAGGCATCCCTGAGAAAGGAGTTTTTATGGGCATTCTTTCGCATCTGTTCTGTATCGACATCAACCGGGGCGTTCGCAACTATCAGGCCACGCCGGGCGCGGTGTTGCTGGACGTCCGCTCCCGGGAATCGTACGCGCGCAAGCGAATCCCGGAAAGCCGAAACCTTCCCCTGGAGGAGCTCTCCCGGGCCAAAGAGGTTTTGCCCGATCTGTCGGTCCCCCTCTTTGTTTACGCTTATGGGGGAGAGACCAGTGCCCGGGCCGTCTCCCGGCTGAAGGACATGGGATACATTCCTTCCGATGACCAGACAAGCTATTCCGCTTTCACCGCACTGATGGATTTCGCTTCCATCGCTATCTGACGCCAAGCTCACAGCGGGTATCCCGCCCGCTGTGTTTTTTTACCCACAGTGTTAGCAAGTTAGCTTACATAGGGAATTTCAATCTGGAGGTGGTGCCTATCAATAACCGAGGGAAGGAGGACGTCCGTGGAAGAAATCCGCGACTGTAAAAACCGGCTCGTCTGCAAAGGCGATGCCCGGACTGGCTTGATCCAGT
>OHAF01003393.1_pt1 | contig 10374 bp, 9 predicted proteins | sample 1577041 | NCBI WGS metagenome assembly OHAF01 (sample SAMEA3541495, study PRJEB24748) | human gut metagenome | biome: human gut; feature: human-associated habitat; material: faeces | place: China | collected 2012
TCTGCAAAAGATTTCATTGTTATAATCGGAATTATAAACAGAATAATCAAAAGCATATTGCCGTATACATAGCTTAAACTTGCCGAGTTGTACACAATACAGTAGTTGTAGAAAAACACACCCGAAAAGAAGAAGTAAGCGGCAAGAACAACATATGCAATTGCCGAATTGAAATAAGAGGAAAGCTCCCTCTTTAAAATAGCACCCATTACATATCTTCCTTTCTGCTGTCATATTTACCTGAGGTAAGCTTGAGGAACATATCCTCAAGTGTTTCATTGCCTGACTGCATATCAAGAATTACCGCACCTACTCTTACCATGGCATTGTAAACATCTCTTCTGATGTCGCTTGATGTTTCGTATTCAATCATATACTTTCCGCTGCCGTCGGCATTACTGCCTGTCTTTGTAGCACGCTTAACAGCAGGGATTTTCTTTATTGCCTCGGTAATGTCAGCGGTACTTCCCTCTGCAGTAAGCGAGAGCTTCTGACCGCCCGAAACCTGAGCAGAAAGTTCATCGGTTTTTGCATCGGCAACAATTTTGCCCTTTGAAATAACGACGATTCTGTCACACACCTCGGAAACCTCGGAAAGAACATGAGATGAAAAAATTACAGTATGCTTTTTGCCGAGATTGCGGATAAGCTTTCTGATTTCGATAATCTGCTTAGGATCAAGACCTACCGTCGGCTCGTCAAGAATGATTACGGGCGGATTGCCGAGAAGCGCCTGAGCAAGACCTACACGCTGGCGATAACCTTTTGACAGATGCTTGATAATTCTGTCAGCCTGCTCCGTAATTTTTGTCAAACGCATAACCTCGTCAATGTGTTCCTTTTTCGGCAGCTTCACCTTCTTGAGATCAAACATAAACTCAAGATATTTTTTAACCGTCATATCAATGTACAAAGGCGGAATTTCGGGAAGATAACCGATTTTTGACTTTGCGTGAATCGGATCGTCAAGAATTTCGCATCCGTCAATGGTAACAGTACCGCTTGTTGATGAAAGGTAACCTGTTATCATATTCATTGTTGTGGATTTGCCCGCACCGTTAGGTCCGAGAAATCCCAGAACTTCACCTGTTTCAACAGTGAAGCTGATGTCATCAACGGCCTTTATGCTGCCATAAAATTTTGTAAGGTTTTTAACCTCGACCATGTGACTTTTCACTCCTTAAAATTAATTGCGTAATTTCTGTGATTTGAATGTGCCGTACAAAAACACAGAAACGAACATCATTGATTATACTATAAAATGAGCAGTTTGTGTAGAGTTTTTCCAAAAAAACAACGCCATCTCACAAAAATTCAGTTTTTCATCACATAAAGAAATGTCTTGGGGAATTATTCACCAAAAACTCGGAACAATATTTATTGATAATGACAAAACAAAGGAAGTGTCAGTATGCAATATGTAAATGCATTCTGGGTTGGCGGACTGATCTGCGTGGCAGGTCAGATTCTCATCGACAAAACAAAACTTACTCCCGCAAGAATACTTACGGGCTTTGTTGTCGCAGGCGTAATTCTGGGGGCAATCGGACTGTACAAACCGCTTGTTGATTTTGCGGGTGCCGGTGCAAGTGTGCCGATCAGCGGATTTGGTTTTCTTATGAGTGAGGGCGTGCGAAAGGCGCTCGCTCAGGACGGCGCACTCGGAATTCTTACAGGAGGTCTTACAAGCGCCGCCGCAGGAATCTCCGCCGCAATAGTTTTCGGACTTATCGCCGCCCTGTGTACAAAATCGGGAGATAAGTAAAGGCGGTATGATATAGAAAATCATTGCACCCGGGCATAGTATTGTAATCGTTTGTGCAATCAACTGTAGATGCGTTCATCGGATGACTGCACCTACTGATTGTCTTACAACAAAAACCGCCGTACAGATTTTTCGCTGTACGGCGGTTTAATTTATTCACCTTATTTAGTTAGAGATAATCATATCCATTTTTGTCACACCATATTCTGTATCCAAAAATTTTATCCATGCAAATAAAATTATTATCTATGTATGTGCCACTTGTTACATCATTTCTGCGAGGACAGATATTGAAATTGCAGTAATTATACCAACGCAGAGTGTCGTCAAGTGAACTTACACAACTCTGTTCGTCAATGAAAATATCATTGTTTTTAAATTCAGGCTCAAGACCTACGATATGTTTCTGAAGGTTTGTTGCAGTCGTGACCGTAATGTTTTCATAATTTTTTTCATTTGTCAGCATTTTCTGCGCACCTGTAAGGTTCTCAATATGAGCAACATATTTTTGAACAAGCGTTGCATCTTCAATATTTACTTCGCCGTCACCGTTCACATCACCTTTGACGGTATACGCATTTGTCATTTTATTGTAAGATGTCATCATCTCTTTAAATGCTTTTGTAAGTTGATTACACGGAAATTCATTCTTATGTGCATAATAATAATCAAATGCGTCACCAAGATTTTTTAACTTTTCCTGAAAATCATTCCATTCATTTTCTGAATACCAATTATTATAATTTTCTTCTTTCAATGCATTCTTATATGTAGCCTCTGCATACTCAATATTTACAAGCGGTGCATCGTAATACATATCATAAACCTGTTTTAGTGCAACAGTATATTCATCTGCCGATAAACCGTCAGTATCATACACTTCTCTTGCGTTGTCCATTATTGACGGCCAAACTCCATCATATATCACTGCACAATCCAACCAAATATCTTTATTCAAATTCAATATGTAACCTAACTTTTCCTGCTGAATTTCAGCGTCTGTTTTTTCAACAGCAGATGCATTAAAGCCAAATGCTGTAACAGACATAACTCCTGCAAGTAATATTGCTAATATCTTTTTCATTAGTTAGTCCCCCTTGTTATATTTAATGCCATTTTCTGAATCAATGTTGCATCAATTGTGTCAATATCACCGTCTCTATCAACATCACCCAAAATGACGATCCTAAACTTAGTTAAGTTAATTAGAACATATGGTTAATTTAATTAATTTTATTTTTTATTGCAATTTGAAGCAGATTTTTATAACTAACATTAGTATAGCATAATTAAATAAGTATTGATAGTTTTTTTATTATTTGTATTGTAGAATTTCACGATGCTTTTTTGTGCATTTTGTCAAATTAAAGAAAAACCGCCGTACAGATTTTTCGCTGTACAGCGGTAATATTTAAAAATATTTAATTCTATTATTCAGCGTTAATCTGAACTTCTTCGGGATTTTCAGAAATATCGCCTTTCTTTTTTCTGCGTTTTTTGATGATATATGTCCATACGCAGAGGAATGCAAAGGTTGCGGCACATATGATTGTCACGGTCAAGCCTATTGCAAATCCCTTTGGATAATACTCAAGCTTGATTGTATGCTCGCCCTTGTCAAGATTGAATGCAACGAGTGCGTTGCCGACAGGAGTAATTGTTACTTCCTTGCCGTCAACATATGCCTTCCAGCCTTCTTCATACGGAACAGAGGTGTAGAACAATCCGTTTTCCTGTGCATTGATTGTTCCCTCCATAGAACTGCCTGTAAGCTTTGTTGTTGTCATTACGCTTTTTGAAAGCTTATTGTAACCTTCTTCAAAGACATCCTGATTCAGAACATCAACAAATACCATTGCAGAACCCGACTGTCCCTGCTGGAGATTTGAATAAACGGAAATCTTGTCGCCCTTTTTGCATTGACCGATGCAGGCAATGTAGCTTCTGCCCATACCGTAGGTCTTGCTCTGAGCAACATCGTTAATCATAACGGTAACATCGTCACCGCCCGAAATATCCGCATACATAAGATACAAGCCGTCCTTAGGCGCTTCGTAATTCCACTTTACATGCGGAGTAACTGTTGTATCGGTACAGCTGAATGAATATCGTCCGTAACCTGTCTTATTCACGGGGAACTGATTGTAGTCTGTGTGTCCCTGTGAAACAACATCAAGCGGAGTGTAAACATCATCCTTAATGCCTGTTGCAAGTTTGAAAAATTCATTCTGTTTGTCAAACGGATTGAACTGATCTTCGTTTTCATCAACCTGCCAGCCTGCAAGTGCGGAGTTTGTCATAAAGCCCATCGGCAGATAGTGATTGTTCTGCAAAAGCTTTACATTACCGACACCGTAAACCTCTGTAAGGTCATAGGTGTTCATATAGATATTGTCACGGGCAATAAGATATTTAAGATTCATAAAGAGGTTTGTAACTGGTGAACCCTCGGCATAGGTGTAGCGGTTACCGCTCTTCCAACCCATCATACCAAAGTTTTCAAACAGCACGGTCATATCAACATTAGCCATTGAGTTGAACATCGAAAGTCCGTTGTAGTGGTTGAGAGCCGCATCGTTAAGCGTCTGAGTTGATGTCATCTCCGCTCTCCACATTTCAGTTGTGTTGCTTTCAAGGCTGTCCATATAGTCAATTACCTGTGCAGTACTTTCCTCGCCTCTCGGATAATCGTAAGTACCCGTTACAGTTGTTGTCTTAACACCGATATAACCTGCGGCGGCACTCTCACCTATTATGATTACGCCGAATACAATCAAAAGGACCTGTTTCGGAACAATTCTCTTTGTATAGAGGAAAAGCAGAACGCAGATTACAGCCGCAATAACTGCCGTACCGACAAGCGCATAAGTCTCCTGTGTGCCGATACCGAAGATGATAACAAGTGCAACAAAAAGTGCGGCAAGAATAACATCCCAGCAAGAGCTTGATTCAAGGAGCATAAATGCTCTGAATGCCATAACAACAAGTACAAAGCTGATAAGATAGCTGAAACGGTACGGAATCATATTTGTAAAGTGGAAACCGTGCCAGATGTAGTCAAGCTGTCTGATGATACAGCTGATAATCATAAAACCGATAAGGCAGCCGTCAACGATTTTCTCTTTGAGCGAAATTTTCTTGCTTGTGAAGAAAAGAATTCCGAGTACAAGAGAAAGTGTACCGCAGGCAATGTTAGGCAATGCGTCAGCCTCTTTAATTGCAGGAGCGGCAAATGTGATGAAATTGGAAAGAATCTTTCTGATTGCCTCAAGCACACCCATAAGGTCATTTGTCGAACCTATATTGATTGCAAAGGTTGTCGGGAAAGTTGCCCCCGATGCGTTTGTGTTTTGCAGACCGAAGAATGCCGGCAGCAGGAAAAACGCAGTAAGTCCGATTGCAATCAATGAGTAGATGCCTGTGCGAAGAAGATTTGTTGCAAACTTTTTGATGCCGTCCCATTTTACAATGTTATATGCAATGAATGACAACAGTACAAAAATGCAGGCGAACAAACCTATATAATAGTTAGTCAAAAGTGAAAGTGCAAGCGAAACTATGTAAAGTCTGAACTTGCCCTCCGTGAAGAGCTTTACTGTGCCAAGAGCAACAAGCGGTGTGATACAAACCGTATCAAGCCAGATTGTGTTCCAATAGTAGCCCATAAAGAATGCACAAAAGCCGAAACTGCATCCGAAAATCACAAGAGAAAAATCATTCTTCTTAAAAAGACTGCGTAAGAAGATTGCCATAAACATACTTGCACATGCAACCTTGATTACAACAGAGAACATCAAAAATTCTCTCAGCCATTCACTCGGCAAAAACACCGTGAGAAAATTAAGCGGGCTCATAAGGTAGTATGACATAAGTGCAAAGTAGTTTACACCTCCGCCCTGCGTCCATGACCAGAACAGCGATTCGCCGTGTTTAAGTTTTTCCTGCATATCCGCAAGGAACGGATAATACTGATGCCACAGGTCGGTTACAAGAATCTGATTGTCACCGAACGGCGAAACCTTCATAACTCCGAAAGCGGCTGTCATAAGCACAAACGGTATGACAAAAGCCAAAACGATAAACATGTTTTTTGAGAAAAAGCCTTTGCCGTTGCTCTTGTTATTCAGCGTAACAGGCTCAGCCTTCTTCCTTTTCTTTACAGCGGGCATAATTTGACCTCCGAAATATTTTGTAATTGTTTTCCGATATGCACAAAAATGCAATCGGGTACAAGTAATCCATTCTATTTTAACGCTTTTCGTGTGTGATGTAAATAAAAAAACATAAAAATCTTAAAAAAAATAGACTTTTTGCGTTAGCTTTGTTATAATTAAAATCTAAGTGCGGATACTCTCACTCCTATGCGGTGAGTTTAACTTTATAAAGGTGATGTAAAAAATGAAAACCATAGACTTAGTTGTTCCCTGCTATAATGAAGAAGCTGGACTTGAGCATTTTGTGCTTGAAACCAACAAGGTTATCAACTCTCTGCCCGAGTATTCTTTCAGATACATACTTGTAAATGACGGCAGTAAGGACAGGACCTACCTTATCATGAAAAAGCTTGCGAAAACTTTTAACAATATCAAGTATATTTCGTTCTCACGAAATTTTGGCAAAGAGGCGGCAATGTATGCCGGACTCAAGCACACAACAGCCGACTATGTTGTTGTTATGGACGCCGACCTTCAGCATCCTCCGCAGTTGTTTCCTCAGATGATTCAGGCTGTTGAACATGAGGGTTACGACTGCTGTGCGACAAAGCGTGCCGACCGTGAGGGCGAAAGCAAGTTCAGAGGAATTTTTTCAAAACTATTCTTCAAGCTTTCAAATAGGCTTACAGATGTAAAAATGCCCTACGGCGCAATGGACTTCCGTATGATGAGCCGTCAGATGGTTGACTCAATCCTTGAGCTCAGCGAAGTTCAAAGATTTTCAAAGGGCATTTTCTCATGGGTTGGCTTCAACACAAAATGGATTGCCTACAAAACAGTTGACCGTCAGCTCGGTCAGACAACATGGAAATTCTCAAGTCTGTTCAAATATGCAATTGAGGGAATCACAAGCTTTTCGGTTGCACCGCTCAGATTCACGGCTGTTATGGGATTTATCATCTTCGTAATTTCGCTCATATACATTATAATAACGCTGATTCAAACGCTTTTTCTCGGAATTACCACACCCGGTTATGTCACCACGCTGTGCGCAATCCTCTTTATGGGCGGAATCACCGAAATGTCAATCGGTATTCTTGGCGAATACATAGGAAAAATTTATATGGAAGCCAAGGACAGACCTATTTACATTACAAAATTCTCCAATTTTGAAGATGAAGATAACGAAGAAAAAGATGATAAGGAGACTAACGGTTAATGGGTAATTTTATAAAGCAGTTTTTTGACATTAAATTTTGGAAGTTTATACTTGTCGGAATTTTAAACACGGTTGTGGGTATGGGACTTCAATTTCTGTTCTTTAACCTCTGTGGTTGGAATGAATGGGTTTCATCGCTTATCGGCTACATTCTCGGCAGTATTTTAAGCTATTTTCTCAACAAATACTTCACATTCAAAAACAAGGACAAGGGCTGGAAACCAATCGTTAAATTTGCACTCAATATTGCAATATGCTACGGACTTGCTTACGGAATTGCAATTCCGCTCATCAATATGCTCTGTACGGCAAACAGCTGGACAATGTTCGGCTGGAGTGTTGAAAAGTTTGCAGGCAACTTCTCAATGATAGTAGGCGCATGCCTATTTGTTGCATTCAACTACATCGGACAGCGTTTCTTCGCTTTCAAAGAAAAAAAGGAAGAAAACAATAAGTAATCCAACCCATTAAAAGTTTTCAACATTTAATAAACACCAAAAGGACTGAAAGCGGTTATCTTTCAGTCCTTTTTATATATACGATAAACCGCCGTTCCCCATTCGTGAAGATAGAATGTTAATCATCTATGCAAAATAAATACACAAGTTTAATTACACCAAATTAAATATGTATAAACAAAGAATTTGATTGTGGCGGGCGAATAATATCCTCCCTACGAAATTTGTCGCAAAAATAAGCTCCGAAGTAGATACTTCGGAGCTGATAAGCAATGTAAATTTGATTATCTTTTTGAGAACTGTAGCAGCGTTAAGAAAACAGTCCTGTGGACTGTTTTTAGCTGTGCCGCAGGAGCTTTGCTCCGAGGACCCGAAGGTGAAAAAATCCCCAAAGCCATAAGCGACTTTGGGGTTGATAATAGCAAATATACAATTATCTTTTTGAGAACTGAGGAGCTCTACGAGCTGCTTTAAGACCGTATTTCTTACGCTCTTTCATTCTCGGATCACGAGTTAAGAAGCCTGCCTTCTTGAGTTTGCCACGGAGATTCTCTGTGTCATACTGAAGAAGAGCTCTTGAAATACCGTGACGGATAGCACCGGCCTGGCCTGTTACGCCGCCGCCTGATACTCTGCAAACGATGTCGAACTTCTCGTCTGTTTCTGTAAGAGCGAGAGGCTGTCTTACGATGAGCTTGAGTGTTTCAAGACCAAAGTAATCGTCAATGTCACGATCGTTGATTGTGATTTTGCCTGTGCCCTGATAAAGTCTTACACGAGCAACAGAACTTTTTCTTCTGCCTGTACCGTAAAAATAAGGTGTCTTATCGTACATTATCTTTTGCCTCCTTCAATTAGTCTTCAATCATTGCAGGCTTCTGAGCCTGATGATTGTGTTCTGCACCCTCAAAGAGTCTTAATCTTAAAAGAGCTGCTCTGCCGAGTGTATTTTTAGGAAGCATACCCTTAACGGCAAGCTCCATAGCCTTTGTAGGCTTTGTTGCCATAAGTGTATCGTAACGAGTTTCCTTAAGATGGCCGATATAGCCTGTGTGGCGCTGCCACTTCTTCTGTGTGAGCTTGTTACCTGTAAGAACAGCGTCCTTGCAGTTGATGATGATTACATGATCACCACAGTCAACATTGGGAGTAAAAGTAGCCTTGTTCTTACCTCTGAGGAGAGTAGCTGCCTGAGCTGCTACACGACCGAGTGACTTGCCGGCTGCATCAATTACATACCAGTTGCGCTCAACTTCGTTTGGTTTAGCTAAAAAAGTTGACATAACAATATCCTCCTGTATTTTTTCACTGTGAGATTGATTATATTACAATTTATGCCCATTGTCAACACTTTTTTGAAAAAATTTAATTTAGCTTTGAACAATCTCTTAAATACGCTTGTTTATTCTCATATACTCTCGTATACTCACATACTATTTTAAAAATAATTTTCTGAAAATGCCGATAAATACTGAATTTTTTAAATTTTGCGTGCATTTATTAAAAAAGCAAAAATTCACAATAAGTTCACAATATGAACGCTCTGGACCTCGCTGATTATCCTGCCGTGGTCGCTCAAACCCTTCTGGAGTCCTCTGATGGAGATGTTCAGGACCAAGAAATTCTGGGTCGTCGCCACGCAGCTGGTTTCGGGTCTGGGACTTGCGCTGGTCGCCCTGTCGCTTCCGCTTCCCAACTTTTTCCCCTACGCCATCGCCCTGATGGCCGTCGTGGCCTTCAGCGGCGCGACGCACGACATCGCCACCGACGGCGTCTATATCACCGAACTTTCCAAAGACCTGCAGGCTAAGTTCATCGGCTGGCAGGGCGCTTTTTACAACATCGCCAAGGTCTTCGCCATGGGCGGACTGGTCTATCTGGCCGGCGCGCTCAAGGACCATGTCGGAATCGTGCAGGCGTGGATGACCGTGATGGGCCTTTGCGGCGGCATTCTCTTCCTGCTGGGGCTGTACCACATCCGCATGCTGCCTTCGGGCGGCGCCGCGACGGCCCATGCTGACAGTTTCGGCGGCGCCATGCGCGAAACGAAGCGCATTTTTCTGGAGTTCTTCAAGAAGAAATACATCTGGATCTATTTCGCCTTCATCCTCTTCTACCGCTTCGCCGAAGGTCTGGTCATTAAGATCGTGCCGCTGTTCCTCAACGCTCCGCTCGATCAGCAGGGCATGGGCCTTACCGAACAGCAGATCGGACTCTATTACGGTACGTTCGGCGTGATCGCCTTCGTCGTGGGGTCCATTCTGGGCGGCTATTTCATTTCGTGGCTCAAACTGCGGCGCGCCTTGTTCCCGCTGGTCTGCATCTTCAACGTTCCGTTCGTGGTCTACGCGCTGCTGGCGTGGTTCCAGCCTTCGAGTCCCGTGCTGATCTGCGCGGCCATCGTGTTCGAATATTTCAGTTACGGTTTCGGCTTCGTGGGACTCACGCTCTTCATCATGCAGCAGGTGGCGCCCGGCCCGCACCAGATGGCGCACTACGCCTTCGGGTCGTCGCTTGCCAACCTCGGCGTGATGCTTCCGGGTATGATCAGCGGCTGGCTTTGTGACAGCTTGGGCGGCTATCACTATTTCTTCATGTGGGCGTTGCTGGCGACGGTTCCCGCCTTCCTGCTCGCCGCGCGCATTCCCTTCACCCATCCCGATACCGAAGAGGTGACGGCCGAGGAGATCGACAAAGAATTGATCAACGAATAAACAGATAACGTAAAACTATGGACAACAACCTGAAAATCGTAGGCCCGGCCATGCCGGATATGCC
>OHAF01003398.1_pt1 | contig 10367 bp, 8 predicted proteins | sample 1577041 | NCBI WGS metagenome assembly OHAF01 (sample SAMEA3541495, study PRJEB24748) | human gut metagenome | biome: human gut; feature: human-associated habitat; material: faeces | place: China | collected 2012
CCAATGACCTCCTGCGGGAGCGTGGGCACAACGGCCGAGGGGATGTAGGGCGGATTGGACAGAATCAGGTCGAACCGCCGCTCCCCGACGGCGTCAAACAGATCCCCCGCGAAAAAATCCACCGAAAGCCCCAGCCGCCGCGCGTTTTCGCGGGCCAGCGAGAGGGCTTCGGCGCTCGCGTCCGAGGCGGATACCTGCGCGAAGGGGCATTCGTGCCTGAGCGCCAGGGCGATGGCCCCGCTGCCCGTGCACAGGTCCAGCGCGGCGGGAGGGGGAAGGGGGCCGAGGGCGCGCAGGTGCGCGATCCCCGTTTCGCACAGCGTTTCGGTTTCCTGCCGGGGGATGAGCGCGCGCGCGTCGGTCCGGATCTCCAGCCCGTAAAAGCCCTGCGTGCCCAGCAGGTATTGCAGCGGCGTACGCCGGGTACGCGAAAGCAGGAGCGACGCCATGCGCTGCTCCTGCTGGGGGGTCAGTTGGGCCGTGCCGCTCATGCGCATGGCCAGGCGGTCCATGCCCAGCACGTGGGCCAGCAGCCACTCCGCGTCCAGCCGCGGATCGGGCACGCCCGCCCGCTCCAGAGCACGGGTGGCCTCCAGAAGGGTGTGACGAACGTCCGCCATGTCACTCGGCTTCCGCGGCAGGCTGCCCGGCTTCGGGCGCGGTCTGCTCCGCGGGGGATTCGGCAGTCTGGTCGGCGGGGGCAGGCGTGTCCGCCTCCTCCGCGGCGGGCGGCGTGTAGGCGGGATCGGCCACGCGGTAGTCCCGGATGACGGTGTAGCCTTCCGGGGTGGTTTCGCACCCCTTGGGCAGGCCGTGAAGCGCCACGTTCATGGAAACGATGGCCACCTCCAGCATTTCGTTGGTGGGCGGACGGGTGGTGAGGCGCTGCATCTGCATGCCGGGCCAGCGCAGGATGCGGGCCAGGCGGCTTTCGCTGTGGGCCAGGGCCTTGAGCGCCTCATAGCTGATGCCGGCCACGAAGGGCAGCAGCAAAAGCCGGCTGCCAAGGCGCAGGAAGAAGTTTTCGCCCTGATAGCCCACCAGGGTAAACAGCACGATGGAAATCACGAACACGATCAAAAGGAAGCTGGTTCCGCAGCGCGGGTGCAGCGTGGTGAACTGCTGCGCGTTTTCGGGGGTGAGGGGCAGGCCGTGCTCGTTGCAGTAGACGGTCTTGTGCTCGGCGCCGTGGTACTCGAAGGTGCGGCGCACGTCCGGCACCTTGGCGCAGAAGAGGATGTAGCCGATCAGAATCAGGATGCGCAGAATGCCGCTGAGCAGGTTGATGAGCCAGTTGGAGGAGGGGGCTGGCATCCACGCCTTGAGCAGGCGCGCGAAGAGCTCCGGGATCACGAAAAACAGCCCGATCGACAGGACGACCGCCAGCACGATGGCCACGGCCATCACGATCTTGTCAATGCCCTTGCCCAGCTTTTGGGACAGCCACTTTTCAAATTTGCTGGGCTCCTCGTCCAGCATGCCCAGCATGTCGGTGCTCTGCTGCAGCACGCTCATGCCCATGGAAAGCATGGTTACGAAATTGACGATGCCGCGCACAATCGGCCACCCCATCCAGGGGTGCTTTTTGGAAAGAGGCACATAGGGGGTACGCCGGGTCACGATGGTGCCGTTGGGGCGGCGCACCGAGATGGCGATGGCGTCCGGGGCCTTCATCATCACGCCCTCCAGCACCGCCTGACCGCCGATATCCACGCGTCCGCACGCGCCTTGCTTGCGATTGCTCATAAATTCTCCTGTTCCTTTCTGCGCGCCTGCAAAGGACACAGGTGCGCAAATCCTATATTTCGACGCGGCCCGGCCTGTTTCCTGCCGCGGCGGCGCGGCCTCCAGCATTTGGGGGAAAATCAAAAAAAGCGCCGAAACGGCGCTCTTTTGAATGGCTCATTCCATGTTGAAACGCTTCTTGAAGCGGTCAACGCGTCCGCCGGTATCAACCAGCTTTTGCTTGCCGGTAAAGAAAGGGTGGCACTTGGAGCAAATTTCAACCTTCAGCTCGGGCTTGACCGACCCCGTCTCAAACGTCTCACCGCATACGCAACGGACGATGGACTTGCCATATTTGGGATGGATCTTTTCTTTCACGCATTCTCACCTCTTTTGCGCATGCTGTGGGTTGTCTTAAACCGCAAAAATGATTATAGCATAGTGATGTGCGTTTTGCAAGAATTTTTTCCGAAACGCAGGCCGCTCTCACCAAATTCTCATGAGGTTTTCATGCGGCGCTTACCGGTTTTTGAGCGCCGCCCCCTTTTTTCCGGCGGCAAAGCATGGTAAGATACCCCTGACAAACAACCGAAACCGGCTGAAGGAGGATGCCTCATGAGCGATCACGACGGGCTGGGCCCGGAGGGCAGCTATTTTGAACATAAGGCGCGCAGGGAGGAAGAGGCCCGCAGGGCCAGGGGGGACGCGATGTTCCCGGTGTGGATCACGGTTTTGTACCTGGTGCTGGGCTTTGTGTTCGGGCTGTGGCATCCGGGGTGGCTGGTGTTTCTGACGGTGCCGATCCACTATATGCACTTCGACTCCCAGTGGGAGCGGCTGACCAATCCCGTGACGGTCACGCTGATCTATCTGGTGCTGGGCTTCTTCTTCGGGCTGTGGCATCCGGGCTGGCTGGTGTTTCTGGCCATCCCGTTGGGCGAGATGTACAAATCCTGACAAAGCGGCGCGCGGCCGCGTTCCCGATAGCAGGAACGCGGCCGCGCCGCTTTTTTTACTTTGTGTTGGAGAGGGTCCAGTCCCGCGTGGGCGGGGCCGTGATGGCGGAAGGGAGGGACTCGCCCTCCCTTAGAAGATACCCCAGATCATAATTTACGTTCAGGCTGCCGCTTTCCACCTCGAAGGGATCGCTGTGCGCCTCGTTCCCGTCCCCGCCGACAAGGCAGCTGGAGATGATGCGAAGCGATTCTACCTGGCTGGTGGGGGTCAGCTCGGGATAGGCCTTCGCCACCAGCGTGTAGGCGCCGGGGTACACGTCGGTGAAGAGGTAGTAGCCGTAGGCGTCGGTCACGGTTTCGTAGACGGCCTCGCCGTCCTGCAAAAGCTGCACCGTGATGCCCGGAATGCCCGGCTCGCCCTCGTCCACCAGGCCGTTGCCGTTTTCGTCCAGCCAGGCCAGGTCGCCCACGCGCGCGGGCTTGATGTAGATCACGTCCATGTCCAGCCGGTGCTGGGCCATGTGCAGGTAGAACAGCTCGCTCGTGCCCGCACCTTCGCCCGACGCCGTCACCGCGGACGCGCCGCTTTCATAGTTGGGATCGTCGGGCCGGACGAAGATGGTGCCGCTGGGCAGCCCGGCCTCCAGGTAATAGTCCGCGGGCCACAGGCCGTCGAAGCGGTAGCGGCCGCTGTCGTCGGTCAGCACGGTCATGAGGGGGCTGAGCTCTCCGCCCTTGTAGAGGCTCACCGTCACGCCGGCAAGCGGCGTGCGCGCTCCGTTTTCGTCCAGGTAGAGGCGCCCGGCCACGCTGGTGGCGGAGATGAGGCCCGTGGTCAGGCCGTCCACGTCCTCGCCCGCTTCGACGGTCACGCCGGTCTGCGTCATCCGAAGGCCGTTTGCCACGAAGGTGGAGGCGCTGTCCGCCGCGGGGGAGGACTGGTCCGGCAGCGTCAGGCGCACGGTGTAGGTGCCCGGACGCACGTTGTCAAAGCGGAAGCCCTGATCGGTGGAGGCCGTGCGCTTGACCACGGCGCCGCCCCGCTCGTCCACCAGCTCAAGGCTCACGCCGGACATGAGCAGCTCGCCCTCGCCGCGGGTGCCGTCCTCGTTTTCGTCCAGCCAGATCACGCCGGAGATGCTGCCCGGCTTCACCGCGCCGATGGCCTTGTCGGTTCGGTCGGTGAGCGTCTGCCAGGCGCACACGAGCGACTGCTCGCCCAGCGTGCCGAAGGCCAGCCCCTCCAGCGGGCAGCTGAAGATGTAGCCCTCCGGCAGCGCGACGGTGAGCGTGTAGCCCGCCGGGCGCAGCCCCTCCAGGTCGAAGGCGCCGTCCGCGCCGGTCACGGCCTGCGCGGCCTCGATGCCCGTGCGGTCGGGCGTGAGGGTCACGGCCGCGCCGGCGAGGGCCTTCTCGCCCTCGTCCCACTGGCCGTTGGCGTTGAGGTCCTCAAAGACCGCGCCGCTGAAATTGCCCAGCGTCACCGCGCCCGCCACGGGCAAGGTGAGGGCCTCGCCCATCACGACCTCGAAGGGGCCGTAGACGGTGTCGGGCCCGTCGTGGGCCACGGTGTTGCCGCCCTCGGCCACCTTCGCCATCTCGCGGTGCTCCCCGAGCAGGTAGTGCAAAGTGTAGCGGCCCGGCATCACGCCGTCGAAGAAGTAGGTCCCGTCCTCGGCGGGGGTCTGGACCAGGTCGATCTCGCCGTCCTCGGACACAAGGCGCACCTCGGCGCCGAGCATGCCGATCTCGTTTTCGTCCCGCAGGCCGTTGTCGTTGACGTCGTGGAAGAACACGCCGCTGACCGTGGAGGCGGGCAGCATGCCGGCGTTGACCCCGGTGAGGGCCTCGCCCATGGCGATGTCCATTTCGGCGGTCACGCCCATCTCGCCCACCAGCGCGGTCACATGGCTGCCGCCGTCCTCGGCGGGGCGCAGCCGCGTGAAGCCGTAGCCCGCATTGCGCTGCACCTCAACGGTGTAGACGCCGGGCATGAGGCCGGTGAGGGTGTATTCGCCCCTGCTGTTGGTGGTGGCGTCGGCGACGGACTGGCCGGAGGCGTCCACGGCATAGACCCGGATGCCGGAGAGGCGCTTGTCCTCCTCGCCCAGCACGCCGTCGTAGCCCGCGTCCTCAAACACCACGCCGCTGACGGACGCGATGCGCGCCACGCCTACCAGCGCGGTGGTTTCGCCGCCGCTGCCCAGCGTGAGGCCGCCGATGGTGAACTCCCGCCGCGCGGACCGCTGTTCAAAGCGGTTGACCTCGGATGCGGCGCCCTCGGCGGTCACGGAGAAGATGGAGCCGTCGTCCGGCAAAATGGCGCGCAGCTGGTAGTCGCCGCCGCGCAGGCCCTCCAGGCGGAAGGCGCCGTCCTCGCCGGTTTCGGTCTTGCCCTGGGATTCGGAGCCGCTCCCGCGCAGGGCCTCCACCGTCACCCCGGCATAGCCCGGCTCGCCCTCGTCCAGGCGGCCGTTGCAGTTCAAATCCAGAAACGCCACGCCGCTGATGACGCCGTTTTCCACCACGCCGATGTTCTTGTCCATCACGCGCGCGGCGTCGCGCACGGGAAACTCGCGGGTGATGTTGGAGCCGGTGAAGATGCTGCGCAAATCCCCGCCGGTCTGCGAATAGCGGGCATAGAGCATGCCCTCGGGCAAAGTGGCGGAAATGGTGTACATGTCGTCGGGCAGGAAGTCGAAGAGGTACTCGCCGGTTTCATCGGTGGTGATTTCGCGCACCGTGCCCGTGCGGTTGCCCTCGATGCGCACGGTCACGCCCGCCACGCCGGGGTCGCCGTCGCCCATGATGCCGTCGTTGTCCATGTCCTCAAACACCCTGCCGCCCAGCGCGCCCACGGGGGCCACGGCCAGGGTGAGGGCTTCCTCCTCGCCGGTGGCGAAGGAAACGTCCAGATCGACGGTGCGGCTCTGCACGCTCCCGTCGGATATCCCATAGCCCGCGGGCAGCGTCACGCGGACGGTGTAGCGGCCGGCGCGCGCGTAGAGCGCCGCCTTTCCGTCGCTGTCGGTGGAGGTGGAATCCAGCGGCGTTTCTCCCTCCAGCAGCGTCACCTCGATGCCGGGCACCCCGCGGTCGTAGTCGCCGCGCTTGCCGTCGCCGTTGCTGTCCTGAAAAACGGTCAGCGCCAGCCGGGCGGAGGGCGCCAGGCCCACGTCGCCGCCGGATACGGATTTCCCCTCCTCCAGCGTCACCGCATCGCCCACGACGGCGCCGGCCTCCGACGCCATCGAAGTGCCCACGCTCACGGCATAGAGCTCCTGCCCGCTGAGCGTGCAGATCACGCGGTATTCGCCCGCCGAAAGGCCCGTGAAGGCATACTTGCCGTACAGATCGGTCTCGGTGCGCGCCGCCTCCGTCCACGCGCCGCCGTCGCGCCGCTCCAGCCGGACGGGCACGCCCGTGATGAGCTGCTCGCTTTCGTCATGGACAAGGTTTTCATTGGCGTCCACATAGGCGCAGCCCGACACCTCGCCGCCCGCCGCGCGGGCCGTGGGCGCCAGGCAGATCATCGCGCAGACCGCCGCCATGGCGCAGGCGGTCAGAAGCCAACGTAGGTTCATCTTCAACGATTTCATCGGCGTTGCCTCCAAAATTCGTATGCGTGTATTCCCATCCTTCATAGTAAGGCATTCCCACGGGGTTGTCAACGGTGGCGGCCGCGCGCGGGGCGAAGCAAATGTAAAAAAACCTCCGCGCCGCCGCCGGGCGGCGTTGACAGCGCGGGCCGGCATGATATAATAGGTATGTTTTGAGAATGATGACAGAAAAGCCGCGGGTTTCCGCGGCAACAGACTGTCAAAAAAGCCTTTTGAGAGGTTCGGAGGGCCGCAGCCCTCCGGGTAAAAACCGAATCCAGCGACATGTGCGGTGGATTCGGAAGCCTTGCATAGCAAGGTTTCCTTGCGCGTTTCCCCGGCCGCGCTGAAAGCGCAGGGGAAACGTGTCCTGTCGGAAAAGACCGCCGCAGGCGGAATTTTCCGGCAAGCTTAAGCCGCGGGTTTCCGCGGCAAGACAGAGGTGAGCGGGAATGGATGCAACGCGTAAAACCGTGATTGTAACGGATTCCTCCTGTGATTTGAGCGACGAGCAGCTTTCGCGCTACGGCATCCGCATGATTTCGCTGCGCATCGTGTGCCAGAACGCGGAATACCGCGACCGCATCGACATTCAGGAGGATGAGCTCTACGAGCTTCTGACCCGCGAGCTGCCCAAGACCAGCCTGCCCCTTCCGGAGGACGTGAGCGCGCTGTACGAATCGCTGGCGCAGGAGGGCGTGACGGATGTGATCCACATCTCCATCTCCTCGGGCCTGAGCGGCACGTTCAACATGGTGCGCATGATCACCCAGGATTTTGAGGGCCGCATGCGCGTGCATATGGTGGATTCGCGCACGCTGTCGATGGGGCTGGGCATGATGGTGCTGGCGGCGGCCCGCGCGCTGGAGGAAGGCGCCACGCCCGAGGAGGCCATCGAGCGCGCGCAGACCGTGCGCAGAAACCAGCTGGGCATGTTTGTCATCCGCACGCTGGAATTTCTGCGCAAGGGCGGGCGCATCGGCAAGGTCGAGGGCGTGGTGGGAAGCCTGCTCCAGATCAAGCCCATCATCTATGTCAACGACGAGGGCATCTACGCCACTCTGGCCAAGGCGCGCGGGTACAAATCCGCGGTGGATACCATGGTCGGCGAGGTCAAGCGCTTCCTCGGCGGGGCCAGGGCGGAGCTTTCCGTGGTCAACGGCAAGGCGCGCGAGGAGGCCGAAAAGCTCATGGAGCGCCTCAGAAGCGAACTGGATGTGACGGGCGAAAGCTACATCATGTCCGTCAGCCCCGTGCTGGCCATCCACACGGGTCCGGGCCTGCTGGGCATTGTGGCCAACAGGGCGGACCCGGTGTGATGGGCGGCGGATAGAGCGGCAGGTCCGGGCAGGCGGGCTCCGGGCGGCGCAGCATGCACGGCTCCGGCCGGACGGCGTATGCGTCCAGCACCACCTGCAGCCGCGCGTGGAACACCGGCCCCTCCGCGCATCCGTCCGCGCACAACAGGCGCACGCAGGGCAGCAGGAACAGGCTGTAATATCCGTGGCAGGCGCCGGGCAGGCGCAGGCAGACTTCCGCGTCCACCTGCCCTGTGGCGGCGAAGCGCTGCCCGCACGCGTCCGATACCTGAGCGCAGACGGGCACGGTCACACGCACCATCACGCGCCCGGCGCAGTCGGGCTCACCAAGCGGCGTCCAGGAAGGCTGGGCGCCGCTTTCATGTACGCTCATCAGCGTAAGCGGCGGCCGGGCGCAGTCCAGCCCGCTCAGGGCCAGGTCCACGCACAGGCAGGAGATGCTTAAGCGGTCGCAGCTGAGAATCTTTTGCAGGAGCACGCCTTCCGGCTTGCCCGGCTTGCAGGGCTTGCAGGGCCGGGACGGGCGGCAGCCGCAGTCCGGCGCGGGCGGCGGGCATGGCGGCGGGCACGGCCTGGACGGCTTTTCGCCGCAGGCGTGGCAGGTGCAGGGCGGATGATGCATAGCGGGTCCCCTCCTAGATACAAAAAGGATGGCTTGGCGATCCACTTCCCGAAGCGGTTTTCGCCAAGCCATCCTATGCGATGCGGCACGGCCCGGTGCGCTAGCGCCAGTTGATGGCCTCCGCGCCGGCCTGCCCGTCCCTGAGCGTCACCAGAATGCCCACCTCCGCGTCCTGCGTCACGGCCACGCCGGCCTTCACGTCATACAGGCGCGAGAGGACCTTGCTGCTGGGCGTCTCCGGCTTTTCGACCGAGCTGGTGGAGATCACCGCCCACTGGGGCCGGGCCAGCAGCACGAATTGCCGGCTGGTGGCGTCCTCGTTGCCGTGGTGCGCCACCTTGAGCACCGCGGCCTGAGAGATCAGCCCCGCCTCGATCAGCTCGCTTTCCTCGGGCAGCTCCATGTCGCCGGTGAGCAGCATGTCGCCCTGCGGGGTGGTCAGGCGCAGCACCAGCGAGTTGTTGTTTTCCTGCTCGTCATCCTGGGTGAGGGGGCCCAGCACGTCAAATGCGCCGCCTCCCTCCAGCGCGATGCTGTCTCCGGCCGAAAGCCAGGTGAGCGGGACGGCGTATTTTTCCGCGGCCTCGTAGACGGGATGATCCTCCAGGCTCTTTTCGGAGTGGAGCGCTCCGGCGTAGACCCGGTCCACGGCAATCCCGCTTTTCAGCAGCTTTTTCAACCCGCCTACGTGGTCCTTGTCCGTATGGGTGATCACAACGCCGTTCAGCCGGGTCACGCCGTAGGCTTCCAGCACGCGCTCGAGCTGGTCGTAGCTGTCCTTGGTGCCGGTGTCCACCAGAAAGCGCTGGTCATCCAGGAAAAACAGCGCCGCGTCCGCCTTGCCCACGTTGATAAACAGGGCCTGAACCTGCTCCTGCGCCCGCGCGCACGCGCCTGCAAGCAGCAGCACAGCTGCCAGCACAAGCGCCAAAAGACGATGATATCGCTTCATTTCCAGTCACCTCCCGCGTCTATTATATCCTGCCGGGCCATACTTTTGAAAGGGGCGCGCCTGTAAAAAGCGTGACATCCACCGGGAAATGGTGTATACTGCCTCTGAACCGGCTACAGAAAGGAACGATTCTGGCATGAATGTGTTGACCGCGGCCCTTCTGGGCCTGATCCAGGGTCTGGCGGAGTTTCTGCCCATCTCCTCCAGCGGCCATCTCAATCTCCTGCAGGCGCTTTTCGGCGTGGATGTGGAGCACCAGCTGCTGTTCAACATCCTCCTGCACGTGGGCACGCTGGTGGCGGTGGCCATCGTATTCTGGAAGGACTGGGTGGCGATGATCGCCCATCCCATCAAAAACCACACCCTCGTGCTGCTCTTCATCGCCTCGCTGCCCGCGCTGGCGGGGAAGATCCTCTTTGACAAGCCCCTCGATTATGTGGAGACGCACAACAGCCTCCTGGGCGTGTGCTTCCTCATCACGGCCCTCCTGCTGGTGCTGACCCAGTGGCTCTCCCGGCGAAACGCGCTGCGCGGCGTGGAAAAGCACCGCGTGGGCGTGGGCGAGGCGCTGGCCATGGGCTGCCTGCAGGCCGTGGGCATGCTGCCGGGCGTCAGCCGCAGCGGCAGCACCATCTTCGGCGGCGTGGCCGCCCGGCTGGACCGTGAGACGGCCGCCAAGTTCAGCTTCATGATGAGCGCCCCGGCCATCGTGGGCGGCCTGGTCAGCGAGGGCATGGACGTGCTGACGGAGGGCGTGAGCATCGGGCCGGACCTCCCCGCCATTCTGGTGGGCATGGCGGTGGCCGGCGTGAGCGGCTATCTGGCCGTCCGCTTCTTCCTCAGGCTCATCAGCCGCGTCTCGCTCAACGGCTTTGCGATCTACGTGGCGGTGCTGGGCATTCTGGTCATCATTTTGCAGGCCATGGGCGTCATCACCGACGCGCCCGCCCCCGTGGCGGAGGTTGCGGCGGCGGCAAAGGCGGTTTCGGGGCTGTAGGAGGGCGGCTCCGCCAACAAGTGCAAAAAATCAGCGGCGGCAGGCCACATGGCCCGCCGCCGCTTCGCTGTCAGACTGTTGATAAACCCTTTCCGGGAGGTTTGGAGGGCCGTAGTTCCGCAACCTCAATCTTCGCGGCGGCCGCTGGCCGCGTCCGCCGCTCGTTTCGGTTGACTCCTTCGGGTCGCTTTGCCACC
>OHAF01003401.1_pt1 | contig 10362 bp, 9 predicted proteins | sample 1577041 | NCBI WGS metagenome assembly OHAF01 (sample SAMEA3541495, study PRJEB24748) | human gut metagenome | biome: human gut; feature: human-associated habitat; material: faeces | place: China | collected 2012
AACTAGATACTTTAACAGCATTAATACCAAGGCATGTAGCATTCATCTGACCGATACTAATTGAAATCTTCTGACCTGATAATGATCCAACCTGAAGGTTCTTTCCTGTAAATGTACCATCAAGAAGATTCTTAGTATTGAACTGAGTTGTTGACTGAATTCTGTTAATTTCTGATGTTAACTGATCCATCTCTTTGCTGATAGCATCTCTATCTGTAGATGTATTAGTATCGTTAGCAGCCTGTGTAGCAAGTTCGTTCATTCTCTGAAGGATAGAATGTGTTTCGTTAAGAGCACCTTCTGCAACCTGGATAAGTGAAATACCATCCTGTGCGTTAGTAGCTGCCTTGTTAAGACCTCTAATCTGACTTCTCATCTTTTCTGAGATTGAAAGACCAGCTGCATCATCACCAGCTCTGTTAATCTTGTAACCTGATGATAACTTCTCTGTAGACTTCTGTAATGAGCTAGATACGATGCCCATCTGTCTGTTTGTGTTCATTGCTGAAAGATTGTGTTGTACTACCATAATAGTTTCCTCCTTGAATTCTTAGTGGCGTCCCTGCCACCCATTAATTTTGTTTCAGGATATTTCCTGTTATTTATTATATCGGACATTAGTCTTTTTACTTTAGTCCGTATATAAACTTATTTTAAAAACTTCTCTACTTTTTACTGTCCATGAACTGTGGCTCTGAGCTTACACGGCTCATATTCTGATAATACTTGTTCGCCATGCTTACGCTCCGCTTGGCAGTCTTAGTTTCCTGCTTGAGTTCACGGAACTTTCTTTCTATCTGTAGCTTGTTTCTTGACTCCTGTGCCTGTATAGTTGCACTTAATGCTGATACTTCTTTTATAAGCTGCTGCAGCCTCTGTATATCTGCCTTATAGTTCTGCTTATACATCTCAACATCTGCTTTAACCCTGTCATATACTGACTGGAAGCCTTCATCAAGTGCATTGAGCATATCTATACACTCTGCTTTATTCTCCATGTTCTTCTGGAACTTATCACCATCAAATTCTCCCGATGTAACAATATGTTCCTGTTCAACATTGTAATCAACTATGTCCTGTAATATCTTTTTCTTCTTTTCAAGACTGCTTGTCATTATCTGAAGATAATTCTCTGTTTCCATAGTCATCCTCAACTTTATAATCTTAAACTACCATACATTGCTTCTTAAATAGTTGTGGTATATTTGATATTTAAAATCAATATATTATTTACTTCCTGCGCGCTTCATAACTTCTTTCCATGTATCGCGCATTCCTCTTAGTTCATCTGTCGCCTTTTCAAGAAGCTCAAGGTCTTTCTTCATATTCGCATCAACAAGTAATCCATATATATACTTATAAAGCTTATCGAAATCCTCTGCTACAGGATACTTATGATTAAGTGTAGCCTGAAACTCTTCTATAATCATCTCTGCCTTAACAATATTAGTATGAGCTTTCTCCATGTCCTTTTTTTCTATAGCAACTGCTGCTATATTACAAAACTTAATAGCTCCTTCATAAAGTAAAAGTGTAAGCTCTGCTGGTGATGCAGTTAACACCTTATTACGATTATACTGTTGAGCCATATTCTGATTATATATCATAGCTTATCCTCTCCCGATGTTCATACATCCTTGTATTTATCAATATTGTGTGCATTACATATAATACATATGTTTATCACTTGTGATATGTTAAATTATATGCAATGCAACACAATGTAATATAAACAAATTATTCTAGATAATATTATACATTAATTACCAATAAATTCAATAATATTATTATATATTTACTTATATTTTCATGTATATTTTTATATATGATGTTAAGGTTCAAAAAGATTTTATTGATATTATCAGCTTCCGAAAAGTCCAGACATAGAAGATGACTGCGAATTAAGCTTAGCAAGTGCTGACTCCATAGCTGAGAACTTACTATAATAGTAATCTTCCCATGTTGATACCTTTGATTCAGCATCACTTATCTTTGTGTTGTATTCTGAATACTGTGTATTCATCTGCTTATCATTGTAAATCGTGTATGCACTGCTTACAGATGATGATGCCATCTTGTTACCAAGATCAGTATATAACTTGGTACATAACTGTGAGAAGAATGAAACTACTGTCTCAGGATCACTTGCAATAGCTGCCCTTAGCTTATCTTCATTTCCTGATGTAGTTGTATCATCCTTATCACCATCTATATGGTACACACCCTTTTCATTCTCGCCTGATGCGAAATATCCGAGTGTTGATATACCAAAGCTTGACAGAGCATAGCTCTTGCCATTAATAATAAATGATGATGCCATATCATTCTTTAATGTATTGGCAACACTGTTTAGTGTATCATCTTTTCTAAGAAGCGAATCCTTAATCTTTGTCTCCCACTTCTCAACCTCTTTATCAGACATAGCATCCTTTTCTTCATCTGTTAAAGGTTCATATCCCTTAGAGCTGTCTGCGTTATAAGCCTCATCCATAGACTTGATAAGCTTGTTGTACTCTGTGAACATGTCCTTGATAGACTTGTATATAGCATCTACATCTGTGTCCGTTGTTATAGTAACTGATTCATCGCCCTTTGTTTCTGCTGTAGCCTGGATAGTAAGACCATTGATAGAGAATGTGCTTGTATTGTTAGTAAACTTCGCACCATTAAGCTCTATCTCTGCATCTACTCCTACTATTCGCACTGCACCTGTAGTACCAGCTGTTGATGAGCCTGCGGCTGTTGTACCTGAAGCTGCTCCTGTTGTTGCTGATGTAGAAGCCGCTGCATCTGCTTCTGCCACATATGCTTTAGCCGCACTTATTTTGTTATCAAGCAGTGTTTTGGCTTTTGCTTTGGAATCAGTGTTCGTATTATTAACCTCTTCTACAACTTTAGTATTAGATGCATCTGCTACTGCTTCCTTGGTATCATTGTTTAATGTGATATAACCATTTCCATTGTCATAGAGCTTATCCATAATCTCCTGATTCTTTGTATAGTCAGAAATCAGAGAATTATAGCTTTCAAGCTTCTTAGTGTCTTTATTATACTTATTATACAGTTCTTCATTGTCTTTTTTCATGGCTTCTGTATCATATTCATATATAATATTGCCCTGTTCATCTTTAACTGTACTTCCGTCTGAATTAGTCTTTTCTTTTTTATACTTGTTATAATCTGCGTTAGCAGCTATATCAGCTTTTAGTTGATCTCTACTAGCTGTTACTTCATCAATTGACTTAGCTGTTCCCCATGTATCACTGCTTTTCAGTGTATCTACAACCTTCTTTGCTGCATTATACTGGTCAGCATATTTCTTAGCAACCTCATCAGCAGTCACCTTTGTATACATAGATTCCAGCTCATTATTATATGCAGTGCTGCCATCTGTCAGCTTGGAAAGTCTATCACATTCTTCGTATTCCTTTGAAGCTTTATTCGGACTTACATATAAGCCAAGCTTCTTAAGCGAATCATTTCCAGCGGTATCGTTAGCCGTAAGGCTAAAGTCTCCCTTTGCTCCTGATGTCTTTGAGCTTATAAAGAACCTCTGGTTATTCTCATCAAAGCTAGCCTGTACACCAGCATCCTTTAACTTTACAACGAACTGATTAACAGTCATATCCTCTGTCAGTTCTATAGTAGTACTCTTACCATCCACTGAGAGAGTAACACTTCCCTGTGATGTGCTTCCTGTTATGTCAGACAACTTAGATGAACCTGTAATATTAGCTTTGCCATCCTTCACAGTACCACCAGTAAGATAACCTGATGATGCAAGCTTCTTTACCTTAAGCTTCTGTGTACCTGCAACCGCACTTGAGCTTGCTGTTACTGTAGCTACCGTTGAGTTAGATACTGTTGACTTCTTAAGGCTGTATGCGTTAGATAATCTTCCTGCTGACAGCTTTCCACTATAGAAGCTATATATACTTGTATTCATAGTCTTCCATTTTTCCTGTTTCCATGAAAGCTTTGTCTGTGCTTTGACAAGATTATCTTTTTTTAGCTTATATCCTGATACAAGTGCAGATACAAGTGTCTCTGTATCCATACCTGAAACCATACCCGATAATCTGATTGGCATATTATTCCTCCATTCTTATATATTTCTTCATAACATTATGTAATTCTTTATCTCTTCTCATCCACAAGTATACCAGCAAGTTCCCATGCCTTAGCAAGCATCTCAAGTGCCTTTTCTGATGGTATCTCCTTGATAACTTCATCTGTATCCTTATCCTTAATCTTAATCGTAATACGGTTAGTTGGCTCGTTGTATCCGAACTCTGCTACTGTATTATGATTGATAACCTTCTGGATATCTTTAAGTTTCTGCATAGAAGCTTCTTTCTGTTCTTCCTGCTGCTTAAAGCTTGATTGTGCACCACTGTTGCCATTGTTACTGCTGTTGCTGTCTGCATTAGCTTTCTGTGATGTACTCACCTGCATAACTGCAGCTATATGTGCTGCGTTGTTTACTGAATCCTTTGAATTATTAGTTTCTGCTGCTGGTGCTGCACTAACCTTGTTAACCTGTGCAGCCTGCGTTGCGTGGCTCTGATAAGCTGCCTGGCCACTTATCTTCTCAATTCCCATTATCTTTCACCTCCGTGTGCGTATACATATACGAGTGACAGCTTTTCCACATCACCCATACAATCGTCGTAAATATATCAAACCTTATGACCTGCTAAGAAATCCTTTTCTTTGCATACTGGTCATTAGTTTCTATTTCTTATATCGGCAATACATGTAAAAATATAATACCTGCCTTTTTATTTGTCCTGCTTCTTAAACAGTTTATTAAGTGCAGCCACATCTATCTTCTGTTCGACAGCCTCTTTGTTAGCATCTTTTATCTGTACATATACTTCTTTACGATATATAGGAACGGACTTTGGAGCTGTGATGCCAAGCTTTACCTGATCGCCTTTTATCTCGATTACTGTTATCTCAATATCATCATTGATGATGATTGCTTCGTCCTTTTTTCTTGATAATGCCAGCATTCTACTCACCCTTCCTTTCGTTAAGAATATCATAAATAGGGTATCTGACAGCATAATCCTCATTATCTGCTATAAGCTGGACTCCCTTCATAGTGTCAGCGTTGATTATGATAGGAGCCTTTAAGTTAATAGTCATCTTTGTAAGGTCCTCTGGTACTGTAAGTGTACAGAACACTGCCAGATTGGCTGACTGTATATCCTCACCAAGTGTGTTAAGTATTTCATCCTCCACAACAGGATCATAACCTTTCATGATATACTCCGGCTTCATGACAGGAAGTGCCAGTGCTGCCTCATCAAGTGACTGAAGCCACATGATAGCTGCTTCATCTCCCTTTTCTACATCATATATAAGTGTGAATTTCTTGCAATCCTCAAACCCTATTATTCCAAGGTCAAAAGTAACTATTTTATTATCATCAATATCTACAGTGCCAAACCACCTAGTATCAACCTGCATATATACCTCCTTGTTTTTTACGAAGTAAAAAATCCGAGCTCCTACGTGAGGAGAGGTATTTACCTCCTTGTTTTTTGCGAAGCAAAAAATGCGACTGCCCTTGCAGGAGCAGAGGTATATTTGCCTCCCCTTGTTTTTATATACTGAATTTTTCATTTATGGATTCAGCATATTTTTAGCCTATAAAATCCAGCAATGTCTGCTGTACAACCTTACTTGCTGCTGAAAGTGCTGCGTTGTATACAAGCTGTGCTGCTGTATAGTTTACTACCACTTCCTCAAGGTCTATATCTTCGTTCTGTGACTTAAGACTTGTAAAGTTAGTCTTCTGTTCTGTAAGTCTTGTCTTTGTAAGGTCAAGACGCTGGATTCTGTTACCTACATCTGCCTTTGCATTAGATATCTTCTCCTGATATCCCTGCATCTGTCCGATGCCCTTCTCGAAAGCCTTTGTCATCTGATCCTTTGCAAGATCCTTCTGCTTATTTAGTCCTTCAAGTATGTCATCAAGCTTCTTCTGATCGTCAGTACCTGCATACTTTTCTTCCTTCTTCATGCTCTCGACTTTACTTATCTGATTCTCGATATCTACAGTATTCTGCACAGCTGCCATGATATCATCTACATTTCTGCCAAGATATATATCAAAGCTTTCGTCTGCCTGTGTATTAACCTTAAGCTTCTGTGTAAAGTTTACGTTATATTCAATATCTTCGCTCTTCTTTACGTAGTTTATACCTGTAACATTGTCTACACATGTAAAATACATAGTCGGATCAACATCACCCTTTTTGAAGTTGGACTTTTCATACTGTACTGAAAATGAGTTGTTTGTATATGTATTGTTGTATACATTTTCACCAAGAAGTACTTCACCAAGCTGCGAGTTAATAGCTATTTCATCATCACCTGGTATATAGTTTGAATCTGCTGTAAATGTTATACTCACTGGATTGCCGCTTCCATCATCCAGAGAATCTATAGTCTCACCTTTGGCATTTACTATTCCTGTTACATTAGCCGTTCCATCATCATTCTTAGTTACTGTAGCCACATTTCCACTGGCATCTGTAATCTTAAATGTTCCATCAGCATCTACCTCTGAGTAACCCAGCTGTATTCTATGAACTGTAGCCACATTAGGTGTCACTGTCTTGCCATCTGTATCCTTCTTGACATTCAGATTAATGATATCTTCGTTTGTATATGCATTGGTATATACCTTTTTTTCACTGATGCTCTCTCTGTCAAAGCTCTGTGTTATGGTATAATCTGCAGCCGCCGCTTTAACATCTGATGGATATGTGAGCGGTCTGTCTGTAGCAAAGCCTGTAAATACATATCTTCCGGCATAGTCTACATCACCCTGTACATAGTATGAGTTCTTCAGCTTGTCAAGTGTCTGTATGATTGTACTACGCTCATCTGATGAATAAGAATCTGAAGCACCCTGGTTGCAATATGAATACAGCTGGTAAACTATATCATATCCCTGTGCAAGTGCATCCTGCGTAACTGAAAGCCATGATGAAGCATCAGGTATATTTTTATCTACATACTGTGTTACCTGGTCAAGGCTGCTTCTGAGCCTGAGTGCTCTTATAGCTATGATTGGGTCATCAGAAGGCTTGTTAATCTTCTTTTGTGTAGATAACTGTGTATCCATGGTATTTATCTGGTTCTTATTAGCCTGTATATTAGCTATAGAACTGTTTATCATCATCTGATTCGTAACTCTCATATATTCCACCTCGTATCTATATTCATTTAATGTGATATCTGCATTTTTAAAATCTTCTTTTTATGAATAATCTTCTTTTATAAATATTCTTTTGCACTTATCCTGTCTGTGCCTGCGTGCAAAGCATTTATATAAAGATGTTATTAAGTATATCCGGCATATTTCACATTTTATAAGCCTGTCTGGTTAATAAGCTTATCATATATCTGGTTCATAACTGACATCATCTTTGAGTTAAGATTATAAGCCTGCTGGAACTTCATGATATCCATGGCTTCCTCATCTGTATCTACACCCATGACTGAAAGTCGCTGATTCTGTATAGTTGTCTTCATATTGTTGTAGTTTGTTAAAAATGTCTTAGCCTTGCTTGCATCTATAGACATATCACTGACTATAGTTTCAAGGAAGTACGAACCTGTACCACCATCAAACAGTCTTTCCTTCTGTAATGCATTAAGCTTATCCATAATGCTTGCACTGCCTTCGCCTTCGCTTACTGTTGTCTTTGTTGCAAGCTTGTTGGCATCCTTAAGAAGCTCAGAATTAACTGATACTGAATTATCTCCCACTACAAACAACGCTATACCCTTATTGGCAGCATCCTCTGTTTTAGCATCTGATACATATCCACTCTTAAATATGTTGTTGACTGCCTGTGAGAATGTCTGTATGAACTGGTTAAGCTGCGACTGATAGTAAGGAATACCCTTATAGTTAACATTTGCTGAAGCCTGTGGATTCGTCTCTGTCACTCTGTTTCCATCATCATCAAGCTTATAGCTGCCATCTGCATCTGTTGCAACTGATTCTATCTCACCATTACAGCCATCCCTTATATCTACAAGTGCCTTAAGCTGACCTCCAAGTGAAGAACTATATATATCAAAAGGATCATCATCACTCCACTGTATGTCATATAATCCTTCTGCATCGCTTGCATTTCTTTTCTGCGTTCTTGCGACTACCTCAAGTGTCTTATAATCATAGTTGTTTACAAGCGACTGTCCATTAACTGTTATCTGGAAAGATGTAAGTCCGTTTGCTATCGGTGTCTCATTAGTTGATATATTGATATACTTTGACAGATTATCCACAAGTGCATTTCTCTGGTCTCTTAAGTCGTTAGCATCTCCATAGCAGGCTTCTATCTGGTTAATCTGCTTATTAAGTGATGTTATATTCTGTGCAAGAGTATTGATGTGGTCTACTGTATCTTTTATCTCATTATTAGCATCTGACTGCACATTTCTCAAGTTAGTTGAGAGTGTGTTGAAATAATCCGACATACTTTTTGCGTTATTTATAAGCTGGTTCTTTGCCGATTCATCAGATGGTGTTATAGTCAGCTGGTTAACTGCTGAAAAGAAGTTGCTGTATTCTTTAGAGAATCCGTTAAGTATAAACTCATTCAGATAGTCCTCTATCTGTGTCATGTAGTTGTTCTTTGATTCATACTGTCCATAGTTAGACATATTGTTTCTATACTTCTGGTCATAGTAGCTGTCTCTTGTCTGATTGATGCCGACAACATCAACACCGGCACCTATAGTTCCGTATGATGAAAATGTTCTTAACGAGTCAGCTGCCTTTAACTCTGCACTCTGCTTTGTATAGCCTTCTGTATTAATGTTTGACAGGTTGTGCGCTGATGTTGTTATGGATGTCTGCGCTGCCTGAAGTCCTTTATATGATATTGATAAACCAAAAAATGTAGATGCCATATTATTTCTCCATTCTTGTTGTTTCCTATAGTCTCTTTAACCAACTTACTGTTTCTAAGTCTGCTGATTGCTCTAAAATAAGCCAGCCATTATTATCAAATCATGATGTAAGTGGCAAAAGGTTCCTCTGTTATTCATCATGCATGTCCAAGTGATGTAACAAGATGTTCTATCATCTCACTTACTACGTTGATATATCTTGAAGCCGCATTATATGCGTGCTGATACTTAATCATCTTCTGAAGCTCTTCATCAGATGATACACCTGATGTCTGCAGTCTCTGGTTGTCATAACCATTGACCATGGTTGTCTGGTTGTTGACATACTTGGTAAGCACGCTTCCCATCGTAGCAAACTCACCTATATAATCATTGTAAAATGTGTTGAAATCTGCCTTTGCATAGTTCTCAGGGTTAAGTGATGCAAACTTTTTGCTGAATGTATCTATAAGCTCATTTACCTTTGAGAAATCCTCCTTGCCATGCTCTGTAGAAAGAGGGAGTGTACCTACATTCTGTGAAGCCTCAGGATTGACAATCAGATTACCAAGTGTATAGTCAGTTTCAAAGCCGGTAACATTCAGGTTGTTTCTTACATATATTGTACTGCCATCTGCACCTGTGATCTGCTTATATCTGTCTGTACCGTTTCTTTTAAAGAGTTCAACACCTCTTGTTTCATCGTCATCCATGCCATATCCAGCCTTGCTCATATCAAGTATCTTGTATGTCATGCTGTCTATATTCTCTGTTTCTTCCTGATTAGCATCAACATACAGCTTTTCAGATGCTTCATAACTGTATGTTCCATCACCATTTTCTTTTCCGGCAACTACGTTGCCATGGCTGTCATAAAGCACATCATGTGTCGATGCATTGTATACATACTTCTCTGCCTTTAATATATTGCCATCTGCATCTGTGAGCTCTTTTGTTGTATCCATGGTAGTTTCCGGACATAAAACATCATTCATGGCTGTTACTATTCCATTTACAAGCTTGTCAAAGCCTGCTATAGCACTAAGGATAGCTGATGGCTCTATATACTTGTTATAGTAATCCTGCTTCTGCTGATACGCATCCATGGCACTATTATATTCTGCCATACCCTGCTCTGTTGTAAGATCATAGTCTGCTCTTTCAGGCATTACTGGAATATCTGTGTAGTTTACCTCTATAACACCTCTTGCGATAAGCAGTCCTTTAAGCTTGCCTTTATCTGTGTCATTGGCATTGTTTGCCTGCTTGTCAAAGTTATATACATCCTGCTGATATCCCTCCCACTGAGGTATAAGCAGTCCATATGTTCCTTCTTCTCTTACGCTCATCTTTGCGATATCATTTTTTGTTATAAATGGGACATTCTCAGCACTAACTATTACTTCGCCATCCTTTGTCTCATAATAATCAATATCTATATAC
>OHAF01003404.1_pt1 | contig 10358 bp, 6 predicted proteins | sample 1577041 | NCBI WGS metagenome assembly OHAF01 (sample SAMEA3541495, study PRJEB24748) | human gut metagenome | biome: human gut; feature: human-associated habitat; material: faeces | place: China | collected 2012
ATAAAGATAAGGAAGTAGCAGTCATAGGTGGTGGAAACTCCGGGGTTGAGGCTGCTATTGATTTGGCGGGAGTCTGTTCCAAAGTGACTGTATTCGAATTCATGGATACTTTGAAAGCGGATACTGTTTTGCAGGAGAAAGCTAAAAGCCTGCCCAATGTGGATATTATTACTAATACTCAAACGGTAGAGGTGTTAGGAAACGGTGATAAAGTGGTGGGGCTTATAAAGAAAGACCGTTCATCCGAAAAAGAAGAGATCTTTGCCTTGGATGGTATTTTTGTCCAAATAGGTTTGACTGCCAATAGCACTTTGTTTAAAGAATTGCTGGAAACGAACCGCATGGGTGAAATTCTGACTGATAAAAATGGCCGGACCTCTGTAAAAGGTATCTATGCTGCCGGAGATGTAACGGATGTTTCCTATAAACAGATAGTTATAGCAATGGGGGAAGGCGCCAAGGCTGCTTTAGCTGCATTCGAAGACCGGATGCGCGGAACGATTTATTAGTGATAAGTGGTTGGTGGTGAATAGTGGGTGCATATCGCAGTATTTACCACTAATCTTATCACTAAAAAATGCACTCTTTGTATGTATATTGGTGAGAATATGCTTTCTTTGTAGGTGAATCACCGTTTACAGCATTGATATGGCAGAATCGAGACGTACTTCATTGAAAGATTTGGCACAGATATTAGGTGTATCCATACCTACAGTATCCCGTGCCTTGAAAAATAGTCCCGAAATCAGTCGGGAACTTTGTATTAAAGCTCAAAAATTGGCAAAAGAGATGAATTATCACCCCAATCCTTTTGCTATGAGTCTCCGGAAAAATACTCCCCGTACCATTGGAGTAATTGTACCTGATATTGTTACTCATTTCTTTGCGTCTATTTTAAGTGGTATAGAAGATACCGCTATAGCAAACGGCTATTTTGTTATCATCACGACTTCCCATGAGTCATACGACCATGAGAAAAGAAATATTGAGAATTTGGTCAATATGCATGTGGAAGGTATTATAGGTTGTTTATCTCAAGAAACAACAGATTATGCCCATTGGTTGAGTTTGGATGATATGAATATGCCGCTTGTTCTATTTGATCGTGTTTGCATGCCTGACCGTTTTTCTACGGTAGTGGCTGATGGAGTATATTCTGCTCAGATGGCGACACAGCACTTGTTGGATCATGGAAGCAAACGGATTGCTTTTATCGGTGGTGCAAACCATCTGGATATAGTAAGAAAGAGAAAACATGGTTACCTTGAAGCGTTAAGGGAAAATAAGATACCTATTGAGAAAGATTTGGTTGTGTGTCGGAAAATTGATTTTGAAGAAGGGAAAATAGCTACAGAAATTTTATTATCGCTTCCGGAGCCTCCCGATGCAATTCTTGCCATGAATGATACATTGGCATTTGCCGCTATGGAAGTGATTAGAAATCATAATCTTCGTATTCCTCAGGATATAGCGCTTATTGGGTATACAGATGAGCAACATGCCAATTATGTAGTGCCTCGCCTTTCGGCCGTCTCGCATCAGACTTATAAGATGGGGGAAGCCGCATGTCAGATGTTGATTGATAAGATTAAGGGAGATAAAAAAATCAGGCAAATCATTATTCCTACTTGTTTGCAGGTGAGGGAAAGCAGTATAAAAAGGAAGGATTGAGAACCGAAATGTATTTTAAGAAGAGAATAAGGCTGAACTCTTCACAAAGAGCCAACCTTATTTCTTTATATATTGGAGTATTATTGAGTGACCAACGTAATAATGGAACGTGCCGGGATCACAACTTTTTCATGGTTTTTGATGCTTCCTACCGGTAGAAGATTCTCTCCATCTTTATCCGAAGTACGATAGATTGTCCAGTTTTTTATAATTCCGTTACGCTGATAGAAAGTAAACTCTTTATCTTCCGCTGCATAATTAATCATAACGAAAACCTCCTTTCCGTCTGTATTTTGGTATGCTGAACACATTAGTCCGGTTACATCCGTATCGCCTTCAGGAATGATTTTCCCTTGGTTGTCTTTGGCTATAATTGCTTTCCGAACAGCTCCCGGGCGTATAAATCTACTGTAGTTTCCCAAAGCCCACATTAATTTGGAGTCTTTCACCTCACCATTCAGAAAAGTCGGATCACTATACTCACGGATTAATCCGTCTTTATAATCTCCACCGATAGATCGCCACCATTGCCAACTGCGAGCACCTGCATATACAATGTCATGATGAATGATCCGTGCTACATATAATGCTGTCTTCATGGTGAAGTCATATCCTCCGCCTCCGCCGATTTCTTCGTCATTGCCCATGATACAGGTTTCTGTCTGCCAGAAATCCACCTTATACTTGTCTAAAGTATCTTTTAATTGACAACGGATATCGTGTAAATTATTCAGAGGAGTATTAGTCCAATAACTATGCCCTACCATCAGCCGGGGAACATTGGGAGTATCACCCAGATAGGTGGCTGTACTGTCCGGATTAAAGAAAGACTGGATTTGATACCCCCGTTCCCAATTAGTCATGTGAGTATCGAACATACAACGATAGTCAGAGGACTCATTGACTAGAATCTGTGTGTCAATTTGGTTATTTACGAACTCTTTACTGATGAGGCGTATGGCACGGGCTATTTCGCGGTTGGTAGCCGGTGTACCTTCTTGTTTGGGGCCAATCCAGTTCCAATGCCCATCGGGTTCATTGAATGGACAGAGGTAATTAAACTTGATTCCATCGTGTTTCTCCACCCCTTTTATGACATTGGCAAGAAAACGGGCAAAATTCTTATAATGCTCTTCCTTTAAGTTTAAGGTTCCTCCACGGCCTGTGTTGGTGGCAAGACCGTTTTGTGTGAAATATACGGGAGGTGAATTAAGAAATGCCAAAAATTTGTTTACACCCCGTTCTTTTGCCAGACGCAGGAAGTTGCGCTGCCCTTGTTGTTTATTCCAATTATAGTTACCATCTGCCTGAAGGAAACATTCGGTGCGCATCCAGGGAGAGGCTATTTGGCTGGCTTCTCCTTGTTCCGCACTTCCGGCTCCTACATTAAAACGCCATAAAGACAAGCCGATTCCTTTAGGTTGTCCGTTTTCATGGTTTTCCGTACTGAACAGCCAGTCGGCTACTTGGTTTTGTTTTTCTTGCGGCCATAAGCCGATAAATTGCATGCTCCAACAGTCTGATGCTCCGAAATAGTCCATGGTTTGACAGGGTTGGTCTGTTTCTATTTCAAAGTGAATGGCAGGATGTTGAGCAAACAGGTTTGCTGTTGCAAATAAAGAGAATAATAATGCTTTGTATTTCATAAAGTTGAGGGATTATTTCAGATTATAAATGACAGTTGTAACACTTTCCGAAGGCACAATTACTTGTTGGTCTGCCGTGACGTGTACCTCTTGCAAATTTTTGTTATTTGTTGTTGTATAAGTAGTGATGGAGCTTATTTCACTTACCCATTCTTTATGAATTTCGTTTAGCCGGACTCCTTTTTCTGATAGATTGGTATAAACAGCAACAATTTTATCTTTTTTCGGTGAAATCCATGCTGACCCGAAGAAACTGGATGATTCATTCATGTTAAGCATGATACGGCGATAACCCGGTCGGATGAATAGGCTGTAGTTACCTAATACCCAAAGTGTGGGAGTAGCTTTATAAGTGCCTTCTTTCTCTATATCCCCATAAACTCCATCGGAGGGTTCCAGTGAAATCAGTAAGAAGCGGTTTTTGTGTCCCCAGCGGGGGATATCCATTGAGGTCCAGTAACTCCAGGAGGAAACTCCTGCTATAGTTAGGTCATTGTGTATTACTTTTGACATATAAAGTGCAATGTCCATTTCGGTTGCTTGGTCATAGCCTATAAACTCGGAAGAGCTGTATCCGTCGCCTAACATACTCCACTCACTTTGCCATATTTCTACATCATATTGTTGGGCTGCTTGGGCCAGTTGTTTCCGGACATTACGCATACCATCCCATGTGCCATCTGTCCAGTAGCTGTGGCCGCAGATAAGTTTCTTTACATGAGTCAGGTTGCCTATATAGGTGGAAGTTCCAGGTGTGAAAAATGCTGAAAGTACGTTACTATGGGCGGCATCATTCTTAAATTTGTAGAGATATTCATAATCTCCAGATTCCCCTGGAAGAATATCAATAGAAAGACCGGCAGAAGTGATGGCGGTATCCAATTCACGTATAAGTCTGGCTACTTCATCATTAGTCCATCCGCTGCCTTCCTGGCCGCTGTCCCAATTATATTGGGGTTCGTTAACTGGTGAGATATGTGTCACTGGATATCCTTCGTTTACATAGTATTTTGCTACATCTGACATGTATCTGGCAAAGTCCGTATAACATTCATCCTTCAAATTAGAAACTCCTCCGCTATTGGAGCATCCTTTTCCGTTGGAGGTATATTGTACAGGAGGGGTATTGCTGAAAAGTACTATACTCTGACAACCAAACTCTTTGGCGCGCTGCAAGAAGTAGCGCTGCCCTTTACAGCGTGTCCAGTCTAATGTTAAGTCATCAGTCAGATAAGATTCTGCTCTGCGTGATTTGTCTTCTATTCCACTTGCTTCACCTTGTTCTGCACTGCCACCACCTAGATTCACACGCCACATGGAGAGTCCTATACCTTTAGGTTGTCCTGATTGTATTTCAGAAGAGAATAGCAGTTCACTGATTTTGTCACGATTCGTTATCCAGCTTTTTCCTACGAAGGCAGGTGCCCAACAATCTGATGCGCCAAATCCTGTCAGAGTCTGAAAAGATTGTCCGGCATCTATGGTTACTGTTTTTTCTACGTTTATGCTGCTGTCCGGTTGCCCCGATGTATCCGGTGTTTGGGGAGAATCGTCACTGCAGGCTACAGTAGAAAAGAACAGTGGAAGAGTAAAAATATATTTTAGTTTCATTGTTTTAGATGGATTAAAAAATAGTCGCGGATAATCCTAGCAAACTATCCGCGACAGAATATAAAGACCTATTGAATGTTTAATTCCTGTAACAATCTGTTCTTTTTGGAAAATGATTAATTCCAGCCCGGATTTTGGGTGATAGAACCATTAGACATTGTAATCTCATATAAAGGTATCGGGAATACCATATCCCGGTTTTCGTTGAAGCTGATTCCTTTATCACTTGCCTCACCTTGATTTTCCCATTCGTAAATGTCGCGGGTAGCGGGATCTGTATTGTATTTTACAAATGTACCGTTTGCTCCCATCAGGTTACAAATCATTTTCTTGCCATTGTCATCTGTCCAACGGCGGATATCATAGATTCTGTTTTGTTCCCATGCCAGTTCCAAACGACGTTCTAGCCGGATAGCTTTGCGAAGCTCGTTCCCACTGGATGTGACAGCAGGTAATTTTACACGATTCCGTACCTCATTAAGGTAGGTACGTGCTGTACCATCTTCGCCCAATTCGTTGCAGGCTTCAGCATACATCAACAATACATCTGCATAGCGTAAGATACGATGATCTAATGGAATTTTGTCGATATTGTATACTTCCGGACGTTTTTCAATAGGTACAAAATACTTCCGGACAATACGTGCTGATTTATGTTGTGACGGATCTATAATATAACATTCGGGATTCCAACCGTACTTTTCGATATAATCTTTATAATTGGCGATTTTTGTGTTGTTTTCAACGAACTTGTCGAAGTTATTCTCTCCGGCAATTTCTGTACAACCGGTTTTAATGATAGTCCAACGTAAACGTTCTGTATCTCCTGCATCGATGTAGGCTTGTTCGAGGTTAGCGGTTGGCTGTCCCCAAGACCATCCGTCGCCGGGACCACTACGGGCACCGGTAATAACAGTCAAAGAACCACCCAATGCATAAGTTCCATCATACATATATTGTACTTCAAACAGACTTTCTTCGCTATTGTTATGGTCAACATCCCATACATCACCGAAGTTGTCGAGTAATTTATATTCACCTTCGTCGATGACTGTTTTCAATACATCATGTGCCTCTTGCCATTTGCTTTGGTAGAGGTAAACCTTTCCCAATAGGCCTAATGCAGCTCCACGGGTAGCGCGTCCCATATCTGTAGCAGCATATTGACTACGTTGTGGCAACACATCAGCAGCGGCTTTTAAATCATCTTCAATGAACTTATATACATCTTCGGCCGAAGCGCGGGTAATACCTTGTATTTCTTCGGGCAACAGGAAGCCTGTAATGAGAGGCACACCACCAAAATTCTTCACAAGTTCAAAATAGAAGTATCCACGGAGAAAACGTGCTTCGGCTACAAGCCGGTTCTTCATTTCTTCATCTGAGAAATCAGCTTGTGAAATGCGTTCCACTGCGATATTGCAACGTAGAATGCCTTTGTATCGATACTGCCAAAAGTTGGAGATGGCACCATTGCTTTGTCCGGTACCTTGATAGTGGGCCAAAGAAATATAGTCACTTTGACTTTGGCTGGTATTGCCCATCCAACCGTCATCACTACACATCTCGGAAAGCAACCATACTGTGTTGATATTCCACCATCCGCCAAAAGTAATGGCCTGGTAACAACCAGTAATAAATGCTTCGGCTTCTTCTGCACTTTGGAAATAAGTATCCAAATTTTGTTGCCCGCGCACTTCCTCTGTTAGGAAATCCTCACAAGAAGTGAATGTCAGCGAGGCAATCATTGTTAATATTGTTAATATCTTTTTCATGGTTTATACCTTGAGGGTTAAAATTTTAAATCAATTCCAAATAAGAAAGTACGTGGGTTAGGATAAGCGATGCCGTCAATACCGGTTTCAATTACACTGCCATCTTTACCAATCTGTGGACGTTCAGGATCCATACCTGAGTAGCTGGTGATAGTGAAAGGATTTTGAGCCGACAATGAGAGACGCAATTCGGTTCCGTTCAACCACTTCTTGGGGAGTGTGTAACCCACTTGTAATAGTTTGCAACGCATATAAGAGCCGTCTTCTACAAAGAAACTTGAAACGCGTGTGTAATTCTGATTCAAATCATTGTAGGACAGACGAGGAATATCGTTGCTGGTTCCTTCCATGCCATGCTTTCTGCAATGTACCTGCCCAAACGTTTTGCCCACTTACGCCGGAGTATAAACCTTTGGTCTTATTGAAAATATCATTACCGAATGTACCATAGAAGTTGGCTGTGAAATCGATGTTTTTATAGCTGAAACCCAAGTTCAAACCTACCATCAAATCGGGATATGGGTTACCGATCCATGTTTTATCATTTTCATCTAGAACTCCGTCATGATTCAAATCCTTAAAGCGAATGTCACCGGGTTGGGCATTGGATTGTACCAGCTTGCCATTTTCGTTGGTGTGAGCATAAACTTCATCCCAATTTTGGAAAATACCATCGGCTACGTAGCCGTAGAAGCGTGAAATCAAGCCACCGTCTTCATTACGGATAATTTGGTCGCTGTTGAAACCTCCAGTTTGGATAGGACCGTCACCGGAGAATTTAACAGCTTTATTTTTCACTGCGGAAAGGTTCAATCCCACATTATATCGGAAGTCTGCTACTTTGTCGTGCCAGTTCAGACTTAATTCCCAACCGCTAGCTTTCATACTACCTATATTCATCCATACTGTACTGTTCCAGTCGGGGTATCCGATGGCGAAGATATTTTGTTTCTGATAGAGCATATCAGAAGATTTCTTTTGGAAATACTCAAAGGTCATGTCTAGACGGGAGTCAAGGAAGGACATATCCACACCTACGTTCCAGTCTTCTACTGTTTCCCATTTTAGCAAATTATTGCCAACGCCTGATACCATAGTACCTGAAACACGTCCTGGAGCTGTACCGAATACATAATCAGATTGTCCTAACAAAGTCAGCGTAGCATCATTATCTATGTTTTGATTACCTACACGTCCCCAACCTCCGCGTAATTTCAAGTTACTGAAAATCTTCTGGTCTTGCATGAAACTTTCACTGATGATACGCCATGAAGCAGAAACAGAAGGGAAGATGGCATATTTGTTTCCTTTGGGGAAACGAGAAGAACCATCTGCACGAATAGAAGCTGTTAGATAGTAACGATTGTCATAGTTATACATCACGCGTCCTAAATAAGATACTAATGTGCTGTAAGCAGTTTTACCTTCTGACTTTTGGTTTTGTGTACCGGCATTTACTTCCTGCATTTGATCCATATTATTAGGAACATCGTCACGTGAGGCTTTTGATTGGAATTCAGCAAAGCGTTCAGCTGTAAAGCCACCCATTACATTAATATTATGCTTTTCTGCAAAAGTCGTGATGTAAGTAGCAGTATTAGTCCAGTTCCAATCAAGCCATTCCTGCATTTCACGGGAAACATTACTTAATGTAGATTGTTCCAAAGCATCAATATAGAATTCAGGAGTGAATTTGTCTGTACGGCGGAAGTGTGCATTAGCGCCGAACTGCGTGCGCAGGGTCAGTTTTTGAATAGGGTTTATCTGTAAATAAGTATTTACAATTGTACCCATTTCACGGGAGTGGGAATTTTGGCGAGCCAATGAACCGGCAGGGTTCCACTCCTGGTTGTTGTAAGAACGCTGATAGTTATTGAATTCGTTATCCACCCATTGATCTTCCGGCTTGAATATAGGAGTTGTGGGGTCCATAGACATGGCAGCTGAAAAAAGATCGGGGGTATCATCCCATGATTCTACACGTGGGGCAATGTCGAAACCCATTTTTACATATTTATTAAATGTATATTCTGTATTAAGGCGTGCGTTGATTTTGTCCCAATAACCATAGTCATATTGTGAATTGTTACGGTAGTAACCCATACTCAGGTTATAAACCAGTTTGTCTGAACCACCGGAGATATTGAGTGAGTAATTTTGCACTAAAGCAGTTTTGTTGATTACTTCGTCCCACCAGTCTGTTCCTCCGGGATTGGTAGTAGCGCCTGTATCATTCCAAATAGAAGTTCCTCCGTCATTTGTGTATCGGGTATTGAATACTTCTTTATATTCGGCGGCATTAGCCATTTTGGGTTTTGACAGTGTTTGGAAACCTGCAGATGCATTAAAACTGATATTTGTTTTTCCTGCCATTCCTTTTTTGGTTGTGATTAGAATGACACCGTTAGAAGCACGTGTTCCGTAAATGGCAGCAGCCGAAGCGTCTTTTAAAACTTCCATAGATTCAATGTCATTACTGTTTAGGAAGTTGATGTTTGTACCTACCGGCATGCCATCTACTACATACAAAGGATCGGTTCCGTTTACTGTTGTTACACCACGGATTAGAACTTTTGGTTGTGCGCCCGGACCACCACCACTGGTTACTTGAACACCGTTGATTTTACCTTGCAAGGCGTCCATTGCATTACCGGTTACAGTTTCGGTAATTTCTTTTCCTTTTACGGTAGATATAGAACTGGTCAGGTCACTTTTTTTCACGGCTCCATAACCAATAACCACTACTTCGTCCAGTAATTCACTGGCATCTTTCAGCACTACATTGATAACGGTTTGTCCGTTTACCTTTATTTCTTGAGTCTCATATCCTATGCTGGAGAACACAAGTACGGCATCCTTGGCAACATCGTTTAGTGAATAATCACCATCAATACTTGTAATAGTACCTGTACCTGTACCTTTAACTTGCACTGTTGCACCAATCATCGGTTCTTTATCTGAAGCCGAGGTTACTACACCTTTTACAGTGATGGTCTGCGCATAGCTACATAGACTTGTCAGCGCAAGACACAATAATAAAATTTGCTTTTTCATATCTTAAATCTAATGTTACTTGTTAATTGGCCGGAATGAGTTTAGCTCTTTCCAAATGAGCGTCGAATATAAGTTTATAATTCCCTGTGACGTTCACTGTTGGTTTTGCCCAATTGTCACCTACATGATCGGGTTTGGTCCATGCCGGATTGGTATATTTGGCTTCTTTACCATAATATCCGAAGATCTCCGGTTCGTCTGAGTTGTCTACACGCCACGTGCAATAATTCCACCATCCGTCAGAGTGCCAGTTATGAATAACGAAATTCATTTTAGTACCTGCCTCCAGGAATAGGGGGGTATCCAAATAGAACAGGTGAGGATTGGTCTTATCTTGAGTGAAACGCAGGACTTCAGTTGGGCTACTGGTCATATATCCGAAATAGAATTCCTGTAACCACGAACCACCGTCACCCCATGTGTCAAGGCTGATAGAACCGTATGTGTGAGGTATGGGGTCTACAGCATCGGCAATTGAGTAAGTTTTCAGATTGTATGTACTGTTCTTCACATCAATATTAATTTCATAATAAACATTGGCTTGGTCAAGTACGATTGGCATTGCTGTTTCGGGATCGTCTGTCAGTTTGGTGTTATCCTC
>OHAF01003410.1_pt1 | contig 10336 bp, 9 predicted proteins | sample 1577041 | NCBI WGS metagenome assembly OHAF01 (sample SAMEA3541495, study PRJEB24748) | human gut metagenome | biome: human gut; feature: human-associated habitat; material: faeces | place: China | collected 2012
TGGCCCTGGGGTGCCAGATCTGGCACACGCAGCAGATGCAGGCCTCCCTGGCCGCCCAGGGACGTGACATCCGCCAGCTGGTGGTGCTGCCCGATGCCTTCGCCCCCCTGTTCTGGCGGGCGCTCTATCTGGAAAAGCTGCCCGCCCGCCCCGCTGACGCCCCGGCCTGGCAGACGCAGCTCGATCCCCTGCTGCCCCCGGCGGACAGGCAGGAAGAGCTGGTGGTCCGCATCCGGGGGCTGGATGCCCTGGGCCGTCCCCATGGTCAGGAAGAGACCCGCGTGGCCGCGCCCTCCGGCCTGATGACCGCCCTGGCCCGTCAGTCCGTGGCCTGCCGGACTTTCGATCAATTCCTGCTGTTGCCCGTCATCACGCCGCTGCCCGAAGGCCAGCGCACCACGGACATGCCCGGCGCCAGCCAGTGGTGGCTGCTGCATGACGAGCGCTTCGGCTCGCAGCTGGAACTGGTGCAGAAGATCATGGCCATGCGCCCCAATGCCGGCATCCCCTTCCAGCTCATGGTGCAGATGGAGCCCGGCAACATGGGCCCGCGCCTGTTGCAGGAACGCCTCTATTTCTCCGACAGCCGCCGCGATTCCGGCTGGCAGGCCCCCCGCCGTCCGTCCCAGCCCGCCTTCCTGCCCTGGCTGGCCGGATTGCGTTAGGAGGGCGGATACGCCCTGATGACAAAGGAGCCTGCGGCCCCGGGGCCTGTTCCCATCGCGCTGCGACGAACGGACACGGCCCTGAGATACACCCGGCACCCCCGTCCCTGCTTTGCACAGTGAACAAAAACGCGCCTCTTCCTTTTGGGATGAGGCGCGTTCCTTTTTTGTCCTGCAACGATTCGGATACGGGATACCAGCGCCGTCGGACGGCCCGGCATACGAAAACAGCCGGGGCAAGGCTGCTGCCTGCCACCGGCCGTCATCCCTGACCGGCACAAAAACTGCCCGGCCCCAGAAACAGGAAAAGGCTGGTATTTCTACCAGCCTTGCTTTCCATTGGTGCCGAAGGGGAGAGTCGAACTCCCACTCCGTTGCCAGAACTAGACCCTGAACCTAGCGTGTCTACCAATTCCACCACTTCGGCGCGAAAATCTGTCTACAGGATTCGCCCCCCGCTGGCAAGCTTTTTTTTCGATTTTTCCCATTTTTTTTATTTTAACAAACAAAATCAGGATGATAAACGGCAGCACTCACAGGTTTTCAAGAACTGTTGCCCCTCCTGCAGGCAGAGGAAACGCAACACTCGCCGCCCTGCGGACAGCGGACGAAATGGCTGCCGTCCGCGGAACAGCCCCGCAAGCAGGCACAGGGGGCGTCCGGCCATGTACCATGACGGGATCTGCGCCATCCGGCGGGTGCCGCCTTTGCGGGAGATATGCTGGACGCGCGGGATGGCGGCGGACAAGAGCGGATGGCACCTGCCCTCCCCTTGCGCAGGCAGCCGATTTTTCGCAGACTGGCGGCCCGGCCAAGGCCGGAAAAACGCAAGGAACCCACATGCGCAGCACTGCCCCCCAGCCTTCCCGGCCCACGTTTTATCCTGTCCCTGCCCTCCGGCACGGGGAAAACGGCATCTCTTTCCGCCCCCAGCCCCGGAAGCAGCCGCTGTCCGGCTGTAGCCCTTCCCGCGCCGCTGCTGCGCTGGCGACGCTCTCCCCTATCTCGCCGGCAGCGGCCACGGGGGCATCAGGAGCATGGCGATGAGCGCACTGTCCGCCTTCCTTCTCCTGCCCGCCGCCCTGCTGCTGGACCGTCTGCTGGGGGAACCCCCGGCCCGCATCCATCCCGTCTGCGGCATGGGGGCCCTGGCCGCCATCATGGAACGAGTCTTCCGCCGCGGTCCCAACGGGCCACGCATGACACTGGCCGGTCTGGCGGCCTGTCTGGCCGTGGTCCTGCCGGTGGGCCTGCTGGCGGCACTGCCTGTCCGGCTTGCCGGAGAGATGCTCGGCGGCGCGGCCGCCTGGAGCGTCTGTGTGGTCGTGGTCTCCCTCTGTCTGGCGCCCCGCTGCCTGGACGAACACGCCCGCCGTGTGGCCCTGCCGCTGGAACAGGGCGATCTGGAGGCGGCCCGCCGGGCCGTGTCCATGCTGGTGGGGCGCGACCCGCAACAGCTGGATGCCCACGGCGTGGCCCGGGCCTGCGTGGAGAGCGTGGGCGAGAACCTGACCGACGGCATCCTTTCCACCCTGTTCTGGGCGGCGGCGGGCCTGCTGCTGGCCGGACTGCCCGGGGCCGCTGCCCTGGCCGCCTGCCATCGTGCCGCCAACGTGCTGGATGCCATGTGGGGCAAGCTCAACGAGACCTATCGCTGCTTCGGCACAGCCGCCGCCCGCCTGGACGACGTGCTCAACTGGTGCCCGGCGCGGCTGGCCCTGCCCTGCATCGTGCTGGCCGCGGCCCTGCTGCCCGGCCTCGATGCCCGAGCCTGCCGCCGGGTGGGCTGGCGCGACCGCCATGCCCACGAGAGTCCCAATTCCGCCTGGAGCGAAGCCGCCTTTGCCGGGGCCCTGGACCTGCGTCTGGGCGGCCCGGCCTGGTACGGCCCCCTGTACCGCGATCATCCCTGGCTGGGCGACGGCACCCCGCTGGCCACGGCCCGGCATATCCGGCAGGCCGTGCGCCTTATGTGGGGCTCCCTGCTGGTCTTCGCGACGCTGGCTTCCCTGCTGCCGGCGGCAGTGGCCTGCATCTGAGGACGACGACTTTTTTCCTTCAACCTCCAGCAAGGCGATACCGCATGTCCATCATCACCTCATTCCGCGCCGGTCTGGCCTTCTTCACCCGTATCCCCGTGGGCTCCGCCCCTCTGCCCCCCACGCTCTCCGGTGTGGTGGCCTGGCTGCCCGCCGTGGGCCTGCTGGTGGGCGCTCTGGCCGCTCTGGCCCTGCTGCTGGCTGCCCGGCTGGGCCTGCCCGCCGCGCTCTGCGGCATCGGGGCCGCCCTTGTCTGGACCGTCATCACCGGCGGGCTGCATCTGGACGGGGTCGCCGACTGCGGCGACGGCCTGCTGGTGGAGACCTCGCCCGAACGCCGTCTGACCATCATGAAGGATTCCCGCCTGGGCAGCTTCGGCGCCCTGGCCCTGTTCTTCGTCCTTTCCACCAAGGTCGCGGCGCTGGCGGCACTGGCCGGGACGGCGCCCCTGCATGCGCTGGGGGCCTGCTGCCTGGCCGGTCTGCTGGGCCGCTGCCAGGTCTTCGTGGGCATGCGTCTGCCCTCGGCCCGGCCCGGCGGTCTGGGCTCCATGATGCACGACGGCATGAAGCCCCGCTACGCCTATACGGCCCTCGGGCTCTGCCTTGCGGCCTGTCTCGTGATGGGACGGCATGGCCTCTACGGCCTGCTGGCGGCCGGACTGGTGGCCTTCCGGCTGTTGTCCGCGGCCCGCAAGCGCATCGGCGGCGTCACGGGGGACGTCTTCGGAGCTCTTATCGAGACCACGGAATGCGCCGTGCTGGCGGTCTGCTGCCTGCCGTAAGGATATGACGACCGCCCCCTGAAGGAGGAAGCCCTATGGAAGATATTGACCTGACCCTGTTCCTGGGCGGGACTCGCAGCGGCAAGAGCGCGCTGGCCGAGGCCCTGGTCACGGCAAAGGCCCGGGGGCCTGTCTGGTATCTGGCCACGGCCCGGCCCCTGGGAGACGATCCTGCCATGGCCGAACGCATCCGGCGCCACCGCAGCCGCCGCCCCGCCCACTGGCACACGCTGGAATGCCCCCGGCATCCGGGCCGGGAGCTGGCGTCCCTGCTGGCCGCACAGGCCGCGGATGCCCCCGTGCCCACCATCTTGCTGGACTGCGTGACCCTCTGGATGAGCAACATCCTGTTCGCGCTGGGCGATCCGCAGGATGCGGCGGCCTTCGAGACCAGCCTCACGGAAGAAGTGGACGAATTGCTCGAAAGCCTCACACACCAGTCGGAGACCGACTTTGAGGTGGTAGTGGTAGAGGACGGCTCTGCCGTGCCTTGTCAGGAGGTGTGCGAGAAGTACGCGCAGCAACTCAACATCCAGTATTTCACTAAACCCAACTCCGGACCTGGACAGACACGCAACTACGGTGTGGAGCGTGCGCAGGGCGACTACGTGCTTATCCTCGACTCCGACGTTGTACTGCCCGAGGGCTATCTGGCTGCCGTGTCAGCCGAGCTGCAGCGCGAGCCTGCCGATGCCTTTGGCGGTCCGGACAGCTCTCACCCGTCGTTCACCGACACTCAGAAAGCCATATCCTACTCCATGACCTCGTTCTTCACCACCGGTGGCATACGCGGCGGAAAGAAGAAGCTCGACAAGTTCTACCCACGCTCGTTCAACATGGGCGTGCGACGCGACCGATACATGGAGCTGGGCGGATTCTCGAAGATGCGCTTCGGCGAGGACATCGACTTCTCCATACGCATCTTCAAAGCCGGACTGCGCTGCCGACTCTTCCCCGAGGCATGGGTGTGGCACAAGCGCCGCACCGACCTGCGCAAGTTCTTCCGACAGGTGTACAACTCGGGCATCGCACGCATCAATCTTTACAAGAAATATCCCGAGTCGCTGAAACTGGTGCACATGCTGCCTATGGTGTTCACCGTGGGCGTACTCTCCATGCTCGCGCTCTGCATCGTGCTGCTCGCACTCTGCCCCACCTTGGCGTGGCTGCCACTCGTGCCGCTCGCGCTCTACTCGCTCCTCATCTGCATCGACTCGGCTCGCCTCAACCGCAGCTTGAAGATTGGTGTGCAGAGCATCGCTGCTGCCTACGTGCAGCTCATGGGCTACGGCTTCGGCTTCATCGAGGCATGGTGGAAACGCTGCGTACGAGGCAAGTCGGAGTTCGCTGCGTTCGAGAAAACGTTCTATAAATAGCACATACCTCCCACAGATTGTCTTGGTGCGGTGTGTCTCCCACAGATTGCACAGATGCACACAGATTGTTAGGCTGCGTTGTGTTCCCACAGAACACGCAGAATTCACAGAACTTTCCAACATCTGTGCAATCTGTGGGAGAACATCTCAGCAAAAAATTCTGTGTGTTCTGCGCGTTCTGTGGGAAGAGCACTTCTTACTCGGTTGGTGCAGTGGAGACCACTGCACCCCCTGAAAACGCCCAGCACATATGCAATCCGTGAGGGAACACCCCTAAAACATTCGTATTTTCTACTAACACTACAACCTATGAGCGACATAAGCAACAAAGTTAATCATAATTCTCAACTCCGAATATCCGACCTCTCCGAAGCCGACCGCCCTCGCGAGAAGCTGCGCGACCGCGGAACTGAAGCACTTTCCGATGCCGAACTATTAGCAATTCTCATCGGTTCGGGCAGCACGAGCGAGAGTGCCGTAGCACTGATGCAACGCATACTGAGCGCCTGCGACAACAACCTCAACACGCTTGGCAAACGCTCGCTGCACGAACTGATGCAGTATAAGGGTATCGGCGAAGCAAAGGCGATAACCATCATTGCTGCCTGCGAACTCGGCAAGCGACGCCAGGCGGCGAAGGCTGCTGAACGCCCTGACATGGGGTCGGCACAGGCGGTGTACGAGTATATGCACCCGAAGATGCAGGACCTCGACACCGAGGAAGCATGGGTGCTACTGATGAACCAGCGTTTCCGACTCATCAAGGCGGTGCGGCTCTCGCATGGCGGACTAACCGAGACTGCCGTCGACGTGCGCGTCATCCTGCGCGAAGCACTGCTCGCCAACGCCACCACGCTAACGCTCATTCACAACCACCCAAGCGGCAACGCACGCCCCTCTGGCGACGACGACCGCATCACGCACAAACTGAAGACTGCGTGCGATGCAATGCGCCTCTACCTCATCGACCACCTCATCGTCACCGACGGCAATTACTACAGTTACGCTGAAGAGGGAAAGATTTGACAGCTCATGTATAAAACAAATGCCTCTATGTAACAGCACTAAACGCACGTTACATAGAAGCATTTGTTTTTTTAGCTAAAGAAAGTATCAGCCTTTGCAGTTCGACTTCTTCATCCACACCACAAACCACACGGCGGCAACGACGAGTGCGGTTGCGCCGACGCCGTAGCCCACGGTGTATGGCAAGCCGAGCGCAGTCTTCGACACCATGAAGAAGGTGGTGCAGACGCAAGTCATAAAGAGGGCTGGCACGAGCGTTATGACGTAAGGCTTTCTCTCACGAACGAGATAAACAGTGATGGTCCAAAGTGCGAAGACAGAAAGCGTCTGGTTAGCCCATCCGAAGTACTGCCATATAGTGTTGAAGCCGTCGGGGTTCTCCATCTGCCAAACGAGCATGGCGAACGATGCAGCGAAGAGCGGCACGCAGATATACAGACGGTTCTTCTTTGCACGCTGACTGAGTTTCAGCGCCTGAGCGATGATAAGACGGGCTGAGCGGAACGCAGTGTCGCCACTTGTTATCGGGGCAGCAACCACGCCGAGCATGGCGAGCACGCCGCCCACGATGCCGAGCCAGTCTTTGCAGACAAGGTTCACAACGACGGGTGCCGACGTATGCAGTCCGTTAGCCATGGTTCCACCAATCTGAGCGTATCCAGGCTGCGGAACGTCGTAGAAGAACCACATCGACACCGTAGCCCACACGAGTGCCACGAGTCCTTCCGTAATCATTGCGCCGTAGAAGATTGGTCTACCCTTGCGTTCCGACGTGAGACAGCGAGCCATAAGCGGACTCTGCGTGGCGTGGAAGCCACTGATAGCACCGCAGGCGATGGTGATGAACAGACACGGGAAAATATTATCGGTGAACGAAGCCGGGTCGGCAGCCTTACCCATATTGCCCACGCCATCCCACAGTTCGGGCAGTGCAGGCCACTTCACGAACAGCACAGCCATCAGTGCCACAGCCATGAACAGCAGCGAGAATGAGAAGAGCGGGTATATCTTACCGATAATCTTGTCGATAGGTAGCATCGTCGCCACTACGTAATAGATGAAGATGATGGTTATCCACATGGTTGTCGAACCGCTTATGCCATGCAAAATCTCGGCTGGGCTATACACGAACACCGTGCCGAGCATAATGAGCAGGAAGACAGCGAACACCAACAACACCTTAGATGCGGCTCCGCCGAGATAGCGCCGAACGAGTTCGGGCAGGTCGCAACCACCGTTGCGCATAGAGAGCATACCCACGAAGTAGTCGTGTACGGCACCGGCGAAGATGCAGCCGAAGATTATCCAGAGATATGCCGCGGGTCCGAACTTTGCGCCCATGATTGCACCGAATATAGGTCCAGTACCGGCTATGTTAAGGAACTGTATCATAAACACCTTCCAATAAGGCATCGCGACATAGTCCAAGCCATCGGCTTGCGCCACAGCTGGCGTAACACGGTCGTCGGGTACGAAGATGCGCTCCACGAAGCGTCCATAGACAAGGTAGCCCAACACGAGGGCTGCCAGACTGATTAGGAATGTTATCATTTTTATTTAGTTATTTTGGTTACGTTATGCGCTGCAAAAGTATAGTTTTTTATCGTAACCGAGTAAGAAATACGATATTATTACTGCCGTAAAATTCGTTATTCGGATTATTTTCCTTAAATTTGCAATAATATATATATGTATATAACAAGCTAAAGATTTAAAGCAATGACACAGGAAGAAAAGACTCATATAGAAGAACGCATCGTTGACGTGCTGAAGACGGTGTACGACCCCGAAATACCGGTGAACATCTACGACCTCGGACTCATCTACAAGATTGACGTGCAGGACGACGGCAACGTAGACATCGACATGACCTTCACCGCACCAACATGCCCCGCCGCCGACTTCATCCTTGAGGACGTGCGACAGAAGGTCGACTCGCTCGAGCAGGTGAAGTCTGCCAACGTTAACCTCGTCTTCGAGCCGGTTTGGGACCAAAGCATGATGACGGAGGAGGCAAGGGTTGAGCTTGGATTCGACTAATTGCCGTTGGCAATGTGGAATGTTGAGTGTTGAATGTTGAGTTATGCGCAATGCGCATTATGAATTATCCAGTTTTGAATTCGCATGAAAAATGTATATTTCCTTAGCGATGCCCACCTCGGTTCGTGGGCCATCGACCACGGTCGCACGCAGGAGCGTCGACTCGTGAGGTTTCTCGACTCGATAAAGACAAAGGCACGCGCCGTCTACCTGTTGGGCGATATGTTCGACTTCTGGTGCGAGTGGCGCTACGTTGTGCCGAAGGGCTACACGCGCTTTCTGGGCAAGCTCTCGGAACTGACCGACATGGGCGTGGAGGTGCACTACTTCACCGGCAACCACGACATCTGGACCTACGGCTACCTCAAAGAGGAGTGTGGCCTTATCGTGCACACCAAGCCCGAGACGGTAGAGATCTACGACAAGGTGTTCTACATAGCGCACGGCGACGGACTGGGCGACCCCGACCGACGCTTCAAGTTCATAAAGCGCGTGTTCCACAACCGCACGTGCCAGGTGCTGTTCAACACGCTGCACCCACGCTGGGCTATGTGGTTCGGACTCACCTGGGCGAAGCACTCGCGTCTGAAGCGTGCCGACGGCAAGGAACCGCCGTACATGGGTGAGGACCGCGAGCACCTCGTGCTCTTTGCGAAGCAGTACATGAAGACACACAACGATGTCGACTACTTCATGTTCGGACACCGACACATAGAGCTCGACCTTTTCCTCTCGAAAAAGACACGCATGATGATTCTCGGCGACTGGATCACGCAGTTCACCTACGCCGTGTTCGACGGCGAGCACATGTTCCTTGAGGAGTATGTGGAGGGCGAGAGCCAGCCGTAAGCAGAAGTTTCTGCGTAGCAGGATGTACCCGTGGCAGGATATATAAAGACATGAAAAAGGGCAAAACTCACGATTGATGAGTTTTGCCCTTTTTGTATTTTAGGAGGTTATGGCATCCTGCCATAACCACGCTGCCTATAGCGTGGGTGCATGGGTATGAAATCCTGCCACAACCACGCTGCCTATAGCGTGGATACGTGGGTATGGAATCTTGCCATAACCACGCCGCCTATAGCGTGGGTGCGTGGGTATGGCAAGGATGCCATACCCTCCTTTTTACTTGCGGAACTTCTCTGCCTGCTGCTGAATGAGCGCAGCGTCGTTGAAGTAGTCGATCTGCATTGCGCGGCGCACCTCGTCCATTGTCTGAGCGGCAGTCTCGCGCGCAGCCTCCGAACCCTTGCGCAGGATGTTGTAGATTTCGGGGATATCCTTCTCGTACTCGGCGCGACGCTCACGGATAGGCTCGAGCATCTTGTTGAGCACGTTGTTGAGGAACTTCTTCGTTGTGCCGTCGCCGATGCCGCCACGCACGTAGTGGTCCTTCAGCTCCTCGAGTGTCTTGTACTCGGGCCAGAACTCGGCGAAGTCATCGGGGGTGCTGAACGCCTCAAGATATGTGAACACGGCATTGCCTTCGAGGTTGCCCGGCTCGTCCATGCTCATGCGCGGTGCACCGTTCGACATCTTCTTCACCTTCTTCCACACCTCAGCGGCAGAGTCAGAGAGGTAGATGCAGTTGCCGAGCGACTTCGACATCTTCTCCTTGCCGTCGGTGCCTGGCAGGCGGCGTGCCGTAGCGTTCTCGGGCAGCATGATCTCCGGCTCCACGAGCACCTCGCTGTATGTCTGGTTGAAGCGGCGCACGAGCTCGCGTGTCACCTCAATCATCGGTTCCTGGTCTTCGCCTGCAGGCACAGTTGTAGCCTTGAACAGAGCGATGTCGGCAGCCTGGCTCACAGGGTAGCAGAAGAAGCCGAGCGGAATGTTAGCCTCGAAGTTACGCATCTTTATTTCGGTCTTCACGGTCGGGTTGCGCTGCACGCGCGACACGGTGATGAGGTTCATCAGATAGGTGGTAAGCTCTGCGAGCTCCGGTATCTGACTCTGTATGAAGAGCGTACACTTCTCGGGGTCGAGACCAGCCGAGAGGTAGTCGAGAGCCACCTCGATGATGTTCTGGCGAATCTTTTCGGGGTTGTCTGCGTTGTCGGTGAGAGCCTGCACGTCAGCCATGAAGACGAACATGCGGTCGAAATCGCCAGCGTTCTGCAGTTCGACGCGGCGGCGGAGCGAGCCAACGTAGTGACCCAAGTGGAGCTTACCTGTTGGACGGTCGCCCGTAAGAATTATCTTTCCCATATCTTGTTTATTTTTATTTCCTGTTTGTTTTCGTTTCCTATCAACCTACAAAGGTACATTATTTATAGGAATTGGGCAAACAGTTTGCGGTTTATCACAACGATTGGGGTTGTTTTTAGTTATAGTGGTTTTATAGTAATGCAAAGTTACTACAAAAAAGTGAAATGCGGAAAGATATAGTGATAGAATTGAGT
>OHAF01003419.1_pt1 | contig 10313 bp, 6 predicted proteins | sample 1577041 | NCBI WGS metagenome assembly OHAF01 (sample SAMEA3541495, study PRJEB24748) | human gut metagenome | biome: human gut; feature: human-associated habitat; material: faeces | place: China | collected 2012
GAACTGATAGCTTGTTCATATTCACCTTTCTGTGATTTGTTATAGGAAGCAAAGGGCACCCGACAACCTCAACTGGCGCTCGTTCCGCCACGGTATGTTGGTGTGTCACCAGGCGTTCTACGCACGCACCGACATAGCACGCGCCACACCATACGACCTGCGCTACCGCTTCTCTGCCGATGTCGACTGGTGCATACGCATCATGAAGCAAGCCGAACGTGAACACTTGCAGCTCTTGCGACTGCCGGAAGTGGTGGCTGACTATCTCGACGGAGGCATGACGAACAAGAACCACCGCGCCTCACTCTTCGAGCGCTTCCGCATCATGCGCCGCCACTACGGACTGTTCACAACGCTCGCCATGCACGCATGGTTCATAGCAAGAGCCGTGCTGAAGAAATAAACAGCGAGTAATGGCGAAATTAGCTACTGAAAATATACAATAATGGCACGAAATCTGCGTTATCATAACAGATAATAACGAAGAAGAAAATCCATTAATCTACTAATAAAAACCAACAACATGAACAATACAAGCAATAACTACTGTGTAATACTCGCTGGTGGCAAGGGACGCCGCCTATGGCCATGCAGCCGCGAGAGCAAGCCTAAACAGTTCATCGACTTCTTCGGATGTGGACGCACTCAGCTTCAAGTCACTTACGACCGTTTCGCACAGATTGTGCCCATAGAGAATATATACGTGAACACGAACGACGCATACGTCGATCTCGTACGCGAACAGTTGCCCGAACTCGCTACCGACCACCTACTCGCAGAGCCTATACAGCGTGGTACAGCCCCGAGCGTGGCGTGGTGTGCGCACCGCATCATGTGCATCAACCCCGATGCCAACATCGTTGTGGCACCGTCCGACCAGGCTATCATCGGCGACGAGGCATTCGCACAGTGCATCAACCGTGGCTTCGACTTCGTGGCGAAACGACAGTTTCTGCTCACACTCGGACTGAAACCGACGCGCCCCGAGCCTGGCTACGGCTACATACAGATGGGCGACGAGGTGGAGGAAGGCGTGTTCAAGGTGCAGTCGTTCACGGAGAAACCCGAACGCGAGTTTGCACAGATGTTCGTCGACAGCGGCGAGTTCTACTGGAACACGGGCATCTTCCTCGCCAATGCGCGCTATCTGCTCGACTGCTTCAGAGAGTTGCTGCCCACAGTGCTGCGTAAGTACGACGAGATACACGCTGGCGAAGAGTTCGACTACGAAGAGGAGAACCGATACATACACGAACACTTCCCCTCATACCCGAACATCACCGTCGACTACGGCATACTCGAGAAGTCGGAGAATGTGTGTATGCTGAAGTGCAACTTCGGCTGGGCTGACCTCGGAACGTGGCATAGCATCTACGAAGCAATGCAAAAGGGCGAGGGCGACAACGTAGTTATAGACAGCGACGTGCTGCTCGACGATGCACACAACAACGTCATAAAACTGCCGAAGGACCGCATGGCGGTAATCTCCGGACTCGACGGCTTCATCGTAGCCGAAGAGAAGAACGTGCTTCTCATCTGCCGTAAGGAGGACTCATCGGCAAATGTGCGCCGACTCGTAAACGAAATACAAATGAAAAAGGGCGAGGAGTTTATTTAACTCCCTCCCTACTTCTTGTCTTATTCTATTCCAACAACCACTCGATTAATAACATTCTCAGCTATAACATATTAATATGAAAGCAATCAACAAGACATACCTTGCGCTAACACTCGCATTGCTGCTTGCGCTTCCGCTTGCCGTCAACGCGCGCGTGCCGAAACGTATCTATCTCGAGAAGACACGCGTGGCGTGCGTAGGCAACAGCATTACATACGGCATGACGCTCGCCGACCCTGCTACAGAGTCGTATCCTGCACAGCTGCAGCAGATGTTGGGCGACGGCTACGAAGTGGGCAACTTCGGGAAGTCGGGTACCACACTGCTCCGCCACGGACATCGACCCTACATAGCTCAAGAGGAATGGGCTAAGGCAAAGGCTTTCAAGGGCGACATCGCTGTGATACACCTCGGCGTAAACGACACCGACCCACGCAACTGGCCCTACTATCGCGACGAGTTCGTGAGCGACTACCTCGCTCTCATCGACACGCTACGCCAGGAGAACCCGAAGTGCCGCATCATCATCGCACTCCTCTCGCCCATCACTCACAACCACCCGCGCTTTGAAAGCGGCACGCAACAGTGGCAAGAGGAAATTCAGGAGGCTATAAAGACCGTAGCTCGCGTCGGAAAGGCGCAGCTCATCGACTTCCATAAACCGCTCTATGCGTATCCACAACTCATCCCCGATGCCGTACATCCTAACAAGGAGGGTGCTACGATGCTCGCACGCACCGTCTACTCGGCAATATTAGGCAACTACGGTGGTCTGCAGATGCCCATCACCTACTCGGACAACATGGTGCTGCAGCGCAACCGTGCGCTGACCATCCACGGCACTGCCAACGCTGGCGAGAAGGTGACGGTCAACATCACACGCCCCGACGCAGCGAAGGACAAGGTGCAGAACGGCGGAAAGCGCAAGAAGGGCGAACAGCCACGACGTGTGCGTGCGCTGAAGACAGAGGTGCAGACGGCTACGGCTACTGCCGACGACAACGGATGCTGGCAGGTTACGCTGCGTCCGCAGCGTGCCGAGAACAACCTCACGCTGACCATCAGCACCGACGAGAAACAGCTCGTATATAATAATGTGGCGTTCGGCGAGGTGTGGCTCTGCTCTGGACAGTCGAACATGGAGTTCATGTTGCACGAGGCTGCCACCGCAAAGCGCGACATACCGAAGGCAAAGAATCCCAACATACGCTTCTTCGACATGAAAGCACGCTGGCGCACCAATCCTGTTGAATGGGACGCGGCTGCGCTCGACTCTATAAACCACCTAAAGTACTTCGCCGACACGAAGTGGACGGTCTGCTCGCCCGAGACAGCGAAGAACTTCTCTGCCATCGCCTACTACTTCGGCTCTATGCTGCAGGACAGCCTGCAGTGTGCCGTGGGCCTCATCTGCAACGCCGTGGGCGGCTCGCCGACGGAGGCGTGGGTAGACCGTGCTGACCTCGACGCACAATTTCCACAAATCATGCGCAACTGGACTAACAACGACTTCGTGCAGCCTTGGGTGCGCGAGCGTGCCGCACTGAACATGAAGAAGGCTGCCGACATGAAGTTGCAACGCCATCCCTACGATCCTTGCTACCTCTACGAGTCGGCGATAGAGCCGCTTCAGCAGTTCCCCATAAAGGGCGTACTGTGGTATCAAGGCGAGTCGAACGCACAGAACTTCACCACTCACGAGCGTCTGTTCAAGTTGCTCGTCGAAGGATGGCGACGCAACTGGAACGATGCCGAGCTGCCGTTCTATTATGTGCAACTCTCGAGCATGGATCGCCTGCCGTGGCAGTGGTTCCGCGACAGTCAGCGCCGTCTGCAGAGCGAACTGCCGAACGTAGCAATGGCTGTGTCGTCGGACATGGGCGACTCGCTCAACGTTCACCCCACACGCAAGCAGCCCGTGGGCGAACGTTTGGCTCGCATCGCTCTGCATAACCTCTACGATTTCTCAAATGTTGTGCCGAGCGGACCTGCCGTGAAGGAAACGTCGGTGGTGGGCGACGGCATCGTGCGCCTCACCTTCGACTACGCCGACGGACTCTCTACCTCCGACGGTAAGCACCCGTTGACATTCGAGATAGCCGAGGAAGAAGGACTCTACAAGCCTGCCGAGGCACGCATCGAAGGCAACACCGTGGTAGTGATGGCTGAGGGCGTGACACATCCGCGCTTCGTGCGCTACGGATGGCAGCCTTTCACACGCGCCAACCTCGTGAACAGCGCACAACTGCCAGCTTCTACGTTCCGCATCGAAATCAGGGGGTGCAGTTGTCTCAACTGCACCAACAAAGCAAACTGCACCAACAAAGCAGAATGGTGCAGTTGAGACAACTGCACCCCCTAACTGCACCCCCTGAATACTCCAATGATTACATCTTAATATTTATCGCAAATTTAACACACCACATTACTATAATACGAATTATTATTCGTAACTTTGCAACCCAGAATGACCTAAGAACCAAATTGTTATTTCTAAACAAATCAAAATAATATGAAGAAAATCTACACATTGTTCTCTGCACTGTGCTTAGCAGCTGCAGCGCCTGGCACTTTGTCAGCACAGAACAACTTCAAGCTGGTTGAGGAGAGCGTGAGCAATCCTGACAACACACCGGCTCCAGTCTACCCAGTACCAAGCGAGCGTCAGCTCAAGTGGAACGAAACCGAATTCTACGCTTTCTTCCACTACGGCATGAACACCTACACCAACGAGGAGTGGGGTTCAGGCATGGAGCGAGAGACAGTATTCGCACCTACACAGAAGCCAGACCCGAAACAGTGGCTCGAAGTAGCTCAGAAGGCTGGTATGAGAGGCGGTATCGCTGTGGTGAAGCACCACGATGGCTTCTGCCTCTGGCCTACAGCTACGACAGAACACTGCACACGCAACTCATCGGGCTACGGCAAGAACGTAGATATTCCTAAGGAGTTCGCTGAGGCAGCACGCGCTTTGAAGATGAAGTACGGCTTCTACATCTCGCCGTGGGATATGTCAAGCCCATACTGGGGCAAGAAGGACAGCAACGGCAACTACACCGACGAGTATGCAAAGCTCGTGTTCCTTCCACAGTGTGCTGAGCTTGCTAAGTACGGCGACGACCAGTTTGAGATGTGGTTCGACGGCGCTACTGGCGGTGAGCACGCTGGCGGCTACGGCAGCTACACTTCTTCGCAGAAGCGCACCATCGACAACGCACAGACATACTACGACATTCCTAACCTGCGCGACTCTATCCACAACCTTCTCCCGAACGTAATCATGTGGGGCGTAGGTGGCGAAGCACGCTGGATTGGTAACGAGGACGGTGTGTCAGGACAGACATGCTGGTCGATGGGTGACGCTGAGTCGGGCGACGAGAACGCTTGGCAGTGGGCTGCCGGCGAGAGCGACGCCAAGTCGACAAAGGGCTGGTTCTGGGATTCGAAAAAGAACAACGAAGCGAAGTCGGCAGAACGTCTCTTCCAGATGTACCTTGAGACAGTGGGCCGCAACGCTACATTCCTGCTCAACCTCCCACCGAACAAGGCAGGCGTTATCGACCAGAGCCTCGTAACAATCATGGAGGATCTCGGCAAGCTGCTCGACCAGCGTCTCGGCACAGACCTTGCAAAGACAGCTAAAGTAACAACCGACTGCACTCGCGAGGCTATGGGCAAGGGCAACTACGACGCAAAGAATCTTACCGACGGCAACAAGGACACATATTGGGCTGCTCCCGACGGACGCACATCGGCTGTCATCGAGCTTAGCTGGGACACACCGCAGACCGTGCGCTACGTATCGCTCATGGAATATATCAAGCTCGGACAGCGCGTGAAGAAGTTCAAGATTGAGACCAGCGAGGACGGTGTGACATACACAAAGCGCGCTACACAGCAGACAATGACAACCGTAGGCTACAAGCGTATCATTCCGCTCAACGGTTCTACAGTTAGCAGCTACTCTGGCAGCGGTATCAAGGCTAAGTATCTGCGCATCACTATTGAGGACGCAAAGGCTTGCCCACTGCTCCACACCGTAGAAGTGTTCTAAAACAACCTTACCCATCAACTAAAAAACAAAGAAACAATGAACATAATGAAATATATGTGCCTTGCCGGTCTGTTCTTCCCTATCGCAGCCGTGGCACAGCAGGACAAGACTCTCTGCGACTTCGAGACTCCGGAGAGCTACAAGAGTGTTCGTGCATACGACACATGCCCTACCTCACCCTTCAACCTCAGCAAGCTCACGGGCAACGTGCAGGTTGTAGAGAACGACCTCAACGCTGAAGATTCGGAGTTGGGCTTCGCTCCTAATGGCTCAAACTACATCCTCGGCGTGCAGCGTTCACGCTATGGCAGCAACACTTTCGGTGCACTCGTAGAGCTGAAGGAGCCGCTCGCTCTGAAGCGTGAGACCCAGTACGTACACGTTAAGTTCTATTCTACTCAGGACGCACCTGTTATGCTCATCGGCCTTGGCAACCGCGACGACCGTCCTTGGCAGCCAGCTACAACAGAGCAGTTCTGGAGCGTACCGACAAGCAAGGTGCACGCAGGCGCATGGCAGGACGTAGTATTCCCAATCATGGGTGCTAACGGCATCAGCATCAAGAGCCTCCTCGTGGTTGTCGACCGCCAGTCGCCACACAACCAGATGAGCGACTTCGCCGTATTCATCGACGACATCACACTCAGCAGCAAGGCTAACCCATTCTTCTCTAAATCGGTTTACCCGATTAACTTCGAGGAGAACACAGCTCACACACGTGGTAACGAGCGCTATGTAAAGAATGTTAAGCTCGGTTCACAGTCTGTAGCTATCAACCAGAACTCTGACAAGAAGCTCTACTTCAACAAGACCGAGAATATCTTCCTTGCAAAGCCAGGCGAGACAGTCTCTCTGGCTATCGACTGGAACGGTGTCTGGATGCACGGATACGCATACCTCGACAAGGACGACAACGGCAAGTTCGACGTTGATTACACCAACAGCGGCGTAACAAATGCACGCGACCTTGTTTCTTACTCTTACTACAAGGACAAGAACAGTGCTGGTAAGAGTGCAAGCGGCGACTGCGGTGTTGGTCTTCCTTCGTTCAAGATTGACGACGACATGAAGCCAGGCATCTATCGTATGCGCTACAAGGTGGACTGGGATTGTGTAGATCCAGGCGGCAGCACCGCAACAGACAACCTCATCACAGGCAACGGTGGCGCGCTGATTGACGTTCTCGTGAACATCCACGCAGACAATGTTAATCTATTCCGTGCTACAGAAGAGAACGGCGGCGGCTTGAACGGCGACGTACTCCTTGCAGACGGCAAGCAGCTCACCGGCCGCACCACTCCGTTCGGCCAGGCATTTGTCATCAAGTCGAAGCCAGCAGAAGGCTTCGTGCTCGACTACATGAAGATCCGCCACGGCTACAACCTCGAGGGCGCAAGCACAAAGAACGAGAACCCGCAGTGGAAGGAGTTCGTAGTGCAGGCTTCGCAGTTCGTAAACAACGAGTACACAATCCCTGCTAACTGCGTAGACGGCGATATCCGCATCGTGCCATTCTTCAAAAGCGACCCCACAAGCGTTAACGACGCTACAGTGAAGGCATTCGAAGTGAAGGCAGGTCAGGGCGAGATGACTCTCACAGCATCTGTTCCGACACACGTAGACATCGTAAGCGTGCAGGGCAGCACTCTGTTCAACGGCACTGTAGAGGGCACACAGACAATCTGCGCACACAAAGGCGTTTACGTCGTAAACGGCGAGAAAGTGCTCGTAAAGTAAACTAATCGTTACTCACATATTGGGGATAGCAGTCAAGACTGACAGCTATCCCCTTTTCAGACTATAAACAACAACTATTATTATGACAAACAACCTACGCACAGCAATCGCCACCTTCATATTGACAGCGGCGATTACCCCAGCTACCATGTTAGCACAAAGTGCTTACCCGGTCAACTTCGACGAGAACGAGGCTGCTACGAACACGGGGCGCTACACCAATGCTATTCTGCTCTCAAGCAGCCACGGCACACAGCAGATTGACGTAAACCAGAAGACAGAGAAGCGTCTGTACATCAAACGCCTCGACGACTGTCTGCGCGCCAAGATTGGCGAGACGGTTTCGGTTGGATTTAATTGGAAAGGTACGTGGATGTGCGGATACGCATATATCGACTTCGGTAAGGACGGCAAATACGATGTCGACTACGACGATAATGGTGTGAACGCCATGAAGGACCTTATGACCTACTCCATGTACAAGAACAAGGACAGCAAGGGCGCAACCGTAAGTGGCGAGCCAAGCATCAATCCGCCGTCGTTCGCTATCCCCACAGACGCAAAACCTGGCATTTATCGTATGCGCTACAAGGTAGACTGGGACAGCGTTGACCCAGGCGGAAACATCAGTAACAATGGTATAAAGAAGAATGGTGGCGTGATTGTAGATACACGCATCAACGTGCATGGCGAGACGGCGCACGTAACGGTGAAGGGTACTGACCCATTGAAGGGTACTGTAACTCTTGGCGACCAATACACGGAATTGAACAATCAGGACGTAGAATTCGGAAAAGACCTCACTATCGCTGTCGGCGTGATGGACGGTTACGACTTCATTTCGCTTAGCGTCAAGCATGGATACGGACTCGACGGCGATGCTGTCGTAGACGGACTGCGCCAGTGGCAGGAGAACACTATCATGGCTTACACCGCAAAGGGCGACAAGCTCACCATTCCGGCAAGCTATATCGACGGAGACGTTGAAATAACCGTCAACTTCGCTGCTGAAAGCGCTACTTCGGGCAGCAGCTACGCGCTCAACTTCGAGAAGGATCTCGCCCAGATGAATCCTACAGCCAACAGCCTCACAGAGTTCTCTATTACGAACAAGGCTGGCAAGAAGTCGGCTATCGCTATCCCTGAGGGCACTACCGTTTATCGCGACGCTCTCACTAAGGAAGTGAACGCCAAGCCGGGCGACGTGCTCACACCGGGCATCGCATTCACTGGCGACACCGAGATGGGCGCATATCTCTATATCGACTACAATCAGGATGCAGTGTTCACAACGCCACTCGACGAAACCGGAAAGCCTGTTGTTGGCAGCGAACTCGTTAGCTTCTCTGCGTATAACGGCAAGAACAGCAACGGCGAAGCTGCGGGCGCAACAACCGCAATGCCGTCGTTTACTATCCCCGACGACTTGCCTACCGGTGTTTATCGCGCTCGTCTGAAGATTGACAAGAACAACATCGACCCTGCTGGCGACTATAGCATGTCTGACGCTTTGCACATCGACAACTACAACGGATATATTGTCGACTTCCTCCTGAACGTGCACAACGATAACGGCAAGCTCGACATCGACGCACGTGGCGGACATATCGTTGGCTACGACTATAACGGTGTGACAGAAACAGCAGCATTTGGCAAGGCTATCGACCTTATGCCACTCGCTCCTGCTGCCGGCTACAACGTGAAGAGCATCACCGTGCGTCACGGTCACAACCTCGACGGAAAGCAGTACATCAACGGCAACCGTCAGTGGGAGGAATACGAGGTGAAGGATGCTAAGAATGAAGAGGACTTCACCATCGACGCAGCTAAGGTGAACGGCGATGTGCGCGTGTCTGCTCTGTTCGAGGCTGACGGCACAGAGGAGTATAAGCTGCGCTTCGCTGACGAGTTCGACGGCAAGGACTACTCGCTGCCTAACGCTAACGTATGGCACAACTGCACACGTGAGAGTCCTACATGGAAACGCTTCACCTCGCAGACCGCTGAGGGACAGCAGAAGACAGCCTTCATACGCGACGGCAAGCTCGTCACACGCTGCATCAAGAACACCATCGCCGAAGAAGGCAACGTGGACATGATCAGCGGTGCTATCGAAAGCTCAGATAAGATGTACTTCACATACGGACGCATCGAGGGCCGTCTGCGCACCACTCCTCACGTAGGCAACTTCCCTGCCTTCTGGCTCATGCCGCAGGACAACTCTGCAGGCTGGCCTAACGCTGGAGAGATAGATATCTGGGAGCAGATAGACACCGAGAACAAGACATATCATACGGTGCATACTCACTGCACATACGATCTGCATCTGGGTCTGCCCAACTCTGGAAGCGCATATACCAACGCAGCCGACTATCACGTGATAACTCTCGACTGGACGCCGGAACTTCTTACCTGGTATGTTGACGGCACAAAGGCGTTCTCTTACGCCAAGACGAAGCAGTCGTATCTGCTTGAGAAGGGTCAGTGGCCGTTCGACAAACCGTTCTACGTGATACTGAACCAGAGCGTGGGCAACAACTCGTGGGCAAAGGATGCGGACGTAAACTTCGAGTACGAGACTCTGTTCGACTACGTGCGTCTGTACCAGAAAGACGACGAGGGCGACATCTTCTCTACTATTAGCGACGTGAAGAGCAACGAGTCTTCTCTCGATGTCTACGCGCAGCAAGGCGGCGTGCTACTCGTAGCACCCGAAACACAGCACGTTGAGGTGTACAACATCAGCGGTGCACGTGTATTCGCAGGTTGCGTGCAGGACAACCGCTTCGTAAGCCTCGCCAAAGGCGTGTACATCGTAGCTGGCAAGAAGATTGTCGTGAAGTAACATCAGGAGGGAGGTGTGTCAAAACTCCCTTATTCTAAAAAAATCACAAAGCCCTGACT
>OHAF01003421.1_pt1 | contig 10308 bp, 6 predicted proteins | sample 1577041 | NCBI WGS metagenome assembly OHAF01 (sample SAMEA3541495, study PRJEB24748) | human gut metagenome | biome: human gut; feature: human-associated habitat; material: faeces | place: China | collected 2012
TTTTTCACGATTATTCGCCATGTATAGCTATTCGTAATCACTTTCATCTGAGTATCCGGAATCCCATCCATCATATTCTCCATCAGACTCATCGCTGTAGCTGTCATCTTCCGAATAATCCCGGTCTTCATCCGAGTTATCGCTTTCAGACTCATCAGAACTGTCTGTGGAATCCGTACCGCTGCTTCCCGCATTGTCCGGCATCGGTCCTACATAATTGCCGTCCCGGTCATACTCGCTGACACCGTCGAAGCCGCCGGATTCGTTGTAGCCGCCCTTCCAGTCTCCGAAACTGTCGATCAGTTCCTGTGTCGGTTCTGCGCCAACGTAGTTCAGATCCGCGTCATATTCACCGGAACCTGTATAATCGCCTTCTTCGTCATAACCGCCTACCCAGTTTTCTTTTGCATAATCAAGTGCCGTCTTTGGTTTTGCTCCTACATAATTGCCATTTTCATCGTATTCACCATCACCGGTATAATCACCATTTTCATCATAACCTCCGGTCCAGTTCTCTGCAGTTACTTCCTCTTCCTCTTTTTCAAAGGTCACTGTTTTAGACCTTTCTGTGATATTCTCCATATGAAGGATCCCCTTCTCACCCGTAATCTGTGGAAGAATCGCAACCATTCTGGACATTTTATCTTCCAGATATTTATCTTTTCCAAGTTTTACCATGATGTCTCCATAAATAAGGTCTATGGTGGAATCATCCTCCAGCTGGATATAATCTGGCTGAAGATCATTTTTTGCAAAAATCGTAGAAAGTGCAACCGCAGTATTTAGAACAGCATCCTTAATCGGAAGTTTTTCATTCATAACAACTTTTTTTACCTGAATACCCTCAAAATAGGGGACAGACTCATCCCTGGTCTTGTCGCCTTCTACAAACATTCCATTTCGATCAAAATACACATAGCTGTCAAGATATGGGATACAACCCACTACACTTTTCTCACGGACACTGATCACGATCGAGTTCCGACCGGATCTGCTGACGGAATATCCTTCAATATATGGCACACCCTGCACATTATTTTTTGAACACGTGATCGGTGCCAGAACAGAATTAGAAGAAAAAGCTCCTGTAAGAACCATTTCCTTCAGTTCTTCTTTTGTATAGTGGTTACTTTCCATCACTTCCACCTTTGACACATGAAAAAAAGCAAAGAAAAAAATAATCCCGGCAGGTGAGAAGTTTGGAAGGTTTCATGGAAAAGATGTTTATACAACGAAAGAAAGCGAACGCCTTTTGAGGCTTCCGATGTTCTATGATCTTTCAATGGATGATGTGGATTATATTGCGGAAAAGATCAGAGAGTTTGAGTTTTGATGGAGGAAGGTAAGTTGAAACGTAAGAAAATAAGTGCAGAGACAACTGTGGAAATCCTTTTTTTTCTGTTTCTGCTGGTGTTTTATCTGATGTGGGCACGTGTACAGCCTATGGGTGCCGGGCCGGATGAGCAGATGCGCTATCAGATTGCGGATTATATTTATAAGCATGGTTCACTTCCGGTAGGGGATGACCCGTCGGTACGAAATGTTGTATGGGGAATTTCTTATGCATTTTCTCCGATTCTGTCTTATATGATCGCAGCTGTTTTTATGAAAGCAGTAAGCCTTGTGACGACAGCACCGTTTGCGTTGCTTCTCGCAGCCAGATTTGTAAACATTCTGTTTGGACTTGGAACAGTTTGGCTGGTACTTGATATGGGAAAACGGTTGTTTGACCGTAGAAAAGCATGGATAGCTGCGGCTTTTGTAGGACTGCTGCCAGGTTCTTTGTTTGTATTCACTTATGTTAACTGTGATGCACTGGCGGTATTCTCAACGGCAGTGATCGTGTATGCATGGGTGCGGTATCTGGATGAGGGATGGATATACAAAAACTGTGTGATCCTGGCATTGGGTGTGGCAGCATGTGCATTGTCCTATTACAATGCGTACGGATTTATTCTCTGCAGCATCTTTTTCTTTGGGATAACTCTGTTTATGGAGGCGAAAAAGAAAGGAAAGTATACGGATTTTGTGAAAAAGGGACTTCTTGTCTGTGTGATCGTTCTGCTGTTGGCTGCATGGTGGTTCATTCGAAATGCAATTCTCTATGACGGAGATTTTATTGGTATGAATGCATCAACGATCTGTGCGGAAAAATATGCGAAAAAGAATTACAAGCCATCCAATAGACGTACACCGCAGATGGCTGGATATTCTTTACTGGATATGTTGAATTACGGTTTCCCGCAGGAAGACGGATTTTCCTGGGTAGAGCTTGTCAGTGGAAGCTTTGTCGGTCGTTTTGGAAATATGGATGTGTTTATGCCGAAATGGCTGATCAACAATTATCTGGACTTTATTAAAGCGGGATTTCTTCTGATATTCCTGCATCCGGTGAAGACTTTTGCAATCCGTGTGAAAAAACAGTGGAGTGTGAAGGGGATTTTCAACTGGTGCATGCTGGCTGCGATGATCATTCCGAATATATTGAATGCATATTATTCTTATGCATCGGATTATCAGCCACAGGGACGTTACAGTCTGCCAATGATCGTGCCGCTTACGTATTTCATGGTAATGGGATATGGAAATCTTTTTGATGTACAGATCAAAAAAGAGGGAATTCGAAGGAAAGTTTATGCGGCGATTTGTGTGGCGCTGATCGTGCTGGCAATCTTTGTGTTCTTTGCAGTGATCTGGCCAGAGTATAAAGATGTGCCATTTAGTATAAGGGCATTTATATATGGAAAATAAAGGATTCCCGGTGAGAAGGGAATGAGAGAAACTCCAGGTAGGATTTTTGTGAATGTTCCTCTATACCTGGCTCAGTTTATAACTTCTGAGATATCAGGATATACAGAACTTTGCTAAATATGATGCAGAAAATGCTGAACTCGCTGTCGCTCAGACAGCAGCATTTTCTGCATCAACGCAAAAACCTGTATAATCCGGTATCTAAACGAAGTTCTTCAGACGAAACAAACACATAGGATAATCACGTCCGTCCCTGACAGAAGTCTTTTTTTATTTCCCCAGCACCGTACTTTATACCCGGTAGTGTGGCGGTGACTAGGAAAAGTCTTCAATTAATTAGTACATAGAATCTTTTTAACTTCTATCATATTCTCAGCGCGGCAGCGCGTCTCTGGGTGTGGCACCCACCGTAAACAAAAAAACTCAGATTAATAGCCGAACATATAGTTTCCTGAGCAAGTTAACCTACATGCTGATAAATGTAGATCAACAGCCGAACATCAAGCCGCCTGAATGGTTACTCCACACGCAGATAAATACAACTCACAGCCGAGTATCAAGCCTCCTGAATGGTTATTCCACACGCAGATAAATATAGATCAACAGCCGAGTATTAAAGACTCCTGAGAGGGAAACATCTGCAGGAATTCTTAGAAATACTCAGGATAGTATCAGACTGTGTTATGGATTCAAAAGTGCATTGTCTGAGCGTAAGCGAGTTATGCACTTTTAATCCATGAATTTAACAGGCTGAGAATATCCCTAGTATTTCTGAATTCCGAAGCCGTTTCCACGCCAGGAGTCTTTAATACTCGGCGTAAACTATATATTAATTCATATTTATTTCCATTTCTAGAATCTTTATACTCGGTGTCAAATCTGATTTTTTTGTGAAATCTACAAAAACAGTTGCATTTTCTCCACAAATGCATATAATAAACAATTAGCCGACTAATTAATAGCTGACTAACCAAATCAACAGACATCACATGGAGGTGAAGACTTGTTTACAGATGAAGAACCAGACTTTTGTCAGAGAGAGTATAAATCCAGTATTCTCACAATGTTTATGCGGATTGACCGGCGTTTTATGGCCAAATGCTTTGGACAGATGCAGGAACTGGGAATCTATCCGGGACAGATACCGGTGCTCGGTCTATTGGCACACAAAGACGGACTGAGCCAGCGCGAGATCGCAGAAAAACTGCACATCAAACCACCGACTGTCAACGTAACTGTCCAACGCCTGGAAAAAGCGGGATTCCTTTACAGAGAAGCCGATGAAAAAGATCAGCGTATCTCAAGAATCTATATGACAGAAAAAGGCAAGCAGGCCAAAGAAAGTGGCATGAAGAAGGTGCAGGATAACGAGAAAATACTTCTCGATGGTTTCAGCGAAGAAGACCTTTGCCTTCTGCGAAGATTTCTGGACCAGATCACAGAGAACATTGAAAAAATACCGGTTGCATCCGGTAAGAACAACACCAGGAAAGTGAGGCAGCAAAAGTGATCAAACTGATGAAATATCTGAAAAAATCAGCTGGCTATGTAGTACTGATCATAGCACTTCTGTTTCTTCAGGCTTACTGCGATCTGTCACTGCCGGATTACACATCCAAGATTGTCAATGTGGGAATCCAGCAAAGTGGTATCGAAGACAGTGTACCTGAAAAGATCAGAAAAACATCCATGGATAATCTGAAATTATTTATGGATGAAGAGGACAAAGAAACCATAGATTCCTATTATGAAGAAGATGGGGACAACCTCGTACTAAAAGATGATGTAAAATCTGAGGAACGAGAGAAACTCAACGATATTTTAGCAAAACCGATGATGATAGCAGCAAGCTTTTTATCCGGCAGTGACGAAGTAAATGAGATGCTTGCCAAGATGGGAGTTCCGGAAGGAACAGATCCGATGCAGGCAATCGCACAGATGCCAGAGGAAGCACTCGCGTCAATGATTGGTAAGATCAGCGAGAAGATTGACAAGATGCAGCCATCCATCCTTACACAGGCTGGTGTAGCTTATGTAAAGAGTGAATATGAGGCAATGGGCGAAGATGTCGATGCAATCCAGATGCACTACATCAAGATCTCAGGAGTCAAAATGCTGGGAATGGCACTTATCACCATGCTCTGTGCAATCTGCGTGGTATTTCTTTCATCCAGAGTGGCAGCAGCACTTGGCCATGACCTGAGAAATGCGGTATACAATAAAGTTATTTCATTCTCAAGCCGTGAATACCATAAATTCTCAACAGCATCTCTGATCACCCGTTGTACGAATGATATTCAGCAGGTGCAGCAGGTAATGGCAATGCTTTTCCGTATCGTACTATATGCGCCGATCCTTGGTATCGGTGGCGTGATCCGTGTATTGAAGACGGATTCTTCTATGACATGGATCCTTGGTCTTGCAGTAGTCCTGATCCTTGTTGTGATCGTTGTTCTGTTCCAGGTGGCAATGCCTAAGTTTACAATACTGCAGACTCTGGTTGACAAACTGAACCTGGTAACACGTGAGATCCTGACAGGTATCCCTGTTATCCGCGCATTCAGCCGTGAAAAACACGAAGAAGAACGTTTTGAAGAGGCAAACCTAAGACTTACAAAGACAAACCTGTTTGTTAACAGATGTATGACTTTTATGATGCCGACGATGATGCTCATTATGAATGGTGTCTCTGTGCTGATCATCTACAGCGGATCTTATGCAGTAGACAATGGAACCATGCAGGTTGGTAATGTTATGGCATTCATTCAGTATGCAATGCAGATCATCATGTCCTTCCTGATGATCACAGCAATGTCTATCATGCTCCCAAGAGCAAATGTTGCAGCACTTCGTATCAACGATGTACTCAAGACAAAGGTCAGCGTAACAGATCCGGAAAACCCGGTTCAGCCTGATGCGAATGTCAAAGGAACCGTTGAATTCGACCATGTAAGTTTTGCATATCCGGAAGCAGGCGAAAACGTCATCAGCGACATCTCCTTTAAGGCAGAAAAGGGCGAAACGATTGCCGTGATCGGAAGTACCGGAAGCGGAAAGAGCACACTGATCAATCTGATTCCTCGTTTCTATGATGTGACAGAAGGCCGTGTTCTTGTCGACGGAGTGGATGTTCGTGAAATGACTCAGAAAGAAGTACGATCCAGACTTGGATATGTTCCACAGAAGGGAGTCCTTTTCTCCGGCACGATCGATTCCAACATCCGCTACGGCAAGACTGATATTTCAGAAACAGAAGTAAAAGAAGCAGCAGAGGTTGCTCAGGCAACAGAATTTATTGATGCGAAACCAGAGCAATATGCTTCTCCGATCGCTCAGGGCGGAACAAACGTATCCGGTGGACAGAAGCAGCGGCTTTCAATTGCAAGAGCGATCGCCAAGAAACCGGAGATATTTATTTTTGACGACAGCTTTTCCGCTCTGGATTTCAAGACTGACAGTACTCTGCGTAAAGCTCTGAAAGAACATACCAAAGATGCTACAACGATCATAGTCGCACAGCGAATCAGCACGATCCTGAATGCAGATAAGATCATTGTACTGGATGACGGACATATGGCTGGAATCGGTACTCATGGAGAATTGATGAAAAACTGTGAAGTTTATCGTCAGATCGCAATGAGTCAGCTGTCAGAGGAGGAATTGGCACCGGCGGCATGTGAAGCGATGCCGGTAAATTTATACTGTGTCTGGATACAGGAATTTGAAGAGCCTGTAGCCACCTCATTTACATCTTCCGGATGCCAGGTAAGTGCTGCATCCATTTTTTTCAAAAGACCATCACGAGCCATAAATGCTTTTGCAGCACCACCTTCTTCTCCCGGGCATCCGTAAAGGATCACTGTTCCGGAAACATCATTCTGTTCCAGATATGCCTTGATTCCAAGAGCAGCTGCAAACGCACCTGCACCAAGAAGATTATGTCCGCATCCATGACCATTTCCACCAGCGTTTTTTTCTTTACGCTCGATAAGGCCACCTTCCTGAGAAAGTCCTGAGAGAGCATCGTACTCTGCAAGAATACCTATATATGGTCGTCCGTGTCCATATGATGCTGCAAACGCAGTCTCAATATTGCAGGTTCCGCGTTCCACATCAAATCCTTCTTTTTCCAGTGCTTCACAGTAGGTTTCCGCGGATTTGAATTCCTGAAGAGAAAGCTCTGCGAATTCCCAGACTTTATCGGCAATGCCAACGATCAGAGACTTTTTTTCTTCAATTGTCTGCAGTGCAGACTGTTTTTGTGCTGTCATCGTATCGTACCTTCTTTCTATAAAATTAAGAAAAGACAAAGGCAACCAGAGTATTCCGGTCGCCTTCATTATTATAATACCTTAGATAAAAATTCCTGCAGACGCGGGTTCGTCGGATTATCAAAGATTTCTGTCGGAGTGCCATCTACAAGAAGCTTTCCGTCTGCCATGAAAAGAACACGGTTTCCAACTTCACGCGCAAATCCCATCTCGTGCGTTACTACAACCATGGTCATACCTTCCTTGGCAAGCTCTTTCATAACATCCAGAACTTCTCCTACCATTTCCGGGTCAAGCGCAGATGTCGGCTCATCAAAGAGCATCACTTCCGGTTCCATCGCAAGTGCTCTTACGATCGCAACACGCTGTTTCTGTCCACCGGAGAGCTGGATCGGATATGCCCCTGCACGGTCTGCAAGTCCGACACGTTCCAGAAGCTCGAGTGCTTTTTTCTCTGCCTCTTCTTTGGAAACGCCTTTGACTTTCATCGGTGCCAGAGTCATATTGTCCAGAATGGTCATATGCGGAAACAGGTTAAAATGCTGGAAAACCATTCCCATTTTCTGACGAAGTCCATCGATATCAAGTTTTACGGTCTTGCCGGAAGCATCTTTGTATTTCTTCTTGGTGATGTCCACACCGTTAAAAATTATCTCACCGTCTGTCGGCTCTTCCAGAAGATTCAGACTGCGAAGAAATGTGGATTTACCGGAACCGGATGGTCCGATGACTACCATTACGTCGCCTTTGTTGATATCTGCTGTCACACCGTCCAGTGCTTTAATCGCGCCTCTGTGATAATGTTTCTTGAGGTTTTTTACCTGAATCAGACTATCGCTTGTCGCCATGGCTCATTCTCCTTTCGAAATATGCAATCAGTTTGGAGGTTGGGAAGCACAGGCAGAAGTAAATAGCTGTAGCTACCAGCAACGGCTCGATGATAATGAATGTCGCACCTTTGACTGCGTTTACGGCAGACATGATATCCTGTACACCGATGGTGTATGTGATCGCGGATTCCTTGATGATAACAACGAATTCGTTTGCGATCGCCGGAAGGATATTCTTGAGTGCCTGCGGAAGGATGATATAACGCAGGTTCATGGTCTGGGAAAGTCCCAGGGAACGTGCTGCTTCTGTCTGTCCCTGGTCAATAGACTGAATACCAGCTCGCATGATCTCGCAGAGATATGCGCCTGAGTTCATACCAAGTGCAACAACACCCGGGAAGAAACGATTGAATTTGATAAATCCAAACAGCTGGAATGATGGAAGATCGATCATTCCGAACACACCATAGTAGATGATAAAAATCTGTACCAGTACCGGAGTGGAACGAAGAATCTCTACATAAGCAGTTGCGATAAAAGAAAGGGGATTAAATTTGGACAGCCACACCAGCGGTCCTCCCTCTCTCAGATGTCCATTACGGTCTACCGCCAGAGCACGGAACGGACGGATGTTTGACATACGCATCAGTGCGAGGATCAGAGCAAGAACAAAACCAATCGCTACTGTAAACAGTGACAACAATACAGTTACGAGAAGACCCTGTCGAAACAGCTGTGCATATGGGGCAATTTTGCCAAAATTAGATAATTTAATAAAACTGTCCATATAAACTCCTTTCATTGTATAGTTAATTTTCATATATCATTGCTGAATACTGAACTTAATTACTTAAGTTTAAACAGCAACAATTCCTCCCCATATATATCTGGGGAGGAATCTATGATTTTTGTTTGTGTTGCCTGAAATATCTTATAAAATATTTTTATAAGAAATCTTTCTTAAATATTATTCAGCGTCATCTGCTGCATCAGCTTCCGGAACTGCACCGTTCTCGTCCAGTGTTCCTTCATATGTCTGACCTGCTGCAAGCTCTGTTGCATCTGCTACGAATTTATCCATAGAACCATCATCAATAGCATCTGCGATCGCTTCGTTTACAGCTTTAAGAAGTGCTTCGTTTCCTTTTGCTACACCGATTGCCGATCCTTCTGTATCATATGGTACATCACATACGATTTCAAGATCCGGATAGTTTTTCTGGTAGCTTTCTGCTACAGCTGTCTCAATGAATGCACCGTCCATCTTACCTGTCAGAAGCTCAGTGATGATATCTGTAACCTTCGGGAGAGATACGATATCTGCATCCGGAGTGTTTTCGTTTGCAAGATCAAGCTGGATAGAACCTGTCTGTGCACCGATAGAATAATCTTTGTTGTTTGCATCTTCAAGAGTCTTGAACTGATCAGCTTTGTCTTTTACTGTTACGAAAGACTGTCCGCCCTTGTAATACAGATCTGAAAACTCCATAGCATCTGCACGAGCCGGATCCGGTGAAAGACCTGCCATGCCAAGCTCAACGTTTTTCTGTGAAAGCTCACTTAATACACCGTCGAAGTCCATCGGAACTACTTCCAGTTCCAGTCCCATCTTGTCTGCGATGTACTGAGCCAGATCCATATCAAATCCGGAAAGTGTCGGGTTGCCATCTTCATCGATTGAATAAAATTCATATGGTGCGAAGTCCGGGCTTGTTGCAACTGTAAGCTTACCATCTGTAACAGTCTCTACCTTATCATCAGCCATTGCCGGAACTGCCATAGAAACAGCCATAACTGCACCAATCATAATTGCTGTAATTTTCTTTAAGTTCATCTTCTCTTCCTCCTCGATTTTCCTTGAGAATATTTATGCATGAAAATGCATAATTTCTTTTCATTTTTCTTATTGTATCATACTATCCCAAAATTACAAGCACAACTTTTATTAATTAGTACACAAAAATTATGCAATATTTTAACATTCACTTGTTAAAACGCATAAATATACTGTTTTGGCATTGCTTTCAGGCGCAAAAACATTCTCAGATACATGTATTTCACTTGAATCTGTTTTTATATTTTTCTATAATAAAAGAATACTTTTATTTCAGATCATACTGAATCCATATTTTAGTGTATTATAAATTTTTATGCATTATACAGGAGGGCTGTTCTATGGGAATGAATCAGACACCCGCTTCTGAACGGGTACATATCAGTTTTTTCGGAAAAAGGAATGCCGGTAAATCCAGTGTTATCAATGCTGTAACCGGACAGGATCTCGCAATTGTTTCTTCCGTTATGGGAACAACCACCGATCCCGTCTACAAGACCATGGAATTGCTTCCACTTGGCCCGGTCATGGTCATTGATACTCCCGGTATTGATGATGAAGGTGAACTTGGTGCGCTCCGCGTCCGCAAAAGTTATCAGGTTCTGAACAAAACAGATATCGC
>OHAF01003425.1_pt1 | contig 10291 bp, 12 predicted proteins | sample 1577041 | NCBI WGS metagenome assembly OHAF01 (sample SAMEA3541495, study PRJEB24748) | human gut metagenome | biome: human gut; feature: human-associated habitat; material: faeces | place: China | collected 2012
CCAATATCATGCGGCCTGCTGCATGATATTGGCCGAAGAACCGGCGTTGCCGCTGTCCGGCACATCATCGACGGCTACGATTACGCAATTTCCAAAGGCTGGGACGAGGTGGCCAGGGTATGCCTGACCCACTCCTTTCCTGTAAAAGATATTGACGCCGACATTGGAAAAAAGGACATCCGGGACGACCAATATGCTTTTATACGGAAGTTTTTGATCGGGCTGGACTACGACAGCTACGATAAGCTAATCATCCTGTGTGATGCGCTGGCTGATTCCAGCGGATTTTGTATCCTGGAAAAGCGGTTCGTCGATACGACGCGCCGCTACGGCATTTTTCCCTTTACAGTGGATCGGTGGGATCAAACGTATGCGTTTAAATTGTAATTTGAATATCAGTAAATTATGACCTCTCAACAGAGGTTACAGTGTTTTAATAAAATCCTCCAAAAGCCTTGAAAATAAAGGATTTATCGCAATGTGTCTGCCTTATCTCTTTATACGGTTACACACAAGTTTACTCTTTCCCTCATTGCTCATAAGGGCAAATACAAGGGCAAGAAAATCTCATAACAAGATATAACAAAGTGTGGCAATCGGAGAACTGTGATGTATGTGCGAATATATTATAACGGAGGATTTTTCAATGGACAAGTACATTTACGATGATAAAAATGGTCTGTGGTATGAACTGCAAGGAGATTATTATATCCCATGTCTTATCTTACCAGCCGAAAAAGAACAGCCTATTGGTTTGTGGGGACAGCGGCACTTGCGGTATCTGAAAGAATACCGCCGAGCCACCTACATAACCTTGTTCACAAGCGGCAGACTGAACAATTACCTTGCTGACATCGACAGGCAGGCGCAGGAACGCATGGAAAGGCTCACAGAGCAGATGAAACGGGTGCAGGGTATTACGGAGCAGTTAAAGGCGGAAAACGCTTTGGAATGGACACAGAGAATGAATAACATACGGGCGTGTGCAAAGGAGATTGTGGAAAAAGAAATCATCTTTGCATAAGAAGACAGCGGTAGGATTTAGTTTTCCTACCGCTGTTTCACTTAAATCAAAAAAATATATTGACATTTTTCTATGTGTTGCATATAATAACACATAGACATTTATCTATAGGAGGTGATTGAGAGAGATGGATGAAAAAAGAATTGCGGCAATTTTCAAAGCGTTTTGTGATGAAAACCGCATTAGGATTATAAAACTGCTGCGTTCAGGTGAAAAATGTGCTTGCAAGTTGCTAGAAGAAATCAATGTCACGCAGCCTACGCTTTCCCACCATATGAAAATTCTTTGTGACGCTGAAATAGTTGTCGGGCGCAAAGAGGGAAAATGGACACACTATTCTATTTCAGAAAAAGGTGTGGAGCAGGCAAAAGAATGTTTGCGGCAGTTGACAACACTTGATGTTGAAAGCGAAAACAAGTCGTGCTGTGAAAAGTGAGGAAGTTTATTGATTGCTTTTCCGCACGGCTTATATTCGGGACGATAAATCGACATATTTCAATATAACTATATGAAAGGGGCTTTTTATGGAGACACTAAAAACAATTTGGGACTTTTTTCAAAATGAAGTCCTTGGTATGAACTGGCTGAATCGCCTCATTGAAACATTTTTGAACGCTTGCGGTTTAGATACCACGGGCAAAATAGGAGCGAGTATTCAGTTTTTCATCTATGATACCATAAAAATTATGGTACTGCTTGGCGTTTTGATTTTGATTATCTCGTATATTCAAAGTTATTTCCCGCCCGAAAGAGCTAAAAAGATACTCGGCAGATTTCACGGAATATGGGCGAATATCATCGCCGCTCTGCTCGGTACGGTAACACCGTTTTGCTCGTGTTCTTCCATTCCGTTGTTTATCGGGTTTACAAGCGCAGGTTTGCCGCTTGGCGTTACATTCTCCTTTTTGATTTCTTCGCCGATGGTTGACCTCGGAAGCCTTGTCTTACTGATGAGTATTTTCGGCTGGAAAGTTGCTGTTTTATATGTAATATTCGGTTTGGTAATCGCTGTGGCTGGCGGAACGCTAATTGAAAAGTTGCACCTCGATAATCAAGTGGAAGAATATATCCGAAACGGTCACTCGATTGATGTTCCGCAGGAGGAACTGCATTTCAAAGACCGTATGAAATTTGCGTGGGAACAGGTTGTTGAAACCGCTAAAAAGGTTGCTCCTTATGTTCTGATCGGCGTGGGCATTGGTGCTTTCATTCACAACTGGATTCCTGAAGAATTTATTGTCAAAGCACTTGGCGAAAATAATCCGTTTGGCGTAATTCTTGCTACGATAGTCGGTATTCCGATGTATGCGGATATTTTCGGTACAATTCCGATTGCAGAAGCCCTGCTTGCAAAAGGTGCTTTGCTCGGCGTTGTCCTTTCCTTTATGATGGGCGTTACTACGCTTTCGCTCCCTTCAATGATTATGCTTCGCAAGGCGGTCAAACCGAAACTGCTTGGTATTTTCATTGGAATATGTGCTGCTGGTATTATTATTGTAGGCTATCTTTTCAACGCAATACAATATTTAATTGTTTAATTTTAGGAGGTTATTATTATGGCATTATTTAACTTTGGAAAGAAAAAGGAAGAAGAAAAGAAAACACCTGCTTGCGCTTGTAGCTGCGGTTGTGCTGCCAGCGAAGCAGAAAGCATTACAAACGATTGCTGTCCTGATTTGAAAGAGGGAGAAATCTGCTGTATCAAAGTGTTGGCAGGTTGTAAATCCTGTCACGAACAATTTGAATACACAAAGCAGGCAGTAAAGGATATGGGACTTTCCGTAGAGGTCGAATACATTACCGATATGCAGAAAGTAATGGAATACGGTGTTATGAGTATGCCTGCCCTTGTTGTCAACGAAAAGGTTGTTGCTATGGGTAAGGTTTTGAAAGCTGCTGATGTGGTTGCTCTGCTGCACAAGCTGGGGTTTTAACGATGGATAAGAAAAAGGTAGCCTTTATTTGTGTGCATAACTCCTGCCGCAGTCAGATTGCAGAAGCACTTGGAAAACATTTGGCGGGAGATAAGTTTGATTTCTATTCTGCCGGAACAGAAACAAAATCACAAATCAATCAGGACGCTGTGCGGCTTATGAAACAGCTTTATGGGATAGATATGGAGCAAAGCCAGTATAGCAAGACGATTGATAAAATCCCTACGCCCGATATTGCGATTTCAATGGGGTGTGATGTCGGTTGTCCCTATATCGGTAGAGCGTTTGATGATAATTGGGGACTTCCCGATCCGACGGGCAAAAGTGATGAATGTTTTATACAGGTCATTGAGAGAATATCTCAAAAAATAAAAGACTTGAAATTAGAAAAGTAACATGAAAGCCACAGAATGGATATATTGCCCTATCTGCGGCAATAAAACTCGCACAATGATACGGGAAGATACAGAATTAAGAAACTTCCCTCTCTACTGTCCGAAGTGCAAAAAGGAAACAAGCATCAATGCTCAGGATATGAAAGTCACGCTTGCAGAACACAAATAAGATTTTTATGTATGCCGCCGCATGGGTGATACCATAGCGGCGGTTTTTCGTGCCTATCGGCTGTCTCTGTCAAAGGATTTCTTTCTCTGTCTCGGCTGGTTTCTCTGCTTACCCTCCGCCTGAAGCTGACGCAGGCGTTTCAGCACGCTCTCTCGTTCAGGCGGCTTTGCCTGCTCTTTTTTGGCGGGTTTCTGTTTTTCCCTGACCTGTTGCTCCCATGCGGCAAGGTCACGATTGAACTGCTCCACAACAGCCTCCGCCTTACGGTAGGTTGCCATGTACGCCTGCACATCGGGATAACCGTCCTCTTTCAGAACATCGGGCAGTTTATCCAGCTTTTCAGCGATTTCCTTTTCTGTCCGCTGTATCTGCTCTGTGAGCGCCTTGCGCTCCTTACCCTTGAAAATCCCTTTTGTATCGGCAAGCTGTTGTTTCAGCTTCGGAAGTACCGTATCCTGCAAATGCCGGATTTCTTTCGCCTTATCCTGCGCCTTTATCATCAGCTTTTGCATGGTACGGAACTCTGCCATATCTATTTCAAGGACAGGCTTCGGCGGCATATCGTGTTCACGGATTAAGTTTTGCAGGAAGTCCTTAGCCTTGTTTACGATACTGCGGAACAGACCCGGCAGCCAGCCCTTGCTTTTGATAGACTGGCTCGCCTTTTCGTGTATCTCTGTCTGCTTGACTTCTAAAATCTTTGCTTCGGAGATACCTGATAATAACGCCATATCCGCTGTCCTGTTCCATTCCTGCCTTGCGGCATTATCGGCTTTGATTTCGTCCTCTTTGGGATTATTTTTGCCGATTTTCTTGGCCGGAAGATAGACGCTGTTTTTATCAAATACCTTTAAGTGCTGCTCAGGATCGGAGATATGGCAGTTAATAAGTTCTGTATACACTTCCTTTATCTCTCGGAGAAAAGGCTCTCCCTTAAAGCGTGTATCTTTGGTAGTAAACAGATGGCTTTCGTATACCTCGCCTTTTTTGATGACGGTACAGCCTTTCCGTATCTGCCCGTCCTCCCCCGTGATTTCCTTTTTGGTGCGGACACGCTTTCCAGTCTCGTCAAAGAACACGCTGCGGGAAGCAACCTTTACATCAGGTTCGGGGAGCAACCTCCTCTCGCTGAAAATCAGATGGATATGATAATTTGTCTTGCGCTTGTTGTGGTGGAGGGCGGACACGCACTCCACACCGTACCGCCTGCGGAACTCCTCTGTAAAGTCCGTGAGTACCTGCTGCGGCTCGTATTGCGTATAGATTTCGGGCAAGGCGATAATCAGTTCCCTTGCTTCGATACATTTGCCCTCTGTGCCGCTGCGCTGAAACTCCTGCTGGCTTTCCCTTGCAAGGTTGCTCCAAAAGGTGCTGTCGGCGGTGCGGTAGGTGGCATAGAGATTTTCCTGCCTTGCATGGCTTGTAATATACGATATTCGCCCTTTGACATTGGGCAGCTTTGACATCTGGATAAAACTGTGTCTCGGCATACATCATCTCCGTTTTCTGTTGTCAAGGTGCGTCCTTTTTTTGCAACCGTTTACGGTTGTGGCTGTCGCTGCGGCAGCGGTGACAGCCCCGTATCATACGCCGCAGGCGGTTGATACGGAAGCCCCCTGCAAGGGCGAAATACCCGGAGTACAAATCGAAGATTTGTGCGAGGGGTGTATTTCGCTCTCAAACGCCGAGGGCTTAGGGTTACTTTCCGAAAAGAGAATGGATGGTCATTCCACTCTGCGGACATCATCGGGCTTCAGAAGATTTCTTCCCTGATTGACCGTCAGAAACCGTTCCAGCGTGTCCCTGCGGATAATGGTCTTGCGCCCCACTTTGAGGACGGGCAGCTTTCCCCATTCCACCAGCTTCCGCATGGTGTTCCTGCCGATACCCGTACATTCTGCGGCTTCCTCTATGGTAAGTCCCATTTTGACTGCGCTCATTCTATCAACCTCCTTTTAGAATACTCATTTTGCAACTACTGTTTTATCATTATACTTATTCTGCCATCTCTTGTCAACCTATTTTGCAACCATTCATAGTTTATTTACAACTTTCATTGAGATAAAGGTTGCAAAATAAGTATCGGCGTGTTATACTGATACCAGTCAGGAGGTGAACACCTTGAAAAAAGAAACCACATTCACCGCAAAACAGGTCGGTAGGAGGATTAAGGAACGCCGCACAGAGTTAAACATTACCATGCCGGAACTTGGCAGGCGTGTAGGCGTGAACAAATCCACCATTCAGCGGTATGAAGCGGACGGAGTTGATCCGAAGCGCACAATGGTTATCAACGGTCTTGCGGAAGCGTTGCTCACAACTCCCGAATGGCTGACAGGTCTTTCCGATGATAAGGAATATGACACCTATACTCTTTGCCAGCGGGATATTGAGGAACACATCAGGAAATATCTGGACACAGTTTCCTATACAGTAAAGGGCGAGCCGCACCAGCAGCTTCTCACGACATTTCTCGGCAAGATGGTTGACCTGTATACGGTTATGACCTGCTACTTTGCTGATGCTATGGAGGAAGTTGACCGTGTGGCGGAGGACAAAGGGCTGAAAGAGTCTCTTGGACGGTACGCCATAGAGTCCGGGGCAATCATGGAACAGGTATACCGCAAGAAGATGGAAGTACCGATTGAGGATATGAAACGGTTTTTAGACGGGATTTTACATATCCACGATGAGGGGCGCACAAGAATGTCGATGGGCGCACTTTTCGGGATAGTGGAGGAAGCCGAAGAAAGGCTTTCCGAAAAAGAAAATTCCGTGGCACCTTGACAAGTAAAGACGCCAGTTGACTTTCACTGGCGGAAGTGACACAATTACTTTACGCACACCATATGTCACAGTCCCGATTGCCACGGATAGAAAGGAGTTTTTTATCTATGGCAAAAGGTTCTGTAAGAAAGAAAGGCAAAAAGTGGTACGGACGCTTTTATATTGAAGATGAAAGCGGCAGAAAAGTGCAGAAAGAGTTTGCAGGCACAGAGAGCAAGGCGGAAACAGAAGCCATGCTCCGCAAAGCGATAGCGGACTATGAGGAAAAGCAGTTTGTCGGGAAAGCGGAAAACATCACGGTAGGCGATATGCTGGATATGTGGGTAGAGGAAGAACTGAAACCCGGCAACTTAAGCAACGGGACGGTCATGTCCTATCAGGGAACGGTCAACCGTATCAAGCAATATCCCATTGGCAAACGCAAGCTGAAAACCGTGACCGCCGACCATTTGCAGGCGTTCATTGATTTTCTGAGCTACGGTGGGACAAACCCGGACGGGACAACTTCAAAGCCCATGAGCAAAGGATATATGCTCCTGTTCTCGGCGGTGTTGCAAAATTCCTTCCGCTTTGCGGTTTTCCCGAAAAAACTGATTACCTTTAACCCTATGCAGTATGTGAAGCTGAGGGGCAGGAAGCAGGAAACGGATATTTTCTCGGACAGTGAGGAAGATACTTCCAGTATTCCTACTATCACCCATGAACAGTTCCAAAAGCTGGAGGAATTTCTCAAGGCAAAAGATAATCCCGCCTTGCTGCCTGTGCAGATAGCGTACTACACGGGGCTTCGTATCGGGGAAGTATGCGGCTTGACTTGGCAGGATATTAACCTTGAGGAACAATATCTCACGGTACGCCGAAGCATGCGCTATAACGGAACAAGGCACACAACCGAAGTGGGAACGACAAAACGGAGCAAAGTCCGCACCGTTGATTTCTGCGACACGCTGGCGGCAATCCTGCGGGCGGCGAGAACAGAACAGCGCAAAAACCGTTTCCGCTACGGGGAGTTTTATCACCTGAACTACTACAAAGAAGTAAAGGAAAAAGGGCGCACCTATTATGAGGTTTACAGCCTGCAAAGGACAGAGGAAGTCCCGGAGGATTACAAGGAAATCTCCTTTGTCTGCCTGAGAGCAGACGGGGCGTATGAAGCGCCGAGTACGGTAGGGATTATGTGCAGGGCGGCAAAGAAGAAAGTGAAAGGGCTTGAAGATTTCCATTTCCACACGCTCCGTCACACCTACACAAGCAATCTGCTTTCCGGCGGCGCAAAGCCGAAAGATGTGCAGGAACTTCTCGGACACTCCGATGTCAGTACCACAATGAACATCTACGCTCACTCTACAAGGGAAGCGAAGCGCACTTCCGCAAGGCTGCTGGATAAGGTGGTCGGCGGGGAATAAAAAGTTGCCCTTGTTTCGGCTCGTAAGGGCAAAAACAAGGGCAAACAGATAAGGTTTGAACGGAAAACAGGTGTGGAGCCTTGAAAAATCGATGTTTTTGGGAGCGTGGATCATGAAAGTGGAATTTGGAGTGGGAAACGATGAAACTATTTGATTGGGGCGGCAGAGAATAAAGGCATACTTCTTTGATGAAATGCACTATAAAATTTAAGGAGAACAAGGAAGTATGAATAAAATAATTTTAAGACCAATCATTACCGTTGAAGACAAGCACGCATTTGTAAGTGAAATACAAGAAGCATTTCAAAATTCTTATGTATTAGAGTTTGGAAAATTTGAAAAAACAATTCTTCCTACAGAAGATATAGAAGAATCTTTTAATATGGAAGGTTCTGAAGCTTATATTGCAGAAATTGATGGAGAAAGAGTTGGTGGAACAATCATCGTTATAAACGATAAAACCAGATACAATTCACTTCATCTTTTGTATGTAAAATCAGGCGCACAAAATGCTGGAATCGGATTTAAGATATGGAAAGCAATTGAAGAGTTGCATCCTGAAACAAGAATTTGGGAGACGCATACCCCATATTACGATAAACGAAACATTCATTTTTATGTAAATCGTTGCGGTTTCAAGATTGTAGAATTTTTTAATCCTAAACATAAAGACCCACACCAAATAAGTGAAACCGCAGGCAACATCCCAAAAGAGAACAATTATTTCTTTAGATTTGAAAAAGAAATGAAGTAACCAGTTCCGGTTCGTGAAATACAGAAATTTAGTTAGCGAGGACAAAGCAATGGATATACGAGAAATAAACATTAACTATATTGACGCTATAAAAAAGCTTATGGTTGACATCTTTTCCAAAGAACCGTGGAACGATACATGGACAGATGAACAACGGCACCTGTATGTTTCAGAATTGATTGAGAATAAAAATTCTTTGTCATTTGGTTTATTTGAAAATAATCATATGATAGGCATGGCTTTAGGTCATGTCAAGCATTGGTACGAGGGAACGGAATATTGGATCGACGAATTTGGCATTCTTACCCAAAAGCAATGTTGCGGGATTGGAACCGAATTCCTGACTGAAATAGAAAAAGCTTTGATAGATAAGGGGATTATCTACATTGCGCTTCTTACAGAAAGGACTGTACCCGCCTATCATTTTTATAAAAGAAACGGATTTGATGAACAAGAAGAAACGCGCTTTTTTGTCAAAAGGGTCTATTAGGTATGCGAAGAAATAAATAAATTTTAAGGGAGGCTTATGGTGAAAAAGATTCTGATTCACGGTTCGGGACATAAAGCGGCAAGCTGGAATGAAACAATTTCCCATATGGAAAACAGCGATGATATACTGTGTCCAAATTTAGTTTCCATTCTTGAGGGGAAAGAAGCAAGCTACGTAAACCTATATTCTTCATTTATAGAATATTGCGGTAAAATTGACGGGCCGGTTCACTTATGCGGCATTTCATTGGGTGGTATTTTAGCGCTGGATTACGCCTTGGACTTCCCGGAGAAAACGAAAACGTTGATTTTGATCGGCACGCCATATAAGGTCCCTAAGGCGGCGTTTGCGTTTCAAAATATGATTTTTAGATTCTTACCGAAATCTGTTTTTGAGAATATGGCGTTTGACAAAAAAGATACGTTTGCTTTGGGAAATTCCATGAAGAGCCTGGATTTCAGCAGCAGAGTGCAAAATATTAAATGTCCCACGCTAATCATTTGCGGAAAGAAGGATAACGCAAATATGAAATCTGCGTATTACTTGGCGCAAAATATCAAAAACGCAGAATTAAAAATCATTGAAAATGTTGGGCATGTTGTAAACGAAGAAGCCCCAGAGGCTTTGGCAAAAATATTGGATGAATATTATTGCTTATATTCCTAAGCATGACTAATCAAAAATTACAAAGGAGGCTTCCGAAGCATGGAAAACAGAATATATCTCGCTATCGACCTCAAGTCTTTCTACGCTTCGGTAGAATGCATGGAACGTGGGCTTGACCCAATGACGACCAATTTGGTGGTCGCGGACGAAAGCCGCACCGAAAAGACCATCTGCCTTGCTGTTTCGCCTTCCTTAAAATCCTATGGGATCCCCGGCAGGCCGAGGCTGTTTGAGGGTGTGCAGAAAATCAAAGAGGTAAACGCCGCACGGCAGCGCAACGCGCCCGGGAGAAGGTTTGCCGGTTCGTCCTCTGATTATAATGAATTAAAAATCCATCCAGATCTTGCTGTTGACTATATCGTCGCACCACCTCAGATGGCACGGTATATGGAGATCAGTACGCAGATTTACGATATTTATATGAAATATATTGCGCCTGAGGACATACATGTCTACTCGATCGACGAAGTATTTATGGATGTTACCAATTATCTGAATACCTACCGGCTTTCAGCAAGAGAGCTCGCCATGAAGATCATCCTGGATGTACTGCTTACAGCCGGGATCACCGCGACGGCAGGGATCGGCACGAATCTTTATCTTTGTAAAGTTGCGATGGACATTGAAGCAAAGCATATCTCGCCGGATAAAAACGGCGTGCGGATT
>OHAF01003432.1_pt1 | contig 10275 bp, 9 predicted proteins | sample 1577041 | NCBI WGS metagenome assembly OHAF01 (sample SAMEA3541495, study PRJEB24748) | human gut metagenome | biome: human gut; feature: human-associated habitat; material: faeces | place: China | collected 2012
TTTGCAATAGTAGTAAAAGGTTGGAGGGGTTAAACAAATGAAGGTATTGTTTGCAGTTGGCAATGAAAAAATATCAGAAGCGATTATCAAAGAATATCAACAAAATTACAAAGAAATAATAACTGGAAAAAATGTATATTATTTTAATGCAATACAGAAGGAATTACAAAAAGACAAGTCATATGATAGAATAATTATAAGTGAAGATTTGGAAGCATTTTCAAACAATAATTATGACGAGATTGATAGATTTATATTTGGAAAGTTAGATAATATATCAGATGAAGCGGCAAACAATTCAGGAGAAGACATACCAATAATACTTATATGTAATGACAGAAGAAACAAATCTGAGACTTTTTTGGTTAAAATTTTTGGAATAGGGATATATAATGCTTTAATGGGACAGAACAGAAGTATAGCAGAATTATGTAAGTTACTTAATAAACCACGTACAAAAAAAGAAGCAAAAATATATTATAAAATAGAGTCCGAAGATGTAGATTATAAGGTAGAAAACGAAGAAGACGTAAGCGAGACAGAAATTCAAAATATCATTAATCACTATAAAAAGTTAGGCAAAAATGAAGAAAAATATATTGAAAGCTTTAATAGTATTGCAACTCAATATACAGATGCACAATTAAGATTAATTGCACAATTTTTACCATTAAATGTTAAAGCTGTACTTGAGGCTAGATGTGAAAAATATCAAAAAATTGTAAGCTATGGTTCTAGCAGAAGCTCAGATGGGAAAAATAAAAAAACTCAAACAGCATATGAACCACCAAGTGTTAAAGTTAAAAAGATAAAATCTAATATTAATGATAAAGAAGAAAATAAAAAAATAAAACTGATAGAAGAACAGTTAAAAAAGAATAAATTAACCAAACCAGTAATTATACCAGAAGAAGTAAATGTATCAAATGTAAAAAAAGTTAAAACCAAACCAATAGAAGTGCAAGAAAAATTGAAAAAAGATCAACTAGATGAAAAAGAAAAAACTAGTATAACTGAAGAGATAAAAACAGCGAAAGATATGAAAAAAGAAATAGAAGAAACACCACTAAGAAAAAGAGGAAGACCTAAAAAGGAAACTATTGCAGACAACGGTGAAGTAGAACCTCAAATAAAGAAAAAAAGAGGAAGGCCTAGAAAGGAACAGTCAGAAATAGATAACAGTGATATACGAGATGATTCTGAGCCAAAGGATATTGTTAATTTGTTTGATATGGATGAAGAAAAAGAAGATGATATTTTGCCAGGCTTTGAGGACCTAGAAGAAACAACATTGCCGGGGTTAGATGATAAACTTCCTGAATCTGAAGAAATTGAAGAAAATGATAATATATTGCCAGGCTTTGAAGAGAGCAACGAAAAAGGAGGTTCATTGTCAGAATCAAACGAAGAACAGCAAAATATACTACCAGGATTTGAGGATTTTAGTAAAATGTCAGACGAAGATGATACAGTGCCTAAGTTTGAAAGTTTAGATAGGAATGAATACACAAATAAGGTTGCAAGCGAACAAGAGCAAAAAATAGAACCAATTAAAAATACAGATATCGATATGAATTTGTCTAGCTTACTCACAAAAGATAAGAAAATAGTGGCTTTTGTAGGAACTTCAAAAAATGGGACATCCTTTATAGTTAATAATATAGCACAATTATTATCAGAAAAAGGCATAAAAACAGCAATACTTGATTTGACAAAAAATAAAAATGCATATTATGTATATACGGACAATCAAGAAGAATTAAGACAAACAGCAATTTCTTCTATACCAAACCTAATTAATGGAATAGTAGAAGGAATTGTGGTAAACAAAAATTTAAGCGTATTTACTACTTTACCAAATGAAAATGATGTAATAAATAATTATTCTGAGATACTGGAAACTTTAATTAAAAATTATTCATTAATATTATTGGACTGTGATTTTGAAACAAATTTTGGATATTTTAAAGAAGCACAAGAAATTTATTTGGTGCAAAGCTTTGATGTCTTAACAATTCAACCATTAACAGCATTTTTAAGAGAACTAAAATCAAAAAATATTTTAGACCAAAATAAATTAAGAGTAATATTAAATAAAGCTGTAAAAATAAGAGGTATAAATGACAAAACTATAATTGGAGGAATGGCGTATTACAATGATCCAGCAATGTCATTTATGACAGAATTATTTGATAAAACAACAGTAAGATATATAACAATTCCATTTGATGAAGATGTTTATGCAAAATATTTGGAAGGTGTAATAAATTGTGAAATATCAATAAAAGGATATCCAAAAAATATAGTACAAATATTCCAAGAACTATCAAACATTGTATATCCAGTAGTTTCAGGAAAAGCAACATATGGTTCTACAAAAGGTTCTGCTAAAAAATCAACATATGTTCCACCACAAATTCAAAGTAATGGATTTACACCAAGTATGAATTCAACATTAGATCAAATGAAAAAAAGATACTAAAAAATAGGAGGTAAAAAAGTGTTAATAGCAATAGTAATAATACTAATAGCAGTAGTAATCGGATTAATTGTATATAATCTTAACATCCATAAAAAAATACAAACATATAAAAACATTAATCAAAAAATAACAAATCTATCAGTTGTACAAGACTTTATGGATGCAATAGGAGAAACATCATCAGTTGATGATAAAATTAAAAAAATTAATGAAATATTAATAGAAAAATATGAAATAAAGTATTCTACTATTGTTGTCTTTAATGGTGCAGAATATGAAGTAAAAGCATCAAATGTTGACCAAAGACATTGGGATTCTTTAAAATCACTTCAAGATGTAGATATGTTTAAAGACAGTATAGCACAAGCCACTCCAAAATATGTTACAGTAAATAATGATAAAGAAAGATTGCCATATCAACAAATGGAATTTGGAAGAGCTAAATCAGCAATCTTCTTTCCATTATACATAGACAATGTTTATATTGGCTATTGGATTATAGAAAGTGGAACACCACATGATTTTGATAATGTGGACACAACAGTATTAGAAGTTATAAAAGACAATATAGTATCAGTCTTAAAAACAGTTGTACATCAAAAAACACTAGAATCAATAGTGAGAAAAGACCTATTCTCTGGATTATATTCAGAAGAATACCTATATGGAGAAGGAAGAAAAATAATAGACCAATATACAACATCAACAATTTGTATGTTTAAGATAACTAATCTAGAAGAAATAAACAAAAAATATTCAAGAGAATTAGGAAATAAAACAATTACACAAATTTCTGACTATATAAAAGAAAATATATCAAACCAATATGTATTTGTTAGATATATGGGACCAAAATTTGTAATAGCATTTTCAGGAGTAGAAATAAATGGTGTAGCAGAATTTGTTAATGACCTAAAAGAAAAAATAGAAAGAACAAAAATAATATTAAAAAATGAAGAAAACGAAGAAGAACAAGTAGCATTACCAAGATTAAATTTTGCAATATCAACATATTATAAAGGAACAGGATTAGAAGAAATCTTGAAAAAACTAGAAGAGTACTTAGATAATGCAAATAAAGCAGAAAGCGATATTACAAATATTTAAAAGAGGAGGTAAACAATATGGATTTTGACAAAACAATGAGCTTTCAAGTAGAAAGAGAAGATAACACAAGAACAAAAGAAATTTTAAAAGAGGTATATGAAGCCTTATCAGAAAAAGGTTACAATCCTATAAACCAAATAGTGGGTTACATTTTATCAGGAGACCCAACATACATTACAAGTTATAATGATGCAAGAAATAAAATAAGAACAATTGAAAGAGACGAATTATTAGAAAAAATGGTAAAAAATTATATAGGATTAGATTTAGAGGATTAATAATGAGAAAATTAGGAATAGACTATGGAGATGCACGTGTTGGAATAGCAATAACAGACCCACTAAACATTACTGTTCAAGGATTAGAAACAATACAAAGAAATAATTCTGACAAAGTTGTATTAAGAAGACTAGATGAAATATTAGAAAAATATGAAGTAGATACAATTGTAGTTGGAATGCCATATAACTTAAAAGGCGAAAAAACAGTAAGAGCAGAGGTTACAGAAAAATTTATACACAAATTGAAATGTAAATATAATAAAATAAAAATAGAGACAATTGATGAAAGATTAACAACAGTTGCCGCTCATAAAACTATGAATTTTCTTGATATTAATAAGAATAAAAAAAGAGATATTGTAGATACTATATCTGCAGTATATATATTAGAAACATATGTAAATAAGATGAAAGAAAATTTATAAAAACAGTTGCAAAAAAATAAAAAATACGATATTATAATTACGATATTTAATTTGTTAAATATAAAATAAAAAAGCATCGAATCGAAAGGAGAAAAAAGATGGAAGAAAACTATAATGAAGAGGATAACATAGTAATATTAAATGATGAGGATGGAAACGAAGTAAAATTCGAATTCTTAGACTTAGTAGAATTAGATGATGAAGAATATGTTGTATTACTACCAGTTACAGCAGAAGGAGAAGAAGATGAAGGAGAAGTAGTAATACTAAAAGTAGAAGACACAGACGAAGAATCTGATGAAGAATCTTATGTAAGTGTAGAAGATGAAGAAACATTAAACAAAGTATTTGAAATATTCAAAGAAAAATTTAAAGATGACTTTGATTTTGTAGATTAATTTTATTAATAAGAATAGACGGATACTAATCCGTCTTTTTACTTATCTAAAAGAACTTAGCTTAGAGATCAAATTTAAGGGGGAAAATAAAATGAAAAAATTATCAACATATTTATTAGTAATGTTTATGGTTATGTATTGGGTACTAAGAATAATAATTGCATTATCAGCAGAATTAGGAAAAAATTTTATAGGGATAACACCAATAAATTCAACATTTGAAATTGTATTATTATTTGCATTTTTAGTATGTGTAGTATTAGTAGTAAAAAGAAAATTAACAGGTGGATTATTGTATCTTGCATTATATGGAATTTATTTTGGTGGAGATGTAACTGCAAAATTAAATATATTATCAACAAATGGTTCATTATCAATGTCTGAAAATATGGGATTAATGATATCCATTCTAGGAATTATATTACCATTAGCTGTTTTAATTGATTTATTATTAGATAAAAATAGAAAATTAAATCCAAAAGATAAAAAAACAGATTGGTTTTATCAAAACGAAGAATTTGATAGAAAATTAGATGATAGAGCAGATAAGAATAATTATAGAACAATGTAATAGGAAAGGTAAGAAAATGGAAGAAAATAGAACAAATATCAACTGGTACCCAGGTCATATGGCAAAAACAAAAAGACAAATAATAGAAGACATGAAACTAATAGATGTAGTAATAGAACTATTAGACTCAAGAATACCAATATCAAGTCAAAATCCAAACATAGCAGAAATAACAAAAAATAAAAAGAAAATAATAGTATTAAATAAATGTGACCTATCAGATGAAAAACAAAACAAACTATGGGTGGAATACTTTAAAAGCAAAAATATACCAGCAGTATTAGTAGACTCAAACTCAGGAAAAGGAATAGACAATTTCATAAAAGAAGTAGAAAAAATAATGCAAGTAGACTTAGAACAACATGCACAAAAAGGAAGAACAGGAAGAAAAATAAGAGCAATGATACTGGGAATACCTAATGTAGGAAAATCATCATTCATAAATAGAATTGCAAAAAGAACATCAGCTGGTGTTGGAAACAAACCAGGAGTAACAAAACAAAAACAATGGATACGTATAAACGATAAAATAGAATTACTAGATACACCAGGAGTATTATGGCCAAAATTTGAAAGTGAAGAAGTTGCATTGAATTTATGCTTTACAGGAACAATAAAAGAAGAAATATTAGACAAAATAGAAATAGCATATCAACTAACAAAATTTTTACTAGAAAATTATAGAAAGAATCTATGTGAAAGATATAAATTAGAAGAAAGTTTCGTAGAAGAAAAATTAGCACAAGAACAACCTGAGAATTATAACATATATGAAATAATGCTAGAAATAGGTAAAAAAAGAGGATGTGTAATGTCTGGTGGAAAAATAGACGAAGAAAAAACAGCAAGAATATTATTAGATGAATTTAAAAATGGTCAATTAGGAAAAATAACAATTGAAAAACCAAAAAGACAATAAACATAAGGAGGAAAAAGTGGAAGAATTTATTGAATTAGAAAAAGATGAAACAGAAGTAAATTTAATGCCACCACTTACTTGGGCATATGTAGGTGATTGTGTTTATGAATTATACATAAGAACAAAACTAGTGAATGAAACAAAATTAAAACCACATGCATTACATATAGAAGCAATAAAACACGTAAAAGCCAAAGCTCAAGCAGAGACTTTGAAAAATATATATGATGAATTAACAGAAAAAGAACAAGAAATAGTTAGAAGAGGAAGAAATGCAGAAAATCATCATTTACCAAAAAATGCTAATGTTCAGGAATATATGTATTCAACAGCATTTGAAGCATTAATCGGTTATTTATATTTAACAAAACAAAATGTGAGATTAAAAGAAATATTAGATAAAACATAAAAAATTGCTTGACTAAACATAAAAAAAATGGTATAAATAAACAGTACCAACAAGGCCCCTTGGTCAAGCGGTTAAGACGCCACCCTCTCAAGGTGGAATCATGGGTTCGATTCCCGTAGGGGTCACCAAATTAAAAGGGAGTAGCTTTAAATTACTAATCAACAGTCGCGATAAACAAAATTATCTGGTTAGTAAGCTTAAAACTAATTAAGTAAGCGAGACTTTTAAAAGAAATTTGATTTTTTAAATTTCTTTTAAAAGTCTCGCTTTAATATTAAGCAAAAGCGAATAAAACATAAAATTTGGTAAAAAATAAAAAAGGAGGAACTTTCATGGAAAAAAGAAATTGGTTTAACAAAAATTTTAAAGAAGTAGAAAAAGAACTCGAAACAGATTTAGAAAAAGGACTAAGCAAAGAAAAAGTAGAAGAAAAACAACAAAAATATGGGTATAACGAATTACAACAAGTAGCTAAAAAATCAATATTTCAAAGATTCTTAGAGCAATTCAAAGATTTTTCAATAATAGTATTAATAATAGCAGCAATAGTATCTGGAATTGTGGGAGTAGCACAAGGAGAAGGAATAACAGATACAATAATCATTTTAATAGTAGTAATAGTAAATGCAATAATAGGAGTAGCACAAGAAAGTAAAGCAGAGAAATCATTAGAAGCTCTACAAAAATTAAGTGACCATGCATCAAAAGTAATAAGAAATGGAAATATGGAAGTAGTACCAGCAAAAGAGTTAGTACCAGGAGATATAGTAGTGTTAGATACAGGAGACTATATACCAGCAGATTTAAGAATAATAGAAGCAGTAAACTTAAAAACACAAGAAAGTTCATTAACAGGAGAATCAGTTCCAGTTGAAAAAATATCAGAAATAATAGAAGAACAAGAAATTGGAATTGGCGATAGAAAAAATATGTTATTTTCATCAAGTTTAGTAACATATGGTAGAGGAAAAGGAATAGTTGTTGAAACAGGAATGACAACAGAAGTTGGTAAAATTGCAGGAATGATAAACTCAACAGAAAAACAACAAACACCACTTCAACAAAAATTAGATAAATTAGGTAAAACCTTAGGAATAGCAGCACTAGTTATTTGTGCAGTAATATTTATATTAGGAATATTACAAGGAAAAGAAATAATAAGTATGTTTATGACAGCTGTAAGTTTAGCAGTTGCAGCAATACCAGAAGGACTAGTAGCAGTATCAACAATAGTATTAGCAATAGGTGTTCAAAAAATGGTTAAGAAAAATGCTATTGTAAAAAGACTGCCAGCAGTAGAAACTCTAGGAAGTGCAACAGTAATCTGTTCAGATAAAACAGGAACATTAACTCAAAACAAAATGACAGTAGAAAAAATATTTTGGAATGATGCAACAAGAGAAGCAAGTAATATTTCAGATGATGAAATAGATGAAGAATTAACAAAATTGGTATATGCTAATATGTTATGTAATGACACAAAAATATCATCAGATGGAACACTTACAGGAGATCCAACAGAAACAGCATTAGTAGATATGGGATTTAAATTGAATTTTGACCCAAGTATATATGACAGAATGGAACGTGTAGAAGAAATACCATTTGACTCAGATAGAAAATTAATGACAACAGTAAATAAAGTTGGAGACAAATATGTAGTATATACAAAAGGTGGAATTGATGAAATTCTAAAAAGATGTAACTCATATGAAATAGGTGGGCAAATATCAGAAGAATTAGAAAGTTATATTAATAAAATAAGACAAGAAAACGAAAAAATGGCACAAAATGCTTTAAGAGTATTAGGATGTGCATATAAAGAAATAGACCATATACCAACAAAAGAAGAAATGAAGACAATCGAAAATGACTTAATCTTTATAGGAATGGTAGGAATGATAGACCCTCCAAGAGAAGAAGCCAAACTAGCAGTTGAAAAATGTAAAACAGCAGGAATAAAAACAGTAATGATTACAGGTGACCATAAAATAACAGCAACAGCAATAGCAAAAAAATTAGGAATTCTAGAAAATGATGATGAAGCAATCACAGGTTTAGAATTAGAACAAATGACAGATGAAGAACTAGAAAAAAATGTAAGACACTACTCAGTTTATGCAAGAGTATCACCAGAACATAAAGTTAGAATAGTAAAAGCTTGGCAAAAAAATGGTGAAGTTGTTGCGATGACAGGTGATGGAGTTAATGATAGTCCAGCACTAAAAAAAGCAGACATTGGTTGTGCAATGGGAATAGTTGGAACAGATGTAGCAAAAGAAGCAGCAGATGTTATATTAACAGATGACAACTTCGCAACAGTAGTATCAGCAGTAGAAGAAGGAAGAAAAATATATGATAACATATTAAAAGTAATTCAATTCCTATTATCAAGTAATATAGGAGAAGTAGTTGTACTATTTTTTGCGACATTATTAACACCATTATTCAGTAAATGGTTTGGAATAACAGATATAAACGGATTAGAAATATTATTACCAATCCACATATTATGGATAAATCTAGTAACAGACTCATTACCTGCCTTAGCTTTAGCTTTTGACCCGGCCAATAGTGATATAATGCAAAGAAAACCAATCAAACCAGGAAAAGGAATATTCACAAAAGGAATGACTTGGAGAGTATTATATCAAGGAATAATGATTGGTGGACTTACACTTGCTGCATTTATGATAGGACTTGCAACAACAAAAGAACCAATAGGAACATTAACACTAGACCAATCAAAAATAGAAGTAGGTCAAACAATGGCTTTTGTAACACTTGCTATTTCTGAATTAGTGCATGTATTCAATATTAGGGATAACAAAAAATCAATCTTTAAAGCAAAAGTATTTAATAATAGCAAATTAATATGGGCTATAATAGCATCTGCAGCCCTAATGCTTGTAATATTAGCAATACCAGTTTTAAGAGAAATTTTTAGTGTTCCAGTATTACCGACTCAAAATATAGTGGAATTAATTTTATTAATATTAGCACCATTAGCAATAGTTGAGATATTCAAATTATTAAAAATTAATACAATAAAAGATGAATAAATAAAAAAATGGTTGAATTTAAACTATTTTTCCTGAAGTTAGGAATTAGTTAAGTTCAACCTTTTATACATATTTGTATTGATATTTATAAGCTTTTATGATAATATATTTTAAGAAAAAAGAGAGATAAAAAAATTTCTATTATAAAAAATCATTTTATACAGGAGGAAATAAAAATGAATAAAAAATTCTATATAACAACACCAATTTATTACCCAAGTGGAAAATTTCATATAGGAACAGCATATACAACAACATTAGCAGACACGATAAGAAGATATAAAAAGCTAAGAGGTTTTGACACATTTATGTTAACAGGAACAGATGAACATGGCCAAAAAATAGAAACAGTAGCAAAAGAACATGGAAAAACACCAAAGGAACATGTTGATGAAATGGCGCAAATGGCAAAAGATTTATGGAATTTAATGAATATAAAATATGACTATTTTATAAGAACAACAGAGCCAAGACATGAAAAAGCTGTTCAAGACATATTTGAATACTTTTTGCAAAAAGGAGATATATATAAAGGTGAATATGAGGGCTGGTATTGTATGCCATGTGAAACATATTTCACAGAGACTCAATTAGTAGATGGAAAATGTCCTGACTGTGGTA
>OHAF01003438.1_pt1 | contig 10265 bp, 6 predicted proteins | sample 1577041 | NCBI WGS metagenome assembly OHAF01 (sample SAMEA3541495, study PRJEB24748) | human gut metagenome | biome: human gut; feature: human-associated habitat; material: faeces | place: China | collected 2012
TTAGGGAGTAGCCGAGGGGGCGCACATTTGACAGCTCCAGCCGCAGCTTATCAGGCTCGAAGAGGGTCGTCGCGGTGATCTTATGGGCTTTCTTTATTTCGCGTTCGATGGTCTCCTCGCCGAGAAAGGCGAGCAGCGCCCTTCCACCCGCACCCGCCCAAAGCGGCAGGCGGTCCCCGACGCGCATCACGCACTGCATCGAGAGCAGGCTTTCCACATGCTCAAAGCAGGCGCGGTCCTCGCCGACGACGCCGTAAAGAGAAACGGCCTCCTTCGTCTCGTCGCGCATCCGCTTCATATAAGGATAGATTATCTGCTGCGGACGGAAATTGGCCTTTGCCACGCTGCCGAGCAGATAGAGCTGGTTGCCGAGCGAGTAACAGCGGTCGCTGTGGCGGAGAAGCATATTTAGGTTCTCGAGGGTGCTGGCAAGGCGCAGCGTCGTCGTCACGGGAAGTTGTATCCTCTCCGCGAGTTCGCTGAGCGTCAGCTTATAATCGTCTCTTGTAAATGCCTTTAATATGGAAAAGGCGCGTTCTACGGAACGTACGGAATCTTCCTTCATGACAGCCTCCAAAATATATTATGTTTCCAACGTATGGAATAAAATTGCATTGTGCGATATTATAATAGTGGAAGAGCAGAAACTTTGCAACAGGATATTTCGCTTTTTGCCGTGTTTTTTGTCCAGGTACGGATGAGCGATGTTCACGAACGCCGATTTTTAGAAATATGCCTCTCTCCTTAACGAAAATAACCTCTTTGTTATAATCTTAAATGAATAAAAATGAATAATACCCCGAGTCAAAGCTCCTGTAAAGAAAAATATTCTTATGGAGCACGACCAATGGGTATCTTTGGAAACGAAGGTGCCTCCCACTTGGAAAGGGGAAAAGAGACCACAGGCGCAGGCCTGTGCGGCGGCCTTTTCCTTATCTTTGCGGGAGCACCGAATCCATGAGATTAGAGAGGAGGAAGAGGTTAAAATCGTCAGAACCAAGAAGTTCGATATCAAACCGATGTATCCGGAGGATGCCTGCGTACAGATGGAGCTTTTAGGACACAGCTTTTATGTATTCTGCAATGCAGAGACGGATCAGGTAAATGTTGTTTACAGAAGAAAAGGCAATACATACGGGCTGATTGAGCCGGAAGTATAAATCTGGACAGAGCCATTGACAAATTTGAATCAGCAAACCAAAACCGGGCGGGAGCGAAAGCTTCCGCCCGATTTTGCGGTGCGCTTTACAGCGATGTACGTTATGCCGTAAGGCGCACTGCGCAGCACTTCTGCAGTTGCCCGCCATCCTGTATTATGCTAAGATGTAACAGACACGAAAGAAGAAGGAGAAAGAACATGGCTGTTGTTTTGCTCGCTGCTTTTTTGATGATCGCCTGCCTGCTGGCGCTCAGATTTGAAAAGCAGCTGACGGCTGTCCTGCCGTTGGCAACCTGTATTCTGATTTTAATATTATATGTGCTCGCATTTTTCCGGCGGCTGTCCTGGATCGATTATTTCAGCACAGCGATTGTGGTGGGAGCAGTTTTGAGAGTTCTGTTTTTATCCGGAGAAAAGAAGAAAAAGCTGTTTGCACAGCTGCGGGAGCTGTTCTTTGCGCCGTCTGCGATTGCTGCCATGGTGTTGCTGACCGGTGCAGTGCTTTTGACCGGAAATAAAATTGCAACGTGGTGGGATGACTTGAATTTCTGGGCAACGGACGTCAAGGCATTGTATGCGCTGGATGGCTTTGCAGCGAAATATACGAATGCAGCTTCGGAGTTTGGCGATTACCCGCCGGGAATCCAGTTGCTCAAATGGTGGTTTGTTCATTTAAAGCCGGACGGCTTTTCTGAGGGGCTGATGTTTGCCGGATACTATTTCGGCGTGTTTGTTTTTCTGACGCCACTGCTTAGCAGGCTGGACGAAGCGCTGCAGACTGACAGACGGACGGTGAAGCAGCTTTTCTGGACCGTTGTGCTTGTGGTCTGCCTGGCAGCGTTTCCGAGTATGACAGAGACGTTTTACCTCGGAGGAATGTGCGCCGACCTGGTGATGGCGGTGATCTACGGTGTGATACTGATGAGCTGTCTGGAAGATCGGGCTGCGCCTGGTGCAGACACTGCCGCAGCAGACACTGCTACCGCAGACATTGCTGATGCAGCTTCCCGTTCCCGCACCTTCTCCAACCTGCGGATCGCCCTGTATCTCGGCGTTCTGGTGCTCGTAAAGTCCGTTGGATTTTTGTGGGCGGCGTTCGCCCTCGTCTTTGTCTGGTTCTGGCGGCTGCATGGCGCAGCGGACAAAAAGAAAGAAATACGGCAGCTGCTTTGCATCACAGCACTTCCAGCCGTCAGTGGAGGAAGCTGGATGCTGTTTTGTCTGCTCATGAAGCGGGTGGCAAAACTGACCGGGGCGGCGGTTTCGATGGCGTCGGGCAACCTGCCGATCCTGCTTGAAGGAACGGTACAGAAGCTGCTGCATGCGTATGCAGAAGCATTTGCAGCACGGGCGCTGCATCGGGATGGATTTTCTTGGATCGGTGTATCGGCGCTTGCCCTGTTTGTGATTTTTCTGATCGGAATCGCATGGCTGTACCGCAGGAAGCTTCTGACCAAAACGGAGCGGAATTTCCTGTTTGTGTATGTGCCGCTGACGGGAATTGTTTTTTACGGCATCAACCTTGTGAGTCATCTGACGATTTTTGCGACGGAAACCCAGTATCTGGAAGCAACCGGGATGATTGCGTCGATCGAACGTTACAGTGCACCGTTTACAGTTGGAACGTTGTATCTGCTGTTCGGGATTTTTCTGGAACGCAGTCCGAGGCTGTGGGGAAAAATTTCGCCCTATGCAGCGCTGGCTGCAGCTGTATTGTTGTGTGCAAACTGGGGCGCTGTCTATGACGGGATGATCGGTTACCGGCAGCGCTTAGACGACGATTTGCAGGCACGGTCGAACATGATCACGGAAGCGTCGGAGGAATTTCTGGAAAAAATGTCCAAACAGGACGTGGGCAGTGGGATGCGGGTGCTGTATCTGGAAAATGTACAGGATGCGGCGCAGTGGGTCATAAATACTTACATTTCGTTTGAGGCGTCTCCTGTGTCAGTGCTGTTTGGCGGAATCGGGGAAGACACCACATCCGGACAGGTGTGGGAGCTGGTGCAGGCTTCCCATGCGGGCTACTTATATGCAGATGAAACGGATGAAGCGTTAAAAGAGCTGTTTGCGCCTTATACAGAGGAATTTGCGTGGAAAACGTTGTATCGAATTCAAATAAACGACGGGACGCTGATATTGGAAAGGGCGGAAGAAAGCCGACAGGGACAGCCATAAAAGGAATCAAACGGCGTTGGATAACACCAGAGTAAGGGTACACAGAAATAGCGCAAGGAAAACATTGGAATGGAGAATACAATGGAGAAACGGATACCGGTCATTATACCGGCTTATGAACCGGATGAAAAAATGATCCGCCTGCTGCAGGCGCTGCAGGAATCTGGAATCGAGAGAATCGTCGTGGTGGATGACGGAAGCGGAAACGAGTATCGGAACCTGTTTGAACAGGCAAAACAGCTCGGCGCAATTGTTTTGACTCATGCGGTGAACCTGGGGAAAGGGCGTGCATTAAAAACTGCTTTTAATGAAGTTTTAAACAGATACCCGGAGGCGATCGGAGCGATTACCGCGGATTCGGACGGACAACATACGCCCGCCTGTATTCAGAAATGTATGGAAGCGATGGAAAAAGAGCCGGAAAAGCTGATTTTGGGCTGCCGGAATTTCGATCAGGACAACGTCCCGGCAAAATCGGAATGGGGCAACAAAATCACACGTCAGGTGCTCAAATACCTTTGCGGCGTGGCGGTATCGGATACCCAGACCGGGCTGCGCGGCATTCCGGCTGCGTTTATGCGCCATCTGATGAACGTCAAGGGCGAGCGGTTCGAGTTTGAAACCTACATGCTTCTGGAGGCAGGCGAGCAAAAGGTCGGCATTCGCGAAGTGCCAATTTACTTAAACGATAACAAAGGCAGCCATTTCAACCCGCTGCTGGATTCAGCTCGGATTTATCTGGTATTTGCAAAATTTTTGTTTTCTTCCCTGTCATCGTGCATCATCGATCTGGTGCTGTTTGCGCTGTTTTGCAGCCTGACGAAAGAAAGAATGCCGGAGGCTGTCAGCTATATTGTGGTTTCGACCGTGCTTGCGCGCGTGGTGTCGGCGGGCTACAACTTTTTCCTGAATTACAGGGTTGTGTTTAAAAGCAGCGGCGCAATGTGGAAATCGGCGGTGCGCTATTTTGTGCTCGCAGTCGTGCAGATGTTGGCAAGCGCCGGACTGGTCAGCCTGCTGTATGGCGTTCTGGGTGGCTCGGAGGTGGCAGTTAAGATCCTGGTGGACGTATTCCTGTTCTTTATCAGCTTCCTGATCCAGCGGGAAATCGTGTACCGTTAAAGAACGCTGCTTTGCAGCTTTCCTCAAAAGCTTAAGTCTTTCTTAGGATTTGGACGAAACGATTGACGCTTTCTGAAAAAAATGGATATAATACTCTCAACAGGAAATGAGAAAACGGTTTCGGAGAAAACAGGGCAATGGAGTTTTCAGAAACCGGATTTACAGCCAGTCGTTACGCAAAACGGAGCTGCAGTTCGTTAGATGGATCGAACCACGCGGTGCTGAGCCAGCCGCCCTGCATCCATTCCGCACTGTTGTAACGGCTAGTACATCGTTTTCGAAATAACTATACCACTCACTTGCCTGTGAATCCGATTGCACAGGTATAAAAGCCTCAGCGTAGCCCGCTACGCCTGCGTTTTTATACCTGCACACTCGAATCCACATCCTACGCGATTGGTATAGTTATTTACGAAACGCTGTACCAGGCTTTGCCCGATGGGTCGACGGACAAATACGGGAATGGGGTTTCCCGATATCCGGGAGAAAAGTCTTGTCGTTTCAATCATTTAAATTTGCCGTTTTTCTGGCGGCAGCAGTAGGGGGATTTTATGCCGTGCCGAAAAAGGGACGGCTGGCAGTTTTGCTGATTTTCAATATCCTCTTTTTCGAGTGGGCAGATCCGTTTGCGGGTATCTGGCTGCTGAGTTCTGTGTGTCTGACGTGGGGCTGTGCCCTTTTAGTGGAAAAAGGCGCAGACAGGACGAAGCGCCGTTTGCTGATCGGAGCGTGCCTTTCTTTTCAGCTGATTCTTTTGGCAGTGTTTAAATATCTGCCGGTCTGGAATGAAATCATCAACAAAACATATGGAAGAGGACTACAAATCGTTCATCTGGATGTTGCGGCGAAGTTCGGACTCGTCGCACCCATCGGAATTTCGTTTTATACGCTGGAAGCGATCGGCTATCTGATAGACGTTTCGAGGGGAAAATATCCTGCGGAAAAAAGCTTCTGGCGCTTTGCAGCATTTCTCTCCTTTTTTCCGAACATTATGAGCGGACCGATCGAGCGCGGAGACCATTTTCTGGGACAGCTTAGAGAAATTACGGAAAAAAAGCGGCGTGAGCTTCTGAATTACGACCGGGTCATGCAGGGGCTGATTGCGATGCTGCTCGGCTATGGGATGAAGCTGATTGTCGCACAGCGGGCGGAAATCCTTGTAAATCAGGTTTACAGCATGTATCAGGATGCCAACAGCTTTACGATGCTGATGGCGGCGTTCTTTTATGCGGTTCAGATTTACTGTGATTTTGCGAGCTATTCGATGATCGCGGTAGGTGTCGGCAGACTGTTTGGCTTTGAGCTGGTCCAGAACTTTAAGCAGCCTTATTTCGCCAAAAACCTGACGGATTTCTGGCGCAGATGGCACATTTCTTTGAGCAGCTGGCTGCGGGATTATATTTATATTCCGCTGGGCGGCGGCAGAAAGGGACTTGCAGTCAGACAGCGCAATATACTGCTTGTTTTTCTCATCAGCGGTCTGTGGCATGGCGGCGCGCCGCCGGTTTTGGCATGGGGACTGCTGCATGGTGCAGGACAGGTCGTGCAGGATTTTTACAAAAAGGCGAAGCAAGCGGTATTCGGGGAAGCAAAAATTGGCTTGGAAAAGCTGCGGCATATGCTTTCGGTTCTGCTGACCTTTTTTACGGTGATGTGTTTTTGGATCTTTTTCCGCAGCGAATCGGTATCGATGGCAGTGATCTGTCTGAAAAATATGTTTACCAGGTGGAACGGATTTCTGTACTGGAGACAGTTTTTGTTCACGATGGGATTGGAAAAAACGCAGTTTTTCATTGCAGTTGCTGGGATTGCAGTGCTGTTTGGAATTGATTTGATTTCTGAAAAAAAGAAACAGGAGCCGGCAGTCTGGATTTATAGGATGCCGCTTCCGGTGCGCTGGGCGATCTGTCTGTTTTTGATCGGAGCAGTGTTCGTGGTCGGGCAATATGGAAAGGGCTTTGACCCGTCCGGATTTATTTATGTGGAATTTTAAGGCGTGTGGGGAGATTAATGTGAAAAATAAGCGTGATCGCTTATTTTTCACACTGCTATTTGTGCCGCAGGCGTCACAAAGTAGCTGGGATCGCAGAGCCGAACTGGATGTTCGCCTCGCGATTCCTTCGGCGCAAGCGCCTGCGGAATGGAGAATAAAATGAGAAAAAAGTGGATTCGAGGGGGCATTTTTCTGTGTCTGGTGCTCCTTTTACTGAGCAATTTAAATCGGATTCTGTGTGTCAAATCGCCGCATGGAGTCGATCAGACGCGGTATCTGTATGTGCAGCCGAAAAATAAAATCGACGTACTTTTTCTGGGCAGCAGCCACGTTCACTGCAACGTGAATACGCAGCTGCTCTGGGACGAATACGGCATGGCAGCGTACCTGATGACCGGCGCGGAGCAGCCGCTCTGGAACAGCTATTATAATCTGAAAGAAGCGTTGAAGACCCAGAAGCCGAAGCTGGTGGTGCTGGACATGTTCTGTCCGAGTCGTTTTTATGATGATTTCCAGCCGGGATGGGCAGATGAAAACCTTGACGGGATGCGGATATCCCTGAATAAGCTGGAAGCAGTGTATACAAGCGTGCAGGAGGAGCAAAGTCACTTTTTTCTGGGATTTACGGAATATCATTCCAGATATGACCAGCTGACGGCAGAGGATTTTCAGAATTTCGTCTGGAATCGGAAAACGCAGGAGCGTTGGAAAGGCTACACGCCGCTAAACCGCCACGCAGAGCTGACGGAGCCGGATATGAGCCATGTGACGACATCGCAGGAAATGACCGAAAAATCAAAGGAATATTTTGAAAAAATCGTAGAACTGACGAAAAAAGAAGGCATCGCGCTTGCGTTGATTTCCGGACCGTATCTGTTGGAGGAAAGGGATCAGGAGGTTTACAATTCCATTGGGCAGCTGGCAGAAAAAGATGGACTGCTGTTCTGGAACACTAATACACCTGCCCATTATCGGGAGATGGGGCTGGATTTTTCAACGGATTATGCAGACCATGCGCACTTAAACGAGGCGGGCGGCGCAAAGTACACGGCGTATCTTGGAAAGTGGCTTTCCCAAAATTACAGCTTTCCCGACCGCAGGGGACAAAAGGGCTATGAATCGTGGGAAAACCAGCTCATGAAATCCGGAGAATGAGGCCAACGTGCTGACCGGGCGAAAGCTTTACAAAAAACGGGACTTCTGGTATGCTGTCAAATATGGTTTCGGACTGGAATGTGCGCGCCGGATGCGCCGCAGATTGGTAAAATATGCCGCTGCTGATCGACCAGGACGCGCTGCAGTGCAGGCAGGAAGCAAACAGACAGAAAGGAAATTGACATGGACATTTTAAATAAGCTCAGAGAGGAACTTCAGGTAGAGCGCTGGCAGGTAGAAGCTGCGGTCAAGCTGATCGACGAGGGCAACACGATTCCCTTTATTTCCAGATACCGTAAGGAAGCAACCGGTTCTTTAAATGATGAGGTACTGAGAAATCTGTACGAGCGTCTGAACTATCTGCGCAATCTGGAGGAGAAAAAGACCTCCGTTATGGCGAGCATCGAAGAGCAGGGCAAGCTGACGGACGATCTGAAAAATAAAATTCTGGCGGCAGAAACGCTGGTTGTCGTAGAGGATTTATACCGCCCTTACCGTCCGAAGAGAAAGACGAGAGCGAGTGTTGCAAAGGAAAAGGGGCTGGACGGACTTGCCGATCTGATCCGGGAACAGAAATTTTCCGGTTCTCTGGAAGAAGCGGCAGCTGCTTATGTGAATCCTGAAAAAGGTGCAGCGGATACAAAGGAAGCGCTGCAGGGCGCACAGGATATCCTTGCGGAAGGAATTTCCGATGAAGCGGATTACCGAATGTACATCCGGAAAATCACGATGGACGAGGGCAAGCTCACCAGCACCGCGCGGGATGAAAAGGCGCAGAGTGTTTATGAGATGTACTATCAGTACGAGGAGCCGCTCAAAAAGGCAGCGGGACACCGTGTGCTGGCATTGAACCGCGGCGAGGCGGAGAAATTCCTGACCGTTAAGGTGGAAGCACCCCGTGACCGTATTTTACAGTACCTTGCAAAAAAAGTAATTACCGAAGAAAATCCGGTGACGGAGGTGGTACTGCGCGCCGTGATTGAGGACAGCTATGACCGTCTGATCGCCCCGGCGATCGAGCGCGATATCCGCAATGAGCTGACAGAAAAAGCCGAAGAGGGTGCAATCAGCGTCTTTGGCAAGAATCTGGAACAGCTTCTGATGCAGCCTCCAATCGCCGGACATGTAGTGCTCGGCTGGGATCCGGCGTTTCGTACCGGCTGTAAGCTTGCTGTTGTGGATGCGACCGGAAAGGTACTGGATACGAAGGTCATTTATCCGACTGCACCTCAGAACAAAGTAGAAGAAGCCAAAAAGGAATTAAAGAAGCTGATCGACAAGTACGATATTTCTCTGATCTCTGTGGGAAACGGCACTGCGAGCCGCGAGTCCGAGCAGGTGATCGTCGATTTGATCAAAGAGCTGAAAAAGCCGGTTCAGTATGTGATCGTCAACGAAGCGGGCGCATCTGTTTATTCTGCCAGCAAGCTGGCAACGGAAGAGTTCCCGCAGTTTGACGTGGGACAAAGAAGTGCGGCTTCGATCGCACGCCGTCTGCAGGATCCACTTTCCGAGCTGGTAAAGATCGATCCCAAATCCATCGGTGTCGGACAGTATCAGCATGATATGAACCAGAAAAAGCTTGGGGAAGCCCTGGGCGGTGTGGTAGAGGACTGTGTAAACCGGGTAGGCGTGGACTTAAATACCGCATCTGCTCCGCTTTTGGAGTACATTTCCGGTATTTCCAGGACGGTTGCAAAAAATATCGTAGAATACCGGGAAGCAAACGGACGCTTTACAAACCGGAAGCAGCTGTTAAAGGTTCCGAAGCTGGGGCCCAAAGCATTTGAGCAGTGCGCAGGCTTTTTGCGGATTGCGGACGGAGAAAATCCGCTGGATGCGACGAGCGTACATCCCGAGTCCTATCCTGCGACGATGGAATTGTTAAAGAAACTGGAGCTTTCCATGGAAGATGTGCGCATGCTGCAGGCGGAAGCCAAAAAGGGACGCGCTGCGCAGAACACATCGGGCGCTGACAGCAAAAATACTTCAGGCGACGCTGCACGCCAGAATGTGTCCGCCAAAAACAAAGCAAACCGCAAGGACCGCAGACAAAACGGCTTCAACATCCGCAATACGGATACGGCGATGGGACGCGCACTGGCAGCAGCCATGCAGGGAATGACTTTGGATGCAGACAATGGCGGAACCGGCAAAAAAGGAGCAAACCCATCGGGACGGTCTGGCGCAGGAGCATTGAACGCTGCAAATGCGTCGATAGGAGCCGCTGCAGGCAGCAGCACATCCGGCAGCCAGAAGACAGCAGCCGTTTCTGCACTGGAACGCCGCATCCCGGACAAGAAAAAGCTGGCGGAAGAGCTCGGTATCGGCGAGATCACGCTGACAGATATTGTGAAGGAGCTGGAAAAGCCCGCCCGCGATCCGCGTGAAGACATGCCCCGCCCGATCCTGCGCAGCGATGTGCTGGATATGAAGGACCTAAAGCCCGGCATGGTGTTAAAGGGAACCGTCCGTAACGTCATCGACTTTGGTGTATTCGTGGATATCGGCGTCCATCAGGACGGACTGGTGCACATTTCCCAAATCACGGACCGTTTTATCAAGCATCCGCTGGAAGCAGTCAGCGTTGGGGATATCGTGGATTGGTTTCGACAACAGTCTTTTTCTCGGAATCGCTAAGACCGAGCGACTTTATTC
>OHAF01003439.1_pt1 | contig 10258 bp, 8 predicted proteins | sample 1577041 | NCBI WGS metagenome assembly OHAF01 (sample SAMEA3541495, study PRJEB24748) | human gut metagenome | biome: human gut; feature: human-associated habitat; material: faeces | place: China | collected 2012
TCCCATCGGAATGCGGATACAGCTCTTTTCATACTCCACAAGGATTTCCTCCGGGATTCCTGCACTCTCCTTGCCGAACATAATATAATCGTCCGGTCCGATCTTTACATCGCTGTAAACCTGATGCGCTTTCGTCGTCGCCATCCAGAGCTTCGGCGCATCCGGCTCGCCGCTTACAAGCGTCGGATTTTTTTCCAGAAAGTCCGCAAAATTGATGTAGCGGCGCACATCCAGCAGATTCCAGTAATCCATGCCTGCGCGCTTTAACTGCTTTTCACTCAAAGAAAAGCCCAGCGGCTCAATCAGATGCAGAACCGTCCCGGTCGCGACGCAGGTTCTTCCGATATTTCCCGTATTCGCCGGGATTTCCGGCTGATGCAATACGATGTTTAACATATCTTTATCATTCCTTTTCCGCTTTCAGTTTTTTTACAAAATGCGACAGCCGCCCGATCGCAACTTTCAGATTTTCCAGGGAATAAGCGTAGGAAATACGGATGTAGCCCTCGCCGCTGTCCCCAAACGCCGTGCCCGGCACGACTGCAACTTTTTCTTCCTGCAGAAAACGCGTCGCAAACTCATCGCTGGTCATGCCGAATTCCTTGATACAGGGGAACACATAAAACGCGCCGTAAGGCTCGAAGCAGGGCAGCCCCATTTCTGCAAAGGCATGCAGCAGATAGCGTCTGCGCTGATTGTACTGTTCGCGCATTTCCGCTACATCGTCATCGCCGTTTTTCAGCGCCTCTACCGCCGCATACTGGCTCGTCGTAGGAGCACACATGATCGCAAACTGATGGATTTTGAGCATCTGTTTTAAAATCACTTCCGGTCCGCAGGCATAGCCCAGACGCCATCCGGTCATTGCATATGCCTTGGAAAATCCGTTGATCAGGATCGTCCGCTCCCGCATCCCCGGAATCTGTGTGATGGAAACCGGATTGCCTTTATAGGTCAGCTCACTGTAAATTTCATCCGATATCACAAACAGATCTTTTTCTTCCACGATCTTTGCGATCGCTTCCAGATCTTCCCGTTCCATGATCGCACCGGTCGGATTGTTCGGATAGGGTAAAATCAGAATTTTCGTCTTTTCCGTGATTGCATCCAGAAGCTCCTGTGCCGTCAGGCGGAACTCGTTTTCCGCTTTCAACGGGATGATGACCGGCTTCGCACCTGCAAGCACGGCGCACGGCTCATAGGAAACATAGGACGGCTGCGGAATCAGCACCTCGTCTCCCGGATTTACCATCGCACGCAGTGCAATATCGATGGCCTCAGAGCCGCCGACTGTAATCATGATTTCATGCAGCGGATCATAGGACACCTGATAGCGGCGTCTCAAATAATGCGCAATTTCCTCCCGCAGCTGCTTCAAGCCGGCATTGGAGGTGTAAAAGGTACGTCCCTTTTCCAGAGAATAAATGCCCTCGTCGCGGATGTGCCAGGGAGTATCGAAGTCCGGCTCGCCGACACCCAGGGAAATCGCATTCTCCATTTCGCTGACAATATCGAAAAATTTCCGGATTCCGGACGGTTTAATCGTAACGATTGTATCAGAAAGGGGATTTCTCATGGCGTAATCATCTCCCTCTGATCCTCGTATTTGCGGGTCAGGATCGTTCCGTGATCCTTATACTTTTTCAGGATAAAATGGGTCGCTGTGCTCAAAATACTGTCCAGCGTGGAAAGCTTATCCGAAACAAACGCAGAAACCTCTTTCAGGGATTTCCCCTCCAGTGTTACTAGCAGATCGAAACCGCCGGAGATCAGGTACACTGCATGTACCTCCGGGTATTTATAAATCCGCTCCGCGATGCTGTCAAAGCCCTGACCGCGCTGGGGTGTTACGCGAACCTCAATCAGCGCAGAAACCTTTTCGATGCTTGTTTTTTCCCAATCAATCAGTGTATGATAGCCGCAGATAATGCCCTCTGCTTCCATCGCTGCCATTTCGTTTACCACGTCAATTTCCTCTACGCCGAGGATGACTGCCAGCTCTTTTAAATCGATCCGGCTGTTTTTCTCAATAATTTTTAATAATTCTTCTCTCATTTTTTTCTTCCGTTCCTGCCGGATATCCGGCAACTGTTCTACTACTCCATCCGATAAATCGCGTCCGTATTCGCCGGTTCTAAAAATCTTCGTTCCTCTCCGTTGACAATCACGCGATCGTTGTCCGCCGACAAAAATCCGATCACCGCCGCCGGGATTTTCTGCTGCTGCAGCTGCTCTGCCAGCATCTCGCCCTGATCAGTCACAAACAGCAGACTGCCGTTTCCGGACAGCTCATAGGGGTTGACGTCCAGCTCATTACAGATTTCTACCGTTTCCTGTCGGATGGGAATCTTCTTTAAAGATACCTCCAGTCCGGTTCCGGCCTGCTCTGCCAGTGTCCAGAGTGCATGGAATACACCGCCTTCCGATACTGCACAGGCAAGTCCGACACCGGACTTACCGGCGACTGCAGCCTCCGGTAAAATCGAAAAGTGCTGCTCCAGCTGTGCTACGTCGTCCAGAAGCTGCGCAGGATAGCGCTTCAAAAGGGCTTCCCGGTATGTTTTTTCCAGGCGGACAGTTCCTGCCAGTCCCGCCCATTTCGTCATTACAATCTGCTGACCGGCGCGCGCCGACAGCGCAGCGCCTGCAGGCGCAGTCCACACTTCTGCAAGCGCCTCTGCTGTCGCAACAGGCGCAATGACTGCACCGGACACATGCACTTTCACATCCGCGAGCGTAACCTGCAGCTTCTGTGCTGCTTCCTGCGCTGCGGCAGTCATCTTCTGCAGCTCCTGCTCTTGACAGTCTGCCGGAAGCATCAGCTGCATGGACACCATGCGCACCTTTGCTTCTCCTTTTCCCACTGCTGCCGCTGCTGCGCGGTTTACTGCCTCATAAACGCAAAGTTTGGCTCCCTCTGCTCCGGACCAAACAGACAGACTCTGCGCCGTAATCCACAGCTGCTTCGCTTTTTCCGGCGCTTTATCCACATTTTCAGACGTGAGAAAGGCGCAGCCTTCCCCATACTCTGCGCCTTTCACCCCTATGCCGTTTGTTTCTATTTTTCGATGAACGCTGCGTTTATAAACGTTTCCCGTTACGTTCCCTGTTTTCATATGCTTTTCTCCATTCCGAATGCCATCGTATCAAAGCATTGCAGAGCCGGACCTCCAGCCCGGCTCTGCCATCCGCTCTGCTTTATAATCCGGTGCTTAGTTTCCCGCCGCTGCGTCCTGCTGCGCCTGTGCAGCCTGCGCCTGAGCCTCTGCGATCGCCTGCAGCTGCTCCGGTGTCAATGCCGCCGCTGCTGCCTGCTGCGCTTTGATATTGGAAATGGTCGCTTTGACCGTATCAATGCTGCTGGTCGCAATGGCCGCCTGCATCTGGCTGGTCGCATTCGGATCCGGAGAAGCAATTCCGACGGTTGCCGTTCTGGGGCTCATCTTGTAGTTGCTGCTGTTGACCTGCTCCCGGCTGACTTCCACACCGTTTTCCTTTACAATCTTCCAGAGTCTTGCCTTGTAGCCGATATGTGCGCTGCTGACGCTGATGACACCGATAGGCTGGGAAGCGTCCGCTATGATCTGATCCGCTTCCGGAACCTTTTTCTCAATCACTTCACTCTCATAAGCTACAGTGCGATTTTTTGCTCTCTTCTCTACACCATAGATCGTAAATGTAATCTTTTTATCTGCCGTATGTCCTTCGATATAAATCGGATAATCCGTATTATTCACAAATACAAAATCCTTGCCGGAGGATTCTGCAATTGCCGCATCTGCAGACGGATCTACATAGGTTACGATCATGGAATGATTGTGACGTTCTGTCACTTCCAGCTCTGCCCGCAGAACCGCATTGTACAGCGTCGTGGATACCTGACAGATACCGCCGCCGATGCTGTCTACCACCTTGCCGTTCAAATAAGAACCCGCCATCTCGTAACCGTTTTCGGTGGAGAAGGGCTTCACTGTATTATAGGTAGAAAACGTATCGCCGGGATACAAAGTTGTTCCGTTGATCAGGCTGCAGCCATTTGCAACGTTTTTGCTGCGGGACGCACCGGAGGTCGAATAGCTTGTGGTAAATGTTCCGAGCACATCTTTTACCTTCGCAAGCTCTTCTGTTTTTCCCTTGGGCTCATCCACTGCCATTACGAGGGCAACGCTTCCGTCTTCCCCTCTGACCCAGGAACCCGTAAGATAATCGTAGATCGCAGCTACGGACGCATTTTCATCTACCACATATCCGGTCTGTCCATCTTCGATCTGAAAGGATCCGTCAACCCGTGTCAGGTGCGCATCGATCGCTTCCACATTAAATTTACTGCAGCGCTCCGTCACAGCCTGGCGAATCGCTTCTTTATCAAAATCCAGAACAACGGAGTAATTCTTTCCTTTATTCTGCAGATCTTTTTCTGCCTTATAGCGCGCTACAATATTTCCCTTTTTTCCAAGGGACACTGCTTCCGAAACAAGCTCCGGGTTTTTCCAGGAAATTCCCAGCTCAGAAAGGCTGATAGATACACTCTGTCCATCCTGCGCCTGCAGCTGCACCTGTGCCTGTCCGAGTTTATCCACATAGCTCTGAACCGCCCCCTGGGCCTGTTCCTGTGTCATCCCGGAAAGATCCATGCCATCTGCCGAAATCCCGGTCTGGATGGTATCGTTCGGCGCTGCGTATACAGTCTTTCCTGCCGCCGCCGTGCACGCAAACACACACACCATCATGGCCGCCGTCATCAGTACGGTTTTCATTCGATTCATTTTAAAATTCCTTTCTATGCCGCTTATAAAAACGACAGCAATGTAGGAACAATCATCGCCAGCACCAGAATAAGAATGATGATCGATGATATAATTTTCTGTGTCTTTTTCTTTCTGAAATTCATGCTCTGCTCCTTTATCCGCAAACTGCCTTATAACATCTGACAAATAGCATTAAAGCACCAGCTTCCATGGCTGCGCTTCCACACATTATAAAGCACTTCCCTCACTTTTGCAAGCTTCCATATGCCGCAAGAATCCGGTCGATCTGACGGCTTGCCTCGTTTTTCGTCAGCATGGAAACGTCGTAATCCGGCGTCAGCTGATGCAGCGCAAGAAGCTTTGTCAGACGTTCCTTTTGAGCCTTTGTCGCAGGCGATTCGCGTTTTACCTTGCAAATTAACGGAACCGGCTCAAAAACCTTTGCCCGGTCCGGGTCTGTTCCATAAAGCTCCAGCAGTTTTTCATATAAAATATGCGTTGCCCTCGCGTCCTCCAGCGCCCGATGCGCCTGAATCGGAATTTCGAAATGTTCGCACAGGGCGGATAATCTTCTGCTCGGAAGCTCCGACAAAAACTGTCTGGAAAGCTTCAGGGTATCCACGCCGCTCCGTTCAAAATCCAGCCGCATATTCACCGCCGCGCGCTTCAAAAATCCATAATCGAACAAAATTCGATGTCCCACAAGGGGCAGATCTCCGACAAACTCCAAAAAGGCAGGCAAAACTCTTTCCATCGTCTCTGCTTCATCTACCTGCTCCTGTAAAATCCCGGTCAGCTCTGTGATATGCGCAGGCAATATGCGTCCCGGATTGACAAAGGATGTAAAGCTTTCGACAATCTGTCCGTCCCGGACGCGCACTGCCCCGATTTCTATAATTTTATCCTGCTTCGGCGCAAGCCCGGTCGTTTCCACATCTACGCTCACATATTCTTTCACTTCTTTTTCCTGCTCTCCTTTTTTTGACGGTTCTGATAATCCTTACACCATTCCGTCAGAAAACATTCCATACATTTCGGCGTCGGCGCCTTGCAGATGGTCCGCCCCAGCGTAATGATCTGAATATTGTACAAAATCCAATGATCCTTCGGCAATACCTTCATCAGCTCATATTCCACTTTTTCCGGGTCATCCTCTTTTGTCAGCCCCAGCTTTTTGGAAATCCGCTTTACATGGGTATCCACCACAACGCTTGGCTCGTGGAAAATATTGCCGCGGATAACATTTGCCGTCTTGCGTCCTACTCCCGGCAGCGCCGTCAGCTCCTCCAGTCCGGAGGGGACTTCGCCGCCATGTAGTGCCATCAGCCTCTGACAGCAGGCAATGATATTTCTCGCTTTATTATGATAAAAACCGGTCGGGCGGATATCCTGCTCCAGCTCTTTTAAATCCGCCTCCGCAAAGGCTTCAACCGACGGATATTTCACAAACAGATCTTTCGTGACAATATTGACTCTGGCATCTGTGCACTGCGCGCTCAGCATCGTCGCGATCAAAAGCTGCCAGGCATTTTCATGGTTGAGGTAGCAGATATACTCTCTCCCATAGTGGGCATCGAGCTGATCCAAAATGGCTTTCGTGTGTGCGTTCAATCGACTGCCCCCTTTCCTGTCCCGGCGACTGCTTCTGCGTCCGCGGCGGTCGCCTGTCCGGCTGTCGGTTTTGCGTCCGCAGCGGTCGGCAGCTCTACCACCGCTGTTCTCGCATTGTCCGTCAGGCGATCCCGGTTCTGATAATCGAATAAAATTGCCGTTTTCGTCTCCGGAACCTCGCCTCTTTTCAACATACTGATCAGCTCCCACGCCTTTTTCTGTACCGGCCAGGAAAATACCTCCAGATGGGTCATGCGCTGCAACTGCTTTGCGTGATATTCCTCATACCCCGGCAGATATGTGCGGTTTTTCTCTTCTTCCTGATAAAACTCGACGATCTGATCATGATACGGTTTTTCGTCCAATGCAAATGCCGGTCGGCTCTTCGCATTTTCCCGCAGATACAGATCATACACCGCCAGTTCACGATATAACTCCATCCCATCCGGGTCTTCCTGCTGCGCAAACTCCAAAAGCACCTGGTAGCGGTAAGCTCTGGCAGGCGTGTGGACAAAATATCCTTTTTCATGATAAAAATCAGCCAGTTTGTCATACATTGCAAAGGGATTTTCAAAGTGACTCTGCAGAACCGGAATCAAATGTGTGAACTGATTGCTGTTATAATACAGCTCCACCATTTCCTCCACCCGCTTTAACCGGATAATATCCCCATAGCTCAGCCATTTTGTATACAAGACCTCATAGGGCGGACAGCTCTGGTACACAATCCCATAGGTCTGTGCCATTTCTTCCAGATAGGAGCCTTTTAATACCTTCAGAAATCCCAGCTGCAGCTGCTGTGGCCTCATACTGTATACATCATTAAAGGACCGGATAAAGCTTCCCATATCTTCATAAGGAAGTCCTGCGATCAGATCCAGGTGCACATGAATATTATATTCGGAATGGATCCGTACCACTGCATGCCGCAGCTTATCCAGATTTGTATGCCGTCTGACCACTTCAAGGGTTTGCAGATTCGTGGACTGCACACCGATTTCCAGCTGAACCAGACCGGGGCGCATTTTTGCCAGAAGCGCCAGCTCTTCTCCGTTCAGCAGATCTGCCGAGATCTCAAAATGGAAATTCGTAATTCCATTATCGTGCTCTTGAATATATTTCCAGATTTCCATTGCATGCTGATGATTACAGTTGAAGGTTCTGTCAATAAATTTCACCTGCGGAACCTTTTGATCAAGGAAAAACTGCAGCTCCTCTTTCACCAGTGTCAGATCTCTCAGACGTACCCGTTTGTCGATCGAGGACAGACAGTAACCGCACCGAAACGGACATCCGCGGCTCGATTCATAATAAACGATCCGATTGGCAAAATCCTTCATATCCTTATAAAAAAACGGGATCTCACTGATATTGGTCAGGGAGCGCTCCTTTGTCCGTACAAGCTCCCCGGTGATCGGATCTCGATAAACAATACCTGCAATACTGTCCAGTCCGGCCTGTTTGATTGCTCCCGGCCAGAATGCCACAATCTGCAGCTGCTGCTGTTCCGAATACCGTCCGCTGCTCTTTTTTTCGTAAAAGGTCAAAAGCTCTGAAAACGTCACCTCGCCCTCGCCGACCATAATGCCGGTCAAAAACGGGAATTGCTCCAGAACCTCCTCCGCATGATAGGATACCTCCGGACCGCCCAGCCAAATGGGCAGCTCGGGACGCACCTGATGCAGCTCGGAAATGACCTCCTGCATCATTTTCCAATTCCAGATATAACAGGAAAATGCCACTGCCTCCGGCTTTCTCTCATAAAGATCGGCGAGGATTTCCTCCACCGTCTGGTTGATCGTATACTCGGCAAGCTCCACCTGTGCCGCTGCCTCCGGATGGTATTTTTCCGCATAAGCCCGCAGACTGTAAAGCGCCGGATTGGAATGAATATATTTTGCGTTCAATGCCGCCAGTAAAAACTTCATCTATAAAACCTTCTTTCGTCAAATGCCTGTTTGATTTCGGTAAACATAATACCACAAATCCGTTTGCTGTGCATCAACATCCACAACAAAATGCACGCGCTGCAAGCATTCCGTTCCCATGAAAAAAGGGCTTGCCGCACGTTAGTACGACAGCCCTTTCCTTTCGCTTGTGTTTATTATACCTGCTGCAGGTCTTTCTATATAGTGCACAGCAATATATCGTGAGCATAGCTCACTCAATAGCTTCGCCGTTCGCGATGAGCAGGCTTCGCCTGTTCCCGCTCTCTTGCGCTCATTATATCACATTTGCAGACTTGTGCACAAAGTCATGCATTTAAGCGGTCAATAAACCGCTCGAATCCTTTTCTTCCGTCCTCCGTGCATTTATAAACGCCTGCGTCCTCCAGAACCTGCATGAACACCAGTCCAATCTCCTGCTGCACAATTTCATGGATATTTTCGGCATTTACCTCGCTGTGTCTGGTCAAAAATTCCTCCGCCCAGTCCGCGTGAGCTGCAAGCACCTCGTTTTGCCGAAGATCAGCCCCGCAAAGGATCGCTTCTTCCAGCTCTGCCATTTCTTTTTTCAGACGGGCAGGAAGCACTGCAAGTCCCATTACTTCAATCAAACCGATGTTTTCCTTTTTGATGTGGTGCAGGTTTGCATGAGGATGGAACACACCAAGGGGATGCTCTTTCGTGGTGATATTATTGCGCAGAACCAGATCCAACTCATAATGATCGCCACGTTTTCTAGCGATAGGCGTGATCGTGTTGTGCTTCTCCCCCTCTGTCTCTGCAAAGATAAAGGAAGCCTCATCACTGTAGCTGCGCCATGCATCCAGGATCACATCCGCCAGAGCGATCAGCCGCTCTGTATCCGGACCGGAAATGCGGATTACGGACATCGGCCAGTTTACAATTCCTGCCTGTACATCTTCAAAGCCTTTGACGGTAAAGCTTTTTTCGACCGGTGCTTTTGCCATCGGGAACTCATATCTGCCGCCCTGAAAATGATCATGGCTCAAAATCGAGCCGCCGACGATGGGCAAATCCGCATTGGAGCCGAGCATATAATGAGGAAACTGTTTTACAAAGTCAAACAGCTTCACAAAGGTATTGTGCTCGATTTTCATCGGCGTGTGCTGGCCGTTAAACACGATGCAGTGCTCATTATAATACACATAGGGAGAATACTGAAATCCCCATCTGCTGCCGTTGATCGTCAACGGAATGATCCGGTGATTCTGACGTGCCGGATGATTGATACGACCTGCATAGCCCTCGTTTTCCACACAAAGCAGACATTTCGGATAACCGCCCTGCTTTGCCAGCCTTGCCGCCGCAATCGCTTTGGGGTCTTTTTCCGGCTTTGTGAGGTTGATGGTCACTTCCAGCGTGCCATACTTCCCCTCGTAATTCCATTGGATGTTTCGGGCAATCTGCGCAGTGCGGATATAGTTGGACGCAATGCACAGCCCATAGAAATAATCGGTGGCGGCGCGGGCACCCTCTTTTTCCCACAGGGCCCGGAAAGTTTCGCACACCTCGCTCTCGCGCGGCATTACGGCGCCCATGATGCGCGCTTCAAAATTCACACGCAGGGCGGGCACGCTGGCGTCAAACAGGCCCCGGGCCGCCGCGGCATCCAGCAGGCCGTCCAAGATGGCGGTGGGCGCCGGCTCTGTCTGGGCGGGCACCGGCCCTTCCCATGGCTCGGCCAGGCCAAACAGGTCCAAAAGCGTGTTGCGGCTGACATATACATCCAGCGAGGAAACCAGGCCGTGCCGGCGGGCAAAATCCAGCAGGCATTCCACCAGCAATGCAGTGTTGTTCATGTTGCATGTTCTCCTCTCGCACCAGCCGCACAGGCGGCCTTATTTCCCTTTTATTATAAGGTTTGGCAAGCCCTGGCCGCAAGAGTCCAATAATGCAAAATTGTTGCACATAAATTACATTTTGCGCTGTGCC
>OHAF01003448.1_pt1 | contig 10224 bp, 9 predicted proteins | sample 1577041 | NCBI WGS metagenome assembly OHAF01 (sample SAMEA3541495, study PRJEB24748) | human gut metagenome | biome: human gut; feature: human-associated habitat; material: faeces | place: China | collected 2012
CCCAATCCGGTTATTTACGAAAGCGGCTCGGTCAAAAACGAATATGTGACCCTGCGGGCGGGCTACCGTGTTTACAAGCAGACCCGCGATAAGCCGAATACCGACTACAAGCAGATAACGAAGCAGTATATAGGCACACTGCCGGATCACAACGAAATCAAGGCGGCGGTAATTGAAAACGGCGATACGCATACCGTGCTGACGGTGAATACGGATTGGAAGGCGCCCTTCTATTTCGATCTTCTGCCGCAGGCGTATGCTAATCCGTCAACACAGAATTACAATGTGTCAAGCGTTACATTCAGATATATAGATATTACCTTTTGCTATGCGACGGTGTTTGAGGGTGAAATTGCAATACCCGAGGACAATCCGCTGTTTGAAAGAGCGGAGATTATCAAAAATATGAATGCAGGCGGCACTGCCGTGCGCGATTATACCCTGCGGCTTTTCCTTAAAAAGCAGGGGGCATTTTACGGCTGGGATTGCGCCTATAATAAGGACAGACAGCTGGTATTTACTTTCCTGAATCCGAGGAAGATTACCGCTGCCGATAACGAATACGGCTTTAATCTGAACGGCGCGAAGATACTTATAGATGTAGGTCACGGCGGACGGGACGGCGGAGCTGCGGGACTAGGAAGCTTTGCAAACAGTTATTGCGAAAAGGTTGCAAATCTTAAGCTTGCCGAAAAAATAAAGGCAGAGCTTGAAAAAACCGGAGCCAAGGTGATAATGACCAGAACCGGAGATACCACAAGCTCAACCTTCGATAAAATCTCGATTCTAAAGCGCGAAAAACCGGATTACTGCATTGCGGTGCACCATAATTCCTCTGTGAACGGGGGAGCGAAGGGCTTCGGGGCGTATTATTCAAACGCGTTTTCCAAAAAGCCGTCGGAGTTTGTTTTGGCGCAGACCAAAGCCACGCCGCTTTATTCGGATTTTATATTCAACTGGCACTATTACTTTATGTGCCGCATAACCACATGCCCCGTAGTGCTTACGGAAAACGGATTTATGTCCAATTCCTCGGACTTTTCTATAATTAGAAACGACGCCAAAAATACCGAAAAGGCAAAGGCGATAACCCGCGGAATAGTGGATCATTTCCGCTCGATACAATAACAGATACCGGATTCCGAAGGTTTAATATCAACAGCCCCTATGCCATGACTTTGCCGTGACATAGGGGCTGTTGCAGACTTGATTCAATTCAAAATTTTAATATCCGTACCGTAATTGAGATTTTGTATTTCCGATATCTAAATTGCCGACTCGTCCTCCCGCATATCGTCAAGCGCATACTTACAGCACTGCAAAACCAATAAATTAAAAGAAATGCCGTTTTCCGCCGCCGTTTTGTTGAGCTTTTCAAAAAGCGGCTCGGTAAAACGCACGGTGCGCGGAATATTTGCACTTTTAAGCTCATTATCTATCTTAAACACATTATCACCCTTAACCAATATTATACCCATTTATGGTTTCAGTTATATAACCTTAAGTGATTGCATTTATGGTTATATTGATGTATAATAATCAACGGTGATAAAAATGATGTGCGAAAACGAATTTTATTTGTTTCGGTATGCCTATAAGCTTATGCTCTTTGCGCCGAAGCTAATCCTGTTCGTCTGCCTTAAGGGTATTGTATTCGTTCGCTATGCCGAACCAGGTGTTAAAGCCCACAAGTCCGCTTTGCGGCAGACCGAAAAGGCGCTGAAAGGTATAGACCGCGTCGCGCGTCTGCGTGCCGTAGTAACCGGTTACGGGAATTTCCGGGATTTCCGGATACACCCTGCCTATATAGGAAAGATAGGTCTGAATATCGTTGACGCTTTCCCCCTGTGAGCCTACGCTTAAAACATATCCGGGATATATCTTGGCAAGCCCGTTTTCATAGCCTGCGGGCAGCGACTGCACGCTTGCGCGGTATTCGCGGTTCAGAATGTTCCAAAGCGCCGCGTTTGCCCTTCCGGTCACGGGCAGACCGTAGAAGCGCTGAAAATTTTCAACCGCCTGAACCGTTGCGGGGTCAAATACGCCGTTCACCGCTATCGGGTCGAGCTCGGGGTTCAGGTATGCTATGACATCCATATAATATTGCAGCGCCCTGACAGGGGTTCCCTCCATTCCCGCGGAAAGCTCGGGCGCGTAGGGAAGAGACGCCTCTCCGACGGTTATGCCCTCGCTTGTAAGCTCGGAAAGCTGCTTTACACCGTTATAATATCTTTTTATTCTGTACCAGGTGGCTTTATCCACCTCGCCCGATACTGGAAGGGAGAATATGCGCTGAAACTCCCGCACGGCATCCTCGGTATCCACCCCGAAAAAACCGTTTTCAAGGCGGATTTTCGGTATTGCCGGGTAATTCTGAGCTATGCGGTTAAGCTCGGTCTGTATCACCTTTACGCTGTTTGAATCGTCTCCGAGGCGGAGCGGCTCGCCGGGATACGATTCGCCGACCGAATCAACAGGCGTATCGGTAAGAATCCGAATATCGTCGCCGTAAAAGCTTTTCAGTATTTCAAGGGGTGACAGTCCCTGCTCCGCAAGCGGAACGGTTCCCCACTGCGACAGCCCCGCGCATGTAGAGGTGGTGCCGTTGCAGAACTGTGTGAAAAGCGGCTGAATGCTGCCTTCTCTCACCACATATTCATCGAATATTTCGTCCACAATATCGTTTATGTTTTCAAAGATATCCCTATCCGGAACAAACGCCTGATCGTATCTTGTGGAATTGGTTATGTCAAAGTCATACCCGCGCGAGCGGTACCATTCCGTGTAAATTCGATTCAGCACAAAGCTTATAATGGCGTAAATATTGGCGCGGAGCGCGTTTTCGGGCCATGTAGGGTAAATTTCGCTTGAGGCGACATTTTTAATATAGTCCGCAAAGGGAACAACAACATTTTGCGCTCCGGAATCCGGCGTACCCAAATGCACCGTCACGGTTTCGGGTATTACCGGGGCTGTTATGTTTGGCATGATATTCCCTCCTTAAAGCTCAAACGATGAAAATTCGTTAAAGATTATCGGGTCGGTTCTGCCGCCCGCAACTGCCTTCGGCAGCATATCGGATCTCTGCACCGAGGCTATTCCCGAAAATACGGGTATGTTCAGATGTATGTTGTCAAGAAAGCCGTCGGCTGAAATCAGCAGATTGTAAAGTGTATACGGCAGGGCGGGCGCGCCCGATGTCATTGAAAGCGATTTCGGAGGCGCATCCAGCAAAAAAACACGCGTTTTGCCGCTTTCGTCGGTTACGGCGCTGTCCAGAACCGTCATGCTGTCGGGCGAGCCTGTGAAAACCGTCACCCTGGCGCCCCTGACCGGGTAAATATTCGCAACCGAAGTGACATTTGCGGAAAGTCTGCCCTTTTCCGGTGCGGCGGCGGTTGTCTCTTCCGCGGCTGACGAGCCGTATTTTTTCAGCATATCGTTTTTGTATTTTTCTATTAAGGATCTATCCATGCATTATCACCCCGTTGATATTTTATGCAGTGGTTGAAAAATAGGTTCTTATGGTATATAATTGCATTTAAGGAGTTGATTTGCGAATGATAACTTTAAAGAACAGCATGATGACGGTTGATATCGACACTAACGGCGCGGAGATAAGGCGCATAACCGTAAACGGAGAGGACAGACTTTGGAACGGAGACCCTACAGTATGGCACGGCACCGCACCTGTGCTTTTCCCGATGTGCGGAGGGCTGCGTGATGATAAATTTACACACGACGGAAAGGAATATACCCTCCAAAAGCATGGGTTTGCAAGAAAAATGAATTTCGAGGTTGAAAGTGAAACAGAAACCTCAGCGGTGCTTTTGCTCAAAAGCAATGAGGAGACCTTAAAGCAGTTTCCGTGGGAATTTGAATTCAGGGTGAAATTTGCGCTTGACTGCGGCAGAATCGCCGTGACCTACGATGTGAAGAACCTGTCGGACGATACCATGTATATGTCCTTCGGAGCGCACGAGGCTTACGCCTGCCCGGAGGGAATCGAGCAGTACGATGTTATATTTGAGCGCGAGGAAACGCTGAATGCCTGGAATCTTAACGGCAATCTGCTTGACGGCAAATTGACGCCTGTGCTTAAGGAAAGCAGAATTCTGCCGCTTTATAACAGATATTTTGATGTTGACGCGTTGGTCTTCAAGGATATTAAGTCACACTTTGTAACACTCAGAAACCGCGTTACGGGCAAGAGCGTAAGCCTTGATTTTACCGGCTTTGAGTATTTTCTTTTGTGGACAAAGCCGGGAGCTGGCTACGTTTGTTTAGAACCGTGGAACGGGATAACCCCGCTTGAGAATTCAAGCTATGAGTTAAGCGAGAAGGAAGGCATAACCTCGGTAGAGCCGGGCTGCAGCTATGCGCTGACTCATAAAATTTATTTTTAAAAAAATAAAGACAAATCTTAAGTTATGGTGTATAATAAATTTATTATGCAATAAGGAGCGGTTTTTTCAATGTGTGGCTTTACCGGCTTTACCAATTATATAAAGGATGACGGCACGGTGCTCGGGCGTATGATGGACAGAATCGTACACAGAGGGCCTGACGCGTCGGGTCAGTTTGTGGATACCGATATTGCGCTCGGCTTCAGACGGCTCAGTATTATCGACCTTGCAGAGGGCGGTCAGCCTATGTTTAATGAGGATAAGTCACTGGTGCTTGTCTTCAACGGCGAGATATATAACTTCAAGGAGCTGCGCGCAGAGCTGCTCGAAAAGGGGCATGTATTTGCGAATAATTCCGACAGCGAGGTGCTGCTGCACGGCTTTGAGGAATGGGGCGAAAGCATGGTGCCGAGGCTTCGCGGAATGTTTGCGTTCGTTATTTTCGACCGCCGCGACCGCTCGCTTTTTGCCGCGCGCGATATGTTCGGCATAAAGCCGTTTTACTATACCTTTATGGGTGAAAGCTTTATTTTCGGCTCAGAGATAAAGTCGTTTTTGGAGCACCCTGATTTTAAAAAGGAATTAAACGAGGAGGCTCTGGCGCACTACCTTTCGTTCCAGTATTCCCCTACCGAGGAAACATTCTTCAAGGGCGTTTACAAGCTGCCGCCCGCGCATTACTTTACCTTTAAAAACGGCGAAATGAAGAAAACGCGCTATTTCAAGCCCGATTTTAACGCGCAGGACGGCGTGCTCGAATATTTTGCCGACCTTACGGATAAGGCTGTGCGTGAATCGGTTGCGGCGCATAAGATAGCCGATGTTGAGGTTGGCTCCTTCCTTTCAAGCGGTATTGATTCAAGCTATATTGCCGAGGCGGCATGTGTTGATAAAACCTTTACCGTCGGCTTTGAAAGCCCTGACGGAGACCGCTACAACGAAATACACTTCGCAAAGAAATTTGCCGATACAATAGGTGTTGAGAATATTTCAAAAATTATAACTCCGGAGGAATACTGGGGCACTTTCCCGAAAATTCAGTACCATATGGACGAGCCGCTTGCCGACCCTGCCGCAATAGCGCTTTACTTTGTAAGTCAACTTGCAAGCAAATATGTAAAGGTGGTAATGTCTGGCGAGGGAGCGGACGAGCTTTTCGGCGGCTACCGCATTTACCAAGAGCCGATAACCCTTACCGCCTACGATAAGCTGCCCTTCGGTATTCGCCGCGTTATTTCAAAAATCTGCGAGCATTTGCCGCAGAAGCATGGCATAAACTACCTTGTGCGCCGCGGCAAAACGATTGAGGAGCGGTTTATAGGCAATGCCTCAATTTTCGGCGTCAAGGAGCGAAACGCGCTGCTTAAAAGTGAGACCGCGAAAAAAGCCGTGTCGCCGCAGGTGCTTTGCAGTAAGTTCTATGATGAGGTCAAGGACAAAGACGATATTACCAAAATGCAGTACCTCGATATAAATATGTGGCTTATGGGGGATATTCTTCTTAAAGCCGACAAAACAAGTATGGCGAATTCGCTTGAGCTGCGTGTACCCTTCCTTGATAAAAAGGTTATGGAGCTGGCAGAAACTATACCGCTTAATTGCAGGGTAAGCACCAAGACTACAAAATTAGCGCTGAGAAAAGCCGCAGAGAAAACTCTGCCGAAATTAACCGCCGAAAAGGATAAGCTGGGCTTCCCCGTGCCGATAAGGGTATGGCTTAAGGAGGACAAATATTATAACACGGTAAAGGAGGAATTTACGGGAGAAATTGCCAATAAATTCTTTAATACCGAAAAGCTGGTCGCACTGCTTGATAATCACCGTGCGGGCAAGGTAGATAACAGCCGCAAGATATGGACGGTATACACATTTATAATTTGGTATAAGCAGTATTTTACGGAGACTTAAATTTGAATTGCAGGGAGCGGAAATTTTCCGCTCCCTGTGAGTTTTTTGCCGCTTTTTGCGTGTAATAGGTGAAAAGCTTTTCAAAGGGGGACGGTCATACGGACAGCGGGGCCTTTAATTACCGCCGTTTCCGCGACGGCGGGGATGAAAACGGATTGGTCGAAATAATAAAAGAATACAAGGACGGGCTGATTTTTTACCTAAACAGCATTGTCGGCAATATTCATGCCGCCGAAGAGCTGGCGGAGGATACCTTTGTGCTGCTCGGCACCAAAAAGCCGCGCGATAAGGGTACGGGCTCGTTTAAGACCTGGCTTTATACCATAGGGCGTAACATTGCGATTGACAGTCTTCGCCGAAGGCGCAAGGTCTGCGAGCTGTCGGAAGCGGAATATGCGGACATTTCCGCAGATGAGGCAAGTCTTGAGGACTCCTACCTTCTCGAGGAACGCAAAATTACCGTTCACAGAGCTTTAAACAGCCTGAAGCCGGAATACCGCCAGGTGCTGTGGCTTATGTATTTTGAGGATCTTTCCGCTAAAGAAACCGCTTGTATTATGAAAAAGAGCGCCCACGGCATAGAAACGCTCGTATACCGCGCCCGAAAATCACTCAAACTCACACTTGAAACGGAGGGCTTTATTTATGAAGAGCTGTAACGAAATGGCGGAAAGCGTATTTATGCGCATAAACGAATACGAAACGGCAAAAAGGCGAAAAAAGAAAATAATTTTAAGCACGGCGGTGCCGGCATGTTTTCTCTGCGCTGCGGTTATTGCAGGCGTTGCGATACACATCGCGGGTGCGGGGGGAACGGCTGCGGCTTTCAAAAGCAGCCTGCGAGAAAACAGCGGAAACGCAGTCTCCTCCTCGGAGGTCTCATCCGATTCGGAAGGCAAAAAATTTGCATATCTTGACGACGATATGCTCGGCGTGGTTTATATTAACGGAATCGAGTATGTGCAGAGCTTTGCTGATTTCGTAATCGACGAGGCTTTCACCGCCGACAAATTAATAGGCGACGCGCGCGATTATGACGGGACATACAGGGACAGCGATATGACGGCGCTGCTTTACAGCGTGAAGGAAAGTAAAAACGCGCTGATTTTAAAGCTGGGAAACGGCGGAACAATATTGCTTGGAAGAAGCGGCGAGCTTTGCGTTAACGGAAGGGACTACCGCTTTTACGGATACGGAGACGGCAGCAAAAAAAAAGAAAAACGCATCGGCAGTGCGAAGCGTTATATAATTGAGGTGCCGAGCAGGCAAAGCTTTGCAGAGCCGGACGATGAAATATGGACTGTGAGCGGAAACGCAGACGAGCTTTTGCTTATAAAACCGAATGGAACGCAGGTTATTTATTGCGTCGGACAAAAAATTAAATAATGTCTACTGAATAATTGCATTAGCAAATGCAATTATATAAAATCGAGTTAAAATCTCGATTTTATGGGTCAAAACCTTTGTTTTGACCGTCAGTATCCATTGATTGTCGCCTGATTTTAAAAAGAATCAAAATGTGATTCTTTTTAAAGTGCAAGGTTTTTTCGCAAAATTGCGCAAAAACCTTGCACCTGAACAATTCAAAAGTTTACACCGACATGCTCGGGTTAAGGTGCTTTTGAATTGTTCAGCAGGCATTAAATAAGTTTAATTTGTTTTGTGCCTTCGGTCTGTAGCTCCGATGGGGTCGCACTTTATCCGGCTTTATTCATTATCTTTGCACCCTGCCCGAGCCGTCGCCGCCGGCGAGGCTTTCTACCTCGGATACCGCAACACGGTTGAAATCTCCCTCTACAGAATGCTTCAATACCGCCGCTGCCGTAGCAAACTCCACCGCATCCTGCGGCGCTTTTTGTTTTAAAAGCGAATATATAAGCCCTGCGGCAAACGCGTCACCGCCGCCTACCCTGTCGGCTATGTGCATACGGTATTTTCTTGAAAATACTGTAGTTTCTCCGCCGCAGAGCATTGCGCCGAAATCGTTATCGCTGGCGCTCAAATTAGTCCTCAATGTCAGTGCGGCGCCTTTTAGCGGATACCTTTTCATTAGCTTTTCCGCAACAGACGCGGCACCCTCGTTATCGGGCTTTTTCAAATCAAAATCCGATTTATCGGAAACAATACCGAACAGATCCTTAATATCTCCCGGGTTTGTTATGCAAATATCCGTATACCGCATAAGCTCACCTATAACGCGGGATGCTTTCTCTATGCTCCACAGCTTTGAGCGGTAGTTTGTGTCAAGACTTACGGTGACGCCGTGTTTTTTAGCCGCTTTCACGGCTTCAAGGCATATCTGTTCAAGATTATCACTGAGCGCGGGGGTGATGCCCGTAATATGAAACCAATCGGCGTTTTCAAATACAGCGTTCCAATCGAAATCAGATGGCGATGCCTCTGCAACGGATGAATACTTACGGTCGTAAATGCAAACGGACGGGCGCTGCGAAATGCCCTTTTCAAGATAGTAGATTCCTACCCTGTCACCGCCCCTTACTATTTTTTCGGTATTTACCCCGAAATATCTCAATGCGTTTACCGCCGCCTGACCTACCGCATGCTCGGGCAGCTTTGTTACATAGGTGCTGTCTATACCAAAATTGGCAAGCGACACCGCAACATTTGCTTCTCCTCCGCCGAAGGTCGCCTGCATGCCGTCGTTTTGGAAGAGTCTGTCATACCCGACGGAAGAAAGCCTTAACATTATTTCCCCGAAAGTAATAACTTTGCTCATTTCAGTTCTCTCCCCGTTTTTCAAGCGCTTCCTTTACAAAAAAGCTGCCGCCGATTGCTATTACCTTATCAAAGCTCAGAAATTCATCTATATTGCCGCGGTCAACGCCGCCCGTAGGGATAAACCTGACCTGCGGAAACGGTGCGGAAAGCGCCTTTAACGCTTTAAGCCCGCCGTAAATATTGGCAGGGAAAAACTTAACGGTTGTAATGCCGAGCTCCAATGCCTGCATAATCTCGGTCGGTGTTACGCAGCCGGGATAATACGGCACGCCGTTTTCACGGCAGACCTCGGCTACCGATACCGACAGCCCCGGCGACACTATGAACTTTGCGCCCGCCTTTAAAGCGGCTCTGCACTGCTCGGCGTTAATAACCGTACCCGCGCCTATCGACATTTCGGGATAGTTCTTTACCGCGTATTCGATTGCCTCCTCAGCGCACGCCGTTCTGAATGTAATTTCGGCACAGTTGATGCCGTCCGCTTTGAGTGCCGAAAGTATTTTATCCGTTTCGGACAGCTCTTTGATTACCACAACAGGTATGTATTTTTCCAAAACAATCTGCTCCTTGCCGTTCTTTTCGCCGCATAGCGAAGTTTATAATCGTTTTTTCAAATTATACCATTCGGGTGCCCGTTTTTCAACAACTATCTGAAATTTTTGCATAGGGGCGTGTAATCACGCTCGTTTGTTTATATCTATAAGCTTTGTAGAGCCCTGACTGTAGCAGGCAGCGATAACATCCGCCAGCGCAAGTGCGGTATCTATGCTTGTCATACAGGGAATCTGCAGATTCATCGCCTTGCGGTACAAAACGCGGAAATCTCCCACAGAGGAATCCATTACCGCCCCCGTATATACAATATAATTTACCGTTCCGCTTTCAAGCAGATTATTTATATCGTCGTTCTCCCACACATTGCGCGCGGTCGTTACATCCATTCCTCTTGAGCGGATAGCCTCGGCGGTATCGGGAGTGGCAAAGATTTTTATTCCCAAATCGGTGAATTTTTCAGCCAGCGCAATAGCATCGGAATAATCGTAATCCTCCACCGATATAAGAATTCCCTGAAGCGCCCTTTTCTTTATTTGCGCCACATCGATTCCGCTTGCCGCAAGCCCCTTATAAAGCGCCTCGGTTTTGGTTCGCCCGATTCCGAGCACCTCGCCGG
>OHAF01003451.1_pt1 | contig 10214 bp, 7 predicted proteins | sample 1577041 | NCBI WGS metagenome assembly OHAF01 (sample SAMEA3541495, study PRJEB24748) | human gut metagenome | biome: human gut; feature: human-associated habitat; material: faeces | place: China | collected 2012
CTTCCATGATACGGCCTGTCTGCTCGTCGACGATCTTCACCTCGCCGTCCATAACAACGTACTCGTCGTTCTTGTTGAACATGGTGTAAGCCTTCAGCAACTGCTGCAGGGTGTGTACACGTTCCGACTGTACGGCATAGTGGTTGAGCATGGCGTCCTTCTTGTCGAGGCGCTCCTGCTCGCTGAGGTCCTTCTCGTTCTCGAGAGCCGAAAGTTCTGAAGTGATGTCGGGCAGCACGAAGAGCTCGTTGTCGTTCACCTGACCTGCAAGCCATGCAGTACCCTTGTCGGTGAGGTCGCAGCTGTTCAACTTCTCGTCTACAACGAAGTAGAGCGGCTCAACAGCCTCCGGCATACGGCGGTTGTTGTTCTCCATATAGTACTCCTCGGTCTTGAGCATACCTGCCTTGATACCCTCCTCAGAGAGGTACTTGATAAGCGGTTTGTTCTTCGGGAGAGCCTTGTGCGAACGGTATAATGCGAGGAAACCTTCCTCAATCTTCTTCTGGTCCTTGTTGGCAGTACCCTCGCTGATGAGCTGCTTTGCTTCAGCAAGATACTGTGTTGCGAGCTTGCGCTGAACGTCTACGAGACGCTCTACAAGCGGCTGGTACTCCTCGAACATTTGGTCGTCGCCCTTTGCAATAGGTCCAGAGATGATAAGCGGAGTACGTGCGTCGTCGATAAGTACTGAGTCGACCTCATCGACAATGGCATAGTTATGCTTGCGCTGCACGAGGTCGGCAGGCGAGATAGCCATGTTGTCGCGAAGGTAGTCGAAGCCGAATTCATTGTTCGTACCGAATGTGATGTCTGCCATGTAAGCCTTGCGGCGCTCTGGCGAGTTAGGACGATGCTTGTCAATACAGTCGACAGACAGTCCGTTGAACATGTATAGCGGACCCATCCACTCAGAGTCGCGCTTTGCGAGGTAGTCGTTGACGGTTACGACGTGAACGCCGTTGCCAGTGAGTGCGTTGAGGAATACAGGAAGTGTAGACACGAGAGTCTTACCCTCACCGGTAGCCATCTCCGCAATCTTGCCCTGATGCAGTACTGTACCACCGAAGAGCTGTACGTCGTAGTGAACCATTTCCCACTTCAGGTCGTTGCCGCCTGCTGTCCAGTGGTTGTGATAGATAGCCTTGTCGCCGTCAATGGTGATGAAGTCGTTCTTCGGGTTGGCAGCCAGCTCGCGGTCGAAGTCGGTGGCTGTAACCACTGTCTCCTCGTTCTCTGCGAAGCGGCGTGCTGTGTCCTTAACGATACTGAAAGCTACCGGCATCACCTCATTGAGTGCCTTCTCGTAGATTTCGAGCACTTCCTTCTCCAACTTGTCGATAGCGTTGAAGATGCTCTCGCGCTCGTCGATAGGAGTGTCTTCGATCTTTGCTTTGAGCTCGGCAATCTTTGCTTTCTCCTCGTTAGCAGAGTCCTGAACGTACTTTTGAAGCTGCTTTGTGCGTGCGCGCAATTCGTCGTTGCTCAGCGCCTTAATCTCTGGATATGCTTCCTTCACCTTCTCTACGAGTGGCTGGATAAGCTTCATGTCCTTTGATGACTTGTTGCCAAACAATGACTGTAGAAATTTGTTGAAATTCATTGTATATTATTTTTATTTTTTCCTTAAATACTTATTCGGGTGTAAAATTACTAAAAAAAATCCATATATCGCCATTAATATAGGTGTAAGTTGGTTTTTATTGCAATGGCGCAACCGAACAGGCATTAGGCGCACGTATACGAATAGCCTTGGCTACGGTAGGCGCAATGCGATCTACCGTAGCCGGTGTCTTGATGTGCTCTGCCTTTATTCCGCTTCCGTACAGGATGATGGGGAAGGGTACAAAGGCGGCACGCGAAAAATAATTCTCGTTTGTGTCTTCGTTTATGATTTTCCAGCCAGGAGCGGTCTCTATGAGGAGGTCGCCTGATACGGCTGAATTGTATGGACTTGATATAACGCTGCGTACGCCAGACATTTGCGCAAGCAGTTCTTTCGAGCGTGTTATTACGTCGGTGTAGCTCAGATGACGCTGCTCGAGGAGTTTATGGTCTATGTATATCTGGTTGCGGAAGCTCGCTTCTACGTACTTCGCCTGACCATAGATGGCACCGAGGTACATATTGAGCAAGTTGCACGAGCGGTTCATGTAGAACGTGCCAGAAGGTATGCGGAAACGCTCGTAGTCGGGTCGCTGGTCTTCGGTGTATCCTGTGCTTGTGAGCACAAAGAGCACGTTGTTGCGTCCTACCTTTTCTTCGATGCGCTTGATGAGTGATGCTAAAGTGCGGTCGAGCTTTAGATATACTATCTCCATCTCGGTCTGCCAATGGGTCACGTCGGTGCATTTTGCTGACAGTGTGACAGATAACATGTCGGTAATATTGTCGCGACCAAGCATTAAGTCGTTGACGCAAGCTATGGAGAGGTCGGCAACAGCGTCGTTGTCTCCATTCGTACGTTTCTGTGTGATACTATTGTAGGCACGCACAAATGCTTGTGCGCCTTTGGGGTAGTATGCGGATGTGGTCCATTGTCCGTTTTCCTCGTTCAGCCAGAAGGCTCCGTCGGCAGCATGTCCTGCAGAGATGACAGCTGCGTCTTTCTCCATAGCTGTAGAGTAGACAAGCGCAGCACCTCTGGTGAATATTTTCAGTTCGTCGCTGACGGTGGTGGTTGCTATTTTCTGCGGTGACACACCATAGGTTGGGTCGTCGGTGCAGAACACGGGTCGTAACGTGTTACGGTCGAGCCACTTCGTACCAACGATGTTGTTATAGTGAGGTGTGGCACCAGTGGCTATTGTAGCCATTGCTGATGCGCGGTCGATGGGCGAGAATGGGTAGCTGGCAGCCTCGTAGACACAACCATGTTGCAATAGTTTGCGGAAACCTTCCTCACCATAGAGTGGGGAGAAGTGCTCAATGTAGTCGGTGCGCAGCTGGTCGATAGTGATGTTCACCACAAGGCGCGGTGCCGACTGCAAGGTCTGCGCTTGCATCTCGGTGCCGGCAAGTGCCGCCAACATCATTATCGTCGATATGTATTTGCTCATATTTATGTGTCTAATGCTTTATGCTTCGGTCTGTTTGCTGCCCGTATTTTTAAATGTGTAAATATTCGATATGTTTCTTAATAGCAAAGATAATGCCACAATTGTGATGCCCTCTGCATACGACTGTAAGAAAGAGCCTGCGAGGAGCAACAGTATGAGTGCGCTCCACGCCTTAGTCCACCAATGTATGCGGTTTTGGCGTGCTGCTTTCGTCACGCTGTAGAGCATGAAGATGTTAATGGGGTTTAGCAGCAGTATCTGCAAGTTGAGACTTACAGTGGGGTGTTGCGAGAATATCATGGCGAACAAGAGTAGTCCGCATGCACCAGTAGTAAGCATGAGGCTTGTGTCGAACACCCATATTATACGTTTGCGTCGATATTCCACGATGGCTATAATCAGCGTGAGTATTGAGAGAATACTAAAAGTAACTAATGGTGAGAATACATCCAGTATGCTCATGTTTGTCTGTTGGATGCTTTGTTGCTTCGTTGTAGGCTCAAAAAGCCAAAACGAACTACTTACCAGATTGCGCTTTGTGCCGTCCGCGGATATGATGTGTGCTCGCTCGAAATCTGCGCACAGACGCTCTGGTAGAAACTGTTGTTGTTCGAATGTTGTATTATAGTCGGCTTTCACTCCAAGAAGCAGATCGTTGCCGAAACGTGCCCAACGATGCGTCTCGTTGTAGTTGTGTATCAAGTTGCGGAATGTTGGGTATTGTGCAGGGGTGTTGTGATGTTGAGGTGTTGAGGTGTTGAGGTGTTGAGGTGTTGAGCTATCATAAACGATGCGTCCGTTAAGGTTGTTTGCGATGATGTCTCGAGCACGTGTTGTACAATTATCGTAGAAGAAGTTGTAGCGGTACACGCGGTTCTGTGGCTCCATGTTGCGGTCTACGGCTTGCGCTATCGCCATCTTCTCCTGTGCCGTCAGATTGAGCACCTGTTGTCTCACGCCACAGCCCGTGGGGTCATATTCCCACTCGAATATGTCGAAGGGTGCGATACCCATCTCGTAGTCGGTGAGTCCGAACACGAACCGCAGCACGAAGAAGGGCTTGTCGAACGAGAAAACGCCATAGTTGATGGCGATGTCTCTGCCGGTCTGCTTGTCCTGAAAGCGTATCGCCGTATGTCCGTACAAGCTATACACCTGTTGGCGCGGCCCGCAGGTGAGCAGGCTGATCTCTATCGAGTCGGCTTGTAGCGTCGGCTCGTTGTTCGGTGAAGAAGCTGTGGAGGGGGCGAAAAAGCACAGCAAAAACGCTAATGTTATGTGTTTAAATAATCTTTCAAATAGTTTCATGGTGCAAAAATAACTTTAATTTCTCACTTTTCTGCTATTATCTCGTTTTTTTTCGATAATTTTGCAAGCATTATCCTGGAAAGGATTGTAAAAACACCTCTATATACATATTATATATATAATAGAATTTCTAAAATCTAATTAGATAAATAAATGAGGAAAGCACTCACAACAGGCTTCTTTGCTGCGGTCTCTTTAGTTGCGGCAGCTCAAAGTGGCACTAATTCTCCCTATAGTCAATATGGTTTGGGTACGCTTGGCGAGCAGTCGGGCGGCTTTAATCGTGGCATGAACTTGGTATTGGTTTTAATGAGCACAACCAAGTGAACTGTCTTAACCCTGCTTCGTATGCCACCATCGACTCCTTGTCGTTCATCTTCGATGCAGGTGTGTCTGGACAAATTACGAACTATAGCGAGAGTGGTGTTAAGGTGAACGCTAAAAACGCCAACTTCGAGTATGTCATTGCCGGTTTTCGTGTTGCGAAACGTCTTGGCTTGAGCTTTGGTTTGCTGCCGTATAGCAACATTGGCTATTCGTATTCTAACAAGAAACCGCTCAATAGCACCGATGGCAGTACTACTGTTGTGTATAGTAATAATGCATATTCTGGTTCGGGCGGCTTGCACCAGGTTTATTTGGGTGCGGGTTGGAGTCCGATAAAGGGATTGGCTATTGGTGTGAATGCTGCTTACCTATGGGGCGACTACACACGTTCAGTTGTCAATTCCTATACAGATGTCTATGCCAACACGCTATCGAAGTACTATACAGCGGAAGTGCATAGCTACAAACTTGATTTTGGTTTGCAGTACACGCAGAAGTTGACAAAGAAGGACGCTCTTACGTTGGGTCTTACCTACGGATTGGGTCACAAACTTGGTGCCGACCCTAAGTGTCAGATTATCTCTACCAATGCTCAGACTGCTGTTGCCGACACAACAACACACACCATTGGCAATGGATTGGCGTTGCCTCACACCTTTGGTGCAGGCTTGATGTGGAACCGCGCTAATCGTTGGCGCATTGGTGTCGACTACACCTTGCAGAAATGGTCGTCGGTAGCTTATCCGAAGTTCGATATGTCCACAAATAGCTATCAGCTGGCAAGCGGCCAGTTTGCCGATCGTCATAAGTTGACCGTTGGTGGCGAGTTCTGTCCAGAGGAGCGCGGTCGCAACTTCTTCAAACGTATTCATTACCGCATGGGCGCATCTTATGCCACCGACTATCTGAAGATAAAAGGTCAGAACGGACCGAAAGAGTATAGCGTGAGTGCAGGTTTCGGCATTCCAATCGTTAACGGCTACAACAACCGTTCGTTGCTCAATATCTCGGCACAGTGGGTGCGTCAGGACTCGAAGACTTTTGTCACCGAAAATTCGTTCCGCATAAATATCGGCTTGACGTTCAACGAGCGTTGGTTTGCTAAGTGGAAGATGGAGTAAGAAAACAATACTTTTAAAATAAGCGTTGAGACTATCTAAATACATAGTAATCATTGTGGTGTGCATCGTGGCGCTTGCTTCGTGTGGCGAACAGAAGGAGCATACGGCACCAGCCATACACGACCGCGACTCGGTGTCTATGATGACGAGTTACGGTGTCAACACCCTTATCTCTGACTCCGGGGTCATCAAATACCGCATCGTAACCGAGCGATGGGAAGTGAACACCGTGCGCAACCCGTCACGATGGATATTTGAGAAAGGTGTATTCTTTGAGCAGTTCGATGAGAAATTTCATGTGCAGTCGGACATACAGGCAGACACAGCCTACTATTACGACCAGAAGAAGCTGTGGGAGCTGCGTAGCCGTGTAAGTGTGCTCACCAAAGACGGCTTGAAATTCAACAGCGAAGAACTCTTTTGGGACGAGGCGGAGCACGAACTCTACTCTAATAAGCCATCGAAACTCGTTACTCCCGAGCGTACGCTTGAGGGAACATACTTTCGTAGCGATGAGCGCATGACCAACTATTACGTATCCAACACTTCTGGCTCGTTCGAGAAAGGTCAGCTCTCAAGCGATGGCGACACCATTACTACCGCGCCCGATACAGTGAAGGCAACAATGCGCCTGCAGACAAAACCGCAACGCCGCCTGCGTGATAAATAATAAGAACCAATATTTAAACTATAGTGGAAGTAGACATACCTCTTTTAATTAGCATAGCTGTAACAATGGCACTATCTGCATTTTTTTCAGGAATGGAGATAGCCTTCGTGTCCAGCAACCGAATGCTCGCAGAGATGGATCGCGAGGGAAATAGCATAGCCAAGAATATTATTTCCCGATTTTACAACCATCCCAACGGCTTTGTTAGTACGATGCTTGTAGGCAACAATATCGTGCTTGTTGTTTATGGTATCCTTGTGGCACGCCTATTTGACAATACTATCTTCAGTTCGCTCGACGATGGTATGAAAGTCACGGCAGATACATTGCTATCCACGCTTGTTATTCTCTTCACTGGTGAGTTCTTGCCGAAGATTTTGTTCAAGAATAACGCCAATAGGTTGCTCTCGGTCTTCTCTGTGCCAGCATATCTTTTCTATATAATTCTTTGGCCTATCAGCCGCTTTTCTACACTTGTGTCGAAGTGCTTGTTGCGCCTCGTGGGTATACGTATGGAGACAGAATCCGATGACGATGGCTTCTCTAAGGTCGACCTCGACTATCTCGTGCAGTCGAGCATAGAGAATGCGCAGAGCGACGACGAGATAAACGAAGAGGTGAAGATTTTCCAAAACGCACTCGACTTCTCCGACTGTAAGGTGCGCGACTGCATGGTGCCGCGAACCGAGGTGAACGCCGTAGACGTGAACGATTGCACCGTCGACGAACTAATGCAGAAGTTCGTGGAGAGTGGCAACTCGAAGATTATTGTCTACGATAGCGATATCGACCATATCATTGGTTACATACACAGTTCCGAAATGTTCCGCAACCGCGACAATTGGCGCGAGTGCGTCTGCAAGATGCCCTTTGTGCCCGAAACGATGGCTGCACAGAAGCTTATGCACATCTTCCTGCAGCAGAAGAAGAGTCTTGGAGTGGTGGTTGACGAGTTCGGCGGAACCAGTGGTATAGTCTCCCTCGAAGACATCGTCGAGGAGATATTTGGCGATATAGAAGACGAACACGACTCAACGAAATACATCGCCACACAGGTTGGCGAGAACGAATATATGCTCTCTGCTCGACTTGAGATTGATAAGGTGAACGACCTCTTCGATCTCGGTCTGCCCGAGAGCGACGACTACATGACCGTCGGTGGTTACATCCTACACGAATATCAGAGTTTCCCAAAACTCAACGAAGTGATAACTATAGGACGCTACGAGTTCCGCATCATTAAGAGTACGATGACGAAAATAGAGTTGGTAAAGCTAAAAGTTAGTCGCTAAATAAAGCTACAGCACCTAAAAGTAGCCCGATAAACTCAATTTTTCGTGCAAACATGCCCTCGTTTGGCAATAAATTAGTATTTTTGTACGCATTTTGTGGTATCACGCTTAGAGCCGCCTCATGGGGCAAGCTCTGCAACTGGTGCAAGACAGATGCACAAACCTACATCTAACGAAATAATAAATAAAAAATAAAAACAAAAAAATGGCAGCATTAGGAAAAATTAGAAGCAGAGGCGCATTGCTGATAGGCATTATCGGCTTAGGCCTTTTCTCTTTCATCGCCGAAGAGGCGTTCCGCTCATGCGACTCTGCAAGCGCTGACAAACATCAGCAAGTAGGCGAAGTGTTGGGCGAGAAAATCAACGTAACAGAGTTCCAGAAACTTGTTGACGAGTACACAGAAGTCATCAAGATGCAGCAGGGACAGGAGAACCTCAACGAAGACCAGCTCAATCAGGTCAAGGACATGGTTTGGAACACATACGTTCAGACCAAACTCATACAGAACGAGGCACACAAGCTCGGTCTTACTGTAACAGACGCTGAGCTCCAGCAGGTTCTTGCCGAGGGTACTAACCCTATGCTTCAGCAGACTCCGTTCTTCAACCAGCAGACAGGTCGCTTCGACGTGAACGCTCTGAAGAAGTTCCTTGCAGAATACAAGACACAGCAGACAGCCAATCCGCAGATGGCTAAGCAGTACGAGACAGTTTACAAGTACTGGACATTCATCGAGAAGACACTGCGTCAGCAGCTCCTCTCGCAGAAGTATCAGGGTCTGTTCGCTCACTGCTTCCTTTCTAACAAGGTAGAGGCAAAGATGGCGTTCGACGAGCAGAACAACGAGAGCCAGGTGCAGCTTGCAGCCTTCCCTTATTCAAGCATCGACGACAGCAAGATTACTGTTACTGATGCTGACCTCAAGGCTAAGTACGACGAGAAGAAGAGCATCTTCAAGCAGTACGTAGAGACACGCGACATCAAGTATATCGACGTTCAGGTAAAGGCTTCTGCAGCCGATCGTGCAGCTCTCCAGAAGGAGTTCGCAGGCTACAGCGCAGAACTCGCAGCCGCAGCCGACCCGTCTGACGTAGTGCGTAAGAGCACATCGCTCGTTAGCTACCTCGGTGTTCCAGTTAAGAAGGAAGCCCTTCCTTACGACATCGCACAGCGTCTCGACTCAATGGCTGTAGGCTCTACAAGCAAGGTGATCGAGAACAAGAACGATAACACACTCAACCTCGTGAAGCTCATTGCTAAGCGTGAGCTCCCTGATTCAATCCAGTTCCGTGCCATCCAGGTAGGCGGTGCTACAGCAGCCGAGGCAGCTACACGCGCCGACTCTATCCTCAACGCCATTAAGGCAGGTGCCGACTTCGAGGTTGTAGCCAAGAAGTACGGTCAGACCGGCGAGAAGACATGGATGACAACACGTCAGTATCAGAACGCACCATCGCTCGATAAGGATACAAAGAACTATATCGAGAACCTTAACACAATGGCTACAGGCGAGCTCAAGAACCTCACACTCGCACAGGGCAACCTCGTGCTTCAGGTTGTAGACCGCAAGGCAATGACTACAAAGTACGTAGCAGCCGTTGTTAAGAAGAATATCACCTTTACAAAGGATACCTACTCTGCAGCTTACAACAAGTTCAGCTCATTCGTAAGTGCTAACCTCACAGCCGACGAGCTTTTGAAGAACGCAGCAAAGAGCGGTTACACCGTTCAGGAGCGTAAGGACGTTACAACAGCTGAGCACTACCTCGCTGGCATCCACGCTACACGCGACGCAATGCGTTGGTTGTTCGAGGCTAAGAAGGGTGCCGTTTCTTCACTCTACGAGTGCGGTGACAACGACCACCTTCTCATCGTAGTTCTCAACAACATCAACCCGATTGGCTACCGCTCACTTGAGGATGCTCAGGTTAAAGAGTACATCAAGGCAGAGGTTATCAAGGATAAGAAGGCAGAGCAGCTCCTTGCTAAGGCAAAGGCTGTTAAGTCAGTTGCTGACGCTAAGGCTAAGGGTGCTACAGTAGCTCCGGTTGCTCAGGTTACATTCGCTGCTCCGGTGTTCGTAGCAGCTACAGGCGCAAGCGAGCCAGCTCTGAGCGGTGCTATCTCAGCTACAGCAAAGGGCAAGTTCTCTAAGCATCCGGTTAAGGGCAACGCTGGTGTTTATGTGTTCCAGGTAACAAATAAGACACAGCGTCCTGCTAAGTTCGACGAGAAGGCAGAGATGCAGCGTCTCAGCCAGCGTCAGATGCAGATGGCAGGCAACTTTATGAACGAGCTCTACATCAAGGCAAACGTAGTGGACAACCGCTACCTCTTCTTCTAAGACTCACATAACAATAACATAAAAAGACTTTGGATGTAACGGTGCAGATCGTTACATCCAAAGTCTTTTTTTGTAGAAGCCACTAAAGCC
>OHAF01003455.1_pt1 | contig 10194 bp, 6 predicted proteins | sample 1577041 | NCBI WGS metagenome assembly OHAF01 (sample SAMEA3541495, study PRJEB24748) | human gut metagenome | biome: human gut; feature: human-associated habitat; material: faeces | place: China | collected 2012
TGGAAGTGTAAATGGGCTCTGGACTGCAGGTAGCTATGATTTGTGTACAACCATTCTGAGAAAAGAGTGGGGATTTCAGGGTATTGTCATGACTGACTGGTGGGCGAAGTCCAATTATGAGGGTCATCAGGCAGAGGTAACTGCGAAAGCTCCTATGGTAGCTGCCCAGAATGATATTTATATGGTAGTAAGTGATGCGAAGGCAAATCCTGAGAATGATGATGTAGAGGAGATGCTTCATGCAGGAAAGATTACTCTGGGTGAATTGCAGAGAAATGCGGCAAATATTCTGGGATTTTTGTTAAAGAGTCCGTCTATTCTGATTCTGGCAGACAGAATCTGTGAAGAGGAGCTGGAGGCTATGAATACAAAGGAAGAGGACGATGTGGATGCCGGAAGTCTGGTAAGTATTGAAAGTGATTCGGTGACACAGAAAATTGTAATTGACGGTGCATTATTACATCCTGCAAAGGGAAAGGCAGATGTGATTGCTGTGACTAACGAGTTCATGGGTGATTTCACAATGAAGTTTACTTTGAAATCTGATCTTGGTGAGCTGGCTCAGCTTCCGGTTTCTGTATTTTTGGATAATATTCATAAGATGACTGTTTCAGTACAGGGAACCAATGGAAAATGGGTAGAAGAAAGCCGCATCCTGAATATGGGATTTGGTCATAATCACTATATCAAATTTTATTATGGTGCGGATAATCTTGAAATTAAAGAAATTGTGCTGACTCCGAATAGGTAAGACCAATTTTAGAAACGCTTGCAAAACTATATCCTTTATGGCATAATTATGAAAATACTCAGAACCTGCGAAAGATGAGTGATAATTGCTTTATAAAAGTGGTTATCTGTGGACTTTTTTAATGCGGAGCGGGCTGTTCAGAGGAAAAGTGTTACTGATGATTAGAACAGTGTTAAGAGTGATGAGGAAAAGATAATATGTCAGGTTTTACAAAGGAAATTATTGCAAAGACTTTTACAGAATTGCTGGATGAAAAGCCCATGTCTAAGATTACGGTGAAGGATATCGTGGAACGATGTGGTGTAAACAGAAATACTTTTTATTATCATTTTAAGGATATTCCAGATGTAGTGGAGTTTATTTTGAAAAAGAAGTGGGATGAGATTCTGGAACACCCACAGGACAGAGCCTCTATTCTGGAATGTATGGAAGAAATGGCAGATCTGGTGAGAAATAACAGAAAGGTTATGCTTAATGTTTACAGATCAGTGAAAAAAGATACGTTCCTTTTTTATATGAATGAGATTTCCAACTATATTATTATGGAATATTTTCGGAAAAATGCAGATCAGTTTGATCTTGATGAGGGAGAAATCCGGATTCTGATTCAATATTATAAGTGTCTGTTTATGGGATTTCTGATGGAGTGGCTGGATAATAATCTGAAATCTGATTTTGGAGAAGAAATGCGTCAGGCTTCCCGGCTTTTTGCAAAGCACCCGGAGCTACATGCGGTATTGAACAGATCGGAATAGAGTGAAAATACCTGTTGTTCCTGATATTTATTATAGCAATTCTCTTAAATGTATTATCTGAGAGAAGCGTTATAGGTAATTCCTTCAATTTTCATATTATACAAAATTAAGCCTATGTCTGTTTTTTGGACATGGGCTTTTTTTTGTCTATTTATTGTTAAAAAAATCACAGCTATAATAGCAGCCATAAAGAGATGAAAACAAGAGCCTGACAGTCACAGGTTCGGGTATATTTCAGAAGGGAGGAGCAATAGGATGGATGCACTGAAGCAGTTAAAATTAGCCAAGAATGGTTATATTATTATGTCTGTATTATTTATGGTTCTGGGTGCCTGTCTGATTATCTGGCCGGATTGTTCGATGGCAGTTTTCTGTACAGCAGTAGGGATTATGCTTATTGTATACGGATTGATAAAGATTCTGGGATATTTTTCCAGAGATATCTATTGTCTGGCATTTCAGTTTGATCTTGCCTTTGGAGTGCTGCTGGCAGCAGTAGGAATTATTATTATAGTACGCAGGAACGTAGTGGTGAATCTGATCTTTGGAATCTTTGGACTTCTGATCCTTGCGGATGCATTATTTAAAATTCAGATGTCGATAGATGCAAAGAAATTCGGGCTGAATCTCTGGTGGAGGATTCTCCTGGTAGCGATTCTGACCGGTGTTCTGGGATTTTTACTTTTGATAAGGCCGTTTGAGGCAGCAGAGATCATGATGATCCTGGTTGGTGTTTCGGTTCTGTTTGAGGGAATTCTGAATCTTTGTGTGGCGATTTACACTGTAAAAATTATTAAAAACCAGAAACAGGATATCATAGATATGGATGAATATTGATAAAATAATAAAAATATACCTGATACACAGGTGTTTATATATATCACATTACAACAAGGAGGAGCAATCACATGAAATTAATGGACAAAGCAAAACAGGCTGCACTTGCAGCAGCAGTTAAGACAGGTCTGAGTTATCTGGAGAAGGACCCGGAAGTAAATATACCGAAACTGATGGAACTTGTAGATAAATTTGTACCGGATGGCTGGTATGAGTCACAGAGAAATGCAATCCGTAATGCAATCCAGGATAAGGACAGCAACTGGTATAAACTGATCCTGAGGATTTATGAGCTGGATCCAGGAGTACGTGAAGCATTCTTTACAAACTTTATTATCAATGCCAGCTTAAAGGGAAGTGCACTTCAGGAAGAAACAGCAGAAGAGAACAACTGTAATGTTCCATGGGCAATCCTTCTTGATCCTACAAGTGCCTGTAATCTGCACTGCACAGGATGCTGGGCAGCAGAGTATGGTCACAAACTGAATCTTGATTTTGACACCATCTGTTCTATTGTAGAGCAGGGCAGAAAAATGGGAACTTATATGTACATATATACAGGTGGTGAACCGCTGGTACGTAAGAAAGACCTGATGCGTATCTGCGAGAAATATCCGGACTGCGAGTTCCTTTCCTTTACAAATGGTACACTGATCGACGAAGAGTTCTGCCAGGAAATGCTTCGTGTTAAGAACTTTGTTCCGGCGATCAGCCTGGAAGGTTCTGAGGAAGCAAACGACGGACGCCGTGGAGAAGGTGTATATCAGAAAGTTATGCATGCAATGGAACTTCTGAAAGCTCATAAACTTCCGTTTGGTGTATCTACCTGTTATACTTCTGCAAATGTGGACAGTGTAAGCAGTGAGGAATTTTTTGATCACATTATTGACTGTGGTGCATTATTTGTATGGTTTTTCCATTATATGCCGACAGGTAATGACGCTGTAGTAGAATTAATGCCGAATCCACAGCAGCGTGAGAAGATGTATCACAAGATCAGAGAGTATCGTTCTACAAAAGCTATTTTTGGAATGGATTTCCAGAATGATGCGCAGTATGTAGGAGGATGTATTGCAGGAGGAAGACGTTACCTTCATATTAATGCGAATGGTGATGTAGACCCATGTGTATTTATCCATTATTCTAATGCAAATATTTATGAAAATACTCTGCTGGAAGCATTGAAGAGTCCGATCTTCATGGCATATCATGACGGTCAGCCGTTTAATGAAAATATGCTTCGTCCATGCCCGATGCTTGAGAATCCGCAGAAGCTTCGTAAGATGGTTGAAGAATCCGGTGCGAAGTCTACAGATTTGCAGTCTCCGGAGTCTGTGGAGCATCTTTGTGCGAAGTGTGATGCTTATGCAGAACATTGGGCACCGAAAGCTGAGGAATTATTTCCTGTAAAAAAATAAGTAGCCTATTAATAAGAAAAAACATTAACTCAAAACTTAGCTAAAGTTATCAGAGAAAGTTCCCTGTCCGGTCATCCCCTGTCCGGATGGGGGATTTTCTCGTCTTTGAATAAGGGGACGCGCGAAACAGCATCTCTCTGTGGGTTCAGTTCCGGGGGCTAAGTAACTCTAAGGTGGAGAAAATCCGCTAAAAGCATGAAGAAAAACGCAAAACTCGCTCCGTTGCCAACTTCGCTCAGACAGGTTGCTGTTTTTCTTCATAACGCGGATTTTCTCCGCCTAAGAGTTACTAAGCCCCCTCCAGATTCACCCACAGAGAGATGCTGTTTCGCGATGTTGATTGATTGTGGAAGGAAGTGTGTGAAGCATTTTATTGTTAAAAATAACTTGCCTGAGTGTGCGACATGTATTAAAGTTATGGTGTTAACCTGTATGATGGATATGTAGAAGTTCTCGTAAATAATGTATTTAAGAGGATGGCTGTAGATTTTTTAGTATGAGAGAGTGGTAGGGATGTTAAAAACTTTTTTAGTAGAGGATGAAGTTGTGATCAGGGAGATGATTAAGAAGATGATTCCCTGGGAGCAGTATGGGTTTGAACTGGCAGGAGAAGCATCTGATGGGGAGATGGCACTGCCGTTGATATTAAAGAGCAAACCGGATCTTCTGATCACTGATATTAAGATGCCGTTTATGGATGGTCTGACATTATGTAAATTGGTGAAGAAGGAGTTGCCGGACATTAAGATTGTGATTCTTAGTGGCTATGATGACTTTAACTATGCGAAGCAGGCGATCAATATTGGTGTGGAGGATTATCTGCTGAAGCCAATTACTAAGAATGCATTTATTGAGCGTCTGGAGGAGATTCATAATCGTTATGAACATGAGAAGACGCAGAAGGAATATTATGAGAAATTCAAACTGGAGATGCAGGAGTATGAGAGGAATGCGAGCCGTGATTTCTTTGAATCTCTGGTGAGAGCGGACTTTGATCTGGAAGAGATTTATCGGAGAGCAGATCGTTTGAATCTTGATATTGTGGCAGAGGCTTATAATATTCTGATTTTTACACCGGATGCTTCAGACAGCAGTTATAATTCGTCGGAAGGATATTCAGACTGGGAGGCAGAAGTACATAAGAAGATTGAGAATTATTTCCTAAGTCATCCGGTTGCGATGCTTTTCAGACATCAGGTGTTCAGTTATGCGATTCTGGTCAAGGGGCAGCGAGATACGATAAAGAAGAATACATGCGAATGTGTGGAAACAATTCAGAAGATCATGGAAGAAACCAGAGCAAATGTGGACTGGTTTGTGGCAGTCGGCGAGGAGGCAGACCGTCTGAGCAGAATTAAGCAGAGTTATCACACGGCTGCAAGAACTTATGCATTCCGTTATCTGTATGACGGGCATATTCTTTATTACAATATGCTTGAGCAGGTAAAGGAGAATTCAGCAGATACTTCAAAAACAGAAGCTGTTCAGCTTAAGAATGTGAATATCAATGCCCTGAATCCGGAAATCCTTCAGAAATTTTTAAGCAGTGGTCTGGAAGATGAGGTGGACAGTTTTGTCCATGATTATTTCCATGCTATTGGCAGGGAACCGATGGAATCACTGGTGTTCCGTAACTATGTTGTTTTGAATGTGCGTTTTTCTGTATTGTCATTTCTTAAGAAAATTGGATATGATGATACGGAATTGTCCAGAGAAGAAACAGATGATATTGTGGAGGAGACAAGTCAGTCCACGGAAGCTTCTGTTGCATATGCAGAGGAAATCCTGAAACGGGCCATTGCAATCCGTGATGAAAATGCAGGCAGTCAGAACAGAAGTGTGTTGAAGCAGGCAATAGATTTTATAGATGGACATTATATGGATGAAGAGATTTCTCTGAATAGAGTGGCGCATGCGGCGAATGTGAGTGCCAATCATTTCAGTGCGCTTTTCAGCCAGAATATGGGACAGACATTTATTGAGTATCTGACTTCGCTTCGCATGGACAAGGCAAAGGAGCTGCTTCGCTGTACTTCCAAACGTTCCAGTGAGATTGCAGGGGAAGTGGGATATAAGGATGCGCATTACTTCAGCTATCTTTTTAAGAAAACTCAGGGAATGACTCCGAGTGAGTATCGTAAGACGAGAGGAGAAGTCTGATTCATGAAGCAGAAACAGGAGAAGCTGGAAACAAAGATGAAGTGGATGCTTCTGAGCACTATGATCCCTATGACAATTCTGATCATAGTGCTTCTTGTTTTTTTCTGGCATTATACAAATGAATATAATCAGTTGTCTAATAATCTGGCGGTGAGTTCGGAATATAATGCAAACTATAGAAATTCCAATAATGATATGAGCTTTAAAGATGAAGTGGATATGGATATCTATTATGTGACTATCGGGCGAAAAGGTAAGGACGGGCTGCCGACAGAGCAGGTAGACAAGGCAATCAGTACTGTGGAGAGTCTGAAGAAAACCACATCAAAGAAGGAAAGCCTGCGTTCTCTGAAATATCTGACTAACTATCTGGAGAATCTTAATAAACGGATGAATCAGCTTCTTGAGATAAAGAATTATCAGGAACGACAGGAATTTGTGGCAAATAATACAGAAATCCTGACCACGCTCTTTGAGAAAGAAATGCAGAATTATATTTATCAGGAGGCGACGGAACTGGTGCAGATAGAGTCTCAACTGGCTGGAAATGTACGTCTGACGATCATCACTATGTGTGCGGCGATTTTGGTTGCTACTGCTATTCTGTTGCGGCGTTCTTTCCGTCTGACATACAGCATTACCAAACCGATTTCTGAAATTCTCCATAATATTAAGAAGGTTGGAAAAGGAGAGTACAAAACTATTAATGCAGTATCTGCCGACAGTGTTGAAATCCAGGAGCTTGATGCCGGTACCAGAAAGATGGCAGGAAGGATTGAAGGGCTTCTTGAGAATGTGCGTAAGGAGCAGGAGGTACAGCATATGACGGAGCTGCAGCTGATCCAGGCACAGGTAAATCCGCATTTTCTGTATAATACACTGGACACTATTGTGTGGCTGGTGGAGGGTGGTATGCAGCAGGATGCAGTGGATATGATCACGAGTCTGTCTGTTTTTTTCCGCACTTCGCTTTCGAAGGGGAAGGATATCATTCCGCTGTCGGAAGAGAAACGCCACACATTGAGTTATCTGGAGATTCAGCAGTCAAGATACAGGGATATTATGGAATTTGAGATTAATATTCCGCCGGAACTGGATGAAGTGATGGTGCCGAAGCTTACTCTGCAGCCGTTAGCGGAGAATGCTCTTTATCATGGAATTAAGAATAAGCGTGGAAAAGGTAAGATTCTTATTGAAGGATTCAATCTGGGAGATGATATGATGCTGAGAGTGACTGACAATGGTCAGGGAATGACACCGGAACGTCTTTATGAAGTACAGGAAGCCATCCGCACCGGTGAACGTGCCGGGTTCGGACTTGCTGCGGTGTCAGAGAGAATTGCACTTTATTATGGTCCGGGTTATGGACTGAAGATTTCTTCTACAGAGGGAGAAGGTACGGTTATGGAAGTGTATATGGCGAAAAAAATTAACCTGGATAACAATTCAAGAACAGTTTTATGGCCTGCTGATAGAGACTTACGAAGGTCTGCCAAATAATGGAATGTATGAATTATGTCGACTAATGCTGAATTGTGCAAAGTGAATATAAAAGAAAGTTGATAATTTATTTCTGTATTTATAATGCACAATAAAAAATCCAACTTCCGCAATAAAAAAATAAACTTTGTATAAATTATGAACAAAATATGATAGAAGAATAAACTTTTTGCGGAAAATATTCTATGGAATTTTCCTGGATTTTTACTATAATAAAGACATCTTAAATGAATCGGGAGGATTTACAAAATGAAGAAAAAAATCGTGTCAGCTTTATTAACAGCAACAATGGTATGCGGTATGAGCGTTGTTCCGGCAGTGGGTGTAGCAGCAGCGGACGACACAATCACAGTTGGTTTCTCACAGGTAGGTGCTGAATCTGACTGGCGTACAGCTAATACAGAATCCATGAAATCCACATTCAGCGAAGAGAACGGATATGAATTAATCTTCGACGATGCACAGCAGAAACAGGAAAACCAGTTAACAGCAATCCGTAACTTCATCCAGCAGGAAGTTGATTACATCGTACTTGCTCCTGTAACAGAGACAGGTTGGGATACAGTTCTCCAGGAAGCAAAAGACGCAGGAATCCCTGTAATTATCGTAGACCGTATGGTTGATGTATCTGATGACAGCCTTTACACAACATGGATCGGAACCGATGCTCTTTGTGAAGGTCGTAAAGCAGCTGAATGGCTGAACGGATTTGCAGAAGCAAAAGGAATCGCAGCATCTGATATCCATATCGCTGATATCCAGGGAACAATCGGATCTACAGCTCAGATCGGACGTACAAAAGGTCTTGAAGAAGGCGTTGACAAATACGGATGGGATCTTGTAGCTCAGCAGACAGGTGAATTTACACAGGCTAAAGGTCAGGAAGTTATGGAGTCTATGCTGAAACAGTATGACAACATCAACGTAGTATACTGCGAGAACGATAACGAAGCATTCGGAGCAATCGATGCATTAAAAGCAGCAGGAAAAACACCTGGTAAAGACGTAACGATCATTTCTTTCGATGCGATCAAAGCAGCATTAAAGAAAGTTCAGTCTGGAGAGATCAATGCTGAATTTGAATGTAACCCACTTCATGGACCTCGTGTAGCTGAATTAGCTAAGAAGATCATGAAAGGTGAAAAAGTAGATAAGATCCAGTATGTAGATGAGCAGGTATTTACAAAAGATAATACTACAAAAGAAGTTATTAACAAACGTGCATATTAATAAACATTGTTGAAAATCCCCTTAAGTACACACATGTAACTATTAACAATCGCACTACAAATAAAGATTGCAGGCTCTGGGTCAGGACAATCTGACTTATCCTGTAATTTTTATGCCAAAAATCAGGGCATTTTCATTAAAATCGGCTCAAAAATCATGAAAAGAAAGGAGAATTGTCATGAGTGATGAAAAGAAGACAGTTCTATCCATGCGACATATTAATAAAACATTCCCAGGAGTGAAAGCACTGTCCGATGCACAGCTTACATTGAGAGAAGGAGAGATTCATGCCTTAATGGGAGAAAATGGTGCAGGAAAATCTACACTGATCAAAGTTCTTACAGGAGTTGAGGAATTTGAGACAGGTGAGATCATCATGGATGGAAAAAGTATTATTAACACATCCCCTCAAGAAGCGGGAAACAATGGAATCAGCACCGTTTATCAGGAAGTAAACCTGTGTCCGAATCTAACGGTAGCAGAAAATATTTTTATCGGAAGAGAACCAATGAAAATGGGGAGGATCGACTGGAAGACGATGAATACACAGGCACAGAAGATCCTTGATAATCTGGAATTAGAAATTGATGCCACACAGGAATTGGAAAACTATTCCGTAGCGATTCAGCAGATGGTGGCGATCGCAAGAGCAGTTGACATTCAGTCAAAAGTATTGATCCTTGATGAACCAACATCAAGTCTTGATGAAGGAGAAGTTGAGAAATTATTTAAGGTTATGAATATGCTAAAGAAACGCGGAACAGCGATCGTATTCGTAACACACTTTTTGGAACAGGTCTATGCAGTCTGTGACAGGATCACAGTACTTAGAAATGGACATTTTGTAGGCGAATATAAGACAGAAGAGCTTCCAAGATTTAAATTAGTTGCAACAATGATGGGAAAAGAATTTGATGATCTGGCAGACATCAAAGGAAGTGGAACATCATCAAAGAAACAAAGCGACGAAGTTGTGATCGAAGCAAAAGGTCTTTATCATAAAGGAACGATCAAACCATTTGACATTAAGATCCATAAAGGAGAAGTTGTTGGATTATCTGGATTATTAGGATCTGGACGTTCCGAACTTGTAAGAGCGATTTATGGAGCAGATAAACCAGATGGAGGAGAATTATATGTCAAAGGAGAAAAATTAGATGTCAAAGCACCAATTGATGCAATGCATAAAGGAATGGCATATTGTCCGGAAGATCGTAAAGTAGAAGGAATCATTGCAGATCTTTCTGTAAGAGAAAACATGATCTTGGCACTTCAGGCAAAACGAGGAATGTTCAAACTGATGAGCAGAAAAGAACAGGAAGAGTTGACAGATAAGTATATTAAGATGCTGCAGGTTAAGACAGCAAGCAGAGAAACACCGATCAAATCATTAAGTGGTGGTAATCAGCAGAAAGTAATCCTCGGAAGATGGCTGATGACAGAACCAGATTTCCTGATCCTTGATGAACCAACCAGAGGTATTGATGTTGGAACAAAGACAGAGATTCAGAAATTAGTCGTAAAACTTGCAAATGAAGGAATG
>OHAF01003457.1_pt1 | contig 10191 bp, 10 predicted proteins | sample 1577041 | NCBI WGS metagenome assembly OHAF01 (sample SAMEA3541495, study PRJEB24748) | human gut metagenome | biome: human gut; feature: human-associated habitat; material: faeces | place: China | collected 2012
GTGCCGGAAGACGGTGAGATCATCACCGTCGCCCCGTGCGACCTGAACGCGCGCTTAATGCTTCAAGGCGCGAACGGCGCGCGCAGCGTCAAGCGGCTGTGCGTCGACCGAAAGCTCTCCCTCACCGAGCGTGACGCGCTCCCCGCCCTTTATGTGGGCGGCCGGCTTGCCGCCGTGTGGCGGCTGGGGACGGACGTTGCTTTCCTGCCGGAAGGCGGAGACGCAGCGTGCTTCGTGCGCATCATCCCCAGATAACGTCAATTTGTGCGACCTGCGGCGGAATGCCGCATCAGATACAACAAATACGAATAAAAAGAAAGTGGAGAAAAAAGCTATGGCTAAGAGCAATATGGATCAGGATATCCTGAAGGTACTGTATTCCGAGGAGCAGCTCAAAACGCGCGTACAGGAGATGGGCGACGAGCTCTACGAGCGCCTCAAGGGCAAAAATCCCCTGTTTCTCGGCGTGCTGAAGGGTTCTTTTATCTTCATGGCCGACATCGTGCGCGCCTGCCAGCTCAAGAGCGACATTGAATTCATCGCCGTCTCGTCCTATCAGAACGCGACGACCTCGTCCGGCGTCGTGCAGATCACGCGCGATCTCCAGCAGGACATCACGGGCCGCGATATCGTCGTCATCGAGGACATTCTCGACTCTGGCAACACGCTCTACTTCCTCAAGAATTACTTTATGACCAAGGGCGCTTCCAGCGTGACCGTCGTGACGCTGCTCGACAAGCCCGCCCGCCGCACCAAGCCCGTCGTTGCGGACCTCGCAGGCTTCGAAGTGCCCGACGAATTCGTCGTCGGCTACGGCCTCGACTACGCCCAGAAGTACCGCAATATGCCGTACATCGGCGTGCTCAAGCCCGAGGTTTACGCCAACTGATTCAAAAACAGCAAACGCTGTTTTTTTGAGAAGGCTGCACTCCGCTGCAGCGCACTCGCTATCGCTCGCACGTTTGCGGAGCGAGCGGTGTTATTTCCGACGCACTTGTCGGCGGAAATAACGATCTCACATTTTTTCACGCCTGCGGGCGTCTGGACAGCCGTTAGCAGCTCTGCTGCTCTACGGATGTCGCGTGCTCCCTTGCGGGCAGAAACTCTGCGAGGCTTTTATCTTTGCAGTGCAAGGAGGATATCCCATTGACTCAACAGACCAAGCGTCCCAATCTTTTGCCGTATCTGCTGGTGCTGCTGGTGCTCGTCGGCGTCTACGGCTTTATGAACAAGCCGGTGGAGGCCGAACCGTCGTATGCCGAGGTACGCGAGCTGTTCGAATCCGAGCAGGTCTCAGCCTTCACGGTGACGGACACCACGCTGCGCATGAAGCTGCGCGAGCCCATCGACGGCAAAACGGAGCTCAAAAAGGACCTTTTCAGCGTGACGCTCTTCTATGACGACTTAGGCAAGCTCATCGAGCAGCAGAAGGCCGACGGCATCATCGAGGACTACGACTTCACCGCCGACCACTCGATCAACTATGTCGCGATGTTCGCGCCTTATATTTTAGCGGTGCTCGGCATTTTCGCCATCTGGTACTTCCTCTCCGTCCGCTCCGCGGGCGGAGGCGGCGGCGACCGCGTCGCGTCCCAAGTGGGGCGCAGAACCATGGCTCGCCTCGCCCCTGACCGTCAGCGTGAACATATCAAAGGAGGCCATACGCTCACCGCGTTCGATGTTAACCTTTCCGGCGTCAAGCTGACCCCATACATGCGCGCCATATACCGCGTCTACGCCCTCCATCAGCCCGCGGTCGACGGCGCACTTTGCGCCGAGGGCCAATTCCTCGGCCGGCTGGAAGAAGAATTTCACCGTGCCGCGGAGTTCATCACGTATTTCCGTCAGTATCTTTGCCGCGCCAAGCTGCATCGCGATGTGGGCGTCATGTCCGCAGGCGTGCATCACGCCACTCTTTTTGGAGGCGAAGGGCAGCCCCGTCTCCTCCTTGATGGGCAGCGCGTCCATGTCGGCCCGCAGGGCCACCGTGGGGCCCTCTCTGCCGGAAGAGATCATGCCCACCACACCGTGCATACCGGGCAGCACGGTGTAGGGAATGTTCAGCCGTTCCAGTTCCCGGCAGACCAGAGCGGAGGTTTGCTCCTCCCGGTCGGACAGTTCGGGATGGCTGTGGATCTCACGGCGAAGGGCGACGGCATAAGATGCAGCCTGAGCGGCAGCGGATTTCAAAAAGCACAGATCCATGACTTATTCCTCTAAATGACAGGCGACGAAATGGTTGGGCGACACTTCACGTAGGGGCGGGCTCTCCTGGCTGCACTCGGGGCGGGCCATGGGGCAGCAGGCGGCGAAACGGCAGCCGGGCTTGGGGTTGATGGGGCTGGTAACTTCGCCCTGGATCAGGTGGATCTCCTTGTTGCGCATGGAAATGTCGGGAACGGGGATGGCGGACAGCAGGGCCTTGGTATAGGGATGGCGGGGATTGGCGAACAGCTCGTCAGAGGTGGCCCGCTCCACGCACTTACCCAGATACATAACCATGGCGATTACGAGTGCTAATGTCTTTTTCATGGTCTTACTCTCCTTTTTGTTTGGATTTGATTTATATGGGGTCTATTACTTACGTTTCAATACCTTGCCGGCCCGGACGCCAAGGGCTTTTCCGTCCCGGACGGCCAGCTTGCCGTTGACCAGAACGTAGTGGATGCCCTGACTCTGGCGATAGGGATGGGCAAAGTCGGCGGTGGCATGGAGCCGGTCATAGTCAAAGACGCACACGTTGGCGTCCCAGCCCTCTTTCAAAAGACCGTGCTCGGGAATGCCCATGGCCTGGGCGGTGTCATAGGTGAGGTTTTTCACCGAATCTTCCAGCGTCCGCAGGCGGAAGTCACGAACCAGTTCCAGACGGCGGACGGTGGATGCGGTGCCTCTGGGATGGCCGCCGCCGGCCTGTTCATAGTCCACCTTGCTGTCGGGGTAGTCCGACCAGTCGGAACCCAGGAACACTCTGGGATGGGCCATGATCCGCAGCAGATCGGAGGCGCACTGGTTGAAGTACACGCCCTGCATACTGGCGTCGTTGGCCAGCAGCACGTCGCACAGGGCGTCGATTGGCTCCTTGCCCTCTTCCCTGGCGATCTGGCCGATGGTTTTGTTCACATATTCGGGCGTTTTAGAGGCCCCCACAATGAGGATGCCGTCAAAGCCGGCCGAATAGATGGCGCTTTCAAACTCGTCCACCTCGTGGAAGATGGAATACAGGATCTGCTGCCGGATCTCGGGATTTTTCAGCCGTTCCAGCAGCACCGGGATGCCGCCCACCAGATATTTGGGCGGGATCTGACTGGACAGCGGGGCCGAGCTGGCGGTATAGGGATACTGGTCGGCCCAGACGGTGGTGCCCCGGGCGTTGGCGTCGTCGATCTCCTTCAGAAGCTTCTGGCCGATGCCTTCGTTGTGCTTGCCCATGACCTTCAGGTGAGAGATCAGCACGGGGGCCCCGCCCTCTTCACCGATGCGGATGGCCTCCTGCACCGAGCGGAGGACGTTGTCGCCCTCGCCCCGGATGTGGGAAGCGTAAATGCCGCCGTAAGGCTTCATGACCTTTACCAGTTCAATGAGCTCCTCGGTGGAAGCGTAAACCGAAGGGGCGTACACCAGACCGGAGGACACACCCAGATAGCCTGCCTCCATGGCCTCGATGAGATCCTTCTGCATGATGTCCATCTGCTCTTTGGTGGGAGCGGCGTCGGAATAGCCCAGGGCCTTTTCCCGCAGGGAGCCCTGGCCGATGAAGAAGGCCATGTTGGTGCCGAAGGTCTGCTCTTCCGCCGCCTTCATAAAGGTGGTGGGGGTCTGCGCCTTGGCGGCCCAGCAGGCGAACTCTTCGGGATCCAGCTTTGCCTTGGCGTCGGCCAGTTCGGTTTCGGAATAGGGTGCCGGCGAGCTGCCGCACTGTCCGGCGACCTGGGTAGTGACGCCCTGCTCCAGATAGTTATAGCTGTCACTGCCGGTGAACACCGAGCTGTCGCTGTGGCTGTGGTTGTCGATAAAACCGGGAGCCACCTGCAGGCCGGAAGCGTCGATGACCTCGTCCGCCGACTCCTGGATGGACGGAGCAATTTTGGCGATTTTTCCGTCCTTTACAGCCAGATCACCGTAAAAGGCAGGCTTTCCGCTGCCGTCCACGATCAGGCCGTTTTTGATGAGAATGTCATACATGGGCGTTCCCTTCCTTTGTCAGAAAATATACTGCCGCATGGGCTTTCCAATGGCGTTTTCACAGGGGACAAACAGTTCGGGCAGCTTCATGCCCCGTCCAAGAATCAGCTTTTCCCGGGGGACACAGACCACTGCCACATCCATGCCGGGCTTCAGCTGGGCCGAGCACACCGGCAGGCGCTTTTGGGTATCAATCACGGCGATCAGATCGGGGAAGGTCGCCAGTCGGGCGCCCTCCCGCTGGGCCGTCATGTATTCGTTCATAACGGTGACTTCCAGCGGCGCTCCCGCCGTTTCCAGCGTGAAGGTGCCCACATCAAAGCCGCCGGACATCTGCAGATCAATGGCCCGAATCCGGCCTTCGCCCAGCAGGGTGCAGTTCAAAAGCGCCTTCAGTGTCTGCAGCAGGGTGGGCAGATCTCCCATGCTTTGCTGCCAGTGCTGACCGATCATCCGTGCCTGGGAAACCACGCCCACCGAGGCGTTTTCCCGGAAATAAGCAGCCGTTACCGGGTTGCGCAGGACGGTCACATAACCGCCGGCCTGTACCGCTGCCATCCGCACCATCTGAGAGGTGCCGTCCACCGTTCCGGTGGCGGTGATGCCGATCTCCCGGGGGCCATCGCCGCCGGCTGCCGTCTGCAGGCTCCGGTAATCGGGAATGGCATTGAGGCCCATGGCGCCCATGACGCCTGTGGGGTGGGCACGGCCGTTGCAGGCGGCGTCCAGCATGGGCAGGCCGGTGATGGCCGAAAGCATCCAGCCGTTGGTGACGCTGTGGCCGCCCGGCTCGTTGGTGACCACGGCGGAAAGGGGCTTTTGATTGTTCAGACAAAACCAGTCATAGACCTGGCGGTAATGTACGTCCTTGATGCAGGAAGTGGTGCTGGCAGGCGAACCCACCAGAGAAGCCGTCACGATGACCTCGTCATCGGCTAGCTCCGCCACGTCCCGGAAGACTACCTCGCCGGTCTGCAGCACCTGCTCCAGAACCGCTTCGCCCCCTTCGGGAAGGCCACCGCCTCCGCCACCCAGGAACCAGCTGCCCAGCAGGATCTCTTTACCTATGGTTTTTGTCAGTTTCATCCTTGTCGACACCTCTTTTTTCCGCAGATTTCTCTGCAATGATTGAATAAACGACCGTGAAATGTTATAATAAGAATCTGTCAGTTTTGACTTACTCTGCGTTTTGGGAGCTCTTTCCATGATCGTTGACGATTTGACAAAACTCCACGCCAACATGACCTATCTCTGCGCGCCGTCCGGTGGAAGCCGGACCGTTCGCTACATTGATATTGTGGAAATCCCGGAGGGTTCCGCCTGGACCTCGCCCGGTGATTTGATCATCACCACCGGTTATTTTCTCCAGTCCCCCGCCGACTTTGAACGGTTGGTCACCCGCCTGATCGACAACCAGGTGGTGGGACTGGGCATCAAGATCGGAAAATATGTCCACCAGATCCCCGATTCCGTCCGGGAGCTGGCCGAGGAAAACCGCTTCCCCATTTTGTCCATTCCCATGGAGCTGAGCTACCGGGATATTCAGCGGATCTCGCTGCATTCCCGGGAGGATGGCCCTTCCGGCGCCGCCCAGACCACAGGGCGAAGCGACATCGTGGCCTTTTATTCTCAGGTGCTGCTGGGAGACGACCACAGTCTCCCCAGTCTGAAGACCCTTTCGGAGCGGGCCGGCCTCAGCTTTCGTTCTGACCGGCTGATCTTTGCGGCGGCCATGGATCCCGGCACTGCCAAGGATGCCATCGACCGGCTTTTGCTGCGGCCCTCACCTGATTTCTTTTTATTGTATGATGAGCTGCGTCAGCAAATCATCGGTATTTTCACGCTACGCCCCGGCGCTTCCGCAGAGCAGGGGCTTCAATATGGTCAGCAGCTGTTTTACAGCTACTGTAATCCCGGCTGTACCGTGGGTATCAGCGAGCTTTCCACCACGGCAGCCACCCTTCGTTCGGCTTATGAACACGCGGGCGTCGCCCTGGAGATCGGCCGCTGCTGCGCGCCCCGAAAGCCGGTTTACCGCTACACCGATTACATCGAATACGCCTTTATCCGGGAAAACATGGACAGCGACACCCTTTTGCAGATGGTGGAGGAATATCTCCGTCCGGTAATGGATTATGACCAGCGGAAGTCGGCAGAGCTGGTAAAGACCCTGTGTGTTGCCGACGAGTGCAGTTACAATATGCAGAAGGCCTGCGCCTTGCTGGGGATTCATCGAAATACCCTGTATGACCGTATCCGCAAGATCGGAAAGCTGCTGCGCCACGATCTCAATGCCAAGTCGGTGCGGGATGCCATCCATCTGGCCCTTATCTGGCGTCAGCTGAGTCTTTTGGAGTAATGTTCCGGAGGGCCGTCAGTTTTTCTATCAGAACGGTTCTGGGAAGAACGGTCTCCAATCCGGTGGCCTTTTGGACGTCGGCCTGCTGCCGGGTGGTATAACCAAAGCAGTCCAGACAAAGGACCCGGGCGCCGGCGGCTTTCAGTTCCAGCGCCGCCTCCACGATTTTTTTTGGATCTTCATAAGGATCGGCGATACCGAACAGAATGTGCCGCGCGCCGCTTTCGCGCCACCAGCCGGCGATCTGTTCCCGCTGATGCTCCTTTGGGATCACCACGCCCATCAGCTGTTCTCCGGCCAGGTTCATGGTGGCTTTGCGCTGGGCCTCCCCCGGCAGAAGCAGGGGGATCTGATGTTCATAATCCGGAAATACACCGGTGCAGGCGATGAGGGCAGCGTCGGCGCCGTCTTCCTGGGCCCGGCAGATGCAGGTCTGCAGCTGCCCCATGATGCTGTCGCCGTCCACCTTGAGGGAGGATCCGCTGCCGCCCATCCGGGTGATCAGCAGCTCTCCCCTGCCCCGATAACCGAATTGTTCTTCGGCCTGCTGACGGGTCAGACCGTCCAGCGCGCCGTATTCGGTCATGCAGACCCCTTCCGGCAACAGTTTCCGCAGATCGGAGGTGATGTCCGGCCGGGGAGATTGCCCAATGGTTATAACCGCAATTGTGAACATTACTATCACCTATACAAGATATTTTCGTGTCTATATAATACAAAAATCTCCCTTTGCTTGCAATTAGGCACAATGTTCGACATTCCGCCTGTCCACTGTGCACTGTGCACAGCGTTTTTGCGGGAAACTGTGCAATTTCCATGACTTTCCAGTGCTTTTTGGGCGATTTGCCCACTTTTTTCCCTTTCTCATGGCCAAATCAGAAAGCCCGGTTCCTTTCTGATAGTGTTCATAGGTACAATTTGTGACCTATCCATTATTAGAAGCAGAGGCGGGCGGCGGAAGCCGTCCGCCTCTGTGCGTTCGGGCCGTTAGGCCAACATTTTTACAATTTCATCGATGCTTTGAGGGAGAGTGACCATGTGAACTGGCTGCTCTCCCTTCTCCATGTTACTGTCAACTACGCCGATGTCACGGTAGACGATACGGATATCCTGTGCCGCAGAGTGCGAATACTTTTTGGCACGCTCACCGATCTCCATCCGCTGAATGAACAACCGCAGGAGTTCAGGTGTCAGCTCATCAATGCTTCTGAACCGCTTTGCCTTTTCAATGAAGGCCTCCACATTTGTTGCCGATGCTTTCAGCTTTGCCAACCGTTCCTGTTTTACAGGAATAGCTTCCTCCAGCGTTTTCTGTTCGGCGTTGTAGCCAGCAGATAGCCTGCGGAACTGCTCATTGGTAATGCGGCCAAGGACATTGTCCTCGTAGAGCCGCTTGAACAGAGCGGTGAGTTCATCGCTTCTTCTCTGCATGGTATCCAATTCTCTTTGCAGGGCATTGATCTCCTGTCGGAGCTCGGCGCTGTTCTTCGCGTTAATGTAGGACGCAAACTGTCGCTCCTTCATTCTGGCAAAGTGGGTAACTCTGCGCAGGTCATCCAAGACAACCTGTTTCAAATCAGATTCTCGGATCTGATGCGGCGTGCAGTATTTCTTTCCCTTCTTGCCGTAGGTGTAGCATTTGAGATGGAACTGGGAGCGCTTGATGGCCTCGGTTCGATACAGCACCATGGGCTTACCGCAGTCAGCACAGAAGACAAGGCCGGCGAACATATTGGGTTCGTCCATGTGCTTGGGCGGCCTGCGCTTGTGAGAACGCACATCCCGAACGATATTCCAGAGTTCCTGCGTGATGAGAGGCTCATGGGTGTTCTTGACAATGATCTGTTCACTTTCGGGAATGTCAACTCTGGTTTTATTCTTGTAGGAGATGGTGGAACTCTTTTGCAGATGGGTATGGCCGAGGTAGGTCTGATTCTCCAGTATGTGAGCAACAGAAGTACTGCTCCAACCATAGGGACGCTGCATGTCCATTCCAGCCTGTCCTTTGCCATACTTTAGGTAGTAGTAATGGGCGGGAGTGAGTATCTGCTCATTCTGCAGAATACGTGCGATCTGATTCGGACCTTTGCCGCCAGCACACAGTTTGAAGATATATTCTACAATGGGAGCAGTTTCTTCATCGGGAACAATCTCCTTGCTGTCTGCGGCACGCTTCTTATAGCCATACGGTGCCTTGCCGCCGTAGCGCTCACCACGCTCGGCCTGCATCCGCTTGATGGCACGCACCTTTTTACTGGTGTCCTTGGCATGGAGTTCGTTTGCCCAGTTGCGGATGGGATTGAAATCGGTGCTGCTTGCCACCAGAGAATCTACACCATCATTGACCGCAATGAAACGGACTCCCTTTTGCGGGAAGTAGATTTCTGTATAGTAACCCACTTGCAGGTACTCACGACCGAGTCGGCTGAGGTCCTTGACGATGAGAGTTTCCACTTCGTCTCTTTCAATCATGTCAATAACCTGTTTCCAGGAAGGGCGCTCGAAGTTTGTGCCGGAGTAGTCATTGTCAGCAAGGAATATGACATTCTCAAATCCGTTATCTTTTGCGTACTTCTCAAGCAGAATGCGCTGATGCTGGATGGAGTTCGACGGGTCATCTTTGCCGCCTTTTTCTTTGGTGTCCTCCACGGACAGTCTGCAATAAAGCGCTGTGATTTTGTCGGTTGCCCTTAACATATTGTTGTCCTCCTTCGGTGGGGCAACTGTCTGAACAGGATTGGATTCTTGGTTTATATCAAGAGAAACGTCGTTACTCATCGGCGTCCTCCGTGATACCGTTTTTATCATCGGCAGCGTTCTGTTCCATGATGCGTCTGAGCTTCCTGTCGAGGGTTTCCATTCCCTCGTAGCTGCCGGTTACGGTGTATTCCGTGCCGCCGTGTTCCTCCACGATTTTGACATCGGGCAGCCAAAAGGCGGACGGATTTTTCACAACAATGCTGCCCTTCTCATCGAAAGAAAACTCCCTCTTTGGGGCCTCGTCGGGGCGTGGCTTGACCTTGGCATACGGGTCAGGATTGGAGAAATAGAACGAACGGATTTCGCCGCCATCCTCACCGTTGTCAAAATCGTCATCCGCAAAAATCTCGTCCAGTTCTTCGTCAGTCAGTTCGATGATCTCATTGTCATTTTCTTTTGGATTCACTTTGTCAAGCCTCCTTCGCTTCAGTTCATTTTATGTAAAAATTCAGTCGGAGTAGCAAAACGGACGAACGCCGTCAATGGTCAAGATGAACGGCTGCGCCGCCATTGACAGCGCCCCTCCGTTTCGCTTTTTGGCAGACAAGGCGGCGGTTGCCGCCGACTTCCATTTGAGAAATGGCGCTTACTAACATGGGAAACGGAGAATAGCAAGCACAGCAAGTGTATGTACACTTGCGAAAACCGGCGTGGCACGACCGGGATTTCCTTGCAGAATAGCAAGCAAATCCGGTGAGTACCCACACCGGAGCTTGCCATTCCGGCAAGCAATGCACGGCGGTACCCACTTCTCATTACTTGCCAACTGCGAAACGCACTTGGCAAGCAATGCTCGTGTTTATACACCCGTGCAATCTTGTTGGGGAATTGCCCCAAACCCCTGAACGATTTCAGAGAAATCGGCTGCGCTCCTGCGGAGCTGAACATCA
>OHAF01003458.1_pt1 | contig 10187 bp, 14 predicted proteins | sample 1577041 | NCBI WGS metagenome assembly OHAF01 (sample SAMEA3541495, study PRJEB24748) | human gut metagenome | biome: human gut; feature: human-associated habitat; material: faeces | place: China | collected 2012
TTCTTTTATCTTCCGCCCTGCTTCCGCCCTTTCCGATCCGATCGCACCTGCTTCCCGTTTCCTCGCACGACTTCCGACTGACTGTAACTTCCGGCCCAGACCGCGCCTGGTGTCCGATTGCCGTTTTTGTATGAAATTTGCCTGAAAACGGCGTTGTTTCAGAACTTTACAGAAGCAAAAAAGTTACTGCAAAGTATTAATTTACAGCAACTTTCTTCATGTCGGGGTAGCGGGATTCGAACCCACGACCCCCTGCTCCCAAAGCGTAATTTAGTGATTTTTACCGATTTTTAGCGATTTTTATTTTATTTTGTAAATTACTGTATTTCAGATGCGAATATAGCGATTTTATTTATATTTGTTTTTGGTGATTTCATTTAATTATGTATATTTGTGTGTAAATTGTGCACCGCAAATTAAAATTTATACACAAAATGAACTACTCGAAAGACGGCGTAACGGTTGCCGCAATGTTTGATACCGCGCACCCGAAAAAGTCCGGTAAGTGCCCCGTAAAAATCCGTGTTACCTACAATCGAGTGCGGAACTATTATCCGACTGGAAAGGATTTATCGCCGGAGGAATGGGAAATACTGCCAACTACAAAGGTGCGTGCACTTGTGGCGATCCGCAAGGACATCGAAAACAGCTACCAGATCGTGCGGGCAGCTGTTGAGGAGCTGGCGGGGGCCGGCGCATTTACACTCAGCAAACTGAATACGCGGCTAAAAGGTGCACCCTCAGACACGGTAAACACAGCATTTCGGGCAAAAATGGAGGAATTAAACAAACTCCAGCACGTCGGCAATATGTTGATATACGACAATGTTCTGAAAGGCTTAGAACGGTTTGCCGGCACCCGTATTCGATTTGAGACCATTACAGCATCATGGCTGGAAAAATATGCTGCACATCTGCGGGAGGAAGGAAAACGGCAAACGACAATAGCAATCCACCTACGAACGTTGCGCGCAATTCTCAACGAAGCCAAAAGACAGGGAGCAATCAAGGAGGCGCAATACCCTTTTGGCCTCGGTAAAGATAAATACAAAATACAATCAGGTATGGGGCGCAAAATGGCGCTTACATTGGAGCAGATAGGGCAAATAGCCCGTTATGACGATGGAAGCGAGGCAACGACTAAATACCGCGATTATTGGCTGTTCCTCTACTTGTGCAACGGGATTAACGTTGCGGATTTCGTGCGGTTGAAGTATCGAGATATTGTAAAGGGAGAAATTTATTTTGAACGCACAAAGACCCGGAACACGATCCGCACATTGCGAGATATTCGGGTTGTGATGCCCCCGCCAATGCAGGCTATTATCGACCGCTGGGGGAATCCTAATCTGCCTGATAACTTCATTTTTCCGGTATTGACAGGCCGGGAGGATGTTATGACAGCTAAAAATAAAACCAAGTATTTGACGCACTCGATTAATAAGCGCATGAAGGAGGTGGGCGAAAAGCTCGGCATCCCGGTCTTTCAGATGGGCCAGGGCGACCCCGTGGAGATCGCCAAGGCGGGCATAGCCCACGCGAAAAAGCTCGGCAGCGACCTCGTGTTCCTGGACACGGCAGGCCGCCGGCACTCGTTCGCAACGGTGTTAAAGCGGGCAGGCGCAAACATCGCCTATATCTCGGAATCGCTGGGGCATCAGGACCTCAAAACAACGGAAAACTATCTTGCCAGCTTCGAGCGGGAAGAGAGGGTAAAGAATGCGGAAATATTAACGAAATTTTAAATCAAGATGAATAAGTTATTCAAATGGTTAGATCAGATTGAGACCATCGTATATACAATCGTAGAGTGCGATGCCGGTGATATGTCGTATGATGATTTTTTACTTACAGGGGGGCGTCTAAAAAAAACTTATCGGGATGAGTTTTACACACCCGATGATGATAATTTATCGCGTAAGAAGCCCGTTTATAAAGATATTACTCAAGAATTGGAAATTATATTAAGTTCTTCAAACCGTGAAGGGGGAATTTTTCTACTCAAACGCATCTCTAAAAGATTGGTTCGAATCTATGAACGGATGTTAAGTTTAAATTTGTATTGGAAGGAGTGGACAGAACGGCCAACACGTACAACAATGGGAAATTACTTATTGCAATATCCTAATGACTTAAGGGGATTTGTGCGCATATCACTTATCCAACCAATATTATTCGGTATTGATATTCTTGACATATGCACTGATCTAAATATAGGTGGTAAGGATATTAAACTAGATATTCCGAAAGAATTATTATTGTTTCATAATGTTTTAAAAAGGTATGAGCAAAACAATAGCAATGATGAATTAGAAAAAAAGAGCAAATATCAAACCATTCCACGTACCCATCGAATAGCTGCAGTTTGGGGGTTGATTGATGAATTGAAACTCCAAGCACGTATGGATAAAACAACCCTTGCTGCCTTTGTTGAAGCAGTCACAGGCGGAAATATAGAAACCAAACCCAAAGATACTGTAGCTTATAAAGACCCCGGATCGACTGCAAAAGAGGCCGCCGACGAATGGCTAAAAAAAATAGGGTTGAAATGAAAATTTAGGACGTCCGACGTTTAGTCCGACGCCCTTTTTGTTTGCTCCTTTGCATCGTGATCGATCACTAACGCCCGGACGCGGGCAAGTGTTCAATTTTTAAAACTTCACGATGCTATGGATAACACCGTTATCGTCACCACTCCCGCGCAGTTACGCGAAATCGTCGCCGACGAAGTGTCGGCCATTCTTCCTAAACTTGCCGACTTCCGGCGCAAGAACGAACCCGTCGAAACCGACGGAATGACCGTCGAGGATGCCGCACTGTTCCTAACCGAGCAGGGCATACCCACCACACGGGCTACGCTCTATAGTCACGTCTACAAAGATACAATCCCGTACAAGAAATTTGGACGCCGAATCGTGTTCTCGAAAAAAGAGCTTCTTGCGTGGATCGAAGCGCGCACCACGCGCCCGGAGGATAAGCGGACAGCCGCCGCATTGCGTATTGCTCAATCAGCGAATAACCATCAATAGATCAGGGGTATGGATCAAATGAAGATCGCCGCCGGCACTCGATATGAGCACGCAGCGGCAACCCCTGATGTTTACATCAGCAAAGATACGCAAAAATCTTTGTCTTTTCATCAAAAACTGATTTATAATCTACTCCTGTCGGGCAAAAAATATTCCGTCGCTGACATTTCGGCCGTGTTGAGGCTATCCGATCCCCGGAGTTGCATACGCGATCTGAGGGCAAAGGGTATTTCCATCCTCGACGAGTGGGTGCCCAGCGAGCACGGTTCCCGATTCAAACGGTATTTTCTTCGGAAGGAGGTGCGCGATGAATAAGCGTATAAATAAGTTTGTAACCATTTCGAGCGACGGAACGGTAACGTATGAAAAATTCCGATGGTTTGCCGAATGGGTGGCGTATTGCGAAACTCTGCATGACGATATGGAACAACTCGCGTTCCACGAATCTATCGCAAAATACGGCCTTAAAGGAGAGGAACCCACCGAAATAGCAGGTGCAGCACTTGAATATTTCAACCAAAAAATACGTCCGGAACTCGACCGCCAGCACGAACGAATGATGAAAGGGCGTGATATATGAAACAAGCAAAACAAGCACTTGAAAACGAGTGCGGCGATACGTTCGTATTTTGCCCGTCTTTTTATCACCAGCTACGTGCAATAAAGAGTATTGAAACGCGGCTGATGGTGTACGAGGCAGTCGTTGAATATGGTGTATTAGGTAAGGTTCCCGACTTCTCCAAGGTTGACCCTTTGGGGTTGATAGATGGTATATTTGCGGCTATTAAATACGTGATTGACAGCACGAAATTAAAACGCGTCCATATCTCGAACGAACGAAGTAAGTCCGGTAAAAATGGCGGTGCCCCGAAAGGGAATCAGAACGCACGCAAACAACCAAAAACAAGCAAAACAAGCAAAACAAGCGTAGATGTAGATGTAGATGAAAATATAAAGAAACCCTCTATCGAGGGTAAAGAAAGCGCGGACAAGCCGCGCCGAGTCGCAAGCAAACGCCCGGCGTTTGTTGCTCCCTCGCTCGAAATAGTCAAAGATTATTTTTCGACGATTGAAGGGACCCCTACGGATGCCGAATGCTTTTACGACTATTTCACGGCCAACGGCTGGCGAACCGGTAAAAACCCGATAAAAGACTGGAAAGCCGCCGCGCGAAATTGGATGCGCCGCAAATCCGAATTCAGCAACACGACCCAAAATCAGACAAACCATGAAACGCGAAAAACAAATTTCTTATAACCGCCCGGCCATTGAAGGGCTGCCGGAATCGCCTGAACTCGAAAGAGCCATTTTAGGCGCTTTAATTCTCGAACCGAATCAATTATCCGACGTGACGGAGATCATCGAAATTTCGGCCTTTTCTGACCCAAATAACGGCAAAATCTTCGGCGTAATGCTCTCGATGCTGGAGAGAGGTGCCAAAATAGACCTCTACACCCTTTCGCAGCGTCCGGAACTGAAAGGCGGTGAAATGCTCCGCTATCTTTCGGAACTGACCAACGCGGTAGGCTCCGGCGTTAATTTGCTGGACCACGCAAGACAGCTCGCAGACATAGAAGCCCGGCGGCGTTTATGCCTTTTCGGGTACGAACTCGCGGCGCGTGCTGTATCGGATCCCGACGGTGTTTCGGATTGGGCGATGACGGAAATAACCGCGATAACAGATCGGGTCGTGCGTTCGGATGACATTACGCCGTTGTCGGATGTTGTGCGGGCCACCCTCGACGACTTGGAACGACGGCAACAGGCAAGACAGGCGGGCGAGTGCATCGGCATTCCTACCGGGTTGCAGCGGCTCGACGCTCTTACGGGCGGTTGGCGTGGTGGTCAGTTGATCGTATTGGCTGGCAGGCCGGCGATGGGCAAAAGTGCCATAATGCTGCATTTTGCCCGTGCTGCGGCCGCATCGGGCGTGCCGGTATGTATGTTCTCGTTGGAGATGCCGGCCGGGCAGTTGGCCGGGCGAATGCTTGTTGGCAGTTCGGGGATTAACTCGGTATCGTTCCGTACGGGAGATGTCGGCACGGATGACTGGCGTAAACTCGAACAAGCCGGCGCGAAGCTTTCGACAATGGCTGTTTACCTAAACGATCGCGCCAACATCAATATAAACACGATCCGTTCTCAATGTAAGGCTATGGCCCGCCGGGGTAAGTGTGGGATGGTTATAATCGACTACCTCCAATTGCTCGACACCTCGACCCGCAACGCGAGTACTACACGCGAGCGTGAAATCGCTGCCGCCAGTCGTTCGGCCAAACTGCTGGCCAAGGAATTAAATATCCCGGTTATCTTGTTGTCGCAGTTGTCCCGCAAAATTGAGGAACGGGCAGATAAAACCCCGTTGCTCTCGGACCTCCGGGAGTCGGGAGCCATCGAGCAGGACGCCGATCTTGTCGCATTTATTGACCGGCCGGCAATGTATGGCCAAACCGAGATCGACGCAGGACGCTACGGGATTATTTCGGCTGAGGGCGTCGGGCTGTTATACGTGGCTAAGCACCGCGAGGGGGCGACCGGGTGCATTTGTTTTCGACATAACGAGAGCCTGACCCGGATAGCCGACTACGAGAACACGGCGGACGCCTCAACAGACGAAAATCCATTTTGACGTAATGCGCGATTTGAGCGCATGAAATACCCAAGTGGGACAAATGCCCACGACGCGAAAGAAAATCGAAAAATCAGAAACAGGAGATGAAAAAACGTATGTTTTACCCGCCTTTGCGGGACGAGTTTACAAAGACTGACCGAAAACGGCGATAAAACGACGATAACAACCATTTTAAACCAATAAAACAGAATTATGAAGCAGAACAGAAAGGCGGCATTTGTGCCGTGCAAATCATTCAAGCATGATGGCACTACCCTTACGGTCGGCATTGCCGAAGTGACTGTAAATAGCAGACCGAATCCTTCTGAGGTGTATTTGCTCGTCGGAGGCTACGGAAACGATGAAGACACCCCCGAAGCCTTTGCGACCTTCACGCCGGACAAGGCAGTACAGATCGCCGAAGCACTGTTACAATTCGCACGACTGGCACGGAAATAAAAAACACAAGGCTATGACGAACGAAAAACTAGGAAAGCTGTTGCATGCAGCCGAAAAGTATGGCGCAGATGCCGTCTGCGAAATGGTCGCAGAGCACACGGGACAAAATGGTTCTGAGCGCATCGAGGCTGTATCCAGCGGTATCGGCGACGATAATGCGTCCCAAATCGCAAATCTAATAAATGCCGGAACCCAGCGCATCATCGAGGGTGGCGAAAAGCGAACCCCGGATAGATCGCTGGCAGTTGATCCTTTTACCAACTTACCCATGTAATCATGTCAAAGAACAGCAAGAGAATCTGTATAGGGCAAATGCCCCTTCAGCATGGAATGTATGAATTCAGATCGGCCGTAGATAAATTACGGGAGATTGTCACACCTGCCGTCCTTGCCGAGTTCGGCGAGGAATTGACTGCAGACAACTTGCGGGACATTATGAGCGGCGGTACAGCCATTCGCGCCCGTATGACGGAAAAATTTAATGCGGCACTAGCCCCCATAGTATTCCCCGCAGAACGCAGCCAAAAAGAGGAGCTATATACTTCTTTGTTGGAGCAATTCAATGAGATTTGCCGCAAAGTTCAAAAGCGCTTCGAATCATTCGGGACTGTTCCCGCAGACTGCTACACGGTAGACAGTAACGGTCAGGTAACTTTTGATTCTGAAGTCGCTGAAGCTGTCTTTAGCGAAGCCGCTAACTTGTATATAGACGATCCGCAGCAAATCGAACTTTATAATGCTGCGTTAAAAGCATTATCCGCATTGCAGGAGCTTGACACACTCGCACGCAAATATGGAATGTATGCAATAAACCGAACAAACTACCGGGCCATAATCGATATGGATATTGAAATGTCCCCTACTATGGGCGTATTATCTGCAACTCAGGTTTTACGCATCAATCCTTTCGCCATACAGCAAGGATATGACGGCGGCCTTTTCAAAACTAGGTCCATATAAATCAAACAGTAACCATGAAAGAAGAACAAGAAAGCCAGCAGTCCCAAGGAGTGACGGCCATCGACTACTCCGAGGAAGAGGCAAAGAAGCGCGCTGCGGAATGGGCGGAAACATTGCCCGACGCCGAATAATCCAAACGTACAACAAGATTTTTAACAACTATGAAAAATTACGAATCAATTATCGAGACATACAAAGCGGCCATCCCTCAATTGGAGGCCTCAATACAACAATTGACCGCTTCACGATTGGAAATAACCACCGAAAGCCTCAAGGATATTGCGACGGATAACAGTAAGAGTATCCGGGCGCAAGCACTGCGGATCGCAGCCGAAGACGCAAAGAAAATAAATATCGTCAAGACCCGCCAAACGCTCACGGATCAGGCTGTTGAATACCTAAGCAAAGCAATAGACAATTCGCAGCAGGTCATTCATAAAGCGCTGCACCTCGGCAAGGAGGAGGCACTCGATTATACTGCTTTTGTGGTGAATGGCGATAAGGTCGAAATAGCCTCCGAATGGCTTGCAGATCAAGAGCGGCAACGCCTTATTGATGTAAGCACTATGCGGGGGCGTGTACTTCAGCAGTTCGACGAAGTGCGCCGGGCTGTTGAGGCTCTGAACGCCTTGGTCGCCTGCAACAAGAATTACAAAATGGGGTTGCTCCCCGCCGGCACCCGATACCGGACAATAGCAACCATCGACGAGGACGGAAAATTGGAATTGCATTCTGAAGCATTGGATTTTCTGGGATAACAATAGAGACGGGTGGGGAAAGCCCCGCCCATCTCACTAACATCCATATTCACTATGCTATACCCAGACGGACAAATATACGAACAATCTGGGGAATGCGCAAGAGGAGAGACAGGATAACCAAAGGATTTGCAGCTGTAGACGATCGAACCGTATGGACGCTTGAGTTGAACCGCGACGAACTGATGATAATTCTGAACGGGATCAAGAATCACCGGATAAAAATGGCGCGTATGAAACTGGCGGCCTTACGGGAGCAGAGAAACCGACGGCGCGATCCCGGTAAAGCAATCAATGTAAAATCAAAAAAAAAGTAAAACCCATGAACGAGAATAAAAACGCACACAAGGACATTGCGACAACACCAAGGCCCCAAATGGCCGCATCCGGAAGGCTGGATTTCATCAGTTTCCGAATAGCCCAAAAGAGCTACACGATATACAAGATGTCACCCCGGACCACGGCGAGAATCATGGCCGCCCGGCATATCGGCAAGGGATCTGACGGCAGCAAGGCGTGTATCGTGGCAATGGCCCATAGTATTGCGCTGGCCGTCGCTGGAAGCAAAAGCATATTCGCGGATCTCAAGGCGTGGTTTATATGCCGGCGGATTATGAAACGGGCATCTTTCGCCGAGTTGTTTGACTGCTACCAAAAAACGCTGATGATGATTCCGCTGGAGGATATTTCTGCAGTTGCCAGCGTAATAAGCGGATTGGCTGAAACTGTAGCTAAAGATGCGAAATGATACACCTGTGAATCATCGAAAAAATAAATTGCAGAAAAGCATTGTTTACTATTGCTTTTTCACGGGACCGCCGCAATCTTTGTACTGAGCTTATGAAGGGATAAGCCACGGATGATAGTATAGTGCGATTGGTCTGTTGGCTTCCTGAGCCGACAGACCTTTTTGTTTAATCCGGGTGCCGAGGGGCACCGCAAAAAAAAAGTTTTATGACTGATTTAATGACTCTGGCCAAAAGCCATCCCGACACCACCGTTACCGTCAAGTTGAAAGACCTGATGCGATTTCATGAGGATATCACTGCCGACCTAGAAAAAAGATTGCTGAACAAACTTGTCGAGATTAGAAAGGATGATCGCTATCTATCAATAAATCAGGTATGCGAAATATTCTCAATTGATCGAAGCACGTTGTGGAAGTGGCAGCAGAAGGGCCTTTTGGTTCCCTTTAAAGCCGGGACCATTTGGCGATACAAGTTGTCGGAAATTCGCGCAATGGTCAACAAAGCCACCAATAAAACAAACAAATAAAGGGGTGACGATCCGAGCCGCAACAGACATAAAAAATACCCGCGTTTCGCAACGCAGGTAATGTAAAATTGCACGCCACCTAGCCAAAAAACTAATGTCCACGCACAATAACCGTTAAAATTAAAATAATCGTTATGAGCGCACTATCATTCAAAATTACTACGGATACCGCAAAGATAAACAATTTCCGTAAATCGCTTGAACGTTTATACGAATTACTCGAAAAATTCCCGTCCAAATCAAGCGGATTCAAAGTTATAAACCGCCATATTAGCGATCTGGAGACTCGTGTAGATCAGGCTATACGCAAAATTGCCAAGATGCAGCAACAAGCTGCGGAGTCGGCGGCTAAAGTGGCCACCCCTACTACCTCAGCGGCAACTTCCGGCAGCTGCAAAACGACATCAGGGAGTCAGACGGCCCAAGCCGAAGCAGCAGCATATAAAGACCTGATCGGCACCATCCGAGAAGCTAGCGCCCAAAAAAAGATATATACAGCTCAAATTGAGCTGTTGAAAACCAAGACGCAAGCACTGACGGCTGAGTACAATGCACTTTCCAAAGCCGAAAAGAACAACGCCGCAGTCTCGCAGGCACAAAAGGACAAACGACTGGACCTTTCGCTGTCTATTGCGAAAAACAAAGAAGAACTGGCGCTATATCAAGGAACCCTGAAGAACATTATCAAGACAGAGCAATTTGCCGAGGGATCCATTAATAAAATGTCGCAATCGCTGACCCGGATGAAGAATATATACCGGAATTTAAGCGCAGCAGAGCGGGAGGGGACACGGGGACAAACCATGCTTAAAAATATCGACACACTCGATACGAAGATTAAAGAATTGGATGCGGCAATGGGGGTACACACCCGCAATGTCGGTAATTATGCTTCCGGATTCAATATGCTTGGATTCCAGATTCAGCAGGTCGCCCGCGAATTGCCGTCGTTGGCGTATGGCCCGCAGATTTTCTTTTCGGCCATATCCAACAACCTGCCGATGCTGGCCGACGAGATTTCACACGCGAAGAAATCTGTTGATGAATTGAAGAAAGCCGGGCAAACATTCACGCCCGTATGGAAGCAGATTGCAT
>OHAF01003464.1_pt1 | contig 10174 bp, 8 predicted proteins | sample 1577041 | NCBI WGS metagenome assembly OHAF01 (sample SAMEA3541495, study PRJEB24748) | human gut metagenome | biome: human gut; feature: human-associated habitat; material: faeces | place: China | collected 2012
ATGCCGAACTGGTGGAGCGCGTGCTCACGCTGGTGGACCGCGAGGGCGTTGACGTGATCGCCGAACTGTGGAGCAGCGCCGAGCCGGATTCGCTGCCGGGCATTCTGTGGCGGCTGTATCTGCTGCGCACGTGGATGCGGAAGAATCGCGAGTCGATCGCGCGGTTGTGGCGCGCTGGAGAGCCGGGTGCCACTACCGCCTCGGCGATTGCCGGCGTCGATCAGGCGCCCACGGAAGATGACATTGCGCATATTGCCGATTCGATTCTCGCAGGCGCGTTCACCGGCGATTTTGCGGTTGCGCTGGAACGTGCGGCCGCGTTCACCGACGTGGTTGCGTTGGGATTGCGCATCGAGGCACGCAATATGATCGCACGATTGAAAGCTGCGGAAGGTTCCGATAGCAGCGATTCCGGCATTTCCGCCATGGAAAAGCAGGTACGTACGAAATCGTCCCGTTTGATGCACACGGCCGGCAATCTGTTCGTCACGGCCAAGGATTTTCGCCATGGGGCGAATCTGTGGCGTCGCGGAAAACTGGAGTAACGCGTTCCGTGCCTGTCCCCTGCACCTGCCTCTGCACCCACCTCTGTACCGCTACCGGAAGTGTTTTACGGCGCTCGCACCATCAATTCGCGACACGACGTAACGTACGGTCTGCAGCATCTGTAGAATAGGAACTCGCGCCGGGCCATGCATAGCCCCGGGCTCCATTTTTTGCCGCTGCGAGCGGCCTTTGCGCCGACAGGCGCTTTCGTGGTTCGGCGCTTTTCTCCTCTTTTGATGTTTTCCTGATTTTTCTCTGGCTTTCTTGCGATTTTCGATTGCCATCCGATCGGCGCTCATCTGGGTTTCATCTGCCCGACCTACCGGCGCGTTGCCGAACAGCCGATACATGGACTACGCTTAGAAACCATGGATATTCATGTTTTGAACCACCCGCTGGTGGACCACAAGCTCACCGTTCTTCGTGACAAGAACACTCCGTCCTCCACGTTCCGCGAGCTCGTTTCCGAACTCGTGATGCTCGAGGCCTACGAAGCCACCCGCGACATCGAAGTCGTGGACAAGCCTATCGAAACCCCGGTGGCTCCGATGATCGGCAAGCACATCGCCGCCCCGGCTCCGATTATCGTGCCGGTGCTGCGCGCGGGTCTGGGCATGCTGGACGGCATGACCAAGATGATTCCGTCCGCTGAAGTCGGCTTCCTCGGCATGAAGCGCGACGAGGAGAACCCGACCCAGCAGATCACGTACGCGAACCGTCTGCCGGAGGATCTCACCGGCCGTCAGTGCTTCCTGATCGACCCGATGCTCGCCACCGGCGGCACGCTCGTTGCGGCCACCCACTATCTGGCCGAGCGCGGTGCGAAGGACATCACCGCAGTGTGCATTCTGGGCGCTCCGGAAGGTCTGAAGTTCGTTGAGGAAAACCTCGACCCGTCCATCAAGTTCAAGCTGGTGCTGTGCGCCGTCGATGAGAAGCTCAACGACAAGTGCTACATCGTGCCGGGCTTGGGCGACGCCGGCGACCGTCTGTACGGCGTGATCGACTGAGCTGCCAATCGGAATAAATCAATCGAATAAAAATTCGGCCTGCTACCGCACCAATCATGCGATGGCAGGCCGAAACCATATAAAACCGGCTGTCGCCTGTCGATCATAGTCCGTCGACTAGCGCCCGGCTGCTGTCGCTCGCCGGGCAACTATCAGTCGGCTACTGCTCGTCGGGCACGAACGCTTCGAAGATGTGGCGGTCGAACTGGTCGCAGCACTGCGCGTATTCGTCGCGGCTGCGCACGGTCCACGACACCGGCACCGCACCCATGAACCGGGCCAGCTTCACCTGCGGGCTGTTGCCGCCCTTCCAATCGTAGGCAACGAAATCAGGACGGGAAATCCAGTCGAATACCAGCGCGCCGGCCGCGTATTCCTTGCCGAGCGCCACCGGATCGGTGGGCTTGTCCTCGCCGTACGGCCACCAAGACAGCTGGCCGCGGCACACTTCCGGACGGTTCTCCTTGTACCAGTTCACGGCCGCCGGATTGAACGATTCGATCACATACTTGCCGGAGTATGCCTGCAGCAACGCGTCGCCCTTCTCCATAAGCTCCACGTCGTGCGGATCCCACTTCGAATTATCGTCGAACTTATATTCCACGATCAGCGGCACGCGGCCGGCGACCACTTTGAGCACGTCGGCGAATAGCGGCACATGCTGGTAGTAGCCTTCCGGCGCGTTGTCCGGCGTGGTGACCAGCGGCGGTTCCTCCAATGCCAACGGCAGCGGCGCGGCCTTGCATGCGCCCGGAGCGTCGGTCGGGAACAGCGGAATACGAGTCAGCTCGTCATACGTGAGATCGGCGATACGGCGCGGATCTCCGGCGACACGCATCAGGTCGCCGTCATGCACCACCACGACCTCGCCATCGCGCGTCATCTGCAGGTCCAGTTCGATACCGTACCCGGCTTCACAGGCGGCTGCGAACGCGGCAAGCGAGTTTTCAGGGGCAATCACGCCGGGTGTATCAGGGCTGCCGTACCCGGCTTTCATGGCCATGCGGCGGGCGAGCGCCACGTATTCGCCGCTTTCGTTGGCGTATTGCGCGGTCAGGCCGGAACCAGCGTCATGCAGACCGCGGTGCGCGTACCACACGTCCGGAACGGCCGGCACATAATGACGGCGCTTGTCGGAGAAGGAACGCGGGGCGATCGCCCACACCGCGGCTCCCGCCGCCACCGCACCACCGAGCAGCGCTTTCTTGAGAAACGACTTTGACATGGGCATCCTCCCTTGCGATTGACCCTGCTCACCGCATTTGTGCGCGCAATGAGCCACTTGTTACGAGCGTAGCCCAGTTTGCCGGTTTTCGCTCACGATTTCACCGATTATTCAGTTTCGTCGTTGCATATGGCGATTCCCACGCTCTAACGGCACCCACGTCGGCCTCGAAAGGCTTTCGCGGGACAAAATATGGAAGGGCGATTACCGAGCCGGTGGTGGGGCCTGGCAGGTGCGCCCTTTTGCTCACGACTTGCGATTTAGGCCGGTTTGGCACAGTCGTGAGCGAAAGAGGGTGCCGCAAAGCATGGTAGGGGGTATAAATCGCCTGTTTTTCCGTCTTTTTTGACGCACATCCCGCCAAAGATACGCAAAATCGTAAGTCGTGAGCAAAAGGGGGTATCGCCGATCGTTTCCCTTTCGCATTTTGTTACCAGGAACGGACTTTCGCGGGACAAAATACGGAAGGGCGATTACCGAGCCGGTAAGACTGGCTAATCGCCTTTTATTAGCGGACTGAGACGGTGAGGCTATGCGGCCAATCGGCGGCGTGATGCGGGGTGCGGGCCGCTGCGTTGCGGCGTTGGCTGGAGCGTTGGCGGAGCCCGTTTCGCCGTCCTTGGTAAGCGATGGCGACTCGAAACCGCCGTTGGTCACGAGGTTGCCGCCGTCGCCGCCTTCCGCGGCAACGGACACGTCGTCCACGAGATTGCCGTATGCGAGGTTGCCGTTGAGCGTGTTGTAGACGCCAGCGCGAATACGGTGTCGTCGCCGTCCGCCGCGAATTCTCCTTCGTATTCGTTCCATCCGTTGCGCGTGTACTGGTTGAAGACGCTGCTGTCGGGGAAGGTCCAGCCGGGGCTGTCCCAACCGTTGCCATCCACTCGAACATGTTGTGGAACAGGTCGGTGCCGCCACCCCATGAGAACGATGGCGGTTCGGCGCCATGCGTGTCCGCGGTGATGACCGCGAGTGTATCGAAACCGCTCTTCGAACCGGACGGACGCGCCCTGTGCTTCAGGGACCATCGGCATTTCGCGCCTTGTGTGGTGGCGAGCCGCTGGTAGATCGAATAGTTGCCGTTCGACGTGGCCGGCTTGCCGAATTGGCTGCCTTCGGCCGCGGCCACTTTCTCGCCGGTGCGCATGTGCAGGGAGTCATTGTCTCCGTTGCCGTTTTTGAAGACACTGCCGATTTCGATGTTGCCTGAAGTCGTGGTGGATTTTCAATACGGAACATCGCTGGTTTCACGGTACTGGTACACGTCCGGCTGTTCGAAACTGCCGTTCTGCAGGCTGTTTTCGGCGGAGACGGTGGCAACGTCGGAAGCGGCGGAGACCTCCGTCCCTTCGGCGGAATCCACTCCGACAAGGGGAATAAGGGGGATACCAAATCCAAGAATCAGGGCACAGGTGATCACGAGCGCGAGCACGCTTCGCTGGGATTTCCCGGCCTGCATGTCCTCTCCTCCATGGGAACCGGGTGGTGATGTCATCGTCGACATTGAGCATTATGCCACCAAAACAGTACCCCGTCAATGGGTCCATATTAGGGGGAGTGAAATCATTGACAACTTGTCTGATTATTCAGCAAAAAGCCGTGTCCCATCGAATAATCCGGGAACGCAAATGCAATCGCAAACGCAGATATGAACGCAATCACCAACACGAATGCGAGCGCGCCGCAACACAAGCCACCCGCAACGCAAGACGCCCGGCTACCGCTTCTTCGAATCGCGTCCCTTGAAGTAGATGTCGAACACAATCCAGACGGACAGGATGAACGCGATCACGTAGCCAAGGAAACCGACAATCGGAATGCCGAAAATCACCGGCTTGATGCCCGCGTAATACACAATCGACGAGCCGATGAACAATCCGACGACGATCAGCGCCATCGTAAGCCTGTTCACCATGTTGGCGAGCAGGTGGATCGGCTCCTGCGAACCGACCATCTCCATATTGACGCGCAGCTGGCCGCGCGTGAGCATGCGGGACGCCACTTTCATCTCGTTGGCGGCGGCCAGCAGACTGTGCAGCGCCTGATGGCTTTCGAGAGCCAGCGATTTCGTCTCGTCCTTGACGAAATCCTTCTTCGACGTGCTCGCCGCGATGTGGTCGGAGATGATCTGGATCATGTTCACGTCGGGAATGAATTCGTCAAGCAATCCCTCCAACGTGACCAGCGCGCGGCCGACCGTGGTGACGGTGCTCGGCACTTCAATGCCGTGTCGTTGCGCCATTTGCGTCAACGCGGTGAGCATGGCGGCGATGTCCAGTTCGGCCAGGTCCACTGTGCCGAATTCCTTGACGATCACATCCAGATCGGCCAGCAATGCCGGATAATCCTCCGGATCGGCCTCAGCTCCGGCGAAACGCAGCAGACCGTCGGCAAGCTTGGGGGAATCCTGCTCGGCCACGGCGAAGATCATGTCCTTCAGCACGGAACGGGTTTTGGCGTTGAGCCGGCCAGTCATGCCCAGGTCGAGCAGCACGATCTGCCCACCGCGCACCATGATGTTGCCGGGGTGCGGGTCCGCGTGGAAGAAGCCTTCGTCGAGTACCTGCGTGGCGTAGTTGTCCACGAGTTTGGTGCCGATTTCCTTCAGGTCGTAGCCGGCTGCAAGCAGCTCGTCCGGATGGGAGACGGAGATGCCTTCCACGTAGTCCATGACCACCACGTGTTCGGTGCATAGTTCCGGGTACGGCTTCGGGCAGTCCATGTATTTGTAGCGTTCGCAGAATCGTTTGAATTCCGCCAGATTGCGCGTTTCGATGAGGAAGTCGGTTTCCGATTCGAAGGTGTCCCACAGTTCCTCGACCACGCCGGACAGGTCCACCACCTGCGCGCTGCGCATGGTTTTGGTGGCGATTCCCGCGATGGTGCGCATGATGGACACGTCCTGCGCCATGGTTTCGCGCACGCCCGGACGTTGCACTTTGATGGCCACGTCCTCGCCGGTGAGCAGTTTCGCACGATGCACCTGCGCAAGGCTGGCCGAGCCGAGCGGGGTGGGGTCGATATGGTCGAAGATCTCGTCCACGGGCCGGCCGTATTCGTCCTCAAGCACCTGCAGCACCGTGCTGTATGGCATGGGGTCGGCGTCGGCGCGCAGTTTGGACAGTTCGTCGCAGAACGATTGCGGCAGGATTTCGGAGCGCATGGACAGGATCTGTCCGACCTTGACGAACGTGGGGCCGAGCGCTTCGAGCATGAGACGCATTTTGACGGGCGTGAGTCCGTGAACCACGTCGAATTTGTTGGCGATCTGCGCGATTTGCGCAAGACGCCGGAGTTTGCCGCGGCGGGTCAGATGGTAGCGCGCGGAGAACGTGTCTTTGCGCGCTCCGAAGATGCCGATGGTTTCGGACGATTGCGCGTTGGCACCGGCCGCTTTGCCGGTATCGTCCGTTTCGCCGGCATCGTCCGCGGATTCGTGGGCAAGCTCATCCGTCAGTCCGTTTGCTTGGGAGGCGGCGTCCGGCGAAGGGTCGGCCGTGGGGTTGATGACCGCGTTGACCCTGTCGGACAGCGTGACGGGCTCCACGCTTTCGGGGCGTGCCGCGTCCGGCTTGTCGGATGGGTGTTTCAAAGACATGTCACTGCTCGCAAACGGTTGGGAAATCGGCTGGAAAGCCCGCGATGCCAGACGAACGTTTCGCCGGCGTCGCGCGGGCATAGCAAATCGCCGTCCGGGCGCTCACATGCGCGGCAGACGGCGATACGAAAGACTGGAGCTACTCGGCCTTGTCTTCGGTTTCGGCCGGGGCTGCATCCTTGGCCTCAGGGGCTTCCTTAGCCTCTTCGACCTTGTGCTTGAGTTCGGCGTTGAGGGCCTTGCCCTGCTCGACGGTCAGCTCGCCCTTCTTGACGAGATCGTCAACGATTTCCTGGCTCTTCTCAACAGTGGTCGCCAAGGCACCGACGCCGGCGAGAAAGACCTTGCGCAGGCCGTCACCAAAATTAAAATCAGCCATGATGTCCTCCTTTAGGTGATGGTGGTACCACTCTATCGCATTTTCTTCACATCTGCGCCGAGCGAAACCGGTCAATCGCATAAAAAGTGGCGGATATCCGGCGTTCAGCGCAGGCGGTGCGATTGCCGGCGAACCGGCATGGCAGCCGTCAGCACGGACGGGACATGGCCACGCGACGAGCACGGTCGGCGATTTCGTCGATGCGATGCAGGGCGGCCCGTTGCGCGTCCGTCTGTCCGGCGGCGGCCGGATCGAACGTGCCGTAACGGCGTTCGACGGCGGTGCGGATCAGGAAATCGGCGATCGCGGGATTCTTCGGCAGCAGCGAGCCGTGCATGTACGTGCCGATCACGTTGTGGACGCGCGCGCCTTCCGTATGGTCCTCGCCGTTGTTGCCGGTGCCGTCCTGTTCGACGGTGCCGAGCGGCTGCACGCCGTCACGCAGGAACGTCTGTCCGGAATGGTTTTCGTAGCCGATGATCTTGCCGAAATCGGCGGAGGTTTCCGTAAGATTGCCGATCATGCGTGTTTCCTGGCCGACCGTGTACGCGCCGATCACGCCGATGCCGTCGAGTCGGGAGCCGTCGACCGTTTCGAAATACTCGCCGAACAGCTGGTACAGGCCGCAGATCATCAGCATCGGCACGCCGTCCGCCGCGAGCGAACGCAGCAGGTCGGCGCGTTGGAAGAAGTCGTCGATGATCTTCTTCTGGCCGGTGTCCTGGCCGCCGCCACCCAGAATCATGTCCACGTGCTCGGGCCAGTCGCAGCCCTGGTTGTAGGCGTGTACGCGCGGCTCGTAGCCGTACAGCGCGAGCCGGCGCTGGATGGTGAGCACGTTGCCGGAATCGCCGTAGATGTTCATATCCTTCGGATACAGCGACACGATGTCGATGACCTGGCTCATATCGTCTCCTCGTCTTCCTTCCGCTGTTTTGCTTTGCGATTGCGCGGTTTCGTTTCGCGCGGCGCTCACTTGCCCACGCCGGCGTCGGCCACGTCGGCGATTTTGGCGAGCGCGGCACGCGTTTTCAGCATGGCCGTGTACGTGCAGTAGATGTGTTTGGGGGTGCCAGAATTCGCGTTCACGAAGTTCACGACCGATTCCTCCAGGTCGGTGCTGACCGATTCGACCGGCACCTGATCGTATTCGAGGCGCAGGGCCATGTCCCACGCGCGTACGCCGGACACGGCTTTGACGCCGGTGCCGCGCAGCGAGGTGAAGTCCACGTCCCACAGCCAGCTCATGTCGCGGCCGTCGGCGTATTCGTCGTTGATGCAGATCATGGTGTCGCAGCCTTCGGGCTTGAACGAGGCCAGCGACAGGCGGAAGCCCATGGGGTTTTTGACGAGCAGCAGTTCCACGGGGGTGCCGTTCACGGTGATGACCTCGCCTCGGCCGAATGCCGGTGTGACCTCGCCGGCGGTGTCGATCATGGCCTGCGTGGTGGCGTGCGCGAAGGCGATCATACGGGGTGAGACGCCTGCCGCGCGCAGAATCTCGTCCGCAGCGGCCTGGTCGATGGCGTCATGCGAGCCGTTGCCGTCCGTTTCGGTACCGGTATCGGCACCGTCCGCGTCGACACTGTCGGCGAGCGCGTCTTCGAACGGCAGGAACATCGCCTGCGCGTCCGCTGCGACGGCGCGCACCACGGCGAGCGCGGCGGCCGCGTTGTACAGGTTGTATACGCCTTCCAGTTTCACGGCCGTCTCATACGTTTCGCCGTCGATCGCGAAGGTGGCGCGGTGGTCGCCCACGGCGCGCAACGTCACGTCGGCGGGCAGCGCGTCGGGACCGTCCTGCGGTTGCGATGTGGCCGGCGCGGCAGCCGCAACGGCATCGGCAGTATCGCCGGCATTGCCCGAATCGCCAATATTTCCGCCATGTTCCGCACTGTCGTGCGCTTCCGCGTCAACAGTGGTGCTCATGTCGTCATCCGACGGGAAGAAGCCGCGCAACGATTCGTCAAGGCCGAAGTAGCGTACTTCCACGCCGTCTTCCGTATGCGCCACGTCAGCAAGACGGGCGATGCGCGGGTCCTCACGGTTGAGCACGACGGTACCGGTGGTGGCTTCCGCAGCTTTGGACAGCAGTCGCGCGGTGTTGTCGATCTCGCCGAAACGGTCAAGCTGATCGCGCATCACGTTGAGCAGCAGGCAGTAGTCGGGCGGCACCTGCTTGACGAAATGCACGGCGTACGCCTCGTCGAGTTCCAGCACCGCGATGTCGGCGTCGAGTTTGCCGGAAAGCGAGACTTCCGCAAGCAGCGACGAAACCACGCCACGGGTGAAGTTCGAGCCGGTCGGGTTGGTGAACACCTTCAATCCGAGCGATTGCAGCATGCTGGCCACCATGCGTGTGGTGGTGGTTTTGCCGTTCGTGCCGGAGACGAGCACCACGCCGAGCGGCAGTTGCGCCAATGTGCGCGACAGGAATTGCGGGTCGATGCGTTCCACGATTTTGCCGGGGAACGCGCTGCCACCGCCGTGCGCCAAACGGGAGGCCGCGCGCACGGCCTTGCCGATCAACGGGGTTGCGAAGGAATTCCAAGCCATATCACACCGCCTCCTGCTGGGACTGGTAATCCTGGGGCATGTCCTTGAACTTCGAATACGCGCCAAGGAACGCAAGATTGAACGTGTCGGTCGGACCGTTACGATGCTTCGCCATGATGATGTCGGCCTCGCCCGGGCGGTCCTCCTTGTCGTAGGCGTCCGGACGGTGCACGAGGAACACCACGTCGGCGTCCTGTTCGATAGAGCCGGATTCACGCAGGTCGGACAGCTGCGGCTTCTTGTCCTGACGCATTTCGGGGCCACGGTTCAGCTGGCTCAACGCCACCACCGGCACTTCCAGCTCCTTGGCGAGCAGCTTCAGCGCACGGGAGAAGTCGGACACTTCCTGCTGGCGGCTTTCCACGGCCTTGCCGGAGGTCATGAGCTGCAGGTAGTCGATGACGACGAGTTTCAAATCGTTCGTCTGCTTCAGTCGGCGGCATTTCGCGCGGATTTCCATCAGGCTCATGTTCGGGCTGTCGTCGATGAACAGGGGCGCGTTCTGCAGCTTGCCTTGCAACTCGTTCAGGATGGCCCAACGTTCCGGCGTGATGTCGTCCGCGCGGCGCATGGCGGCGAGCGGAATGTTGGATTCAGCGGAGATGATACGTTGCGCCAACTCGTTTTTGCTCATTTCCAAGCTGAAGATGATGGTCGTCAATCCGTGATGCAGTGCCGCGGAACGGGCGAAATCCACACCGAGTGTGGACTTGCCCATGGCCGGTCGGCCTGCCACGACGATCATCTGGCCGGGCTGCAGGCCCTGCGTCACGTCGTCGATGTCGCGGAAGCCCGTCGGCACGCCTCGGGACACTTCGCCGCTTTGCAGACGGTCGAGCTGGTCAAGCGTATCGGCGATG
>OHAF01003471.1_pt1 | contig 10134 bp, 12 predicted proteins | sample 1577041 | NCBI WGS metagenome assembly OHAF01 (sample SAMEA3541495, study PRJEB24748) | human gut metagenome | biome: human gut; feature: human-associated habitat; material: faeces | place: China | collected 2012
ATAAGTACTATGGATTGCTTTTGCATAATATTCTCCAAGTCTCTTTAACTGAGATCCTGTCACATAAGCTCCTGCATTCATGAAAAATGGAGATTTTCTTCCACTCTTTAATGTAAATTCTCCAAATTTTAATACATCACTTTCTACCATAAATTCGATAAACTCTCTCTTATACTGTTCCATCTTCTATTTAAACCTCCATCTTATTCATTCTTTGCTAATTTGCGGTATTCGTCATGATAAAAACGAATCACATCTTTTCTTGTCACGATCCCGATAAATTTCTCCTGATCATCAATGACCGGAACAAAATTCTGATCTGTGATCACATCGACAAGATCATCCATATCTGTGCTGATCGTCACTGCCTGAATGTTTCTCTTTCTCTTTACATCCATAAGTTTGACTTTCTCAGCTTCTGATATATTCCAATGGCCCCTAGATTCCATGGCACGCAATACATCACCTTCTGTGATCGTTCCTGCGTATTTACCATCATCAGTTAATGTCGGCACTGCTGAATATCCATGATATTTTAGTTTTTCAAATGCCTGCCTTAAACTTTCATCGGCAGGGATATAGGCAACCTCACTTTTCGGAGTCAGGAAAAATAAAATATTCATACCCTCATCCTCCTTTTATTATCTATTTGACACATCCGATCAATTCGTTAATATCATTGATCTGATGTCTTTCCATGTAAGTTTTGATTCCATCAACCACTTCAAGTGTCGTTGCAGGATTGATAAAGTTTGCTGTTCCTACTGATACCGCTGTTGCACCAGCCATGATAAACTCTAATGCATCCTCAGCTGTTGAGATTCCACCCATACCGATAATTGGCACATCCACAGCGTTAGCAACCTGATATACCATACGGACAGCAACTGGTTTGATCGCTGGTCCGGACATCCCACCTGTCTTATTGGCAAGCACAAAATCTCTTCTTTCAATATCGATCTTCATTCCTGTTAATGTATTAATCAAAGAAAGAGCATCACTTCCTGCATCAACTGCAGCTTTTGCCATCTCTGTGATATCTGTGACATTCGGTGTTAACTTCATGATCACAGGCTGTTTTGCAATCTTTTTGATCTGAGCGGTAAGTTCCTCTACATGATGTGCATCCTGACCAAATGCAAGGAATCCTGCGTTTACATTCGGGCAGGAAATATTAATCTCCATCATATCAATTGGCTGATCTGCCAAACGTTCCACCACTGCCAGATATTCTTCCGGCGCATGACCGCATACATTTACAATGATCTTTGTATCATACTGTTTCAAAAAAGGAATATCCCTCTCACAGAAAAGATCGATACCAGGATTCTGCAGACCAATCGCATTCATCATGCCTCCGTAAACTTCAGCCACACGCGGAGTCGGATTTCCGGCCCACGGGACATTGGCTACGCCCTTGGTTGTCACTGCTCCCAGCTTATTAATATCTACATAATCAGCAAATTCTGCTCCTGAACCAAAGGTTCCGGATGCCACTGTTACCGGATTTTTCCACTCTACGCCGGCAATATTTACACTCATATCCATCAGATTTCCACCTCCGTAGAAAGAAATACCGGGCCATCCTTGCAGATTCTCTTATTATTCACATTGCTATGTGCATCTTTTTCTCTGGATTTGCACACACAGGCAAGGCAGGCACCGATTCCGCATGCCATACGTTCCTCCAGGGAAATATAACATTCAATCCCATTTTCTTCGGCATATTTCTTGATTGCACGAAGCATCGGAGTTGGTCCGCAGGCATAGATCACGTCCGCTTCCAGAGCATTCTCTCTGATAGCATCCATAACATTGCCTTTTGTTCGCACACTGCCATCCTCTGTGGCAATATAAAGTGTTCCCGCCGCCTCAAATTCCTCTCTGAGGAACGTATGACAGTCCCTGTATCCTGCAATGATCTGTTTTTTCTCACATTTCATCTGCTTTGCAAGTTCCAGGATCGGAGGAACACCGATTCCACCACCCATAAGGAAAACTTTTTTCCCCTCAGCCTTCTCTACAGGAAAACCATTTCCCAGAGGTCCCAGTACCGGAATGGTATCTCCGGCTTTCATCTGTGAAAATTCATCAGTTCCGGTTCCCTGTCCGGTCACTCTGTAAACCAGATGAAGACGACCATTTTCTTTGTCAATCTCACAAAGACTGATCGGTCTGGGAAGAATTTTGGATTTATCATTTGTATAAAGAGATACAAACTGTCCCGGTTTCGCATCTGCTGCGATTCTGTCAGTCTGGATCCACATACTGTAAATGCCTGCACCAATGCTCTCCTGACTTACAACAGTGCAGATTTCTCTTGTCTTTTCGCTCATTTCATGCCTCCTAGCGATTGTTTAAAGCAGTACTGATGTCTTCGATCATATCTTTTACCGCCTGGCGGGATGCATCTGCATAATTTAATTCACCAAAGGAAGCATATTTTTCCTGTTTGTAAGCTGCAATGATTCCTCTGGAAGAGTTGACGATCGCACCAAGTCCGTCTTCATTAAAGAAATGAACAAGATCGGCACCTTTTCCGCCCTGTGCACCATATCCCGGTACCAGGATGAAGGTTTTCGGCATGATCTTACGGAGAGTTTTTCCCATTTCCGGATAGGTTGCACCTACTACAGCACCTACATAGCTGTATTCATTTCCCATATGTGATTCTCCCCACTGGGCAACCTTCTCTCCAACCCACTCATAAAGCGGGCGTCCGTCAATGATTCTGTCCTGAAACTCTCCACTGGACGGATTGGATGTTTTTACGAGTACAAAAAGCCCTTTGTTCTCTTCTTTACATACATCGATAAACGGGTTGACACTGTCAGATCCCATATATGGATTGATTGTCGCAAAATCTTCGTCAAAACCTGCGATTCTGTTACTTCCCACCTGAACTTTACCCAGATGTCCGACTGCATATGCAGCAGATGTGGAACCAATGTCACCTCGTTTGATATCTCCAATAACTACCAGACCTTTTTCTTTGCAATAATCAATGGTGTTCTTATATGCCATTAAGCCCGGAATACCAAACTGCTCATACATTGCGATCTGTGGTTTCACTGCTGGGATCAGATCGCTGATCGCATCAACGATTCCTTTATTATACTGCCAGATAGCTTCTGCTGCTCCCTCTAATGTTTCCCCCAGTTCAGAAAAAGCTTTCTTCTGAATATGCTGCGGGATATAGTTGAGCATCGGATCCAGTCCTACTACGATAGGAGCGTTTGTTTTTTTAATGTTTTCAATAAGTTTGTTGATCATGAGTCTTTCCTCCTGAATATTGATATGGTATTTTTATGCATTCTGGTATACAACTTTTCCATCACAGATTGTATAGAGAATTTTTCCCTTTACTTTCCATCCGTCAAATGGTGTGTTGCGTCCTTTGGAAGCAAATTCATTTTTATCTATTTTATATTCGTGATCAATGTCTGCAATGACAATGTCTGCCGGATGTCCCTTCTGAAGTGTACCTCTGTCACTTCCCAGAATCTGTGCCGGGTTCCAGCTCATTTTCTCAATAAGCTGTGAGATTGTAAGAATTCCGGTTTCTACAAGTGCAGTATAAGACAATGCAAAGCTTGTCTCAATTCCCACAATGCCAAAAGCCGCATTCCGGATGGAGCCTGTCTTCTCCGGCACTGCATGAGGTGCATGATCTGTACTGATCACTTTAAAGGAACCATCCTTCAGTCCTCGGATCAGTGCATCTACATCTTTCTTCGTACGAAGAGGAGGGTTCATCTTATAGTTTGGATCATCACATTTAATATCATCGGAAGTGAGGATAAAATGATGCGGGCAAACCTCTGCTGTGATATTGTCCAATCCCTCTTCCTTCACAATCTCCATCATCTTCGCAACACCTTCTGTGGAACAATGGCACAGATGCAGTTTTGCCCCTGTCTCTCTGGCAAGAAGAATATCTCTCGCTGCGATCACATCCTCAACTGCATTGCAGATACCTGGCAGACCAAGTCTCCGCGCATTCTCATCCTCATTCATACATCCATCACCGCGCAGATCAATATCCTCACAGTGAGCAAAGATCGGAACATTGAATTTCTCTGCTACTTCCATAGCTTCTTTGCAAAGTCTGGTATTCATAACAGATTTGCCGTCTTCAGATAATGCCGGGATTCCCGCTTTTACCATTCCTTCGATATCAGAAAGTTCCTGTCCCTTCTCCCCCTGCGTAATGGCACCTGCCTGGAGCACATGAATGCCGGCAAGCTGTTTTGCCTTATTATGCACATAATTTACACGATCCGGACTGTCAATTACCGGTGTTGTATTCGGCATTGCAACAACCGTTGTCACACCACCTCTTGCAGCAGCCCGGGAACCTGTCTCTATATCCTCTTTCTGTGTCTGTCCCGGATCTCTGAAATGAACGTGAAGATCGATCAGTCCCGGCATTACCAGACATCCCTTCGCATCTATTACTCTGTCGTTTTTATCTTTTATTTTAAGTTTCTCACCGATCTCGGTGATCATGCCATCTTCCAGATAAATATCGCCTTTTTTATCAGTGTCAGTAGCCGCATCTACGATACGTCCTCCCTGAATCAGAATACCCATGCAATTCTCTCCCTTCGTTGTCGTTTGACAATAACTTTCTGATATACATAATACACGAAACTTCTTCTTTTATAAAGCCTTTTTTTACTGATGTGCAGTCTTTTTTGCTTGACAATTCAAAATGCGGGAGATATAATCAGTTCATATCTGGATTATTTAATGTATAGTCACTGGTTTTTAGAGATTATATAACAGTATATAATCTGTAAAATCTGGTGATTTTTTTATTTGCCAGAAACTATATAATTTTTTTATTTTTTATGGAGGTAACAACATGAACAAGGGAACTGTAAAATGGTTCAACGCAGAAAAAGGTTACGGATTTATCACTGGTGAAGACGGTGCAGACGTATTTGTACATTTCTCCGCTATCAATGGTGAAGGATTCAAATCCCTTGAAGAAGGACAGGCTGTAACATACGACTTAACAGAAGGCGCTCGTGGTATGCAGGCTGCAAACGTTACAAAATTATAATTTATAATTTTTGTTAACGCGAGAGGATTGAATTCCGCACTTTTCTATACGGATTAAACCTCAAAAAAATCCCCGGATCATCCGGGGATTTTTTATTGCTTTTCTTCTGTGAATCCATCAGAGATTCAATTTCTATTTAGCATCTGCGCTGTCTGCATCCGTTGTTGAATCTGCTGTTTCTGCAGCTTTATCGTCTGCTACATTTGTATCATCTGCTTCTTCAGATTTATCTGCGGTTTCCGTTTCAGAATCATCTGCGGTTGTGTCTGCTGCATCAGCATCTTCACTGTCTGTATCAGTGGAAGCTGTTGTATCTTCTTCCTCCGCTGTATCTGCATCAGTGCTGTCTGTACCATCGGATGCATCTGTTGACAGATTCGAAATGTAATTGTCAAGTGCAGTAGTATCCATTACTGTATTCTGAACCACATTCTCTTTGGCTCCTGTCACTTTTACATATGCAGAATAACCAATCCATGCAACAATCACAACACAAATGAATGCCCAGGCAAACATTTCCAGTCCAAAAAGTACTTTTTCTTTTCTGTCTGTTTTGTTATGCAGTCCTTTTCTGGCCTTATAAGCATCGACTTTCTTCTGGCTCATGATAGATCTCCTTTGCATCAATATTTCGTATTTTCTGATTATAGCACACTTTACTGCAAAAGAAAACAATTAGTTTATACTGCAACGATCACTCCGCCGTCATTTGCATACATAGAACTTACACCCGCTGTATCAAGGACTACGATCTTTGCAAGTTTCATTCTCTCTTCAAAGGCCTCTTTGAGCACCTGTGCTCTTGCCGGACAATTGCAGTGACTGATGGCAAGAACCTTCTCCGCACTGTCCGGGGTTTTCTCGATTACCTGCTCTACAAGCTTGATCAGAGCACGATTCATGCCTCTTGCCTGATCCAGCTGGCAGATATTTCCATCATCCGTAGAACCCATGACCGGTTTGATTTTCAATGCACTGGCCACTAACGCTTTTACTTTGCTGAGACGGCCGTTCTTTCTCAAAGTATCAAGATTCTCAAGTATAAAAAATGTATGCTGTCCTTCAATATAATGTTCCACAGTTGAAACAACTTCTTCAAAACTCATCCCTGCTTCTTCACATTCCTGTATCTTCATTCCGATCAGGCTTTCCCCGATGGATGCGGAACGCGAATTGAACACATGTATTTTTTTATCCGGATGATCTTCCATAATAAGATCTCTGCCAAGTAACGCACTGTTATAGGAACCACTCAGCTCAGAAGACAAAGTCACTGCATAAATATGCTCAGCCTCGCAGTCATATGCTCTCATATATCTCTCAGGTGACGGGCAGGCTGATTTCGGACATTCCGGGCAGGCTGCCACTTTATCAATAAACTCTGCCTGATCAAATGTTTCATCATCTATGATCTGTTCAGCTCCTACCATCAGAGTCAGTGGAATGGATTCAAAACATTCATCTTTCTTCCATTCGTCCAAAAGTTCTCCACAACTATCTATGATAATCTTATATCTCAATTATATCGTCCTCTTTTCCATTATATGTAGTATTCAATACCAGATATATCTTATCACACCGCTTTACGTTTGAAAAGACTTTTTAATAAAAACACTGTTCTTTTTTTCAAAAGTGCTTTATAATAAAAAGACGCTTCCCGCAAAGTGCAGGAAGCGCTGCCTAATCCACAAAATATGTTCAGAAATATGCAGCAATCCAGAAGTCTTTTTTTAATTCTGAACAGCTGTAAATCATGTTATCAGAGAGGTGTTGTATGCTTGCTTTAAAAATTACTGATGTAAAAGATTTTATGAATAAACTCCTGATCGGTGAGGTATTTGACCGTTTTTCTCTTGTCGAGGCATCTGTGACAACCTTCAACACTTTTACCATAAACGGAAAACTTCATTACGATTTCTTTGATACTGACACAAAGGCTGCTTTTGAGGAGAATTCCACAGAATATTCCCTCTGGCATGATGTAAAACCTTATTGTTTTTCTATCATACGCGGCAGACGCACACCTTTGAATTTCAGGATTGTATTTGAACTTTCTCATGATCAGACACAGTCATTGTTAAAAAATGAACAGCATATTGCAGATATTCCTGTGCAAAGCTTTTATCTGAATATCCGGTACAAGAACCAGTCCCTTTTATGTACAACAGGTGTTTCTTATACTTCATTCAGTCCGGATAAACGTCTGGAACATCTCTGGGATGATTCCATGACTGTTTTTCTCTCCAGTCATCACATTCCCTGTGAGAAATTATGAGTAGATTCTGTTATCAGTCTTTATCCGAATAACGCAGATAATAGACCAGAATATCTATAAACTCACTGTTCGTCGGTTTATCTGCCATTGTACACCCTGCCATTTCTTCCAGTGTATCCTTATGATTCATCCAACATAAGTTTACCAGTGTTCTTATGTTGTGTTCTACATTAGACGGCGTTGATTTATATTTTCTTGCAATGACCGGATAAATATCTTTGGTGACTTTTACCGGTCGCTCATAAATTTTCTGTGCCATTTCTACTGCATCCACAACATAATAATATCCTTTATACTTTGATGTTGCACCCAATTTTCTAATAACTCCATAAACTGCACTCATACATCGTTCCTCCTGTAACTTCCATAATCTGTGTTTTTACAGATTTGGATATCTCATTTATTTACACACATTTCTCTATAAGTAAATGAAAGTCACGATATTGGCTGCCCGGAAGCACCATTGCAGTCACTATTCTCTGTAACCCGTTATATTTTCTGCGGATTCGGCATATTCATTAAAATATCGGCAACTTAATAATAGGAATTCATAAGACATTTGTCAATACCAATGTAATTGTTTTCCACAAAAATAAGGAGCAAAAATTATTCTCTGCTCCTTATTTGATATTCTGCTATTCTGACAGGCGTATCTGTCCTCTCATTGATCTGCCGGCAATTGCCTGCTTTCTATCTTATTTTGCAATCATCAGCAAAATTTCATTGCTTCTCTGAACAAATCTAGTCATTTCGTCCGGTGAAAGCTGTTTATGGCTCATCATCGCAAGGTCATACAACTGTTCACAGATAAGCGGAGCCTTGTCAGATTCCTGATTCTCTGCCAGATATTTAACCAATGGATGATTCGCATTCAGAACCAGTGTTTCCTGTCCGCCAAACATATTCGGATCCATTCCATACATATTATACATCTTCATCATATCCTGCATACGGCGGCTCTCTTCGGAAAGAGTCATCATTGCTGATACATTTTCATTTTTCAAATTCTCAACATGTACTTCCAGTTTATCTTTATTAAGGCTCTTGCGGAAAAGTTCTGTCAGTGCTTTGACAGTTTCTTCATCGGCAGTACCCTCGCCCTTCATTTCTTCGGTCAGATCCGCATCAATACGCTTAAACTGTACTTCCTGATGTTTCTGCTCAAGACTGGAAATAAATGCACTGTCAATATTATGCTTCAGGATAACGGCATCTTTTCCTGCTTCCTTAAACATATTGATATACTGACTCTGCTGAACTTCATCAGTTACATAGAAAATTACTGTCTTCTCAGGTTCTTTCGCTTCCGCATTGTCTTTGTTTTCAGACTCTGCTGCATCTTCTTTCTTTTCTTCTGTCTGAGCCTCAGTTTCTTCTGTTTCTTTTTTATTCTCTTCAATGCAGTCCTTTAATGTGAGATATTTGCCATCAAGATTCTTAAAGAGTACATAATCTCCCATTTTCTCTGCAAACTTAGCATCTTTAATACAGCCATATTTAATAAACGGGCTGATATCATCCCAGTATTTCTCATAAGATTCTCTGTCAGTCTTGCACATTCCGGTAAGCTTATCTGCCACTTTTTTGGAAATGTATTCAGAAATCTTCTGTACAAATCCGTCATTCTGCAATGCACTTCGTGACACGTTCAATGGAAGATCCGGACAATCGATCACACCTTTCAGAAGAAGCAGGAATTCAGGAATTACTTCCTTGATATTATCTGCGATAAATACCTGATTGTTATAAAGTTTGATCGTTCCTTCAATGGAATCATACTCTGTATTGATCTTCGGGAAGTAAAGGATTCCCTTTAAGTTAAACGGATAATCCATGTTCAGGTGGATCCAGAACAGTGGCTCTTTGTAATCCATGAACACCTTGCGGTAAAAGTCAATATAGTCATCCTTTGTACACTCACTTGGATTCTTTGTCCAAAGCGGGTGTGTATCACTGATAGATACCGGACGTCTTACGATCTTCGCTTTCTTCTTCGGCTCTCCTTCTTCGCCTTCCTTTGGCTCTTCTGTGATGTGCTCTACAACAGTATCTGTGTCAAGAACATCATCCTCATCGATTGTGTCATACTCAGGCTCTGCATTTGCCTTGGAAAGGAAGATTTCTACCGGCATAAAGGAACAATATTTTTCCAGAACTTCTCTCATTCTGTATTCATTTGCAAACTCCAGACTGTCCTCATTCAGATACAGTGTCATAGTGGATCCGACTTCCTGTTTGCTGCCTTCTTCCATCTCATACTCTGTTCCGCCGTTGCTTACCCAGTGTACCGGCTTTGCCCCTTCTTTATAGGAAAGGGTATCGATATGTACTTCGTCAGCTACCATGAATGCAGAATAGAATCCAAGACCGAAGTGTCCGATCATATCATCCTCTGTTGTCTTATCTTTATATTTTTCAAGGAACTGTGTTGCTCCGGAAAATGCGATCTGTGTAATGTATTCTTCTACTTCATCGGCTGTCATTCCAAGACCATTATCTGTAAATTTCAGGGTCTTTTCTTCTGGATTGACTTCAACTTTGATCGCCGGTTTATAATCATCCGGCAACTGGTATTCACCCATCATATCCAGTTTCTTCAGTTTTGTGATTGCATCACATCCGTTGGATACCTACTCACGTGCGAAAATATCGTGATCGGAATATACCCATTTTTTAATAATTGGGAAAATGTTTTCACTGCTGATTGAAAGACTACCTTTTTTTGCTTCCATTCTAATCACTCCTGTTTCTGATATTTTAAATTTAATCATTTGTGTTTTTCATGCCAGGG
>OHAF01003476.1_pt1 | contig 10124 bp, 5 predicted proteins | sample 1577041 | NCBI WGS metagenome assembly OHAF01 (sample SAMEA3541495, study PRJEB24748) | human gut metagenome | biome: human gut; feature: human-associated habitat; material: faeces | place: China | collected 2012
GGAACAGTACAGACATTAAAAGCGGAACAATCTTTCAAAAGTCTGAAACAATTGTCAGCACCGGAAGCGAAAGTAGTCAGAGACCATGCGGTGATACAGATCCCGGCAAAAGAAGTTACGATAGGGGATGAAGTGCTTATTGAAGCGGGGGATTGTATTCCGGCAGATGGTAAATTGATAGAAACGGCAAGTTTAAAAGTAGATGAGAGTGCATTGACGGGAGAAAGTCTGTCGGTGGAGAAGAATCTGGAAGATGTTCCGGAAAATGCAGCAATCGGGGATCGGACGAATCAGGTATTTTCAGGAAGCTTTGTGACGTATGGTCACGGACGCTATGAAGTGACAGCAATTGGAATGAATACAGAGGTGGGAAAGATTGCTTACCTGTTGAAGAATACTTCTGAAAAAATGACACCATTACAGAAGAATCTGGATGATTTCGGAAAGAAATTATCGGTGCTGATCCTGGCATTTTCCGTAGTGATATTCGGAGTGAATGTATTTCAGGGTGAATCGTGGGGTTCTGCATTTATGTTCGCTGTTGCACTTGCAGTTGCGGCAATACCGGAGGCTTTAAGTTCGATCGTTACGATCGTGTTATCCTTCGGTACGCAGAAGATGGCAAAGGAACATGCGATCATACGTAAGCTGCAGGCAGTGGAAGGTCTGGGAAGTGTATCGATTGTCTGTTCGGATAAGACGGGAACGCTTACGCAGAATAAGATGACGGTCGAGGATTATTATGTAAATGGAAAGAGGATTCCGGCAGGAAAGATTGATCTGAAGAATGAAAATGAAAAATTACTTTTAAGATTCAGTATCCTGTGTAATGATTCTACGAATACGGACGGACAGGAGATCGGTGATCCGACAGAGACGGCGCTCATCAATCTTGGAACGAATCTTGGTATTGATGCGATGCAGGTAAGGGAGAGATACCCGAGATTGTCGGAAGTGCCGTTTGACAGTGACCGGAAGCTGATGTCGACTGCTCACAATATGAATGATGCACTCCTTCAGGAAGGACATATGATGATCGTAAAAGGTGCGGTAGATGTCCTGCTGGAGCGTATGGACAGAATACGGGTTGGGAATACTGTAAGGAGGATGACAGATTCCGACCGGGAGGACATTGCTGTCCAGAACATGCAATTTTCCAGAGAAGGCTTAAGGGTTCTTGCATTTGCATATAAGCAGATGGAGGAAGAGAAAGAGATCGGTACGGAGGATGAAGCCCAGCTGATATTTATCGGTCTGATCGCAATGATGGATCCGCCGAGAGAAGAATCGAGACTTGCGGTGGAGGAGTGCAGACGTGCGGGAATCCGTCCGATCATGATCACCGGTGACCATAAGATTACTGCAGCGGCCATTGCAAAGAGAATCGGCATCTTAAAAGAAGAATCGGAGGCCTGTGAGGGAGCCGTAATTGAAGATATGTCGGACGAGGAGCTGCAGGATTTTGTAGAAGGAATCTCTGTGTATGCGAGGGTTTCGCCGGAACATAAGATCAGAATTGTCCGTGCATGGCAGGAAAAGGGGAATATCGTAGCAATGACAGGTGACGGTGTGAATGATGCACCGGCGTTGAAACAGGCCGATATCGGTGTTGCGATGGGAGTGACCGGAAGTGAGGTTGCCAAGGATGCGGCAGCGATGGTCCTGACGGATGACAATTTCGCAACCATTGTAAAAGCTGTGGAAAATGGAAGAAATCTGTATCAGCATATTAAAAATGCGATTCAATTCCTGTTGTCCGGTAACTTCGGGGCAATTCTGGTTGTATTATGTGCATCCGTTGCCGGATTGCCGGTTCCATTTGCACCGGTGCATCTGCTGTTCATCAATCTGCTGACAGACAGTCTGCCGGCAATTGCACTGGGAGTAGAACCACATTCCAAAGCGGTTATGGAGCAGAGACCACGACCAATGAGCGAGTCAATCCTTACAAAGCCATATCTGCTGAGTATCGCAACGGAAGGAGTAAGCATCGGCGTAATGACGATGGCTGCATTCCTGATCGGATACACAAGCCAGAATGCAGCTCTTGCAAGTACGATGGCATTCGGAACCTTATGCATGAGCCGTCTGGTGCATGGATTTAACTGTAAGGATGATAAACCAGTAATATTTGCAAAGAGATTCTTTAATAATAAATATCTGATCGGAGCATTTGTCCTGGGTATGATCCTAATCACAAGTGTTCTTATGATTCCGGGACTGCACGGAATGTTCAAAGTAGTTACGTTGAGCCTGAAGCAGCTGATGACAGTATACGGACTTGCATTGTTGAATCTTCCTGTGATCCAGGGAATGAAATATTTGAAAGAGAGATAGAAACAGAGAATGGAATTGAGAAAAGAAACGGTAAAACAGATCAGGGGGCTGATCGTATTTACGGCATTATTGATCGTCTGTCTGTGGAAATATGATGTTGTGATGGATGCGTTTAGATTCGTATTGAATATTTTATATCCATTTCTGCTTGGTGGTGCGATTGCATTCGTCTTAAGCGTTCCGATGAATTTTGTGGAAAGAAAATTATTCACGGAGAGAAAGTTTCCTGAAAAATATAAAAGAAAATATGCCAGAGGGATCAGTCTTCTGATCGTTCTTTCCGGTGTGATCGGGCTTCTTGCAATTATCATGTTCGGGCTGATTCCGCAGCTTGCCGGGACATTTGCCAGTCTCGGCAAGAGTATCCAGGATTTTATCCCGCAGCTGCAGGAGTGGGCAGATCATTGGTTTCATAATAATAAGGAGATCATGAATGTAGTCAACAATCTGGAATTTGACTGGAACAAGGTGATGGAGGCTGCGATGGAGTTCCTAAAGAACGGAGCCGGAAGTATGCTGGAATCTACGATCAATACGGCGAAAAATATCATTGGTGCCGTGGGAACATTCTTTATCGCTTTTGTATTTGCAATGTATATTTTGCTGCAGAAAGAAAAGCTGGGAAGACAGGCGAAAAAAGTGTTATTTGCATTTGTCAGAAAGGGAAGGGCAGAGGCTGCGCTGGAGGTTCTTGCATTGACATATAAGACATTCTCCAGTTTTCTGACGGGACAGTGTGTAGAGGCTCTGATCCTGGGATCCATGTTCGTGATTGCGATGACGCTGCTTAGGCTTCCGTATGCACTTCTTACGGGAATTGTGATCGCATTTACCGCATTGATCCCGATCTTTGGAGCATTTATCGGCTGTGCGGTCGGTGCATTTCTGATATTTATGGTGAGTCCGGTCCAGGCATTGATATTTATCGTGCTGTTCCTGGTACTCCAGCAGATAGAGGGCAATCTGATCTATCCGCATGTGGTGGGCAATTCGGTCGGCCTTCCGTCTATCTGGGTGCTGGCTGCGGTAAGTATAGGCGGAAGCCTGATGGGTATCGTTGGAATGTTGATCTTTATTCCGCTGATGTCAGTGTTCTATGCTTTGTTCCGGGAAGTTGTCTACATTAAACTGCGGCAGAAAAAGATTTATCCACAGGATATTGGGTGATTGTGGATAACTTTTGGGGATTAAGCATCGGTTTTATCTTTGCTGCCTTTGCTGTCCTTTCCATTCTGGCCTTTGCTCCAGATACGGAGGGCGGTGAGGATTCCGAATGTATACAGGATCGTCACGAGTATTACCGGATTATCCTTCAGAAAATAAATAACAAGGATAACGGATAACAGACAGATGGCGAGCTGGAATGTAGTCCAGAATCTTTTCTCACGTACTTCCTTTGCCTGCTGGAGAAGTTCCATACGTTTCTGTTCCATGCGGAGATACTCCATCAGATCTTCATCACTGATGCGGGAGAGGATCTGTTCATCACGGTTCATCTCGATCTTGCGTTTGGAACGGAAATTGGAGAAAAATTCGCGGAACGGATGCTCATCTTTGGAGCGGGATTTTTCCTGTTGTTCGTAGAAATCCTCTTCCAGATCATCATCATCATCATCTTCCGCATCTTTTGGTGAAGCTTCTTTTGTATTTTTGGTGTCATTGAATTTGTTTGTGTTATCGGCAGTTTTACCGTCGGTAGCTTTGCTTTCAGTATCTGAAGTTTCCTGCGCAGCAGATACAGTTTTCTCCTCATCAGAAACAGGGTAAAGCACAACGTTGTCAGTTCCTTTAGTCTCAGACGATTCTTCGGTCTGTACTGCTTTTTCTATATTTTCGGACATAATTTTACCTCCGTCTTCATTTCTATATTGTCTTTTATTTTATCTTTATTATTTTATCATATCAGCTATGAAGGCAAAAAACAAATAAAGAGTACATAAAATAGTGGAAAATAACTTGCAGTAGAAAAACTCCCCTAAAAATGGTAGAATTGTAAGGAATCATTTGGAGGAAAACAAGATGCAGTTAATGAATGAAATCCCGGATACGTTCTGGAGTCTGTTCCGTTCGGTCAACCGGGATATTTATATTGAAGCACTTTTATGTATTAATGAAGAATACGAATATAATAACTATTTCCTGACGAAAGAGGTGTGCATCCAGATCTTAAGTGATATGAATGCGAAGAAGCGCTTTGAGCTACAGCGGGAGGAAAATGATACAGACTTTGATATGTTGGAGACGCCTTCTTCGAGGATCTTAAACTGGCTGCTGCGGGCAGGATGGCTGAAGCGTATCGAGGATTATAATACACTGGTGACAAATATTGTCATTCCGGATTATGCGGCGGTGATGATCGATGCATTTGAAAAGCTGAATTCGGAAGATGCATCGGAGACGGACATTTATATTCAGAATGTGTATGCAACGCTGTATGCGTTCCGCAATGATCCGCGGGCAAGTGTCGGGCTCTTAAGGACGGCTCTGGTGAATACGAGGCGGCTGAATAAGGCACTGCAGGATATGCTTCATAATATGAATAAATTCTTTGCGAAGCTCTTGCAGCAGGATTCTTACAGTGGAATCCTGCGGGAACATCTGGACAGTTATGTGGAAGAAATCGTATGGAAGAAGTATCATATTCTGAAAACATCGGACAACTTTTATATCTATAAGATGGATATTAAGAAATGTCTGAGAGAGATCCGGGATGATGAAGCATTTATCATGAAGGTACAGGCACGGTCGAAGATGCTGGGAGATAACCAGGATGATGTGTTGGATCTGTTGGATCTGATCGAGCGTGGATTTGACGATATCGAGCACCGCATTGCCAATATGGACAAAGAACATACGAAATATGTCCGGGCAACGGTAACTAGAATGAATTATCTGTTAAGTGGTGAGACGGATACGAAGGGCCTGGTGGTACAGCTTCTGAATAAGATGTCGGAAGAACCGGAGCAGATGGAAGAGATTATCACAGAGACCGGAAAGCGCATGAATCTGTCACTTCTGGAGATCCTGTCAGAGAAGTCTTTATATAAGAGAAGAAAATCCAGAAAAGACTTCATCAGTCAGCTGCTTCCGGATGAGACGACGGGAGATCTGGATAAGGATGATATCTTAAGACTGAACCGGATACAGATGCGGTTCAGCAAGAAGCAGATTGAAGAATTCATCGAGAATAATATGGAAGATGAAGTGATGGATGCGTCGAAGATCAATATTGCTGACGAGGAAGAATTTGAAAAACTGATTCTTGCTTATGATTACAGTACGCGTAAGAACAGCAGATATATGGTGCTGGAAGAAGAACCGGAGATGGTGGAAAAGGACGGATACCGGTATCCGGCACTCAGGTTTGTGAAACGGCGAGTGTAATAGATAAAAGGAGTTCTGAAAATAAATGATAGATTACTACGAACAGTTAACTCAGGAAGAAAAAGAAGAGGTCACAGAGGTCATCCAGACCCTGTACCGCCAGACATTTCTCCTGGAAAGAAAATTTGATAAACGTGCGGGCAGGATGCAGTATACAAAAGAATACCGCACCTGCACGAAGCATCTGGAATTTTTTAAAGCATATTTTGAAGTCGCAGGGATCACGCTCAGAGAAAATGTACATATGGGTGTGATCTATATCCAGGGCGAACAGTTGTGGGGCGAGAAGCTGCCGCGTCTGGCGACGATCTATTTACTGGTGCTGAAGCTTATCTATGACGAGCAGATGCAGACTGCATCGTCGAGCAGCCATGTGGTGACAACACTTGGTGCAGTAAACGGAAAAGCGGGAGAATTTCATGTATTGAAGAGTCTTCCGTCAATTACGGAAATGAGACGAACGATCGCACTTCTGAAGAAGTATCAGATCATCGAGCCGCTTGATGTTCTGGAAGAATTAAACGAGTCGACCCGCCTGGTCATCTACCCTTGTATCCATACGGTACTTTTAGGAGATGACATCAGGGAATTATTAGCAACATTCAGTGAGGAGGATCAAATTGGAGACGAAGCAGCCATTCAAAGCACTCTCGAAGATATGCCTGAATAACTGGCATTACATAGATAAAAAGATACTGACGCTTAATGAAGGAATCAACTTCTTCACCGGACATTCCGGAAGTGGTAAATCGACGGTTCTGGATGCGATCCAGATCGTGCTGTATGCCAATACGGATGGCCGTGGATTTTTCAATAAGGCGGCAGCAGATGATTCGGACCGTACACTGATCGAGTACTTAAGAGGTATGGTGAATATCAGTGAAAATAATGAATCACAGTATTTAAGAAATCGTAATTTTTCCAGTACGATCGTGCTGGAGCTGACACAGACGAATACCAGAGATAAACAGTGTGTCGGTGTTGTGTTTGACGTGGATACGTCGAATAATGACGTAAGCCGCCTGTTCTTCTGGCATACGGGAGAATTACTTCCGAATCATTACCGTTCGGAAGGCCGGTGCCTTACCACTGCGGAAATGCGTGAGTACCTGCAGCGTTCCTTTACGCCGGAACAGTTCTACTGCGGACCGAGCAATGAAAGATTTCGGAGACAGCTATACGATATCTATCTTGGCGGTCTGGACATGGAAAAATTTCCAAAGCTATTCAAACGTGCGATCTCGTTCCGTATGAATATCAAACTGGAAGATTTCGTAAAGGAATATATCTGTATGGAGCAGGATATCCATATTGAGGATCTGCAGGAAAGTGTCATGCAGTATGGACGCATGCGCAGTAAGATCGAAGAGACGATGGAGGAAATCAGAAGACTGAAGCTGATCTGCGGAAAATATGAGCAGTATGCAGAAAAATCCGATGAGGAGAAGGTGTGCTCTTATCAGATCGACCGTCTGGAGATTATGAACCATGAGGTGAAGAGTCAGGAAGCCAGAGACCGGATCAAGGTAAGGCAGGAAGCCATCGAAGATCTGAAAAAGCAGCAACAGGTGCTGGAGCAGGAAGAAAAGGACCTGCAGAAAGAGTATGAAGAGATCATTCTGCGGATCGCAGACAGCGGGCATGCAAGGCTGGAATTAGATCTGGATACATTAAATGAGACGCTGGAGCGTCTGAATAACGGAAAAGTCCGCTGGGAGCAGACTGCAGAGCATCTGAAGGTATGGACGGAGAAAGACATTACGCCAAATCAGGTGATCTGGGATATCGAAAAATTCGCAGACGGAAGCATTTCCGAAGAAGAACTTGTGCGCCTGCAGGAAGGCTTAAAAGATCTGCAGGAGGAGCTGGAAGACCAGAGACAGGAAGCGGATGCAGACCTTCGCCGGATCAAGAAAGAAGAGAAAGAGGCAAGAGCAGAGTTAAAAGAACTGAAGCAGGGAAAGAAGGCTTATCCGAGAGAGCTGGAAGAGGCGAGATTCGAACTGCGTAACCGTCTGCATGAGCGCTGCGGCAAGTTCGTGAATGTGCATATTCTTGCGGATCTTCTGGATGTGAAGGACGAGAGATGGCACAATGCAGTGGAGGGTTATCTTGGAAATAATAAATTGCAGCTGATCGTGGAACCAAAGTATGCCAGGGCTGCGATGGACATTTACCAGGAGATGGATACGAAACGTTTCTTCCGGGCAGCAGTCCTGGATACGGAGAAGCTTACAAAGGACAAGCATCAGGTACAGCCGGGGGCGCTGGCAGAAGTAGTAAAAGCGAAAGAAGCGTATGTGCAGGAATACATTAATTTCTTCCTAGGAAATGTAAAGAAATGCGAATCACTGGATGAACTGCGTGAGTGCAAGATCGGTGTGACACCGGATTGTATGCTGTACCAGAGCTACAAACTGCAGCACATGAATCCGGAGAATTACACCAGAAGAGCTTACATCGGTGAGACGAGTATGCGCCAGAGAATCCGCAAGCTGGAAGAAAAATGCGAGAAGTTAAATGGCGAGAGAATGCCGGTACAGGAGCTGTTAGAAGAGATCCGCCAGGCAATGCAGATGGAGATGTTGAAGCAGCCGGCGGAGGATTATCTTGGATGGCTGGCTGACAGCAAGGCAATCATTTCCAAAGAAAAGAAAAAGGCTCAGCTTCTGGAACAGATGCAGAAGTTAAAAGATGAATCCGTTGCTGCATGGGAAGGCAAGAAGAAAGAAGTGCAGGCGGCACAGGATGCGAAGAAAGAATCCGTATCCAAGGTGCAGGAAGCAATCTGGGAGAACAAGAAAGAAATCGAACGTCTGAATGCAGAAGTTCTCGAATCGGAAGAACAGATGAAGGACGTGAAGAGAAAAGTAGCAGATAAGCGTTATGAGAAGGAGTTCCAGGAATATCTGGCGAGCAGAAAATCCGAGAATTATGAGTATCTGAGACGTCAGATGGTTTCGCGGGTATATACGCTCAGGGAAGAAGAGGAAGACGCTTACCGGAAGCTGGTGGAAGAGAGAAGCAGTTATATCAGAGAATATCCGAACCGTACATTCTCAACTTCTATCCGGGACAACGCGCCGTATGAGAAGCTTTTGAATTCGCTGTCCTGCGATCATCTGGAGACTTACAGGGAGTCGGCGAAGACACAGGCGAAAGCGGCTGTGGAGCATTTCAAAGATGACTTCATCTTCAAGATCCGAAGTGCGATCCTGGAGGCTTATCAGAGAAGGGATGAGCTGAACCGGATCATCAGCAAACTGGACTTCGGTAAGGATAAGTATCAGTTCGTGATCACGAAGAACAAGGGTGCAGATGGAAAATATTATAAGATGTTCATGGATGATTCCCTGCAGATCCGTCCGTCTGACTTAGATGATACGATGGACAACCAGCTTGATATGTTCACGATGGAGCATGAGAATCAGTATGGGGAGATGATGAACGAGCTGATCAACATCTTCATCCCGCCGGAGAATGCGACGAAGGACGAGATGGATGAGGCGAAACGCAACATGGATAAGTATGCGGATTACCGAACCTATCTGTCATTTGACATGCAGCAGATCGTACATGGCGATAAGGAGATGACGATCGGACTGAGTAAGATGATCAAGAAGAACTCCGGCGGGGAGGGGCAGAACCCGCTGTACGTGGCACTTCTGGCAAGCTTTGCGCAGCTTTATAAGATCAATCTGTCGCCGAAGATGCACCGGTCACCGACACTGCGTCTGGTTGTGTTGGACGAGGCGTTCTCCAAGATGGATGCCGAGAAGGTGGCAAGCTGTATCTCGCTGATCCGCGGACTTGGCTTCCAGGCGATCATCAGCGCGACGAACGATAAGATCCAGAACTATCTGGAGAATGTAGATAAGACCTTCGTGTATGCGAACCCGAATAAGAGACATATTTCCATTCAGGAATTTGAGAAGAAGGAGTTCGGGGAGCTGGCGGAGGAAGAATAAAAGATACAAGAGAAAGTAAAAGATACGGAAGAAGCTGCCACCTGCGGGAAAGCACTTACAGGAAACTATAGTTGGTAAGTACTGTAAGTGCTTTTATATATAGTTTTTATTTGTAATTTCTATAACTTAGCAGAAAAATAAAATTGGAGTCAAGTGAAAATTCCTGGTAGAGTCAACGGGAACAATAAAAAAGCAAGGAATTAGCGTTTCTCGTGGCTTCTACAAATCATTCATCAATAGCCATTTCCAGATTGGAATCACTTCAATACGAATGCCTTCACAATCAAGGACAGTCTCTTCACTATTGGTAATCAGAATACATTTAAAAATTGAAGAGCCATTTAGTGCCTGACCACGGGAAAAAGAATATGAAATGACGCAGACAGCGGTTGCTGTTGATTTTTTCCGAAATATCGTTTATATTAAATCTATGAT
>OHAF01003483.1_pt1 | contig 10097 bp, 6 predicted proteins | sample 1577041 | NCBI WGS metagenome assembly OHAF01 (sample SAMEA3541495, study PRJEB24748) | human gut metagenome | biome: human gut; feature: human-associated habitat; material: faeces | place: China | collected 2012
TTTACCACATCGGACCACTTCCGATTGTCCGAGGCTTTTCCTTTTGCCCGAATCAGTTCCATCGCTTTTTTTCCGGTCTGTACCGACAGTTTTTCCGCTTTTTCCAAATCTTCTAAGCGATAGCCTTCTTTCTGCATCTGGTACTTTATATTTTCATCGATTGTAAAAAACTCTTTTTCCAGCTGTTTGTTTGTCTTTTCCCAGTCTTTTGTCTTCTTCTGTATTCTGGCTACTTCTTCTTTGTCGGTTTCATACAAGGTGGCATATACGTCTGCCACCTGTCGGTCATCTTTGGAAAGGGACCGGTAAAGCTTATCCCCCTGCCCCTTTGTAGAAGGCTCTTTCCTCTGCAGTAAAAATAATCCAGCGAAAACGCATAAAATTACTGTAGCCGCCACAAATATTATTTTTTTCCCACATTGCTTTTGTTTCATTGTTTTCTCCCTCCCTGTCTCTTATGACTGCTCTGTCATGGTATAAGCAATTTCCGTCTTACCATCTTTTTTTGCCTCTACCGGAATGGACTGATACGTTTCACAAGATTCACCACGCTCCAGACTTCCGGTTAATTTCCAGACCATTACACCTTTTTTCGGCTGGTATTTTAATAACGTGACGCCCTCCACGCCTTCTTTTAAATCATCTTCCTCAGCAAAAGAAGATGCGTTTTGAATCTCCAGTTCCTTTGGATTTACGGAAATCGTAACGACTTTACTTTGTCCTTTTTTTAAGTTTCCGGCGTTGATTTGCAATTCATAATGACTGCCCTGTCTGACTTCCATCTGTTTTTTGGTCGTCTGCACTTTGACGGTGTACTGTTCAACCACATCCAGTACACCAAAGCCTGTCATTTCACCACCAATGCTGTAAAGCTCATTGCCACAGGCCGCTAAAACAGACTCCTGTTTCTTCAGATTCATGGCAGATACTTCGCTCCACTCATCCAGATAAGCGTCGTATACATAAACGTCTTTTGTCTCACTTTCTTTTACCAGATAAATTTTACCGCGAATCACTACCGGTGCCGCAAAACGGTCAGAAACCGTATACGGACACACCGTTCCCGGCTCTTCCCATGTATTTTCTTCCGGCAGATACTCCTCAAAAAATAAACTTGATTCTTTCTCTTTCAAAACAAACACACGATTATCTACGGCTGCCGCTCCAAGAATCGTACTGGTTCCCGGCATAACGGTTGTTTCCCATGTATCTGTATTCATGTCATAAACATCCACCCGGTCTGTAGCTCCTGCTTTTGAAAAAGCATATACTTTCTTGTCGCAAACGGCTGTGGAAAGATTCGTTCTTCCCTCTTTCATGTCTGCTTTTTTCTGCCACTGCTTACTCTCCGTATGATATACATAGACATTTTTCAATGCTTTCGCATCTGGCTTTGTGCTTGTCTGTCCACCGATTACGTAAATATCTTTGTTGTCTGTAATCATGGCTGCCTTGCAGATACCGGAGACATTTCCCGGATAATCCGGCAAACTCTCCCATGTTTTCTTTTCCGTATCAAATGCAGCAAAGGAGGAAAGTGAACCGGTTTCATTCTCACCGCCAAGTACATATAATTTCTCACCTGCTGTTACAACCGATGCATTTTTACGTGATTTCTCCATCGGTGTCTGATAGACCCATTCCGACTGGCTTGCCGTGTTGTAAACCATACGTGAGGCTTCTCCGGTCAGCGTTTTATTTTCTCTTGCCGTAACGGTAAATCCAAGTGTCTTTCCAACGGTATCATTTGTATACAGATACTCATAACTTGTGCCGGTCACAATCGTTTCTCCGATTTTTCTGCTTCCATCGTAAATACAGACAACATATTCTTTGGCATGCTCGACCGGCTGCCATGTCAGCGTATAACTGTCCTGTCCTTTTATCCCTGTCACTTCCGGCACGGCAAAACGTTTTTGCAAATGCAGCGTATAACTGCCGGTTGCTTTGTTTTTTGCACTAACCTTTATGTAGCGTCTTTTATTATAACTGCCCACAAAGGAAAAGTTTTTGTTCGTTCCGGTATTATCCGCATAGCCAACCCGCTCTTTGCTCTCGTCATACATGGTTGCCTGCGTATCCATGGCAGAATCGGTATATACCTCATACGCAATGCCCGGTTCCGTGTCAAAGTAGAAATAGTTTTCCTGACCTTCTTTGATAATGTCTCTGGTAATTGGCTCATTTTCCTTTAACTGAACAGCTCCATCAAATCCTACTACTTCATAATTCACGGTAAAATACGGATTTCTGTCTAATTCCGCCTGATATGTGCGATTTGTATTTTCTGCAACCAGACTGGCACCATAATTATTCTCTCCCTGATGCCATCCTTTCACAAGTGCTGTCACATCCAGTGAATAACTTCCTTTTTTCTGGATGCCGGTCTTGGCTGCTGCCTCTGCCTCATAAGCCGGACGGTTGTTGAACGTCAGCTTTTTCGCAGACCATTTATCTTTTACTTTGTGCACAGAAATATCAAATGTTTTTCCTGCTCCCATTTTTAATGTCTTTTTATTTTTGATATGTAACGCTGCACTTCGTATCTGTGCATTCGGCTTTTTCAAATCCGCTATCGCTGACATCTGAACAAATCCAATACATTTATTCGCCTGTAAAAGCAGTGATTTATCATAGGTAAATGTTCCGTTTGGTGCTCCGCTGTAGGCTGCTCCTACTTTTACATTTCTGCTGTGTTTATCCGTCAGATAACTGGTTCGCATCTCCATCGGGAATTTTCTCTTTTTACTGTTCCACCATTTCTTTGATGGGGTCACGGTAAGTGTCTTTTTCTTCTTGTTATATTTCACTTTTACTTTAGAAGTAGAAACTCCGTTGGCATCGGTCACAATTGTATGCAGACGCTGGTATTTTTTCTTGCCCTTTTTCGTTTTGAAATATACCTGATTTCCTTTACCCTTGATTTTCATTTTTCCTGCATTGATCTTGAACGTCCACTTCTTTGCCTTCTGCTTTTTCGACACGGTAATAACTTCCTGCACACGTTCCGGAAAAATGTTATAAGTGATGCTTGTGTTTTTTAACACTTTGGGGTAAGAAACGACATTTTGGTTTAATACATCGGTTTGTTTGGATTTCTTGGGATTGCTGATTTTTACATTTGCTGATTTTACTTTTTTCCCTTTCAAAGCCCACGATATAGAATTGGAACCACGTTTTAGGGTAATCACCGATTTTTTATTGGATTTTTTTGATACTTGAATGATTAAATCCGTAGATTTTGTCTGATATTTTTTCTTTCCCACTTTTTTCATTGTTGTATCAATTTCTTTCCATACGCCCTTCTTTTTATAGTGAACCGGCATCGAATACGCGACTGCCGTAAAACTTCCATCGGATAATGCAAACTGCTTAAGGAACCGGTTTCTTTTATTGATTAGCTCCTTGGTAATCTTCGCATTGACTGATACGGTATCCGCTTTTACCTCTTTCCATGCCGCCCCCGGTAAATGCACTCCCGATAGCAGCAGTGCCGCCGCGGCCGCTCCGCCAACAATTTGTTTGCATTTTCTTTCTGTTATTTTCATAATTAAACTCTCCTCTCTATTTATTCGTTCATTTTTTTATTATAATAGAGAAAAGTTTATTTGAAAAGGAACAGTAGCTCCATTTTCAGGAACTACCGGTAATGTTTTTGCATGATTTTGTCGAAAAATTACATTTTTTCTGCAAGCTCCATAATCCACTCTTTTTTCGGAATAACTGCCAGCCAATCCTTTGGAAGAGCGTCCATCCCATAATAAAGTCCTGCTAATCCTCCTGCTACAGCTCCAACCGTATCGGTATCATCTCCCAGATTCACCGTCTTTAACACACACTCTTTGTAACTCGTTGTATTTAGGAAGCACCACAGAGCAGCCTCCAAAGTGTCAACTACATAGCCGCTGCTTTTTATCTCATTTTCCTCTAACATTTTAAATTTCTGCAAATCCCACAAACGTGAATAGTGCTGCATTTCTTCTAATACATTTTCATCACAGAAAGAATCTAAATATTGCTTGCATTTATGGATGCTTGACTCCACTGTGTCAAATTTATCGCCGGTGCCATAAACCATATCCGCTATTACCTTAGAATAAATCAGACACCCCAATTTGCTTCTCATATGTGCGTGGGTTAAGGCAGACAAATTGTAAATGATTTCAGCCCCGCTCATTTCATCATCGGCAAGAGCTGCACTATAATAAAGCGCTGCCGGAAGTATCCGCATCAGCGAGCCATTTCCATTATTAAACTCTCCCTTTTCTCCACACAAAAGAGGTTCTGTTCCTCTGCCATAATTCATAATTGCTTTGCAGGTAGAGATACCACAATCAAAATTTTCCTGATACGGTGTGTAATCACCATATAAAATCCAATTACTAAATTTGTCCATCAACCGTTTGTAATCCGGCTGTTGTGTTTCTATCTCTCCCAGCCACTCCATCGTTGCAACTGCCATACTGGAATCATCTGACCATGTACCGGCCGACTGATTATGTGTTCCGTATCCTATCATGTCCGTTATCGGATTGTCTTTTAATTCGTCACGAGACACAAACTCCACCGGAACTCCCAGGGCATCTCCGATGACCAAGCCCATTATGGAGGCTGCATATTTCTTTTTTAATTGGTTCATTTTATATCACCCCTATCAACACAATAAGTCCTGCCACCGCAAAAGCAAGAACCAAATACATTATGGTAGCCAGTCCTCGTTTTATCAAAATTTTCTTCCACGGGTCAGTATAGTTGACGCCTTCCATTCCTTCAATAAGCCATATTTTACTATGTCCTACCCATAAGCACTTTCACAATTTCACCTATATTTTCTATGATATAATCTGGTTTTTCATATTCTTTTTCAACGCTCTGATACTTTGCAAATCCCTGACGTACCCAAATCGTTTTCATACCGAGCTGCCTTGCCGGAACAATATCATTTTCAAGTCTGTCTCCGACCATTATTGTATTTTGTGGATTACAGCCAGCCTGCTCAAGCGCCAACCTAAAGATTCTCAAATCCGGCTTTTCATACCCCGCTTCTGCGGAAGCTGTGACAACATCAAAATAATGCAAAACTCCCCAATTATGTAATCTCTTTTTTGTCCCCGCTAATTGATTTGCAATAATGCCCAATTTATATTTGCCTGATAAAGCTTTTAGCACATCTTCTGTTCCTAAATAAAGCTTTTCTAAACTACTGTCCCATTCCGGCAAAGTGACTCCGTAAGCCTGTGCCGCCTGTTTTATCGGTGTAGGACTTACTTTTGCCGCCCGATGCACTTTTTCCATAAATTCATCACGTTCCAAGCCCTTCTCACTTATCACATAACTGCATCTGCTTTCATAAACATCCGATTCATCAACCAGTGTTGAACCTACATCTAAAAACACCCATTTTAACTCACTCATCCATACCCGCCTCCTATTCCTCGAACTATTATTTCATAAATCCACCAGATAATTGACTGAAAATTCAAATTTCGTTCTAACAGTCACCCTTTTTCGCTGTCTTTGTTGACTGCTTTTAAGCTTTTTCTCAACTAGGTCAACCTTTTCGCCCTTTTTCGTTGACTTGAATCCACAATATTGAAAAACCAGTCACCCCCAATGTGCGATTCGGATGACTTATTTGACAAAAACTTGTTTTTAGGTCAACTTTCTCGCAAATATCGTTGACTTATTTTGCATTTTTTGAAATACCAGTCATCCCATCCCCAAATTCCACTTATTCGCCTTTATAAAATTCACGAATCTTATCCATGCGCGCGGTCATTCCGACGAAAAGCCGGTCAACAAGTGTAATGGCTGCCATGGATTCTACCACAACAACTGCACGAGGAACGATAACTGGATCGTGGCGTCCGGAAATCTCAATTTTAATATTTTCACCATTAGTGTTCACTGTTTTCTGCGGCTGGGAAATAGATGGAGTAGGCTTTATGGCCGCACGTAAAAGGATCGTGCTTCCGTCACTGAGACCTCCGAGAATTCCGCCGCTGTGATTGGTCAGTTTGGATATCTGCCCGTTTTCAGCGAAGAATGAGTCGTTATTCTTACTTCCTTTAGAAGAGACGACAGAAAATCCATCGCCGATTTCGACACCTTTTACAGCACCGATGGACATGACTGCTTTTGCAAGAGCGGCATCCAGTTTGTTAAATACCGGTTCACCGATACCGGATGGCATGCCGTGAATCATGCATTCGATCAGTCCACCGGAAGAATCCTGTTCTCTGATACAGGATTCGAGATATGCACTTGCCTGTTCAGCATATTTCTGATTCGGCATATAAAGCCTGTTCTCGTTAATTGCAGAGTAATCATATGCATCAGAAGGAATAGAAAAAGGTCCGATAGCTTTGGTGTAAGTGGTAAGATGAATTCCGAGTGCTTCAAGAATCCGGCAGGCAATTGCACCGCCGGCAACCCGTCCGATGGTTTCACGCCCGGAAGTACGTCCGCCACCGCGATAGTCACGCACTCCGTATTTCTGGTCGAAGGTATAATCAGCATGCCCGGGGCGGTAACAGTCTTTAATCTTGCTGTAATCATGAGAACGCTGGTCAGTGTTGCGCACGATAAGAGAAATCGGTGTTCCGGTTGTATATCCTTCAAAGACACCCGAAAGAATCTCTACGCTATCGGATTCCTTTCTTGCTGTGGTGAATTTGCTTTGTCCGGGTTTCCTGCGGTCAAGGAATGTCTGTATATAATCACTGGTAAGGGGAATGCCTGCCGGGCATCCATCGACAACAACACCGAGTGCCGGACCATGGGATTCCCCCCATGTTGTAATAGTAAATAAAGTTCCAAAAGTTGATCCTGCCATATCATAGTCTCCTTAATTATGTATCAGTCATCGTGAATATAATAATCTATAAAGTATTATATATAAAAAGAAACGAAGCCGCAATCATAAAATGTGTATAAAATATCCTGTAAAAAAATAAGAATTAGACTGTACTTTTTGATATATGCATATTATAATTAGAAAGCATGAATCTTATAGAAGTAGAATATTCATATAGAGGAGTTAAGATTAATGAGCAGAAAAGATATGCAGTCAGATGAGATTGAAGAAATAATGAAAGAAATGCTGAACGATGATGAGTATGCAGATGAGGGATTTGAGGATATTGACAGAGAAGATAACCGGCATGAATCGAAGAAAGCAATGAAAAAAGAGAAAAAAGCAGAAAGAAAATCAAGAAGAAAAAAGCGGAAAATGAGCAATAAAGTAGCGATTGTCCTTTCGCTGATTGTGGCAGTTATAGCAATCGGATATGTGGCAACAGCGGTATTTTACAGCACACATTTTTTCGCAAATACAGAAATAAACGGAGTGGACTGCTCAAATAAAAGTATAAAGCAGGTGGAAGCTTATCTGGAGAAGCAGGTTTCTGATTATAATCTTACTTTGAAGGAAACAGAAGGAAAAACGGAAGAAATTAGCGGGCAGGATATTTCTTTGAAATATGTGGAAGGAAAGCAGGTTGAGAAACTTGTGAAGAGCCAGAACCCGTTTCTGTGGCCGGAAGCTTTTTGGAAATCCAGAAAGATGGAAGCAAAAATAGGTGTTGAATACGATGAAAGTGCATTGAAAGCACTGATTGCAAATCTGGATTGTATGAAGGAAGAAAATCAGACGGAACCGGTTAATGCACATCCGGAATTTCAGAATGATAAATTTGTAGTCATACCGGAAACTGACGGGACAAAGATTGATACAGATACATTCAGGGAAAAAGTAATCACTGCTGTAGATGGATTGAATGCGGAGCTGGATCTTTCGAAAGAAGGCTGTTATTTAAAACCGTCATATACTGCTGAATCAAAAAAAGTGACAGAGGCCTGTGATGCAATGAATAAATATCTCGGAGCCATGGTTACTTATGATTTTAAACCAAACACGGAAGTGGTGGACTCGTCAATGATATCCCAGTGGGTAAAAGTAGATGATGATATGAATGTTACGTTTGATGATAACGCTGTTAAAGAATACATTCAGTCACTTGCGGCAAAATACGATACAAAAGGAAAAGAAAGAACATTTACATCCGCAAGTGGTAACACTGTCACTGTTTCTGGTGGAAGCTACGGCTGGAAGATTGACCAGAATGCAGAATATAATGCGTTGATCGCGAATATTCAGAATGCAGAAACAGTAACAAGAGAACCGAATTATTCAAGCCGCGCTGCAAGTCATGAGGGCAATGATGTGGGAAATACTTATGCAGAAGTAAATCTGACAACACAACATATGTATTATGTAAAAGACGGCCAGATTGCACTGGAAACAGATGTAGTAACAGGTAATCCCAATAAAGGAAACGATACTCCGACAGGAGTATATTCACTGGCATACAAAGCCAAGGATCAGACTCTTAGGGGAACGAAAAAAGCCGATGGAACATATGAATATGAAACGCCGGTAAAATACTGGATGCCATTTAATGGAGGCGTGGGATTCCACGATGCATCATGGCAGCCGACTTTTGGTGGAAGCAGATATCTGACAAATGGTTCGCACGGATGTGTAAATATGCCACCGGAGATGGCAGGAAAGCTGTTTGATCTGATTTCGGCAGGCACACCGGTAGTGGTACATAATTAGGGAAAAGGAAATAGAACATGTATGAATTAATAAAAAAAGATGGTCTTGCAAAAAGGGGAAGACTACATACAGTACACGGGGTCATTGAGACACCTGTATTTATGAATGTGGGTACTGCAGCGGCAATCAAAGGTGCTGTTGCAACCTCAGATCTTCAGGAGATAAAGACTCAGGTGGAATTGTCTAACACATATCATTTACATGTGCGTCCCGGAGATGAAGTAGTAAAGAAACTGGGTGGACTTCACAAGTTTATGAACTGGGACAAACCGATTCTTACTGACTCGGGTGGATTTCAGGTGTTTTCACTTGCCGGGCTTCGCAGAATTAAAGAAGAAGGCGTATATTTTAATTCGCATATTGATGGAAGAAAAATCTTCATGGGACCGGAAGAGAGTATGCAGATACAGTCAAACCTTGCGTCTACAATAGCAATGGCATTTGACGAATGTATTGAAAATCCCGCACCGTACAAATATGTAAAGGACTCATGCGACAGAACGTACAGATGGCTTGTTCGTTGTAAAAAAGAGATGGAAAGACTTAATTCGCTTGACGATACAATTAACAAAAATCAAATGCTTTTCGGTATTAATCAAGGCGGAACTTTCGATGATATAAGAATTGAGCATATGCAGAGGATTGCGGAACTTGATTTACCGGGATATGCGATAGGCGGTTTGGCGGTTGGCGAGAGCCACGAAGAAATGTATCATATTCTTGATGTTGTACTTCCTCATGCACCTGTAAATAAGCCGAGATACTTAATGGGTGTCGGAACACCGTCAAATATTATTGAATCGGTTGCAAGAGGCGTCGATTTCTTTGACTGTGTTATTGCATCGAGAAATGCAAGACACGCATTTATCTTTACAAGAAACGGCACGATGAATTTAATGAACCAAAAATATGAACTTGATACAAGACCGATTGACGAAGAATGTGGTTGTCCTGCTTGTCAGCACTATACGAGAGCATATATAAGACATTTGTTCAAGGCAAAAGAAATGCTTGGAATGAGATTGGCAGTTCTTCATAATTTGTATTTTTATAATGAGCTTATGGAACGCATCAGAAAGGCAATAGAAGAGGACAGATTTGAAGAATTCAGACGTGAAAATGTTGAAAAGCTTGCACAAAGACTTTAATAGTGCAAAAACTATAATTAAATGACAATTCTATATTGCTTTTTTGTGAAAGTTTTGGTATAATATTATACAATATGAATAACAATTTAAGGAGGATACCATAGATGAGAGCAAAGTATAAGAGAGTGCTTTTAAAAATAAGCGGAGAGGCACTTGCGGGAACAAATGGATTTGGACTTGATGAGCATACTATTGCACATATCAGTGAGAACATAAAGAAAATTGTGGACATGGGTGTACAGGTTTCAATCGTTGTAGGCGGAGGAAACATCTGGAGAGGACGAAGCAGTGAAAATATGGACAGAACAAGAGCTGACCATATGGGTATG
>OHAF01003485.1_pt1 | contig 10089 bp, 13 predicted proteins | sample 1577041 | NCBI WGS metagenome assembly OHAF01 (sample SAMEA3541495, study PRJEB24748) | human gut metagenome | biome: human gut; feature: human-associated habitat; material: faeces | place: China | collected 2012
CCGTGCTCGGTAGTTGCTTTGAATCTTAATGGTTCATATCAGTTGACGATGTAGAATCGGCACACGGCAAAAGGGCGCTTGGCTATTGAAATCCAGAATGGCAAGGGTTATAATGTACCCTGTTTGCCGGAGGGGCCCCCGGATATAACCCGTAGATTGGGAGGAATTTAACGTATGTACAACAATACCTTGCGTACCTTTACCGGCCGTATGATAATAGCCACCCTGGGCTGCGTCATAATGTCCATAGGCATAAACGTATTTACCACGCCGTGGAACCTCTACACTACCGGCCTTATGGGCTATTCCCAGTTTCTGAGGTCCGTGCTGGCGGAGGATTTCAGCGTCAACTTCAGCAACATCGACCTTGCAGGTATACTGTACTATGTTTTCAGCATACCCATATTCATAATAACCTACAAGAGCCTAGGGCGCAGCTTCTTCCTGCGCACCCTCGCCTTTACCGCGGTGTTCTCCCTGACCACCGCCTTCATACCCGTTCCCTCCGCGCCGATACTCGACGACAGGCTGACCTGCGTCCTGATAGGCAGCGTATGCGTGGGCGTGGGCGACGGCATGGTAATAACCTGCGGCTGCACCGTGGGCGGCCTGGATATGCTGGCGATGCACATAACGAAAAAGACCGGCCTTCAGGTGGGCAGGTTCACAATACTCGTCAACATACTGCTCTTTGTGCTGTGCTTCTTCCGCTATGACTTCTCCGTGGTGGTATACAGCGTGCTGTACATGGTGTTCTCCAGCCTCATACTTGACAGGATGCATCAGCAGAACATCAACATTCAGGCCCTTATATTCACCAAGTACCGGGACAACGTCATACCCCAGCGCATAATGGAGGAGACCGGGCGCGGCGTTACCCGCTGGGACGGGTACGGCGCATACACCAACGAGCCCACCGCAGTGCTCTGCACCTGCATAAACCGCTACGAGCTGGAGCAGCTTGAGCGCATAGTAAAGGGCGTGGATCCCAAGGCATTCATAATCGCCACCAGCAACGTATACATAAACGGCAACTTCATACATAAAGTATGAAAAGGCAAAACTTCAGGGACGGCTCCCCGCCGTCCTTTTTTTAGTACATAAAATATGTTATCATTAAGCTGAAAAACATGCGGAGGATATGTATAATGCGCCTTTTCATAGCAATAGACCTGCCCCGCTCCTTCAAGGCGGAGCTTGCGAGGATACAGAAGGAGGTAAAGGGCATGTCCTGCGGCGGCAGGTTCGTGCCCCAGGACAACTTCCACATAACGCTGCACTTTATAGGAGAAAGCGACGATATCGCAGGCGCCGCAGAGGCCATGAGAGAGGCGGTGCGGGGCATACGCCCCTTTACGCTGCACCTTGGCAAATATACAAGCCTGGAGAAGGGCAGCCACGGCCGCACCGCCGTAATGGAGGTGCTGGGCGATCTTGGAGAGCTTACCGCCATGCACGAGTCCCTTGAGTCCGCCCTTTACGACAGGGGCTTCTCCCGGGAACGCAAGAAGTTTGTGCCCCATATCACCCTTGGCCGCAGCGTTGAGCAGGACGACCTCACCGCCATGGAGCTTAAGAACAGCATCAGGGCCAACGCCTCCCTTACCGTGCAGGCCATAACCCTGTTCGAAAGCCGCCGGGAAAAGGGGGAGATGGTGTACATACCCCTTCACAGGGAGAAAATATAATGCCGGCCCGGGTGACATTCCTGCTGGGCCGCTCCGGCTCCGGCAAGACGAGGCGGCTGCACCGCTGCATAAAGGAGGCCCTTGATAAGGGCCGCCGGGTGGTGGTGATAGTGCCCGAGCAGTTCACCTTCGAGACGGAGCGGCAGCTGGCCTCAGAGCTGGGCGGCCTTATGGATATAGAGGTATACTCCTTCTCCTCCCTTGCGGAAAAGACGCTGGAGGGGAGCTATTTAGGCTTTCTTTCCCGTCAGGGGCGGCGCATGGCCGTCCGCAAGACCATAACCGAGCAGGGCAGCAAGCTCAGGATATTCGCCCGGGTAAAGGATCGCCCCGGGTTTTCCGAGAGGCTCTGCGAGCTGTTCACCGCATGCAAGCGATATGAGGTAGCCCCCGGCGACCTGCTCGAGGGGGCGGAAAAGGCGGGGGAGGACAGCCTGCTTGCCAACAAGCTCACAGAGCTTGCATTGCTCTACGGCGAGACGGAAAGCTATATTTCCGGCCGGTACATGGACAGCGAGGACATGTTCGCGGCGCTGATACAGAACCTGCCCTCCTCACCTATAGCGGGTGCGGAGGTAGTCATAGACGACTTCGACCTGCTCACCGACCAGCTTTATCATCTTATGGCGGCAATGACGAAGCACGCGGAGAGCATGTACATATCGCTGCGCATGGACCCCAAGGAGGGAAGGGACGCCAAGCTTTTTGCGCCCAAGCGCAGGGCTTATGCCCGCCTTTACGGGGCGGCGCAGGAAAACGGCTGCGACATAAGGGTCATACAGCTGCCGGACGGCAACCCGAAGAGGCAGACCGACCCCGCCCTTGCCCATCTTGCGCCAACTGGCACAGCCTGGACGATGTGGCCCATACGCTGGACGGCTGCATTGCCAAGATGGCCAAGCTCGACAAGAGCATCAACACCACGTATTTCCGTCAGCTTGTAATGTGAATTTGACGATAAAAGGAGAAAAAACATTATGAAAATCGCTCTGATCAATGAGAACAGCCAGGCCGCCAAGAACGCCCTGATCGAGGCCACCCTGCGCAAGGTCGTCGAGCCGATGGGCCATGAGGTCGTCAACTACGGCATGTATGCCGCCGACGATGCCGCCCAGCTGACCTACGTTCAGAACGGCATCCTGGCCGCTGTGCTGCTGAACTCCGGCGCTGCGGACTACGTCATCACCGGCTGCGGCACCGGTGAGGGCGCTATGCTGGCCCTGAACAGCTTCCCCGGCGTCATCTGCGGCCACGTCGAGGACCCCGTTGACGCTTACACCTTTGCCCACGTCAACGACGGCAACGCGGTGGCCCTGCCCTTCGCCAAGGGCTTCGGCTGGGGCGGTGAGCTGAACCTCGAGTACATCTTCGAGAAGCTGTTCGGCTTCGGCCACGGCCAGGGCTACCCCAAGGAGCGCGTTGTCCCCGAGCAGCGCAACAAGAAGATTCTGGACGGCGTGCGCGCCATTGCTTTCCGCGACCTGTCCGACATCCTGAAGGATCTGGACCGCGACCTCGTCAAGGGCGCCTTCGCCGGTGAGCACTTTGCCGAGAACTTCTTCCCCGCCTGCAAGGACGAGAAGCTGGCCGCCACCGTCAAGGAACTGATGGCGTAAGCCCTGCCGTAAAATAAAAGAACTGCCGACTCCCGACAAGCTGTAGGGGTCGATGCTTGCATCGACCCGCCAGTTGCCGGGAGTCGGCTTTTTATTTGTGTTACCGCATATTCGTAGGGGGCGGCGTCCTCGACGCCCCGCGTGGCCGCCAGGGAATGACCGGGTCGTCCGTCAGACCTAACAAATAATCCGTGGTTGTATTGTACAACTTGGCAAGTTGAATCAAAATGTCGGTGGGAATGTCCCGCAGGCCCTGTTCGTAGCGGAAATACTGCGGTTGAGGCATGCCAAGATATTCTGCAAGTTTCTGCTGGGTCAGGTCGTGGTCCTCGCGCATGTCCCGCAGACGGGGATAGTAAGCCATAGCATTGCTCCTCGATAACTAATTGGTTATATTGACAATACTATGGATTTGTGCTATTTTGTCTATGCGATATCCGTTTGGTTATAAAAGTGCGAAAGAAAACTGCGCCCCCATGGAGGACGCAGTCACGGTGTGTCACGCAGACCTAAGAAATAATCGCTGGAAACGTGATACAGTTCGCACAGTTTAATAAGATGGTGAATCGGCAGTTCATTTGCGCCGCGCTCATAGCGGGCGTACATTGTTTGTGATGTACCAAGTTTTGTGGCGACTTGCGCCTGAGTCAGGTCGGCGTCCTCCCGCAAGTCGCGCATACGGCGGATGTAGTCCATAGAAATTTTCCCTTTGCAAAACGCAATTTTCTATTAGAATATGGTAACACAGAGGGATTATTCTACTTGACTTTAGTAAAGATGTTTACTATAATAAAGATACAAAATCTGTTTTGGATTTGGTGAAAAAACTGTGGGAGGTGCTCGGTTTGGAGAGTATGACAAACAAAGACTATTATTCCTACAAATCGGCCATAGAGGCAGCCAATGACACGCAGGATAAAGAAGCACTGCGGCAAATTCAAAAGCAATTAATTGCAAAATACACGCTGGATAATGAGGATGTTCGGGATTTGCTTCGCAAATTTCGATACTCTGTATAAAAATTGCGGCTTAGGAGGTACAAGATGATTTACGGCAATGTAAATGTTGACATGAACCCGGATGGCTTGGGTGCGTGGGAGGATATTCCGACCCATGTGCAGGTGGCGGGGCGTTACACGATTGATGACGTGCAGGCATTGCTTGCAAAGGCAGACACGGGCCTGGCTACCAGCGGACTGCCTGTCACCTATGAGCGTGATCAAATCCAAACAGGAAATCTTATCAAAAAAAATTACCAGGATTGCTTGATCGTGAAAAACAGTGAGCACCCGGACGATTATTTCAAATTTGTCTTTGCAACCCGTACAACCGGGAATATGACAACAATCAGCGTCTATCGCAGTGGCAAAAGCCCACTGATTGCCAAGAAAAATGCAGATGATGAACGCCGTCAGAGCAGCAATTTGTTATTGAATATTTTGAGCGCGGTATCCACACTGGACGAAAACGCCCTTGCCGCAGAGTATGATTACTACAGTATCCTTTCCCGTATTATTCGGGAAAATCTTGGTGTATAACTAATTTGGGAGGTAAACGAAAATGGAAAAGAAAAAGATTGTCATTCCTACGCTTACGTTTAACGGTGACTACTTTAAGTGCCCAAAGTGCGGTTGGATTTATCCCGGACCGCTGCGTGTACTGGGGAATGTGGCGCATGGCACACCCTGCCAACAGTGCGGCAACTCGACGCTTGAGCGCATTCAGTGAGCACACAAGTTACGATTTCTAAAAAGACAATCCGAAAAATTGCGGCGGCCATTGCGGCAGTAAACAATTCCCGAGAGGTTGGCGGATTGTTTATGGGATACCGACATTCTTCAAAATATCGAATTGTGGATGCAACCGTGCCGGACTGTGAAAAGTGCAGTGGTGTGGCGTCCTTTGTGCTGGATGGTGCAGAGGAAACAGCAAAGGCAGAGGCTTTGGCAGGGCGCTACACGAATACACCGGAAATTATCGGCGTATGGCACAGTCATATTTGGGGAGATGCGGTGTTTTCGCTACAAGACGAAGAGTCGAATCGGAGACTTGCACAAATCTTGGGAAACTGTCTTTCGGCTCTTGCACTGCCAGAAAAACAGAGTAACCTACGGAAACTCATGATTTGGGAAATCGACCCGGCGGGCGAGGCAAAAATCTGCCGAGCCGCCTGTGAAACGGAGAATATACCATGACAGAGGAGCGATGCAGCAACTGCGTATATTGGCAATTCAGAAAATGTGCTGTGACTCAGCAAATCCGAAATGACGGAATCTGTAATTGCGGAAGTTTTCTGCGTAAGGAACTGCGCGATTGAAATAGATTGCCGATATTGGCTTTCTTGCCAATGTCGGCAATTTTTTTGCAAATTGCCGAAATTTACCGTTGACTAATCCGTTCCCAGATGGTAAAGTAACTATAGGTGCGAATAGCGCCGTGTAGTAAAAATTCAAACAAAGGTGAGGTGGTTGTCACAATGGATACCCCCAGTCCCAGTCCTGTGTACCGATGTATCTTGAATAACGGCAGCCACCACTTTTTTGTCAGGCAAACCAAAGCAAACTGTACGTAAAAATAAGCGCACGGTGTTGCTCTGCTTTGCATTGCCTAAAATTAAATGTGCCTGGCTGCCGCCTGAAAAGGAGGCAGCTTTTTTATGTCTGATACCGCGATCCTGACCCTCCGCACGATGCTGGCCAACCTGGACGATGCCAAAAAGTACCAGAGCCTGCGAGATGTTATGTCCACCCTGCCCGCGCCCGACTTGGCCGCCGTGTTCGAGGACCTCCCGCCCGAGAAGCTCCCCGTGCTGTTCCGCCTGTGTCCCAAGGACCTGGCGGCGGAGATTTTCGCCGAGCTTACCCCCGAGACCCAGCAGGGCCTTATCGACGGCCTGACCGATAAGGAGCTGAAGGCCGTTGTGGATGACCTGTTCGTCGATGATGCGACGGATCTGGTCGAGGAAATGCCCGCCAACGTCGTCAAGCGTATTCTGGCGCAGGCAGACCCCGCGACCCGCCGCATGATCAACGAACTGCTCAAATACCCCGAGGACTCCGCCGGCGGCGTGATGACCACCGAGCTGATGGAGCTGCGCCCCGACTGGACGGTGTCGCAGGCCATGGCGGCAATCCGCAAGAACGGCTTTGACAAGGAGACCATCAACAACTGCTACGTCACGGACCGTGACCGCACCCTCATCGGCGTCGTTTCGCTGCGCGCGCTGGTCCTGTCCAAGGACCCCGACAACGAGCTGATCCGCGACATGATGGACGACAATGTCGTCAGCGTCAGCACGACCACCGACCAGGAGGACGTCTCCCAGATGTTCGAGAAGTACGGCTACCTGGCCATTCCCGTTGTGGACAACGAGAAACGACTGGTCGGTATCGTCACGATTGACGACGCTATCTCGATCATGCAGGACGAGGCCAGCGAAGATATTGCCAAGATGAACGCTATGGGCCCGTCGGACAAGCCTTATTTTAAACAGTCTATGTGGGAACTGTACAAAAACCGCGCGCCGTGGCTGCTGTTCCTGATGATTTCGTCCACCTTCTCCAGCATGGTCATCCGCGGGTATGAGGATGCCCTCGCCGCCGTGACCGTGCTGACCGCCTACATCCCGATGCTGACCGACGCGGGCGGCAACGCGGGCAGCCAGAGTACCTCCACCATCATCCGCGGCATGGCCGTCGGTGATATTGAGCCGCACGACCTGCCGAAGATTCTGTGGCGTGAATTCCGCGTTGCCATCCTCTGCGGCGGCACGCTGGCGCTGTGCAACTTTGCCAAGCTGATCTTCCTGGACGGCATCACGCCCCCTGTAGCGGCAGTCGTTTGCCTGACGCTGATCTGCACGGTCATCCTGTCCCAGCTCATCGGCGGCCTGCTGCCCGTCATTGCGGAAAAGCTCAACTTTGACCCCGCCGTCATGGCGTCGCCGCTTATCACGACCATTGTCGATACCACGACACTGCTCGTCTACTTCAACATCGCGCGGGTGTTGCTGAAAATTTAAATTTTAGACACCGTGTTCAATATTGTAAATTGTACCGCACCCGGTTGGTGTGGTACAATTTTTTTAGAGAAAAAGCTCCTTGGCCCCCTCTGTGAGGGGGCTCGCGCCGCAGCGGGTGGGGGAGAGAGCCCGCCGCGCCCGAAATATTTCGGGCCACGGCAAGGTTCAACCCTTCCGGCCCTGCGGGGCCACCTCCCCTGCTAGGGGAGGCAAGGGGCAATAGGAGTTTTCATCATGAACATGCAGGATTTTTATACCGGGCACGCTTTTGATGCGTATGAGTTTTTCGGTGCGCATACCTATTTCGGCGGCACGCATTTTGCGGTGTGGGCACCGTCCGCGCAGCATATCGCCGTTGAGACCGAGATCGGGACCTTTGATCTGCACCGCACCCAGTCCGCCGTGTGGGAGTGCGACGCCCCCGGCGTGCAAGCGGGGATGGTGTACCAGTATTGGGTGCGCGGCGCGAACGGCCAGAGCGTGGCCCACTGCGACCCCTACGGCACGGCCATGACGCTGCGCCCCGACGGACGCAGCATCGTCAGCGATGCCCCCAAGGGCTTTGCCGATGACAAATGGATGCAGGAACGCACAAAATGCTTTGATAAGCCGCTGAATATCTACGAGGTCCACGCCGGCAGCTGGCGGCAGAAGGAGGACGGCAGCTGGTACACCTACGCCGAGCTGGCCGACCTGCTGCCCGATGATTACGAGGCCGAACACGAGCCCCCGGCCCTGCGCCTGGCCATGCTGGGCCGCCCCAATGCGGGCAAGTCCTCCATGATCAACGCCCTGGCCGGTGAGGAACGCATGATCGTCTCCGACGTGGCCGGCACCACCCGCGACAGCGTGGACGTGCGCTTCGAGCGCGACGGCCAGGATTACGTCTTTGTGGATACCGCCGGGGTGCGCCGCCGTACCAAGATCACGGACATCGTGGAAAAGTACTCCGTCAACGCGGCCCTCAAGTCCACCACCAAGGCCGACGTGACCCTGCTGACCCTGGACGCCACCGAAGGCGTGAGCCAGCAGGACAAGCGCCTCATGGATCTGCTGGATACCCGCAAGATCCCCTTCATGGTGCTGGTCAACAAGTGCGACCTGGTGCCCGCCGGTCAGCTCAAGCAGCTGCTGCAGAACGTGAGCGAGATGCTGGCCTTCTGCAAGCATGTGCCCATCCTCACGGTCTCGGCCCTCAAGGGCACGGGCCTGAACAAGATCCTGCCCATGGCCCGCAAGATCCATGAGGAATGCGCCATCCGCGTGCCCACCGGCCAGCTCAACCGTGCCATGGAAGAAGTGCTGACCCGCCACCAGCCCCCGGTGGTCAAGCGCGTGCGCGCCAAGTTCTTCTATCTGACCCAGGCCGAGTCCCAGCCGCCGACCTTCGTCTTTTTCGTCAGTGACGCCGACCGCGTGCCGGAAAGCTATGCCCGCTATCTGGAACGCGCCCTGCGCCGCATCTTCGGCATCACGCATGCGCCCATGCGCCTGCACCTGCGTTCCAGCCACAAAAAATCACAGTAGATATGTGGCCGTGCGGGGGAGATGGATTTGTGTGTCCATCCGGCAAACCGCATTGACAGGAATCAGATAAAGATGCAATAGAAAGGGCTTATACTGCCGCAAGGTAGACGTCGCTTTGCTGTTGTGCGACGCCCGGCAGTGCATGGAGTCTCTCAAGGAGGGAGAAAATGAAAAAGTGCATGACCTGGCTCATGGCCGCGCTGTGCAGCGTTGCCGTTGCGGCTCCTGCCATGGCCGCCGACACCATCAAAATCGGCGTGCAGGGCGCCCATTCCGGCGACCTGGCCTCGTACGGCGTCCCCAGCCTCAATGCCGCCAAGATCGTCATTGAAGAAGCCAACGCCAAGGGCGGCGTGCTGGGCAAGAAGATCGAACTGGTGTCCCAGGACGACCAGTGTAAGCCCGAACTGGCCACCAACGCCGCGACCAAGCTGATCTCCGACAAGGTCGTGGCCATCATGGGCCCCATCTGCTCCGGCGCCACCAACGCCTCCCTGCCCATGTATGAAAGCGCCAACATCATCAGCATCTCCCCCACGGCCACCACGCCTGCCCTGACCCTGGAAGGCAAGCACCCCCTGTTCCTGCGCACCGTGGCCAACGACAATGCCCAGGCCCAGCTGACCAGCAGCTACATCATCGAAGTGCTGAAGGCCAAGAAGGTCGCCTACCTGCATGACAACGGCGAATACGGCAAGGGCTTTGCCCAGCAGAACCGCGGCATCCTCGAAAAGGCCGGTGTCGAGACCGTCCTGTTCGAAGCCGTGACCCCCGACGCCGTGGACTTCTCCGCCGTGGTGCGCAAGCTGCGGCCCGAAAACAACTGACGCAATGCGGGCGACGCCGGGGAGGTGCGGCACAAAGTACGTCCCCGGCATCGGCCTGCCCGCCGGCGGCGCACGCCGCACGCCCGGCTTATCCTATTGACAAACCCCGGAACCGCCTATTCCAAGGGAGGGTTCCATGACAACAAACGAACAGAAAATGTGTGGATTCGTAGGACTGTTTGACATCCGGCAGAAATCGGATGCGCTGCGCACGCAGGTGCTGAAAATGTCGAAAAACATCCGCCACCGGGGACCCGACTGGTCGGGCGTCTACTGCGGCGAGCGGGCGATTCTCTCCCACGAGCGGCTTTCGATCGTCGATCCCCAGTCGGGCGGACAGCCCCTCTTCAGCCGCGACGGGAAACTGGTGCTGGCCGTCAACGGCGAGATATACAACCATCGGGAAATCC
>OHAF01003486.1_pt1 | contig 10088 bp, 8 predicted proteins | sample 1577041 | NCBI WGS metagenome assembly OHAF01 (sample SAMEA3541495, study PRJEB24748) | human gut metagenome | biome: human gut; feature: human-associated habitat; material: faeces | place: China | collected 2012
GTAAAGACGACCGACGCGCCCTCTTCGCCAAACCGCATGGCGATTGCCTTCCCGATTCCCCGGGCGGCTCCGGTCACGATAGCGACTTTTCCTTCAAGTAATTTCATTCGTCTGTTTTTTAGTGTCTAACAAAATGGTTCGTTTTCGGCGGCATCCCGCCTGGACGGTTCTCGCTTTTTGCCGGGAGCAACTTTAAGCAGAGCCTTTTAGCTATGCCCGTTTCCCCGTCGAAAGCCATACAAAGGTAATAATTTATTTTGGTTCGGAGATGATTCGGTGGGTTTTATTGCTCTTTTTTACTACCTTTGGAGCGTTCTTCAAGGCTATTAAACTTTAAAGATAAATCTTATGGTAAGGGATGAAAAACTATTCGGATTGATCGAGAGCGAAAAGCAGCGGCAGTTGCACGGTATCGAGTTGATCGCTTCCGAGAACTTTGTAAGCGAGCAGGTTATGCAGGCGATGGGTTCCGTGTTGACTAACAAATATGCCGAAGGGTATCCGGGGGCGCGTTATTACGGCGGTTGCGAAGTGGTGGATCAGGTGGAGCAACTGGCCATCGACCGTCTGTGCGAGTTGTACGGCGCCGAATACGCTAACGTGCAGCCGCACTCGGGAGCGCAGGCGAACATGGCCGTTTTCCTGACGGTGCTCAAGCCGGGCGATACTTTTATGGGGCTCGATCTGGCGCACGGCGGTCATTTGTCGCACGGTTCGCCGGTCAACATGTCGGGTAAATATTTCAAGGCCGTGGGCTATCAGCTCGACGAGGCCACGGGCGTGATCGACTACGACGCCATGGAGCGCAAGGCCCTGGAGTGCAAGCCGAAACTGATCGTCGGCGGCGCCTCGGCCTACTCGCGCGAGTGGGATTACAAACGCATGCGCGAGATCGCCGACAAGGTGGGCGCGCTGCTGATGGTGGACATGGCCCACACGGCCGGTCTGATCGCCGCGGGGCTGCTGGAGAACCCCGTGAAATACGCGCATATCGTCACCTCGACGACCCACAAGACCCTGCGCGGCCCGCGCGGCGGCATCATCTTGATGGGCAAGGACTTCGAGAACCCCTGGGGCCAGACCACGCCGAAGGGCGCCGTGAAGATGATGTCGCAGATCCTCAATTCGGCCGTCTTCCCGGGCATCCAGGGCGGTCCGCTGGAGCACGTCATCGCCGCCAAGGCCGTAGCCTTCGGCGAAGCGTTGGAACCCGCCTACAAGGAGTATCAGACGCAGGTGCAGAAGAACGCCGCAGCCATGGCCGCCGCCTTCGTCGAGCGCGGCTACAAGATCGTCTCGGGCGGCACGGACAACCACCTGATGCTCGTCGACCTGCGCACGAAGTTCCCCGAGCTGACGGGCAAGCTGGCCGAGAAGTGCCTCGTGGCCGCCGACATCACCACCAACAAGAACATGGTTCCGTTCGACAGCCGGTCGCCGTTCCAGACCTCGGGCCTGCGCTTCGGAACTCCGGCCATCACCACGCGCGGCCTGAAGGAGGACAAGATGGACTACATCGTCGGGCTGATCGACCGCGTGCTGCACGACCCGGAGAATGAAGCGAACATCGCCGCCGTGCGCAAGGACGTGAACGCGCTGATGGCCGACTATCCGCTTTTCGCGTGGTAAGATGAAGGAGGTCATCGACTTCTTCCGCCGGCTGCACGACAACAACACCCGGGAATGGTTCGACGCCCACCGCGCCGAATGGACCCGTGTGAAGGGACGGTTCGCCGATTTCACCGGACAGCTGATCGGGGGCATCGCGTCGTTCGACCCCGAGGTGCTCGGCCTGCGTCCGCAGGACTGCACCTACCGGATCGCCCGCGACACGCGTTTCTCGCCCGACAAGTCGCCCTACAAGACCTATATCGGGGCTTACATTGCGCCGAAGGGCAAGAAGTCGGGCTTCGCGGGATACTATTTCCACATCGAACCCTGCTGCGACTCGCTGGTGTGCTGCAACCTGCTTTCGGCGGGCGCCGTGTGCATCGAGCCGACGGTGCTGCGGTCGATCCGCGAGGAGGTGCTCGACAACGGCGCGCAGATCGAGGCGGCGATCCGGAAGGCCAAAGGGTTCCGGCTGTGCAGCGGCAACAGGCTCAAGCGGGTCCCGACGGGATTCCCGGCCGACAGCCCCTATGCCGAGATGCTGAAGCTGAAGGACTTCTACCTCGAACAGCCCATCGCCGAGGAGTTCCTGCTCGCACCCGACCTGCTGGAACGCACCGTCGAGCAGTTCCGCCGCACGCAGCCGTTCATCGCCATTCTGAACCGGGCGATCCGCTACGCCCACGAAGAGATGCAGTGACATGAGACGTCTGTTTCTGATCGCTGCACTGTTTCTGTGGACGCCGGCCGGGGCGCAGAACGACGATGCGACGCCGCGGAAGATCGAAAAAGAGACCTTCGTCTATGCCGTGCGGGATGCCGACACGCTGCGGCTGGACCGTTATGCGCTCCTCTCGCCCGACAGCCGGGCGAAACCCTGCCTGATGTTCCTTTTCGGCGGCGGCTTTATGACCGGAACGCGGGACAACCGGCGTTTCCGCCCCTTCTTCGACTACTACGCCCGCAAGGGGTTCGTCGTCGTGTCGATCGACTACCGGCTGGGGATGAAGCGGGCCAGACAGGCCGGCCTGCTCGACGAGGAGCATTTCACGCAGGCGTTGGACATGACGCTTTCGATGGCGACGGAGGACCTCTACGACGCCACGGCCTATATCTGCCGGCATATGCCGGACGTCGATCCTTCGCGGATCGTGACGTGCGGGTCGAGCGCCGGGGCCATCACGGTGCTGATGGGCGAGTACTGGCTTTGCAACGGGCATCCGCTGACCGCCGGGAAGTTCACGCAGGACTTTAGCTACGCCGGGGTAATCGCCTTTGCGGGAGCCGTTTGCGATACGCAGGACAGCCTGCGCTGGGCGCGCGATCCCGCGCCGATGCTGCTTTTCCACGGCGACGCCGACCGCAATGTGCCCTACGGCGCGATCGGTGTCGACGGGGTCTGGCTGTTCGGCTCGAAGAGCATTGCCGACGACCTCGCGCGGCGCAGGGTTCCGCACGCGTTCTACTCCGTCGCCGAGACCAATCATTCGATGGCGTGGCGGCCGATGACCGAGAACCGCGGCGAGATCGACTCGTTTCTCGAAAAGCTGGTCTTCAAACGGCAGCGGCTGGTGACCGACGTCCGCATCACGCCGCTCGATGCGCCCGCAGTTCCGAAGGATTTCGGGATTTCCGACTACATCGACGCCAACTACGGGCGTTAGGCGTCCGCCGCAGATGAAAAATCCGCAGCCTCCCTCGGGAAGCTGCGGATTTTCGTTTGCCGTGCGGCGCGTGATCACTCCACCGTCACCGACTTGGCGAGGTTGCGGGGCTGGTCGACATTGCGGCCCTTGTAGACGGCGATGTAGTAGGCCAGCAGTTGCAGCGGGACCGATACCACGATGGGCATCAGGCACTCGGCGATCACCGGGACCTCGATCACGAAGTCGGCCGAGCGGCGTACCTGTTCGTCGCCGCGGGCGATGACGGCGATGATCTTGCCGCCGCGGGCCTTGATCTCCTCGATGTTCGAGGCCGTTTTTTCGTAGGTGTGGTCCGGCGTGGCGATGGCCACGGTGGGCATCTCGGCGTCGATCAGCGCAATGGGGCCGTGCTTCATCTCGGCCGCGGGGTAACCTTCGGCGTGGATGTACGAAATCTCCTTGAGTTTCAGCGCGCCTTCGAGTGCCGTGGGGTAGTTGTACCCGCGGCCGAGGTAGATGAAGTTGTGCGCATAGGTGAATATTTTCGCCAGGTCGGCGACCTGCGGGGCGACTTTCAGCACCTCTTCCATCGTCTCGGGCAGGTGCAGCAGCGCCGCCGAAACCTCGTTGTAATACGCCTCCGTGACGGTTCCTCTCTCGCGGCCCACGGCCAGCGCCAGCATGGCCATCACGGTCACCTGCCCGGTGAAAGCCTTCGTCGAGGCGACGCCGATCTCGGGTCCCACGTGGATATAGGCCCCCGAATCCGTGGCCCGGGCGATCGACGAGCCGACGACGTTGCAGATGCCGAAGACGAACGCCCCGGCCTTGCGGGCCAGTTCGACGGCGGCCAGCGTGTCGGCCGTCTCGCCCGACTGCGACACGGCCACGACGATGTCGTCCTCGCGGATGATGGGGTTGCGGTAGCGGAACTCCGAGGCGTACTCCACCTCGACGGGAATGCGGCAGATCGACTCCACGAGGTGTTCGCCGATCAGCGAGGCGTGCCACGACGTGCCGCACGCCACGAAAATGATGCGCCGGGCGTTCACGAACCTGTCGCGGTGGTCGATCACGCCCGAAAGTTTCACCTCGCAGGTGTCGGGGTTGATGCGTCCGCGGATGCAGTCGACGATGGTCCGGGGCTGCTCGTAAATCTCCTTGAGCATGAAATGGGGATAGCCGCCCTTTTCCAGCTGCGAGATCGACAGCTGGAGTTTCTTGATGTCGATCTTTGCGTCGTGGTTGTCCAGCGTGACGATTTTCAGCGGGGCGTTGCGGTCGATCACGGCGATTTCGCCGTCGCCCACGTAGACGAAATCCTCGGTGTATTCGATGATCGACGCGGCGTCGGACGAGAGGAAGAACTCCCCGTCGCCCACGCCCACGACCATCGGGCTGCTCTGCCGCGCGGCGACGATCCGGTCGTGGTTGCCCTTCTCGACGACGGCGATGGCGTAGGCGCCGATCACCTGCCGGAGGGCCTGCCGCACGGCTTCGGGCAGCGAGCAGCCGCTGGTCGCCCGGACGTATTCGATCAGATTCACCAACACCTCGGAGTCGGTGCTGCTGCGGAAGGTGTATCCGTGCTGTTCGAGGGCGTCCTTCAGCACGCGGTAGTTCTCGATGATGCCGTTGTGTATCAAGGCTATGTTCTCCGATTCGGAGTAGTGGGGATGGGCGTTGGCGTCGTTCGGAACCCCGTGCGTGGCCCAGCGGGTGTGGGCGCGATGCCGATATTGCCGCCGAGGTCCTTTCCGTCGAGGAAATGCTCCAGATCGGAGACCTTGCCCTTGCATTTGAATACGTTGAGACGCCCGTCCGGGTTGACCAGCGCGACGCCCGCACTGTCGTATCCCCTGTATTCGAGGCGGTGAAGCCCCTTTATCAGAATCGGGCACGCGTCGCGCCGCCCGACATATCCGACTATTCCGCACATGTTGTTCTGTTTTTTTGTTCGGGTCAAAAATAAGAAAAAATTTTAATAAACACACATGTGTAAGGGCGGGAATTTACTCCCGCCCTCATTCAGAATAGGCTGCAACGCTTGCAACGATTTGGTTTTCGGTGAATTTACCGCACGTACTTCAAGATTTCCTTCACGATCGCGCCGTTGCCCGCGACGATCGAGATGCCCCGGTCGCGACGCAGGTCGCAGACGACGCCCCCGGCCTCGGCGAGGATCAGTTCGGCGGCGCAGACGTCCCATTCGTGCAGCGCCAGTTCCCAGTAGCCGTCCAGCAGTCCGGCGGCGACGCAGCTGATGTCGTAGGCCGCAGAACCCAGCCGCCGGACATCCCGCACGTAGGGGATGATCCGTGCGACGTTGTCGCTGTTGTTGTCCGGATTCACGTCCTTGTCGTAGGGGAATCCCGAGGCGATGACCGAGGTGGCGAGCGTCTGTTTCTCCCCGACGCGGATGCGTTCCGGCTCCCGCGAAGCGTATTGCAGATATGCCCCGCCGCCCTTCGTCGCCGTGAACAGCTCGTTCAGGTAGGGTGCATAGACGACCCCCACGATGGTTTCGCCCCTGTACTGGAGGGCTATCGAAACCGTGAACAGCGGAAGTCCCTGACTGTAATTGGTCGTGCCGTCGAGCGGGTCGACGACCCAGCGCCAATCGCTCGCGGCGTTGCCCCGGCAGCCGCCCTCCTCGCCCAGAATGGCATGGTCGGGATAACGCTCCGCGATCATGCCGGCAATCAGTTCCTCGCTCTCCCTGTCGGCGCGCGTCACCACGTCGTAGACGTTGGATTTGGTCTCGATCGACAGCCTGTCGCCCCGGAAGTAGGCGAGTTGTATTCCGCCCGCGGCCTTCGCCAACTGCACGGCGAATTTCAGCAGTTCGTCGTACATGCTATTCGGATTCGGCGAAATACTTGTAGAACAGCGGAATGGTCTCCACGCCTTTGTCGAACTGCTCGAGTCCGTAGCTTTCGTTGGGCGAGTGGATGGCGTCCTCGGCCAGACCGAAGCCGATCAGCAGCGATTTGATGCCCAGGATGGACTCGAATCCGCTGATAATGGGGATCGAACCGCCCGAGTAGAAGGGCAGGGGCTTTTTGCCGAAAGTCGCCTCGACGGCCTTCTCGGCCGCCTTGTAGGCCGGCATGTCGGTCGGCGCGACGTAGGGCATGCCGCCGTGGAGCGATTTCACCACGACCTTCACGCTCTCGGGCGCGATGGCGCGGAAATGTTTCTCGAACAGCTCCGAGATCTTGCGGTAGTCCTGATTCGGCACGAGGCGCATCGAAATCTTGGCCGAAGCCTTCGACGGAATGACCGTCTTGGTCCCCTCGCCCGTGTAGCCTCCCCAGATGCCGTTGACGTCGAGCGACGGGCGCACGCCGGTGCGTTCCAGCGTCGTGTAACCCGCTTCGCCCTCCACGTCGCCGATTTTCAGCGACTTCTTGTAATCCTCGAGGCTGAACGGCGCCTTGTTGAACGCCTCGCGCTCGGCGGGCGTCAGCTCCCGCACGTCGTCGTAGAAGCCGGGGATCGTCACGCGGCCGTTCTCATCGACGAGTCCCGCCACCAGCCGCGCCAGCACGTTGGCCGGGTTGGCCACCGCACCGCCGAACAGCCCCGAATGCAGGTCCTTGTCCGGTCCCGTCACCTCGACCTCCATGTAGGCCAGTCCGCGCAGTCCGCAGGTGATCGACGGCGTCTGCATCGAGATCATCGACGTGTCCGACACCAATATAATATCGGCCTTGAGCAGCTCCTTGTTCTGCTCGCAGAAGCCATAGAGGCTCGGCGAACCGATCTCCTCCTCGCCTTCGAGCATGAATTTCACGTTGCAGGGCAGCGAATCGGTGGCGCACATCGCCTCGAACGCCTTGGCGTGCATCCACAGCTGTCCCTTGTCGTCGTCGGCGCCGCGGCCCCAGATGCGGCCGTCGCGGATGACCGGCTCGAAAGGTTCCGTGCGCCACTCGTCGCGCGGGTCCACGGGCATCACGTCGTAGTGGCCGTAGACCAGCACCGTTTTGGCCCCGGGATCGACGGTCTTCTCGGCGTAAACCACCGGATTGCCCTCCGTGGACAGCACGTCGGCGCGGTCGGCCCCGGCCTTCACGAGCGCCGCCGCGAGAAACTCGGCGCAACGCTGCATATCGGGCTTGCGCTCGGACTGCGCGCTGATCGACGGGATACGCAGCAAGTCGAGTAACTCGCTGATAAACCGTTCTTTATTCTCCTTTATATAAACCTTTGCTTTATCCATTTATTCGGTGGTTTTTTGCAGTGTGTAATTGTCCGCCAGCGCGCCGGTCACAGGTTGTTTTTCGGCGTCGAGGCGGCGCAGGCGGTTCTCCTCGACCTTGTAGTATTGGGGCTGTCCGCCCTCCGAGGGCGTCAGCGTCAGCAGGTTCTCCTTAACGGTGAAAGCGCCCTTCTCGTCGAATTCCGAGTCGCGGTCGATGTATTTCAGATGCAGGGCATAGGAACCGTCGGGCGCGAGCGTCAGCGTTGTCTCGATTCCCGGGCAGTCGGCCGCAGGCAGCGTGCCCTTGTAGACGCCCAGATAGTCGAGCGAGGTCTCGGCATTGTGCATGTCGGGAGCCGCTGCCGTTGTCTGCTGCGTCCCGGCTGTCGCCGCCTTCTGCTGCGCATTTCCGCCGCAGGAGACCATCGCGAGGGCTGCGGCGAGGATCAATAAACTCTCTTTCATGGTCTTAAATGTTGCAGATCTCCTTGATTTCGGCAATGAACCGCTGCGCCAGCGCGTCGGCCTCGTCCATCGACTTCGCCTCGGTGTAGACGCGGATGATCGGCTCGGTGTTCGACTTGCGCAGGTGCACCCAGTTTTCCGCGAAGTCGATCTTCACACCGTCTATATCGTTCACGTTTTCACCGGCATAACGCCCCTTCACCTCACGCAGCACTTTATCTACGTCGATGGCGGGCGTCAGCTCGATTTTGTTCTTTGAGGCGTAGTACGAAGGGTAGGTGGCGCGCAGCCGGGTCATCGTCATGCCTTTCTTCGCCAGCCACGTTAAAAAGAGCGCCGTGCCCACCAGCGCGTCGCGGCCGTAGTGCAGCTCGGGGTAGATCACTCCGCCGTTGCCTTCGCCGCCGATCACCGCGCCGACCTCCTTCATCTTCGCCACGACATTGACCTCGCCGACCGCCGAGGCGTAGTACTTGCCGCCATGACGCTCCGTGACGTCGCGCAGCGCGCGCGACGAGGAGAGGTTCGAAACCGTGTTGCCGGGCTTTTCGGAAAGAATGTAGTCCGCGACGGCCACCAGCGTGTACTCCTCGACGAACATCGAGCCGTCCTCCGAGACGAACGCCAGCCGGTCGACGTCCGGGTCGACGACGATGCCCAGGTCGGCTTTCTCGCGCACGATGACCTCCGAGATTTCCGTGAGGTTCTGCGGCAGCGGTTCGGGGTTGTGGGCGAATTCGCCCGTGGGTTCGCAGTTCAGCTCCACGACCTCGCAGCCCAGTTCGCGCAGCAGTTTCGGCATCACGATGCCGCCCACCGAGTTCACGGCGTCGACGACGACCTTAAAACGGCGTTTGCGCACCGCTTCGACGTCGACCAGCGGCAGCGCCAGCACGCGGCGGATATGCTCGTCGTTGAAATCCTCGCGCGACAGCACATGGCCGATGGCGTCGATTGCGGGGTAGTCGTAATCCTCCTCCTCGGACATGGCCAGCACCTGCTTGCCCTCGGCGTCGTTGAGAAACTCGCCGTCGGAGTTCAGCAGTTTCAGGGCGTTCCACTGGCGGGGGTTGTGCGAGGCGGTGATGATGATGCCGCCGTCGGCCTTCTTGCCGATCACGGCCATCTCGGTCCCGGGGGTGGTGCACAGCCCGACGTTGACGACGTCCGCGCCGCAGGCCAGCAGGGTCCCTTCCACGAGGTTCGAGACCATTTCGCCCGAAATACGGGCGTCGCGTCCTACGACTATGGTAAGTTTTTTGCCCGGATTGCGGCGGGCGATCAGGCGCACGTAGGCCGTGGTGAATTTGACGACGTCGGGAGGCGTCAGGTTCTCGCCCGCGGGTCCGCCGATCGTGCCGCGGATGCCCGAAATGGATTTGATGAGTGTCATGTTTTATTCGGTTTTACGGATACTTATATTTATGAAAAATTCGCTTCGAAGTTTTGATATTCGAGGTAAATATATTACTTTTATGCCAATTATGGAAATTAAAAAACGACAATTATGAGAACCATTCCCGCTTCCGAATTGATTATCAACGACGACGGTTCGATTTTTCACCTGCACCTGCATCCCGGGCAGCTGGCCGACACGGTGATCCTGGTTGGCGACCCCGGCCGCGTGGCCCTCGTAGCCGGATTTTTCGACACGAAGGAGTGCGAGGTTTCGAACCGCGAGTTCAAGACCGTGACGGGCAGCTATAAAGGAAAACGCATGACGGTCCTCTCGACCGGCATCGGCATCGGCAACATCGACATCTGCGTCACGGAGCTGGACGCGCTGGCCAACGTCGATTTCGCCACGCGGCAGGAGAAGGCCGAAAAAAAACGGCTCACGCTGGTGCGGTTGGGCACTTCGGGCGCCATTCAGCCCGACATCAAGGTCGGTGAATTCGTCTTCTCGCGCACTTCGTGCGGCTTCGACGGCCTGTTGAGCTACTACAAGGGCCGCGACGCGGTCTGCGACCTGGCGCTCGAAGAGGCGTTCGTGAAGCACACGGGCTGGTACGAGAAGATGCCGCGCCCCTATTTCGTCGACGCCGACAAGACCCTGTTCGAGCATTTCAGCGACGTGACGCGCGAGGGCATCACCATCGCCGCTCCGGGATTCTACGCCCCGCAGGGCCGATGGGTGCGGCTCGAACCGCACGACGCCC
>OHAF01003488.1_pt1 | contig 10086 bp, 9 predicted proteins | sample 1577041 | NCBI WGS metagenome assembly OHAF01 (sample SAMEA3541495, study PRJEB24748) | human gut metagenome | biome: human gut; feature: human-associated habitat; material: faeces | place: China | collected 2012
CGATGCTCGCGAGTTCCCGGTCGAGCCGGTTCTCCTGCTGGGCGCGGCGCAGACGCATGAGCAGTCCGGTCGCGGTGAAGAAGCGCACCGGGACGCCCCGCTCGCAGGCGAGCCGTCCGATCGCGATGGCCAGGTGGCTCTTGCCGGTGCCGACGGGCCCGTAGAGCACGAGGTCCTCGCATCCGGCGACGAAGTCGAGGTTCTCGAGCTGCGCGCGCCCCCAGTCGGCGGGCATCTTCAGGTTGGTCCAGTCATAGCCGTCGAGGGTCTTGTCGGCGGGGAAGCCGGCCTGTTTGAGCAGGCGCAGGCGTTTGGATCGCTCGCGCGAGTCGAGTTCGGCCGTGAACCATCGTTCGATGAAGTCGAGCTGGTTGGGCGTGGCCTCGGCGAGCGTGCCGGCGAGCACGCTGCGTGTCAGGGTCAGGCTGCGGCTCATCTTCAGGATGCGTTCGCTTTTCTCGGTCGTGGACGCGCGCCTGCGTCGGGTCTCCGGGATCACCGGATCGGGTCTGACGCTCACCGTTCTTCCCCTCCGTCGTCCGTGCCGGTGATGAACCGGTCGTAGCCGCTCAGGTCGGGCTCCTCGATCCCGCCGGGGTATTCCCACTCGCCGTCGCGCATGCGCAACGCGATCGGGGTGAGCGAGTCCGCGTGCAGGCCCATGTCCCTGTTCGAGCGCAGGATCTCGCCGCACGCCTGCATCGCGGGATCGAACCCGGCCGCCCGGCACGCGTCCCCGATCGCTTTGAGGCTCTCCCTCAACGTCTTTTCGTCCATGGAATCAAGCCACGCGCGTATATCGTCGGGCACGTCCGGGCGGATCGAGCTTTCCCGCCACGCGCGGGGTTTGACCGCGAGCCGGGGAAGCACGAGCGCGGGATCCTCCACATTGCGCGACCGTCCGTACTGTCTGGGATACTCCGCGAAGAGCTCGCCGGTGGCGGGCGATGCGAGCGTGACCGTGTCCCACCGGATCGCGGCCAATACCCTGGAACGCGCCGAATCGGGGCCGGCGAGGTACCGGTTCGAGTCGATGTCGACCAGCCCGTACTTGTCGGCCGTCCGGCTTTCCCAGCGAACCGGGTCGAACGCCGTGGACGGCAACGGCATCAACGCGGCCCTCTCCTCGTCGAACACCTCGGCCACGGGCACGTCCAGCAACCTCGGGCAATACGAGTCCCTGGCGAGCCCGTCGCACCGCTCCAGCAGGAGACGGCTCAACTGCCCATACGATTCCGCGCGCATGGGCGGCACCATGAGATTGCGCCGCAAAAACCCGACCGCGTTCTCCACGCTGCCCTTCTCGTTGCCCGAATACGGGTTGCAGAACCGGACCTCGAGCCGGTAATGCGCCACGAACGCGGAGAACACCCCGGTCAACGCGACCTCGCCCTTCGCGTTGCGCCGGCCGGCACCGGTCGCGTTGTCCATCACGATCACGGGAGGAACACCCCCGATATGCTCGAACACGAGCATCAGGCCATGGCACAGACACTCCGCGTTCTCGCCCGGCAACGCCACGCACAACCGCATGTTCGAATACGGCAACGAGACCACCAGGCAATGCACGTCCGCCATCTCGCCAGCGATCCGGGCCCGGGCCACGCCGAAATCGACCTGCATGCTGCCCGCCGCCCACTCGAGCCGCACGTACCCCTCGCGATCCGGCATGCCGCGGTTCGCCTCGCGCCACCGGTGCACGTAACGCATCGTGGTCGAATACTCGCCGTCGTAATCCGTCTCCGCCAGCAGACGGTCGTGCACGCGCCTGATCGTGTGCCGCTGCTTCCTGGGCAGCAGACGATCGGCCTCCCAGCCACTCGTCCACCAGATGCGCGTACGGGTCGATCTTCGACCCGTACCTGCGATCCGCCTTCGGCTTGGGCGAGCAATCCTCCATATCCGCGTACTTCGCGACCGTCCCGCGATCCACGTGAAGACGCCGCGCTATCTGCGCGCGCGACATTCCCTGCCGGTCGAGTCTCCTGATATCTTGCACAATGGGCATCGGTATCGCCATGTTCCTTTCCTTCCCGAGCGCCGGCCGGCGGCAACCGGCCGAATCAAAACCGATTGGCAACTCGGGAATATACAGGCCGCGGCACCGATGCCTCTCACATCACCGGGAAACGATGACGACACCGGGGAAAACCATCAGCCCACACTACGGAAAAACACTGCCGAACCTGTCGAACAAACATTGAAGCAAAACAGCCATGCGGCGTTTGAGGGTGCGTCCGAGCGTGACGAGTCCGGGGCATCCGGGCGCCGATCCCCTGACAGCGAGGGATTCGATGAGCTCGGCCATCATGCCCCGTCCCTTCCCACGGTCCTCCTGCGCGTAGCAGGCGATGATCTTCTGGTAGACGCTGTGCGCGAGGGCGAGCGGCTTGTTGGACGGGTCGCCAAGCAGCTCGTCGGCGCGTTTCTTCTGTCTGTCGGTCCTGAGACTGGCGGTCTTGAGCAGGATCCTCCTGCCCCTATAGAGCGGATCGGTCCTGGTGCCGCGCCGGCCGGTGGCCTCGCGTTGGAGCCGGCAGCGCACGGCCGTGACCTTGTCGCCGGCGAGCTTGACGATGTGGAACGGGTCGAGGATCTCCACGGCATGCGGCACCTGACGTGCGGCGGCCTTCTTGTAGCCCGCGAACGCATCCATCGCGACCGCCTCCACCTTCTCGCAGAACGACTGCGGACGCTCGGCGAGCCATTGGGCGAACGCCTTCTCGCTTCCGCCCTCGACCACGTCGAGCAGTCAGGCCGGCCGACCATGCCTACGCGGGGTGAGGTCCACGATGACGGTCACGTACCGGCCGCCCGTACGGGTGTGCCGCCACACGTGCCCGTCCACGCCGATCGCCTCCACGCCGTCCAGCCGGCGCAGGTCGGCGGCCAGCACGTCCGCGCCCTTCTCCAGCACGGCCCGGTTCAACACGCCCCACGAGCAGTGCAGGTCACGGGCGCATGCGAGCACGCTCTTCGACTTGAGCACGACCTCGGCAACGGCCCACCACACGGCCGCGTCCGTCAAACGTCTGCCCTCGTCGGCCATATGGGTCAGGTCGTCGGTCCACAAGCGGGCGCATGCCATACACTCGTACCGTCTGACCCGCACCAGCAGGTGCACGGCGTGCTGGCCGACGGGCATGTGCACGAACCGCCGCCGCCACGAGGAGCGAACCCGGCCCATGCCCCCGCATTCCCGGCAATACCGGACGGTCCCGTCCACCGGCTCGCAGCCGATCAGCCACACTCCGGCACACGAACCCGCGGTCACGTGCCTTTGCGAGACGGGATTCAAACGCAGCCTATCCAAGCCAAGCAAGACCCGACCATCGAACACGCTAGACTCAATACCAAGCCGCGCGGTTTCATTCACTTTTTTCAATCACACACCGAATCAAACCGCACGGCCCATACACACCAAAATGCGAAGAGCCGATTACGACCCCGAGCGGAGCGACTCTGCTGATGCGTGACTGAGCCGCACAACGAGTTGGAATGAATAGGAGAGGATTGGGAAGAGTGCGTATGGTAACTATGCCCGATACCGGTGCCGTCATGGTCGTGGATGACGACAAGACCGTTGCAGGTTCCGCGCACACCGCGCCTGACACCCAACGACGCTGGGTGTTCGTTGATGTGCTCAACGTGGTGGCGTGTCTCGCGGTGATTCTGCTGCACGTGTCGTTGAACGCGTTCTCGCCTGAGCCATCCCGCACGTGGGTGGAGGCGGTCGCGTTCCAGGCGGTCGGCATCTTCGCCGTTCCCGTGTACTTCATGATCAGCGGTATGAACCTGCTCGGCTATCAGCGGCGATACTCCACGAGGACGTTCTTCCGGAAGCGCCTGTGGCGTGTGGGCAAGGCGCTGGTGTTGGCGAGTCTTGTCTGCTACCTGCTGTTCGGATTGTTCCCATCCGCGTTCGGCACGCAGGCCGTCGCCGATTCGTTCGGGCCCGTGGATTTCGTGAAGCGCTTCCTCGCGGATGACATCAACAGCTTCTACTGGTTCCTGTACTCAATCATCTACCTGTACATGATCACGCCGCTGCTGTCGTTGGCGGCCGACGACAAACGACTCATGCAATATCTCATCGTGGTGGACTTCGCCATCGCGTGGGGAGTGCCGCTGCTGGAACGGTTGGGCGTGGCCGAGCGGTATCTCGAATCGTTGCTGCATTGGCCGTTGTACATGTCGCAGGACATGCTGTACTTCCTGCTCGGCTACTATCTCATCCATCATGTCGAATGGCGTGTTCCGGCGTGGGTGTGGCTGCTGGTCGCCGGTGCCGCCGCGGCGGTGATGTTCGGCACGGCGTTGTGGACGAACGGGTATTTCAGCGGCGGACTGTCTGGCGAATACCATAACTATGCGGTCAACGGTTCGCCGGTGCGCGTGGTGGAGTCCGTGGCCGTGTTCATGCTGTTGCGTGAATGCGAGCCGCGCCTGCGCGCGGTGCCGGAACGTGCACGCGGATTGATCCGCGTACTGTCCGGCGCGGTACTGGGCGTATACCTGTTCCACCTGCCGGTCATCAACTGGCTGACGGCGAACGTGCACGGTGCATTCGGCGACGCGCTCGCCCGGTACCCGCTGCTGCGGCTCGTCGTGATCTACGCGGTGACGGTGGTCATCGTGATCGCGGTGAAGCGGCTTATCGCAGTGGCGCGTAACGCGATTCGCCGCTGAGACTCGTATGCGTTGGCGTTTAGTGCCGTGCGCTATGTTGACGATGCTGACGGCGCTGACGATGCTAACGGCTGATGCGCGGCACCGCAACGGTGGCGACGATGGCGATGATCGACAGCGCGGACACCGCTTCCGCGATACGCCACGAGACGGGCTCCACATAGGCGATGCGCTCGTCGCCGGAATACGACTTATGGGGCGCTATTGCTGTTTTCGTGGGTGGGTTTCTCCGTTGAGTTGTTGAGGGAGTAAGAGAAGAGCGCTTTCCGGGTAGGATGTTTTCGACCAAGATAAACAAACAACCGCAAAGCGCCTGATGAACAGGATATTCAACCGGCTTCTCAACGTCAAAAACACGGTGGTCGAGGACGCGTGCATCGTCGACTCGCCATTGCGCCCCGGACCCGTCCTCGAGGTCCATGTGCGCCCACGTGCGGGGGCATGCTCCGATGCTCCCGCTGCGGAAGGAGGCGCCGCGGGTATGACCAGGGCGGCGGCGTGCGGAGCTGGTGTGGCCAGGATTTCGGCTGCTGGAGGGGTCAAATTGGTCGCCGCCATGCCGCGCGTGGACTGCCCGAAGTGCGGCGTCGTGGTCGCCCGGGTGCCGTGGGCGGAACCGGGCAGCCGGTTCACCAAGGATTTCGAGGCGGAGTGCGCGTGGCTGATGACGGTCGCGAACCAGAGGACGGTCAGCGGTTCCCTTCATGTGTCGTGGAGGACCGCCGGCGCCGTCGCCCATCGGGTCGCGGAACGCGTCAAGGCGTCGATGCCCTCGCCGTTCGACGGACTGCACGCGACCGGCGTGGACGAGACCAGCCACAGGAAGGGCCACACGTACCTGACCGTGGTCGTCGACCATGAGCGGCATCGGGTGACATGGGATCACGACGGGTACGGCAGGGACGTGTTCGGCCTGTTCTTCCAGGCGTTGACGCCCGAACAGCGCGCCTCCATCAGGCTGGTCACCGGGGACGGGGCCCGGTGGATCGACTCATGCGTCGACCGGTGGTGTCCGAACGTCGAACGCGTGCTCGACGGGTTCCACATCGTCAGCTGGATGAGCGACGCGCTCGACAAGGTCCGCAAACGCCTGTGGAACCAGGCGCGCCGCGACGGCGACGAGAAATCCGTCAAGCGCATGCGCGGCGTCAAATACGCCGTGTTGAAGAACCCCGGCGACCTGACCGACAGACAGTCCGAGGCCTTCGGGAACCTGCAGGACACGGACCCCAAGGGCCAGCTCTACCGCGCATGGCAACTCAAGGAACTATTGAGGACCCTGCTCAAGCACCCGCTCGAACAGGCCCGGGCCGAACTGAACCACTGGGTGTTCCGGGCGTCCCACAGCCGCATCCCCGAGATCGTCGAACTCGCGAAGAAAATCCGACGCCTCCGGCCGGACATCCTGCGCACGATCCAGCTGGGCTACTCCAACGCCAGGCTCGAGGCCTTCAACAACAGAATCAAGGCACCATCCGCATGGCCTACGGCTTCCACCACGTCAGCAACCTCATCGCCCTCGTCGTGCTCCGCTGCGGCGGACTCGACATCCGACTACCACAACCCACGATCTAACCCACGAAAACAACAGAAGCCTCGCTTCTGCTGGATTTGCGGTCCGTTGCCGTCTGCTTTCGTTCCCAGCAGACTCACGCCGATCATGGCCACGCCCATCACCAGCATCGAGAACGCGTAGCGAGTGGGAGACGAATGGTCGTTCTGCAATTGGATGGTCACCGGGCATAGGAACAGGAACGCCATGACCAGCCAATACGGCACGAACCGCATGACATCATCGCGTCTAAGATTCCGGCGTATCAACGCGTACAGCAGGTAAACGGGAACAATCAGCGCCCACACCGTGAGGTACATGAGCACGTTGACGATTGGAATGTCCTGCAACACGCGAACCAGCCCCTTGACCGCCGCCTGCGCCCTGCTCGGCTCCACATTGGGCATGAGCTTGCCGAACGTCGTGGGATTCAACGCGTTCGAGGTAAGCGGCTGGTACTGCAGGGCGATCTCCGGGTACGGCGCCTGCGGCTCCACATTGTTCGCCGGCGCGCCGTTGAACGCGAGCCAACCCGATTCCACGCTGATGAACGCCTGCACGTACGCACGCGGATGCTTCAGCCCAATGGACAGCCACGCCTTCGCGAAATCGACGACGCTGCCCGTGTCCTTGATCGCATAACCGGTCACCGGATCCGTGGTGAACGGCACATACTTCTCCCCCATCTCATCCCAGCTCATGGGCAGATACTCGTTGAGCGCCTGCTTCTCCCCATCGATCACATCAGACGGATTCGCATGAGCCACACGGGCCACCATCTGGATAGGAACGACGATGGCGGCCTGACGCTCGCCCGGAACGATGTTCAACCGGGGGAACACGGTCTTCGGCAAGACCACGCTGACGAACGCGAAACAGCCAATCGCCACGGCCACGCAGACCGTCTTGAACCGCGCCTTGTACCGGCCGACCACCAGCAGCAGCAAGGCGACGACCATCACATACATGCCCACGCTTTTCGTGAGCGCCACCAGCAGCAACAGCACGACGAAACCGATGAGGAACCCGGGACGGACGATTCTTGCGAGTTGGGAATCCACGAGCAGCAGATACATGACGAACCATGCGACCAACGCGATCGTGAACGTCGTATCCTTCACGATCGATGCGAACATAATCGGGAACACCGGGAAGAAACAGAACGCGGCCGTGATTCCGGACAGCGGCCCGCGCGCCAATCCACGCCCGCGAAGATACGCGAGCAACGCGCTTACGGCAACGCATGCGAGAAACGCGTGCAACGCCGACAACAGGAATACACCCACCTCGTAATGGCCACTGACCGCATGTCCCAGCCAAATCACCGAACCATAGAAGTACGTGTCGAGGAACGGATGATGATTCCAAATCTGCCCCGGCTCCTGACCGAACACAGCCATACCGAAGAACTGCGCCACCTGGTCGCCCGTATCCCAGTACAGAATCCCCGGATACAACAGAATGACATACGGCACCCAGCACACGAACATGCGTGACGCATCACGCAGCAGGTTCGGCGCATGCAGCACATGCTCGAACCGCACCAACGCACGACGCGGTACGGCGCGCGTCTCCGCTCCGGTCTCGGCGACCGTCTCGACAGTTCCCGCAGACGGCTCCGCTCCCGGTTCACCTGTCCGCTCTACGCACCGTTCCTTGAATCGTTCCTGCAACGAGAACAGCAACGGGAACACCAGGCAGAACACCGCCGCATACACGAGACACTGCACGTACAACGCAGGATCACCGAACGCGACCGCGCCACGCGTGGCGCTGTACCCGCCGACGCCCATCACCAGCCCCAAGCACACCGGCAGCCATATCACACGCCGCGACGACCGCGCCAGCGCAATCACTCTACACACCAACATCTCCTCTCAACACCTCGACTTCGCTGATTCTCATCATCAATCGCCTGCTTGTAGTTCACAACACAACGATCAGTCGTGAGATGTCGCCCAATGTGATGTCCAGAATTTGCCTTTCCTGTCGGTTTCCGCATTCCGCGTCACGAAAATATCCCGCCCGCTCTTCACCAGCCCTTTGGCCTCACGACGCAGGCATTCCCGCAATTGCATCATATAGCGGTTATCGGCCTTGTTCTGAACGTCCACTCTACGTGACGGCTCGACCGTAGCACACACCACGATTCTCGTGCAGGCAAGCGCTTTGCGGCAGAAATCCGTTGTTTCGACATCCTCAGACCGCGTGGCTCCGACCATGAGACACGCCAGCGTATCAAAGCTCTTACTGGCTATGGTCCACGCCAGTTTCGGAGCCTTCGGAGGTTTTTCCGATGGATTGCTATGGGAGTAATCCTTCGCTTCTATCAGATACAACGTCACTTCATCAGGAATGGCGATGATGTCGCATCCTTTGGCGTGAATCGCCTGTGCGCCGGAAAGCTTGGTAAAGAACGGCTTCTTATCGAAATCCGGCATTACAACGCACTCGTCCGGAAACTCATACACGTTGGTATCCTGCTCGAACGTCTGCACCGCAATCACCTGCCGCTCATATCATCCATCGGGGCGCCCATCATTCGTCCAGCAGCAAGGCGGTCTGCTCATATTCCGCCTTCAACGTCTGCAGATGCTCCTCATCGAAATCGTCCAAGGAAGCTCCTTGAGCAATGTCTATCGACGTGCCGGTACGCCGCAATGCCGTATAGCCGATCTGCGCCACGTCGGCATTGTTACGGGACTCATAATCGAACTGACGCAAGAGGAACGCGCTATGCGTGCCCATGAACACCTAGACACCGGCATTGGCAAGCTCGATCACCATCTGTACGATGGCTTTCTGACTGGCCGGATTCAAGTTCGCCTCCGGCTCATCCCAGAACAGGAAGCCGCTATTCAACAGCACGCCAGACTGTACCAAACGGTAAATGGTGGCAAGCTTGCGCAAGCCTTCAGCCACCAACGGCATCTCGAACGTGCCTTCACTTCGATGGAGATAGAACTTGCCGGCGGACTCGTCCACTTTCCCGCCGAGAATACCCATGATAGGCTGCAATGCCTTATCCACATCGCTACCGGGAGTACGACGCAGCGGTGTCCTGCCCAGCAGATTGCACGTATCCCGCCATGTCTCATCGAATGCGATCTGGCGGGAATCGTACAACGACACAAACCCCGGGAAAATCGACATCAGTTCACGGGAAGGAAGAAATACCGGCGTGGATTCCACGCGGGACTCCGGCAAACTGTCGATCTTCACTTCGCTTTTCGAATTCGTGGCGAAACTGAACCGAAGTGGATGCTGCTTGCCGTCATATGTGATGCCGACGACGGCCTTGGACCGCCCACGTTGACGATTCGTCAGTCGTCCCAACGAATCCGGAGAAAACACTCCCACGATTTTGGAAGCCAGCTTCTTCTGCAGGTTCGTCTTCGTCAGTTCGGAATCATCAACCGCATCATGCATAACCGCCGTGCATGAGTACAGTAATTTCAACAATTGGGATTTGCCGGTGCCGTTATCTCCCACAATCAGATTGATCGAGGGGGGTGGCGAACGTCAGCTCATAATCATTGTCGAAAGGACCGAACCGATGCACATCCAATTGCGAAATTGCCTCAGTATTCATATACGCATTATAGACCGGCAATCGGTCAACGAGCGGCGATGAAATCAGTCGACCTTATGGGATGTCTCCATACCAGTCAACGCGTATAGTGGGGCGCATGCGTGAAACTGCTGCCCCTTCCGTTGCCGTGTTGCTTCCTTGCTATAACGAGGAGGTAACGATCGGGAGGGTGGTGCGCGACTTCCGAGCGGCGCTGCCGGACGCGGTCGTGTACGTGTACGACAACAACTCCACCGACCGCACAGCCGAAATC